>Ga0316203_1000096_pt1 | contig 162627 bp, 141 predicted proteins | sample 6monrhotite_MG_FD_204940 | JGI IMG/M metagenome (GOLD analysis project Ga0316203, IMG submission 204940) | Microbial mat bacterial communities from mineral coupon in-situ incubated in ocean water Damariscotta River, Maine, United States -... | ecosystem: Environmental > Aquatic > Marine >... | reverse complement strand
AGATACAAACGGTCAAGTCCAATGCTAGAGGTTATCGCTCATTCAACGGCTTCAGAAACAGCATACTTTTTTACTGCGGGCGCCTGGATATGGTCCCATAGCATTCACACACTTCTACGAAGAACCTCATTATCTGGACTCCCTGCAATATTGTTGTGTGAGAACATTAATATTACCCCACACTTTAGGGGTGGGGGAGTCCAATTATCTATTCAGCATCGTGGAAGATGGGTACGTAACTGTTCAGGTTGCTTCTGAAATTTGTCAGCTTAAGGCGAAAAATATGGGTTTACAGCTGTCCTTGAGATTAGCGCAGGACACCCATAAATGATCATTTTTCAACGCAGAAATGGCAGATTTCAGGAGTGAGCTGGGGAATTAAGGGGTCAGCGTAAACCTACCCCTTTAACTCCCCTTAACTCCCCTTAACTCCCCTTAACTCCCGGAGAGTTTGCCGTAATGTGCTTCTATTTCCATTATTCAAGCTGCAGTGTAGTGTTTCATACTAAATGTTATCCAGAATTGCTTTCTTAACCGCATCAAGCGTTGCATCAATAGTTTGAAGTGGTGCCTTGCACTGTTTAATCGCAGTATCAGGATCCTTGATGCCATTACCGGTTAAGGTGCAAACCACTTTGCTGCCAGCGGCGATCTTGCCATTCTTCACATCTTTGATTAAGCCCGCTAGTGATGCAGCAGATGCTGGCTCACAAAAGACCCCTTCACGTTCCGCAAGCATTTTCTGAGCAGCCAGGATCGCTTCGTCGCTGCACTCGTCAAACCACCCTTTAGACTCTTTCTGAGTCGTCCACGCCTTATCCCAGCTTTGCGGGTGACCGATACGAATCGCTGTTGCAACGGTTTCGGGATCATCCACCATTGCACCCCGCATAAACGGTGCAGAACCACTCGCTTGGTAACCGACCATCACTGGCAAGCTGTTAACGATCCCATGCTCGTTGTACTCTCTATAGCCCATCCAGTGCGCGGTGATGTTACCCGCGTTACCAACTGGAATGCAGTGAAAATCTGGTGCGCAGCCAAGTTCTTCCATAATCTCAAATGCAGCAGTCTTCTGCCCCTGTAGGCGATAGGGATTAATTGAGTTAACAATCGTAACCGGCGCGTGGCCAGCGATATCTTTTACCAACTGCATGCCATCATCAAAGTTACCTTTGATCTGAATCACGGTAGCGCCATGCATCATCGCCTGCGCCAGCTTGCCAAGCGCAATCTTGCCATCGGGAATCAATACAAATGCCTTAATCCCAGCCCGTGCAGCATAGGCGGCAGCCGATGCAGAGGTGTTGCCCGTTGAGGCACAGATGATCGCCTCGCTGCCCTCTTCAACTGCCTTGGTAACGGCCATTGTCATGCCGCGGTCTTTAAAAGAACCGGTTGGATTCAACCCCTCAAACTTCACATAGATATCAACTTCTGATTCCAGCAAGCCCGGGATATTATTCAGGCGAATCAGTGGTGTATTACCTTCACCGAGGCTAATAATGCGGGTGTCATCATGCACCGGCAGACGGTCACGGTAGGTATCAATCAATCCTGTGTAGCGAGATCGAAATGGCATAATAATATTTCCTTGAAAATGTATTTGGACGCGTCGTGATTTATAAAAAACAGACGCGCATTATTTGTCTAGCTGTTCTAGGCGAATACGCGTCACATCACCATCGATCACATCCAGCGATTCAATGCGACGAATCGCTTCATTCATCTGGCTCTCAATAACACGCTGAGTCAGCATGATAATAGAGGCGATGCTTTCACCTTCTGCCGGCTCTTTTTGAATCATCGCTTCAATACTGATGCCCTGCTCGCCCAGAATCTGCGTGACTTCCGCCAACACGCCGGGGCGATCTGCTGCCTGCATACGCAGGTAATAAGCAGTTTCGATCTGCTCCATCGGTAATACAGGGGTATCAGAAAGTGCATTAGGCTGGAATGCCAGATGCGGCACGCGGTTTTCAGGGTCTACCGTCATGGTGCGCGCAACATCGATAATATCAGCGACCACAGCAGAGGCCGTTGGTTCTGAACCGGCACCCGCACCATAATAAAGTGTTGGGCCGACTGCATCACCCTGTACTAACACAGCATTCATCACACCATCAACATTGGCAATCAGACGACGCTCAGGGATCAACGTTGGGTGAACACGAAGCTCAATTCCACTATCTGTTTTACGTGTCACGCCCAGGTGTTTAATACGATAACCAAGCTGTTCAGCATAGTTAACATCTTCGCGTGTGATCTTCGATATCCCTTCTGTATAGGTCTTTTCGAACTGCAGCGGCACACCAAATGCAATCGAAGCCAGAATTGTTAGCTTGTGTGCTGCATCGATACCTTCAACATCGAAAGTAGGATCTGCTTCGGCATAACCGAGCGTCTGCGCTTCGGCCAGTACGTCTGCAAAGTCACGGCCTTTATCGCGCATCTCCGTTAGAATGAAGTTGCCTGTACCATTAATGATTCCCGCCAGCCATTCAATCTGATTCGCAGCCAATCCTTCACGTAGTGCTTTAATGATTGGAATACCGCCAGCAACACCCGCTTCGAATGCAACCATCACTCCTTTTTTTTGCGCCGCTTCGAAAATCTCATTACCGTGCATCGCGATCAACGCTTTATTCGCCGTGACAATATGCTTACCATTCTCAATCGCCTGTAATACCAGTTGACGTGCCGGGTCGTAACCACCAATCAGCTCAACGACGATATCAACCTCAGGGTTATTGACCACAGCAAAGGCGTCGTCACAAACATCAATGCCGCTGGTATTCACGTCAGCACTCACATCTCTCGCGGCAGCATGGGTAACACGAATTTCGCGGCCTGCGCGACGTGCGATCTCTTTTGCATTTCTTGCCAATACATTGGCAGTACCACCGCCTACTGTCCCTAATCCTAATAGTCCTACTTTAATCGGCTTCAACTTTCATCTCCCATCACGTCAGCAGCACCACTCAGGACGCCATCTTTTTTAAACATCTGTCGAATCCCACGCACCGCCTGTCGAGTGCGATGTTCATTTTCAATCAAACCGAAACGCACATGGTCATCACCGTATTCACCAAAACCAACGCCTGGTGAAACGGCAACTTTCGCTTCTTCTAATAATTTTTTAGAAAAATCAAGCGAACCCATTTCACGATATGCCTCAGGGATCTGCGCCCAGACAAACATTGTTGCCTTTGGCTTCTCAACCGCCCAGCCAATCGCATTCAAGCCTTCACATAAGACATCTCGACGACTGCAATACATATCTGTGATCTCTTTAACACACGCTTGCGGCCCTTCAAGTGCTGCAATTGCCGCCACCTGAATGGGCGTAAACATGCCGTAATCAAGATAGGACTTAATCCGTGCCAATGCACCAACCAACACTGGGTTGCCACACATAAAGCCAACGCGCCAACCCGGCATATTGTAACTCTTTGAGAGACTGTAGAACTCAACCGCGACCTCTTTTGCACCCGCTACTTGCAGGATCGATGGCGCTTTATAACCATCAAATACAATTTCGCCATAAGCCAGATCATGAACGACCCAGATTTGATGCTCACGCGCGATTGCGACAACTTTTTCGAAAAATTCCAGTTCGACACACTGTGTTGTTGGATTCCCCGGAAAGTTCAGTACCAGCATTTTAGGGCGTGGAAAGGTGTTTTTAATCGCAGACTCTAGTTCGGCAAAAAAATCGACATCAGGCGTCAGTGGCACGTGGCGAATATCCGCCCCGGCAATAATAAAACCGTAAGGATGGATTGGGTATGCAGGATTCGGCACCAACACGGCGTCGCCCGGGCCTACTGTCGCCAGCGCCAGGTGGGCCAAGCCCTCTTTGGAGCCAATGGTGACAATCGCCTCGCTCTCCTGATCCAGCTCAACATCGTACTTGTCTTTATACCAGTTACAGATGGCACGACGTAGGCGCGGAATGCCGCGAGACATGGAATAACGATGCGTATCCCCTCGCTGTGCTGCCTCAGTGAGCTTATCCACAATATGAGTTGGGGTTGGCTGATCTGGATTGCCCATGCCAAAATCAATAATATCTTCACCGCGCGTGCGCGCCTGTGCCTTCAAATCGTTAACGATATTGAAAACGTAGGGTGGCAGCCGCTTTATTCTGGGAAATTCCTCGATCACCTGCTTACTTCACTCCAAAACTGAACGCTTAAAAAATAAACGCCTATAATATCAAACTTTTAAAGATTAGCTATCCGAAATAAAAGGCGCTATTGTATCCCACTATGACTAGCACAGCAGCATCAGAATCACGTAAAAGCGTTAAAATCACTCTCGATGAAGACTATAGTCGATTTGGAATATACGCTTGCAACCCTGGTGAAATCACCATTATTCGTCCCAATGATACTTACAATGCTGACGACCCTAGTTTTGGGCACAAAACGCTGAAAAAAGAGACGCTAACCAATAGTCTGATTATTATGCCTCATTGCCTGATCAGCGACTGGGAGCCCCGCGCGATTGATGATTTAGCTGCACATCACTTTGATGTGCTTGCAAAACCACCGCAAATCCTATTACTCGGTACAGGCCCAGGGCATCACTGGCCAGCAGCTAGCATTTTAGCATCCCTCACAAATCAAGGCATCGCAGTTGAAGTGATGGATACTGCAGCAGCCTGCCGCACTTATGCCATTCTAGCTTCAGATGGGCGTGATGTAGGCGCGGCACTATTGATTGAGTAGAGCCCAACTCCGCAATCGTCGTAAGGAGTTAATCTTAGGTGGAAGAACCTTCCTGCCCAGACTTATCAAGAAGCACCTGAAAGGGATATATGTGGGAGCTATGCTGGCTAGAAATTGCGACTAGTTCTCGCATTTTACTATCATCACACTAGCCATGCATAACTAACTTCCATGTTGTGAAATAGCTCAAGTTTTTAATATCTAGAATGCTTATATACTCGTTCCTAAATCTAGGTATTGCTGATCACTGCCCGCCATAAACCATATTTCAAGAGAACTTTAAGACATGAGAGATACGATAAAAAAAGCTGTATTTCTAATATTAGCAGCATCCATGCTAACGGCATGCAAACCTAGCTCTCAGGGTCAGGGAGATACTTCTGACGCATCTACCACGATGTTTGGTGCTCAAGTCGTTCATGGTAAAGCCGCAGCACTATCTTCAGATGAATACAACCAATTACCTGCAGAAAAACAATATGCGGTTGCCAATCGGTTGATGGGGACACTCTATAAAGGCATTCCTGCCGATGAGTTTTTTGACCTCGAACAAGGGCTCGCTACGCCAAAGATTGGTGACGGCGGGAACTTCATCAACCGCACCGCTCGCTTGATGACACAAGAGCTTCCCAATGCCAACGAATACATTCAACAAGTCAATGAAAACTACGACTTCAATTCAACGCGTTATTCGCAGGAAATGCCGATAGCCATGATATTTGATCTACCAATTAGCCGAGATCATTTTACTCACTGGATGGCCTACAACCTATCAAACACCATCTTGTTTTCACCAGCCTTAGAGATGGACTCTGCAGATTATTTTGATGTTCACCGGGTTTATAGCAAGCTTGTTAGCCGTATGAATTCAAACATGGACATACGTGAAATCATTTATCAGCACATGATCTCTCAGGAAAATTGGCGTCGTTTCCGTTCGCCTGAGGACAACACCCGTGAAATGATCGAAATCTATCTTGGACTGTTTGATCAAGATGGTGAAGTTCCCAAGGCATCACAGGCTTGCCAAAATTGGCACCTAACAGGTGACAATCAAGATTACCAACTCGTCATCACCCTTGATGAAAATATCGTACCGCAGAAAGTCCTGGGCCAATGGATCAATAATTGTTTTGATTTTTATCGTATTATTTCAAATCATCCAAAAGTTATCGCCAGGATGGTCAATGTACTGGTTGATCATTTCTTTGTTGACATGGGGCAGGATACACGAGCCGCACTCGTACAAAGCATTGTTGACAGCAACCCCACTCGCTTTGAACACATCTTTACCGCTATTATTTTTTCACGGGAATACCTACTTAACAGTGATCGACCAAAACGCGTGGAAGAAACCTTTTTTAATCTCGCTCATAAAGTCGACTGGAAGCCCCGTAGCGATTTTTTCAGAAATCTAAATGACCCATCCGGTGGATCTTCATTTCCAACGATGAATCAGATGAAACAGCCTAGCATGACATTAAAGCTTGGTCGCTGGCCTTTTCAACCACTCGACTCACTTAGCTTCTCTTATTATCACAAGCTTGTGCGAGAGCAGCTATTAATTCGTTATCGTAGCGACAACGCAAGCAACAATAGCTGGGGATCGGATTTTATCGAAAAGGCCGCTAATTTAAGTGATGAAGACTTCATTCACTACCTCTTTTTGAGCAGTGTTGGCCGCAAAGCTAATGGAGAGGAAATTACCACCTTAAATGAGGTCATCACAAATCGAAATTATCTGAATAATCGCCCTAATCAGGCTCGTATTATTTTTGATTATGTTTCTCGATTACCTGAAACATACTTTAACAACAGCATTAACTAAGTAGGTATCATTATATTATGGAAAGAAGACAGTTTCTTAAACATCTTGGTCTCCTTGGTGGTGCTTGCACAGCTGCCTCTATGCTGGGAGGACGAAACCTTATTTCTCCTAGTATGGCCGCGCTTAATACCGGCGATGCGAACAATATTATTTTAAACGAAGTTAATTATGTTCGTCCTACGGTACTACCACAGGTCATACATATTTTTCTCTACGGAGGCCCATCTGAGCTAGCTGGGAATCTAACAAATATTGAAGATATAAACGCTAACTCACAAAATCCATACCCAACCAATATGGATCCTAATGATGCCGAGACTATTCTTACTCCAAATAATTTCTGGGGTGGCGGCAACAACGGTGCAGGTGGTGAGATCATGGAAAGCCTGATTGCATCAGGTGACATGAGTATCTATCGTACAATTAATCGTATAAAAGAAGATTCAAAAGCACATCGTACTAGTATTTTTCAAAACTTGACTGGGCATTTAGATGCTGAAAATACCCCAGGCATGGGCACCACACTAGCCGCAGTGCTAAGTGCCCATAACGCCTTTAGGAAAGCCCCAGAAGATATGGTTTTACCTTTTGTCTCATTCGAAGGAGACTCTTTAGTCTTCGAGCCCGCGGGACTTGATATTCCACTGGCCACAAAATATATATCGCTGGATCAGAATTTCAGGAACCCCTATGATCGATCCAATAATTCATCCATTGGTGGAGCAGGTGTCAATGAAGATGCGATTGAAGCACTAGCACGCAGGAATGCCCAAACTGATAAATTTTTAAAGGTACGAGAAGCTTTTACTAAACGAGAAGAACTCGCTGACTTTATTAGCGCCAGTTTTAATGCCACAACAGTTGATGCCAACCTAGCAGAACTAGGTATTACCTACCCTAATACTAATTTTGGACGTCGCTTAAAAGCAGCAGTGAGCCTTGCAGTTAATAACCCTGATAGTTTATTTATTTCTATGGGTAGTGGTGGGCTTGGCGGCTGGGATGACCACGACTCTTCTTTGATAGAGTACCCGGGTAGAATGCGTGATTTAATGACGTCACTAGAAGTTGCTGTCAATCACATGAAAGCAGCGACACGCGACAATATCATTATCAACGTTTATGGTGAGTTTGGCCGTAATGTAAATTTAAATAACTCTATCGGGTGGGATCATGGTAATAATCAAAACCTAATGACATTCGGTGGCAGTGGAATTCCAGAGCGTGGTTTGGGTAAGATTATCGGTAAAACTCAGCGTATTGGTGCATCAGGCGTTAATCGACAATTTACCTCACCAACCGAGGACAGTTACCAGGCAGAACCATTTTCAATCGTCTCAACAGTTTACAAATATTTTGGTGTTCAAAATACTGAGGTACTAAATGATGAGCAACCATTAGATGAAGGTGCCGAAAACGAAGTAATAATACCTTGAACGAATCGTTTACAATAAAATAAGCCCATGTAGAAAAGGACACTTCTACATGGCTTATTTTATTGTCACTTATGATTAAAGACAGAGAAACGCTACTTTCTGTTGCTGTAGAAAGTCCTCTGCCCCCGCCCCTTTAAGAACTGCAAATGTCGAAAGCATCCCAGCCTCCATGCATGTTGAGGCAACTGTTGTCACTGAACGGGGTGCATCAGGAACAGGCCAGCCAGTCATCGGATCCAAAATATGGCCATAGCGCACCCCATCCTTAATTAGAAAACGCTGCGCATCGCCACTAGTGGCAACAGAACCGCTCTTAAGGCTCACAAGGGCTGCTTGCGCTTTTTCGCCCTTCTCTGGCTCTTCAATAGCAATCTCCCAGGCTCGACCATCTGAGCGCGGCCCGAGTGCACATAAATCACCACCAAAGTTAATCAACACCCCGCTCTGAAGATGAGGCCTAATTAACAATGCTGTTCGATCAACGGCATACTCTTTCCCTATACCGCCCAGATCAATTTCCATCCCCTTATCCATTGTCAGTACAGATGATTGCCATTTAACCTTAGACCAACCAACTCGAGATAATACCGACTTTATCGCAGCATCGGATGGAATATGGTCACTACCATCAAAATGCCACACCTCACGTAATACACCAGATGTGATATCAAAATGGCCATCACTCAACTGGTAACAATGGTCTGCATAATTTAATAACAGCGCCGTCTCAGCATCCACCTCAATCGATTTACCCTGGGCGTTATTGATTTTGAAGATGATATTATCGTCGCGATAACGACTAAATTTTCGCTCTATGCGTTTTGCCTCACGCTCTGCAATAGAGAGCAGCTGATGCGCCAGCGCTTTATCTGGCGTATCCATCAATAGCTCACAGGGGCTGGCCATCGCACTAAAGCGCCCGACCCATAGACTATTTTGTCGTGCTAGCGAGATCGCTAACGCTTCGCTCATAGTATTCAGCATAGTGGAAGATAGGTATGTAACTGTTCAGATTACTTCTGAAATTTGTCAGTTTAAGGCGAAAAATATGAGTTTACAGGGGTAAATGATCATTTTTCAACGCAGAAATGGCAGATTTCAGGAGTGAGCTGAATAGTTACCTTGAATGTTATATAACTGCCATACCTGCTTCATCTTCGTCACTCTGCCGGGTGTAAAACCGATCAAAATTTTTCGATTCGCGATGCTTTTATCCATGTACCTTTGAACCACACGCCAATCAGTCCCATCACAAATAAGCAGATTATGTTTGGTTCTGGCACCGCTACCGACAGCGGAACCACGGCAATCGTCCCATTGACAATATTCGGTGACAGCGGGTCAGTACTGCTAAAAAGCGCCGAGGAACCCAGTATCGAAAATGGCGACACCCCGACCTCCAGTGCGCTAAGACTAGCTGTCGCAATAATGAAGGCGCCGGATGCGGGCGTATTGATGAAGGCATCGAAACTGATACCTGTCCACAGTCCAGCACTCGTGTTGCTACCGCTGCTCGGCAAGAAGTCCCAATAAGGGTCTACGGTAACAGAGAGAATTTCGATGAAATTATCGTCGTAACCAAGATCTATCGTGCCACCAGCCAGTTCGTTAAAACCAGTTCCGATGATGTTGATATCAAATATATCGCCCTTCTGAACAGTCTGGTCTACCGGATCAAAAGTTATCATAAGCGCTGAAGCAGAAAAAGGGACTGACAGTAAAACAAATAGCGTTGTTCTTAAAATTCGCATCATCATTTCATTCCCCTGTTATTTTTATGACTACAGCAATGCGTACAAAGGGCTCGCATATAAAAAATTGAGCCTGCTATACCCGTAGCGTTTGAGATTCAGGCTTATCGCGAGGCATTTCAACGTAGCCATCGTTTAAAGGGGGCCTGCAATAAAATCTGAATCTCAATCGCCACAGGTATAGTAGACCTCCATTTATTCTGGCTTACCAATAGCATTCCCAGAATGAATCGTCAATCATATTCTACGCCCCAAATCCCGAGACAAAAAATCACACGTCCAAAGAAACAATCCGAAGCATAAAAAGAATTCGTCACCGAAGAGGCCATCAACTGGTCGCTATCCGGCACCATAAATACCCCCCCCCTCCCTATTGACAATGAGAACAATTCTCATTAATATTCGCCACAGATCTTCAAACGATAATAATTCTCATTATCAACAACATAAACACCAAGGGGTATTACCGATGTACAAACGCTCTCTATTAGCGCTCGCGGCTGCGGCAGCACTCTCTCCCGCCAGCGCACTGGCCACTGAGGTTGGCACGTTAGCGCCCGTGTTAATTATTGGCACCGACGATGAAGTAAAAAGCCTGCCCGGCTCAGGCGCAGTGGTTAACCCCGCGCAGATTGAGCAGGAGGTGGCTACTGATGTAAACCAGATGCTGAAAACTGTCCCGGGGGTCTATGTACAGGAAGAAGAAGGTGCCGGTCTGAGGCCTAATATTGGCATCCGTGCGGCGACCGCAGAACGCAGTGAAAAAATCACCTTAATGGAAGATGGTGTACTTGCCGCTCCAGCCCCCTATTCAAACCCGGCAGCCTACTACTTCCCTACCGCGATGCGCATGTCAGCCATTGAGGTACTAAAAGGCGCTCCATTATTACGTCACGGCCCACAGACAACTGGCGGTGTGGTGAATTTGGTTTCAACACCTATCCCTGAAACGGCCAGTGGCGAATTAACCACTGTATTTGATGAGCGCGGCTCAACAGATGTACACTTGCATTACGGCAACAGGCAGGGCAACTGGTCATGGCTGGCCGAGACCGTGCAACGTGAGGGCGAAGGTTTTAAAGAGATTGACCGCAGCAACAGTGGCACTGGTTTTGATATTGCTGACTATGTGATCAAGCTGGGCTGGCAAGGTAACGACCAGCATGTGCTACTTAAAAAGCAGTACTCTGAAGAGACCTCAAATGAGACCTACCTCGGCTTAACAGATAGCGATTTTGCTGCGAACCCCGACCGCCGCTACGGCCTCTCCAGCATTGACCAGATGACCAACGACCACAACGGCACGGTACTGACGCACACCAAAGCATGGGGTGACAACATCACCTCCACCGCCACCCTCTATCGCAACACTTTTAACCGCGACTGGTACAAACTCAGCGGTGGTGGCGCATACATCAGCGCAGCGAATGGTGGCGATGCCAATGCTCAGGGTATTCTTGACGGCACCCTTGATGAAACTGGCCTGCAATACAAACACAACAATCGCGCCTATGTATCAGAGGGCATACAACTCAATATAGACCTGATTACCGGGGCTCATTTAATCAGTGTCGGCACACGCCTACATGAAGATGAGATGGACCGTTTTCAGAACACTGATGTCTTTAATCAGGTAAATGGTTCCCTCGTTTACCAGTCAACGACCGTACCAACCGGCAGTAACAATCGAATTGAAACCGCCGAAGCGACCAGCCTGTGGCTAACTGATGACTGGCAGGTAAGCGAGCAATTGAATGTAAACCTCGTGCTACGCTATGAAGATGTTAGCTCAAGCCGCGTACAATACGATGATGCCGCACGTACCGCCATCGACAGCACCCGTCGCAACGACAGCGAAGAACTGTTACCGGGCGCATCCTTCACCTATGACATCGATTCATCATGGCAGGTACTGGCTGGTTTTCATCAGGGCTTCTCACCACTGGGTGGCGGTGCCAAGGCAGCTGAAGAACCTGAAACCAGTAATAACTGGGAAGCAGGCTTCCGCTACCAGACAGATAGCCTCTTTGTAGAGGCAATCGGTTTTTACAGCGACTTTTCAAACAAAACCGAAAACTGCTCGCTAGCGGCACCTTGCAGCAATGGCGACCTCTCCGGCAGCTTTGTCACTGGCGAAGCTGAAGTCAGTGGACTTGAACTACAGGCAGGGACTACCCTAACTCAGGGCGAATTCTCAATTCCACTGCATCTAGCGTATACTTATACCCAGGCAGAGACTAGCGAAACCGACGTGACCAGTGGCTTTAATAAAGGAGACCAGCTCAAAGGAATACCGGAAAACGTACTGAGCCTGCGCGCAGGTTTCGAACATAGCAGTGGCTGGGATAACTACACGGTGGCTAAATACATTGGCAAGTCATGCGTCACGATCGGCTGTAACACAACGAATAGCGCCTTTGACGAAACAGAGTCTTTAGTCGTCGTCGACCTGATCAGTCATTTTCCATTGAAAGATGACGTAAACCTGTTTGTTAAAGCCGAGAACATATTCGACGAACAGAAGATTATTTCTCGCACACCGGATGGCGCTCGCCCTAACAAACCATTCACACTATCGATTGGCATGAAGCATGAATTTTAAGCGTCACTGCTGTTACAAAATTGGCACAGGCACACCCGGTACTTCTGTACCGGTTTTCCTGTTTCAACTGATTAATTTAGGTTAAAGATGACAACATTCATACCTGGCAAAACAGTCCTGGTGATGGCGATTGTTGTGATCGCACACCTGGGGCTGCTTTCACTTCTGCTTGGGCAAGCACCAGAGAGCATTCATAAACCTATGCAGGCTCCGGTGATACAGGGAATGTTAATAGCACCGGCACCGCCTAAACCTCAGCCTGAACCGCCCAGAAAAGTAGCGCCAAAACCAGAGCCAAAACCGAAACCAAAACCAAAACCTCTCGCACAAAAGGCTAAAACAGCAGAAGCCCCCACCATTATTGAAGCGCCGTTAGCACAAGCAGTCGAACCAGCGGTTGAATCGGAACCCAAGATAACACCAGAAAAGGCGCTACCTGCTGAAGAGCCCATACCACAACCGATCGAAACAGCACCGCAAACTGCCGAGATAGCCGAGGTGATACCACCACGCAAAGACGCCTATCAACATAACAACCCCAAACCCAGGTACCCCAGGCTCTCTAAGCGACTACGTGAAGAAGGCACGGTGTTATTGCTGTTATTAATCAATAAAAACGGCACGGTCAATGAAGTAGCGATCAAAAAATCAAGTGGCTACCCGCGACTCGACCGCGCAGCGATAAAGGCCGTTAAGCAGTGGCATTACACCCCCGCTTCCCGCGGCAATGAAACGATTGCTTATCGTTATGAACAGCCTGTTCGTTTCTCAATGAACTAAATAGATAATTTCAAGAAGGATACTAAAGATGGAAAGCAATCCCTATAGTGTTGAAAACTTATGGCAACAAGGTGACCCGGTCATCAAGGGTGTCGCGATTTTATTGCTCATCATGTCGATCGCATCATGGACGATTATTGTGCTGCGCGCCGTCGGTCTGGTTAAACTACGACGCATTGCCAAAAGCGCTTCTGCCTTCTGGCACACTCACAGCTTTGACGATGGGCTACAGACACTGGGTGATGGTGGCCGCGACAATCCCTTTCGCTACCTCGCAGAACAGGGACAAGAGGCGCTCACCCACCACGCCAGCCATAAAGAAGATTTGCATGGTCATCTACCGCTGGCAGAATGGTTAACTACCAGTCTTCGCGGGGCAATTGATGAAGGCAACGAACATATGCAGCGCGGCCTTTCAATACTGGCATCAGTCGGCTCAACTGCACCGTTCATTGGCCTGTTTGGTACCGTGTGGGGGATCTACCACGCACTGGTTGGCATCAGTCTCTCAGGCCAGGCCAGCATCGACAAAGTTGCAGGCCCGGTGGGTGAAGCACTGATCATGACCGCCTTTGGCCTCGCAGTGGCAATCCCGGCAGTACTTGGTTATAACGCGCTGGTTCGCGGCAATCGCAGCGTTGTGGGTAAACTCAACCGCTTTGCACACCAACTCCACCCCTACTTCCTTTCTGGCATTTCAACAAAACAAAACACCTTACCTGCGGAGCAAAAGAATGGCCTTTAGCAGCGACTTTGATGATGACACTGAAATGAGTGAGATCAACATGACGCCACTGGTGGACGTGATGTTGGTACTACTGATTATTTTTATGATCACGGTACCCGTCCTCACTCAGTCGATAGACATTGAACTACCCAGGGTCGGCAGCACTCCCAGCGAGGTCAACCCCAACACCATCACCCTCTCGGTCGATGCCAACGGTGATTTTTTCTGGAACAAAGAAGCTGTCGACCCTCCAGTTTTAACACAGCGCCTGGAAGCAGCAGCCACCAAGCAACCCCAGCCACAGGTGCATATACGGGGTGACCAGAAAACCGACTATGAACATGTTGTAAAGTTAATGGCCAGCGCACAACAGGCAGGCTTAACCCAACTTGGTTTTATCACTGAGCTAAGCAATTAACCTCAATTAATCCAGCAGTGCCCGGTTAGGAAATTGCAGTCAGTGCCGTAGGCCTTCGCAGTAGATTCAACTGATTAATTTAGGTTTAACTGGCGGCCGTGCCTTTTCATCCACAAACCACAACAACACGGCACCCGCCACAAAGAGCATTAACAGTGACAACACTGCCAGCCGGTGGCTATCGGTCAAAACCGCTATCCATCCCATCATCAGCGGCCCGGCGACAGCGGCAAATTTACCCAGCATATTGTAAAAACCAAAAAACTCGGCTGCTTTGTCAACGGGAATCAGACGCGCATAGAGTGAACGGCTGAGAGATTGAATCCCACCCTGCACCAGTCCAATCATGATCGCGAGGCCATAAAATTCAATCTCTTTTTCAATCATCGAAGCCCATACGGTGATACCGATATAGACAGCAATCGCAATGAAGATGCCAATCTTTGCACCGTAGCGCTGCCCCAGCTTTCCAAACACAATCGCAGCCGGGAATCCGACAAACTGGGTAATCAATAGCGCGATAATCAGGCTATTGGAAGCAAAACCGATCGACAGCCCATAATCGACCGCCATACGCACAATCGTATCGACACCATCAATGTAGAGCCAATAAGCCAGCAAAAATAGCATCACCACCTTTAACTGACGAATTTCATGCAGGGTTTCACGTAGCTGTCGCCAGCCACCACACACAATCTGCCAACTCGATTCATGACGTGCCGATTTTGGTTCTTTCACAAACAGCAGCAGTGGGATCGAGAACAGCCCCCACCATAACGCCACACAGATAAACGAGATACGTACTGCCTCGCTCGCATCATCCAGCCCAAATGCGCTCGGCCATAATGTCATCGCCACCATCATGGCAAACAACACGCCACCACCGAGGTAACCCAGGCCATAACCAAGCGCGGATACTAAATCAAATTTCTCTTCCGGTGCAACCTGGACAATCAGGGAGTCATAAAAAAGGTTACCGCCCATAAAACCGATCGATGCCAGAATATAGATAATAGCCGCTAGCGCCCACGATCCCTGCTCAATAAAAAAGAGCCCACCGCTCATCACAACCCCCATCAAGGCAAAAAAGAGCAGGAATTTTTTACGTACCGAACCACGGTCAGCAATCGCGCCAAGCAGTGGCGCGAAGACCATAATCACCAGGCTTGATACCGCATTGGCGATACCGAGTTGATAGGTACTCTCGGCAGCACTAAGATCGGCACCCCAGTACTGTTTAAAAAAGATCGGAAAAAAACCGGCGATCACCACCGTCGCATAGGCGGAGTTGGCCCAGTCATACATCGCCCACGAAACAATCTGACGCGACTCGCCACCCTCTTTAACGGAGCGAAAATAGTGCGCAATCACGTGGCCAAAAACACCTCGTGATACTCCGCCAGCTCCTGCGCCGTTAGCAGGAAGACGCCGTGGCCGCCATATTCAAATTCCAGCCACATAAACGGCACCGTTGGAAAGCGCTCGGCCAGTGCCGCGTCGCTATTACCCACTTCAACAATTAAAATACCATCCCCGGTAAGGTAATGCGGCGCTTCCCGCAAGATACCAATCGCAAAATCGAGCCCATCCTCACCAGCAACCAAACCCAACTGCGGCTCATGATGAAACTCTTCGGGCATCGAGGCGATATCCTCAGCATCGACATAGGGCGGGTTACTCACGATGATGTCGTAACGCCGCCCGCCAAGCGCACTAAAGAGATCAGATTCGACCGCATTAACACGCAAATTTAATTTATGCAGTTCGATATTCTGCTGTGCCACCGCCAGCGCCTCAGGCGAGATATCTGCCGCATCTACGACTGCGTCGGGGAAGGCGTGCGCGCAGGCAATCGCAATACAACCACTGCCAGTGCCAATATCAAGCACGCGATTGACCCGGTTTTGAGAGGGCCACCAGGGCGCAAAACCATTGACAATCAACTCACCTATGGGGGAACGCGGCACCAGCACCCGCTCATCGACATAAAACCGCAGACCGCAGAACCACGCCTCATGGGTGAGATAAGCGGCGGGTTTACGCGTATCAACACGCCGTTGAAACAGATTGGCAATGGCGCCTCGCTGCACAATAGAAAGCGGCTGCGGCGCTTCAGCCAACGATACATCCAGCGGCATCTCTAACGCAGAAAGCACCAGCCATGCCGCCTCATCCAGCGCATTATCGGTACCATGGCCAAAATAGATGCCGTGCTGTTCAAAGTAATCGACACCCCAATGCACCCATACCTCGGCGCTATCGAGTGTTTCCATCGTTTCATCTGTTATTAGCATCTCTCTCTAACCCATCAGCCCATACCGCACAAAAAAAACAGCCACCGTCTTAAGGCGGTGGCTATCTTTCACACAATCAGTAAATCACTACTCGGAACGCTCCGTCACTTCGATGAGGTGATAACCAAACTGGGTCTGCACCGGGCCATGTACCACACCAACCGCATCACTAAAAACAACATCATTGAACTCTTTAACCATCTGCCCGGGACCGAAAGTCCCAAGATCGCCACCACGGCCGCCAGATGGGCATTTTGAGTGCGCTTTCGCCACATCAACGAAGTCTGAACCCGCTTCGATCTGCGCCTTAAGCGAACTGCACTCCTCTTCGCTATCTACCAGAATATGTCTTGCACTTGCTGTGGTCATTGAGAACTCCTAACAGTTTCTTAAAAAATTGAATATCATACAGCACCTATCATAACGCCGTAATGCGCTCACCGCGAGTGCGAGCCAAATGGCTGTTTGATAAGCAGGGTTTCGATGCAACGCCAGTGGAGTAGATTGTCACCCGTGCCAAGGCGGCAAAAGGGATTTTTTACCAGTACTACACCACTTCGCAGTAAAATAGTATGCTGTTTCTGAAGCCATCGAATGAACGATAGCCCCTGGGCATTTGCTTTGACAGTTTGAATCCTTGAATTAAGTCCTTCGGCTACCGCGTTACCCGTCCGTGTATAAATCTCTATATGTCAAAACTGAATTTTTCATTGACACCAAACTGACGAAAATCACCAAATATGTTGATTTTATTATCGTTAGTTAAAATCATATCCCGCACCTGTCGCCCCTCTGGCACTTCGAATATCAATGTTGCTTCACCACCAGTTAATGGTTGGAAATAGATGCCATCAACACCTTGAATGACGGCCCTAAATACAACTTTTCCATCATTGCTTAGTCTTGGCTTAACATTAGATTCCCATACGACACTCTCTTGCAGCTGCCTCTTAGCGGTACCGTCCAAATCGCTAACATACAGCCCGGCAGCACCAATATTATCTGTATTTGCCAGGTAAACAACGTAACTGTCATCGGCAGTCACACTGTAATTACGAACGTCTCTGCCCATGGCAATCGCTTGACTCAATTTTACCCGATCCGAGCCATCCAGCTTGCTTGCAAACAGCTCGTAGGGAGCCTCAGCACTCTCTCGTGATAAATAGATAACGCTTAACGAGTCGGAAGTTAATGAAAATGATAACCAGCTGGCGACACGCCCACCTTGTTGAAAGGTGGGCGTTAATTGAGTTGATACAGGCGCACCCTCCAGGTTTGTCGCATAAAGGCCGAAAGCGTTTCTGTCCGCGTTATCATGCGTCAGATAAACAACCGTTGAGGAATCATTGGTCACTTCAGACATTTTATATGATTGATCACGAAGCAACGTTGAATTACCAAGGTCACCGGATAACAGTGTATTGTCACTGCCATCAAGCCTGCTTTTATACAACTGGTACTCCTCACTATCCTGCTGTGCTCTATAGACAACCCAATTGTTATCCGCTGATATTTCCGGTGAAAATTTGGACGCTACAGAAAAAACCTGCCCCCCTTCAACCAGAGATGCATTAATTTTATCTGTCGTCAGTCCGTCCATCGTCACTGAATAGAGTTCATATACCCCCTCTGTATCCTGATCTGCCCAGTAGATAATACGACTGGAATCCGGGCTAATGGCAAAAGCACCGCCGTTAATGTCTTTTACCCCTCCGAACGGGCGTTCTGAATTTATTAATGGCGTACTACTGCCGTCACCGGCCGCTGCAAACAGATCGCCATCGTTCGTGGTGTATACCAAATGAAGTTCATCAGGCGATAATGCCATACGCTTGGGCCGGTTTTCACCTATAGTAATAGCACTACAAGTGCTGGTACTTGCCTTATAAAACTGAAAATCGCCTGCGTCGATCAACGTGTAATAAAAATTATCACCCGAGGATTCCATCACCATATTGGCAGCTCCGTTCACGATCGGTGCATTTTCGGGCATCACAATGCGACAGGTAGTATTAGCGGTAACCACCTGAATAGCGTAACTAGAAAAGCTTGCGGCTTTTGTTAAAAACGCCTGCGTTGACCCTGTTGCATTTTGCAGCAACGAATGACCAACAGCATCTTCGCTGACAAACTCAGGCCAGCTTGAACTTATATTTGCAGTGGCATTATTGCTGAAATCAAACGAATAGAGTTCTGTAAACCAGCGGCTCTCTTTGTCGTAAATAAAATAAAATTTATTGCGATAAAAGCCAGCCATTTCGCCGCTGCTGGGGTTAGCATGTAATCTATCGGGAGTTACTTTAGTGTGGCCGGTTCCATCAAGCTTCACCGTATATATTGCAACATCACTTTGCTGCGCTGATCGGGCGCGATAAACAACATTTTCGCCTGATGGGTCAAGCATAAATGTCGCTCTCCGGAATCGTTTCACCAACCCTCCATAACTGCTTGCCATCGCGGATAGATTAATCGTTGCGGAAGCATCCAGCTTTGTAAGGTATAAATCCCATTGGTTGGTATCTGCGTCTCGGGGCACATACACAACGGCCTGATCATTATCGACCAGGGTAAGCTCGGTAATCGAGGCAAAGTTAGAGCCGCTGCCTAGCTCTGTTGAGACGCCGCCGCTAACCGGCGCGGAAAATATTGTATTATTAGTTGCATAGATAACGGCATTGCTTTGTGTAGATAGCGATAATGTGAAATCAAAAACCGACTCACCGTTATTGATCTTAATAACTGATGTTACGCACACCTCAGATAGAATGCGGTCTGTAGCGGACTGAAAAAATTGTAACCCATTGATTCATAATAGCCGGTGCGTAACATCAGTTAATAAGGTTAGCACCATCAAGTTGCACACTGTATAAATCAGTGGTTACACCATTATCCCCCAAAAACAGCAGACGTGAGCTATCGGCCGTTATCTTGATATCGGATTTATCTTGCGACATCTCTGCCGCTGCTATTTTTATATGCCCTTCTCCCACTGGCGTTACCGAATACAACTCATCCCCATCGACACTCATTGTCTTGTATATGACTTTTGATGAATCCGGCGCGACAGCATAAATAAACCCACCTCTAAACGAATCCCAAAATTGTGCTGTATCTATCTCATTATCGTTAAGCACCCTGTCATTTGTGCCATCAATATTGGCCGAACGTAGCTCGATCTGTCCGCTCTCCTCACTGCTCACAACATACACCACCCGTGATTCGTCCGGCAAAAGCCGGGGGCGTGCAGAATGGCTAAAGGGGCTGATTCTATCATCAGTAGTATAAGTGACATAATGGTGCGAGTTAGTGTTGCCAAACTGCACCCGTACTCCCGTCGCCAGATCAACCATGAAAAGTTGATTCCGTTCAACGGAATCATATCCTTGCCTTTCTTCATTAAAAGTCCTTAGCACAGTACTATTGGCAATAAAGAAAACTTTTTGTTCATTTTCAGATAACCAGAAAGCATCCACCACTTCACTGCCTGATATTTTCACCGGCACTTCGGCATCAAGGCTGAATAATGCTGCATCTTTCAGGTAAATGGCCGTATTTCGCGCATAAGAAAACCGGCCACCACCGACCCTGTTAGGGGTTATCAAATTAAAACCAGCCGTATCATCGGGTTTAGCCAGGAAGAGTCTGCTCACTTCAGATGCCTCCAGAGTACCCATGCCAACAACGCGACCATCTGGAAGCACCTTCAAATCATAAAACCCGTTGGGCGCCTGTTTAGACGTAAAAGGCTCATGGTCGGGCGAATTGCTTAAATCAGCTTCTGTCACATCAGGAATCGGGCCGGTTAGCAAGACGGGCTTTTCGACCCGTTTTTCTCCTTCAGTGGAATCACCACCGCCACCGCCGCCACAGGCAGCCAGCGTAAAAACAGCGATTAATAACTGATGTTACGCACCGGCTATTATGAATCAATGGGTTACAATTTTTTCAGTCCGCTACAGACCGCATTCTATCTGAGGTGTGCGTAACATCAGTTAATAAAAAAACAGGGAAACGAATCGTCTTGCCTAGTAAAACTTCAAACATCCAAACTACCTCTAAAGTACTCAATAAAGACCAATGGCATTTCCTTTGGTCACATTTTTTGCCTTAAACTGACTGGTTTCAGGGGTGAGCTGAGCAGTTACCACAATATTTGTAACTCGCTGAATAGTTACGCATAAAAAACCAATAAGAAAAACAGTATGTGGGGGCGATAGTGGCTATTGGTTAGCGGATTGCAATTATAATGTCTAATCATCGCTGCTTCAAAATTGATAACTTTAAGCAGCTTTTCTCCAAGCCACTAAAGTGCGATTTTTATACGGTAGTTGATTCCTTGCACTCCGCCCATTGTCACTTTTTTGCGGATCCTTTCCAGCTTTAAGATGCTTTTTCTCTATAGCTTTAACAGGATATTACAACTGTTTCGGCCGCCAGGCGATATTCTTGAGCATTTTATGCTCCCTGTCCTGAGGCCACAATGTAGAAAGTATAACCCCCTATTCGCTGAAAAACCAACCGGAGTCCTGCCCAGCCGGGGTAATCAGGCTTAAATCTAGGTTAAAAGGCGTTGTAAACAAACGCCACTACATCGGCTTTGAAAAGATCACACATGAAAATTAGAGGTCAGCACGATGCGCTCAATCTTATTTTAAAAATGCTTAACATATGGCCGATAGGATATAAAGTCGATTATTGTTATATGGAATTGAACCTGGCCAAGAGGGCCTAATTCCACTCTTCATTAAACAGATAATATCAGGGATGAAATAATTGTTTAGTGTAAAACACAACAGCCCCGCGTTGATCGTGCTTTTCCTGGGGCTAATCAGCTCCTATTTACTGTACGAATCTGCACATAATGCTGATTTTAACGCCGCTTATGCCAGCTTCCAGGATAGCGCGATACAGCGCGCCTCGATGATAGAGCAGCGTTCAAAAGAGAAAATTGCGTTATTACACTCCATCACCGCCTTTTATAACAGCTCCACCTTTGTCGACAGAAGCGAATTCAAAGTCTTTACTCGCGAGTTACTAAAACAGAAAAACAGTTTTCAGGCACTTGAGTGGGTTCCAGTCGTATCAGCTAAGGCGCGTCCAGCATTCGAGGCTGCAGCCAGAAATGATGGTCTCACCTCATTTCAATTTACTGAAAAAAATGCGGACGGCTCACTGATCAAGGCCAAGGCAAGGGAGGCTTATTATCCAATATATTATATCGAGCCACATCAAGGGAACGAAACGGCACTAGGGTTTGATCTTGGCTCTCACCCTGCACGACTCGCGGCAATCAATAAATCACAGGCCCTCGGCAAGGCTGTTGCGTCTGAAAAGGTCTCTCTGATACAGCTCAAGCAAGATAACGCAGGAATACTGTTATTCGACCCCATTTACCAAAGCGTAAATCCTGCTAGCGATCTTGATCCACCCATAAATGAACTAAAAGGGTTTGCACTGGGTGCTATACCGTTATCAGGGCTGATGGCTGACATAGAGAATAGCTCAAAACCTGAGTCGCAACGCATAAGCAACGGTTTCGACCTCTATCTGTACGACGAAGAGGCACCCGATGGAAAACACCTGCTCTATTCATACCAACAGTCATCAGCCGAAGCCGCTCCTTTCACACTCGAGGAAGCCACCGGCATTCTACATGTCAAACACTCTTTCATCTTTGGCGCCCGAAAATGGATAATCATTGACATCCCCGCCGACCCCTCCTTCAATGCACAAATCACTTCTCAAAAATGGATCATCCTGAGTAGTGCATTATTCATTACACTACTACTAACCACGCTGCTTATTACCTCAACCAAACGCACCATGATCATCGAAAATACAGTCAATGAACGAACTGCGGCACTCAAACTCGCCACTCAAAAAGCCCGGGCAGATGAAGCCCATATCCGCGCCATCGTCGAAAATTCGGCTGAGGGAATCATTACAATCGACGAAAATGGCATCATTCACAACACTAATCCTGCCGCAGAGAAAATCTTTGGATACACCGCCTCCGAGCTCGTCGGCAGAAACATCTCAATGCTATTGCCACCTGAAGATAGAGCAATGCATGCCACTTACCTGGAAAACTCAACACTTCACGCCACACGTGTCATCAACCAGGCACGCGAAATATATGGATACAAAAAAAATGGCAGCACTTTTCCGATGGAACTTAATATATCCAGCATGAAGCAGGGCGACAAGCGTCTCTTCATCGGCATCCTTCACGACATCAGTGCACGCAAGCAGGCGGAGATATCAAAAAATGAATTTATTTCCACTGTTAGCCACGAACTACGAACACCACTCACCTCAATCAAGGGGGCGCTTAGCTTAATCACCTCAGGCACGATAGGCAAAGTACCAGACAAAATAAATGACATGGTGAAAATTGCCCATAAAAATTGTGAGCGCCAAATAAGGCTTGTCAATGACCTGCTTGATATCGAAAAGCTCAATGCTGGAAATATGGAGTATCAGATGGAATTGAGCGACTTGAGCGAAATATTACACCAGGCAATCGAAGAAAACCGAAGCTATGGGGAGAGTCACCAGGTCAACTTCTCCTTAGTTGGCACTCAACAACCGGCTATGATTTTTGCTGATAACGACCGTGTTTTGCAAGTACTTGCCAACCTCCTGTCTAACGCAGCAAAATTCTCCTCAGCAAACAGTGAGGTACAAATTGTATTACAAACAGATAAACAGTACTGCCGGGTTCTCGTTATCGATCATGGTGATGGCATTCCGCTATCATTTCGGGAAAAAATATTTGAACGCTTCAGCCAGGCCGATGCCTCTGATACAAAGGTCAAAGGCGGCACTGGACTGGGATTATATATTAGCAAAACCATTATCGAAGAACACCGTGGCAGAATAGGCTTTGAAAGTGAAGAAGGGAAAGGCTCAACCTTCTATATTGAGCTGCCCAAATACCACGAACCTGAACAATCCCAACCCGCTTAATCCTGAATTAATCCCGCCCCACCTTCTGATTAATATTTTACAGACGCCCCCTGTTTTTCGATACGTTGATGCAAACGCTCCAGCGACTGCTGCGTCTGACGCAATTCACGTAACAGCTCATCACGCGACACTGGCGGTTGTAACTGCTCCAGGCGCTCAATTTTCGCCTCTTCCAGGTTATTTAGCACCACCGCAATAAACAGATTGATAATCACGAACGTCCCCATGATGACAAAGCTGACAAAATAGATCCACGCCAACGGATGCATTTCCATCGCGGTGTACATCACATCAGTCCAATCCTCGAGTGTCACAATACGGAACAGCGTTAGCAGTGACATCCCCAGCGTACGCCAGTGCTCTGGGTCATGCGCATGGAACAGGTGGTAGCCAGCCACCGCATAGATATAGAAAACAATACTCATTAATAGCAGTACATTGGCCATGCTTGGGATTGAGCGGATTAATGTCGAGACGATCATGCGCAGTTCCGGGATTGCCGAAATCAGGCGCAATACCCGTAACAGACGCAACAGACGCGCCACCATTGCCAGGTCGCCGGTAAACGGAATCAGCGACAACACCACCACGGTGAAATCAAACAGGTTCCAGCCATCGCCAAAATAACGCTTCCACTGCGGTGCAACAGCGGTAATTTTGATGATCGCTTCAAGGATGAAAATCCCCAGCACAATATGGTGCCCCATCCGTAGCCATGTGCCATATTGGGCGTAGATATCGACCGAAGTCTCCAGCCCTAATATCACGCCGTTAATGACGATCACCGCCACCACAAAGCGTTCAAATGCCTTATGGGCTGAAATTTTCCGGCAGACTTCTCTAATCATATTGTTTTACCTTTTTCATATCGACAATATTCACCGATGGTCACTATTATAGGCGTTTTTCACGCCAGTCGAAATTACCATCAAACCAGTCATTCGATGACAACACCTCATTTTCTGGAATTAACCACTCTCGCTACCACGTGGCTTGCCTACGGCGCTGTCAGGTATGGTGCCAGGCCCACTGGCCACAAAAGCAGCCGGTGTAAAAAAACAGTAATACCCATGTTTAACTGCCTCAGGCTATTCAGCGCAAAAAAAATGTAAATGATACGTGACGGGGTTTTTCACCTTCTTCTTCGCATGCTTTAAATGCAGCAACAATAATATTACTTCCGCCCAGAGAAAGTATTATAACTCATTGATTTTTAGTTTATTTAATACAATCACCATAGATTTTAAGCTTGACATGTAATACACTAAAGGTATATAATGGAAATCGTTTTTCCTGCCTACAGACGCCTTATTGAGCCGCCGCTAAAGGCCTCAATGAAATATTAGAACCGGAAAAATCAATTTTCAAGAGGAATTCTAAAATGTTGTCAGTTCAAGACACCGCTCACAATGTCCTAGGAGTCTGTCGGACTTACCGGCGGAGCTGTGGCGCACGGATGGCACAAGTACCATGCGAGTTGCCAATATCAACCCTGACACGGCCAATTCCCCATACGCATTTCATCAAAAAACGGTGGGGTAAGCGGGCACTAATCAGGGGGGCACAATGCCTACATCATTTCACCACCCAGCTTAAGCTCACCAACAATGTCCAGTCACCGCTGTTTACAAAGTCATCGCCGGCTTCTACCTCAGCATTAATGTCATTCGCGAGTCGCCGACATCGTATTGTTCAGCCATTTTATCCCGTGCGGTGTATTTCTGGATGGATGAGCAATAAGTCAGACATCCAGCCTGATACGCTTCATGGTGATACGCAGGCTCAAAGTTATTGGGGTTTGACAACAGTACGAAAAGTTACTCTTAAGGATTCACCCTGGTTAACCGAAGATTGATGCAACGGCCTCAGATACCCCTTTGATACCTGTTCGACTAGAGTAAACGCATAATGGCCCCTTACGACAATACCGCCCAAAAAATACAAATTTAAAAAAAATCGGAATCGGAAAATGATGTCACGGCGTTTATCATAGATCTCAATGACCGGCCGAGAAAGAAACTGAGGTACAGAGCACCTGCAAAATTAATAGCGGAGTATATGACTGTAATCGCAGCTTAGGTGATTCTGCACTTCGGGGGTGAATCTGCCCCAAATAAATAGAGAAAAAAGAGGGAAAACTATGAATAACAAACATTTAATAACATCGTGCCATCTTGGCTGGTTGTTGAGCGTAGGCATTTTTATTGGCGCACTCTCCGGCTGTAGCAGCAGTAATAGTGGTGATGGCGGAGGCGGAGGTGCCCCCACTGCATCCGTTAGCCCAGCCGATGGGGCCACAGGGGTTGAGCGCGATGCAATGATCAGCGCTACCTTCAGTGAAGATATGTTTGCCACCACCCTCGATAGCAGCGCCGTCACATTGAGTGATGGTAATAGTGTTGCCGGCACGGTGGCGTTTGATGCCCAGACCAATATTGTGACCTTTACCCCAACTAATGACCTCGCCTTATTGCGAAATTACACCGCCACGCTGGCCAGCACCATTACCGACCTGTCCGGCAATGCGCTAGCCGCGACCAGTTGGAGTTTTACCACCCATGATCGCGAGTGGGGCACGGCAGAGCTGATCGAAACCGACAATTCAGAATCTTCAAGCCGCCCACAAATCGCGCTTGATGTTAGCGGTAACGCCGTCACGGTGTGGCAACAGAGCGATGGCACACGTCATAATATCTGGGCCAACCACTACACTGCAGGCACTGGCTGGGGCACGGCAGTATTGATCGAAACCGATGACGTTGGAACTACGCTATGGCCACAAGTTGCGTCCGATCACAATGGCAATGCCGTGGCGGTGTGGCTACAGTCTGATGGCACGCGTCATAACATCTGGGCCAACCACTACACCTTAGGCATCGGCTGGGGCACCGCTGTGTTGATCGAAACCGACACAGGATTTGCGGGAGCGGCTGATGTTGCGGTAGATGCCAACGGTAATGCGGTGGCGGTGTGGAGACAGAGCGATGGCACACGTCATAATATCTGGGGCAACCGCTACACTGCAGGCACTGGCTGGGGCACGGCAGTGTTGATCGAGACCGATGACGTTGGAACTACGCGATGGCCACAAGTTGTGTCCGATAGCAATGGCAATGCCGTGGCGGTGTGGGAACAACATGATGGCACGCGTTATAACATCTGGGCCAACCACTACACTGCAGGCACTGGCTGGGGCACCGCTGTGTTGATAGAAAGCGATGACACTGGAAGCTCACAACGGCCGCAAGTTGCGTTCGATAGCAATGGCAATGCCGTGGCGGTGTGGCAACGGCATAATGGTACGCGTAATAACATCTCGGCCAACCACTACACTGCAGGCACTGGCTGGGGCACCGCAGTGTTGATCGAGAGCGATGACGCTGGAAATGCAGAATGGCCACAAGTTGCGTTCGATAGCAATGGCAATGCCGTGACGGTGTGGGAACAACATGATGGCACACGTCAGAATATCTGGGCCAACCACTACACCACGGGCATCGGTTGGGGCACAGCAGTGTTGATCGAAACCGACAACGTCGGAAATGCCTTTCAACCAGACGTTGCGGTCGATGCCAGCGGTAACGCGGTGGCGGTGTGGAACCAGTTGGATGACACGTCTGCCAGTGCCATGGCAAATCGTTACGTTGCTGGCAGCGGCTGGGGCACGGCGGCAGCGATCGAGAACGATAGCGGACACGCTGATGCTCCTCGAGTGGCGGTCGATGCCAACGGCAACGTTGTGGCAGTGTGGGCTCAGAGCGATGGCACGACAGATAGCATCATGAGCAATCGCTTTGAATAAACGGGCGATGTTTGGGTAGTATCCGTAGTTTATCGCTAAGGATGGATGAATAAAAAAAGGGCCTCGTGAGGCCCTTTTCACATAACGAACAACGTGACGCTATTAACCGTTGCTAACTGCCTTCATGCTAAGACGAATACGCCCCTGTTTGTCGATCTCAAGCACTTTAACCTTAACGACTTCACCTTCACTCAGCTTGTCACTAACGTTCTCTACGCGTTCGTCAGAGATCTGAGAGATGTGAACCAGGCCATCTTTACCCGGCAGGATGGTAACGAATGCACCGAAGTCCATTAGCTTGGCAACCTTGCCTTCGTAGATGGTGCCGACTTCAACATCAGCCGTAATCTGCTCGATACGACGACGTGCTTCTTCACCGCCTTCACAGTCAACAGAAGCGATCTTAACGATACCGTCATCTGTAATGTCGATGCTGGCACCGGTCTCTTCGGTCAGTGCACGGATAGTCGCGCCGCCTTTACCAATGACATCACGAATCTTCTCTGGATTAATCTTAATAGAGATAATGCGTGGTGCGAACTGAGAAATATCATCACGCGGTGCTGAGATCACTTCGTTCATGTTATCAAGGATAAAGAGACGCCCTTCTTTTGCCTGCTCCAGTGCCGCTGCCATGATTTCACGAGTGATGCCGGTGATTTTGATATCCATCTGCAGTGCAGTCACACCATCGTTGGTACCGGCTACTTTAAAGTCCATGTCACCCAGGTGATCTTCATCACCCAGAATGTCAGACAGTACAGCAAACTTGCTATCTTCTTTGATCAGCCCCATTGCGATACCCGCAACTGGTGCTTTCAGTGCAACACCCGCATCCATCATCGCCAGACTTGAACCACAGACAGAAGCCATCGAGCTTGAACCGTTAGATTCAGTGATTTCAGAGACCACACGTACTACATATGGGAACTCTTCCATATCAGGCATCACAGCAGCAACACCACGCTTCGCCAGGCGGCCATGGCCGATTTCACGACGCTTGGGGCTACCGACAAAACCGGTCTCACCAACACAGTATGGAGGGAAGTTGTAATGCAGCATGAATGGGTCTTTCTTTTCACCTTCAAGCGCATCAATAATCTGTGCATCACGGGCAGTACCCAGTGTTGCAACCACTAGCGCCTGTGTTTCACCGCGGGTAAACAGTGCAGAACCATGAGTACGTGGCAATACACCAACGCGCACATTGATATCACGCACCGTACGGGTATCACGACCATCGATACGAGGCTCGCCATTAATGATCTGGCTACGAACAACACGCTTCTCTACCTTGCTGATCACACCCTTAACATCTTCGGCTGACCACTTCGCATCTTCATCAGCGCAAAGCTGTGCAACCACATCATTGCGAACTTCGGCAAGACGATCCTGACGAACCAATTTTTCTTTGATCTGGTACGCAGCAATTACCGCTTCAGTAGAAGCACTTTCAACCGCGCTGACTAATGATTCGTCAACTGCTTCTGGTTCCCATGTCCATGCAGGTGTGTTGACTTCAGCCGCCAGTTCATTGATGGCATTAACGACAACCTGTTGCTGATCATGACCAAAGATCACCGCACCGAGCATCACTTCTTCTGAAAGCTCTTGCGCTTCAGACTCAACCATCAATACTGCCTCTTTTGTCCCAGCAATAACCAGATCAAGATCAGAACCTTCCAGTTCAGCAAACGTTGGATTCAGCTGATATTCACCATCTTTATAGCCAACACGAGCAGCACCCACTGGGCCACCAAAAGGCATACCAGAAATCGCTAATGCGGCAGATGCGCCAATGATTGCAGGAATATCGGGATCAATATCTTTGTTCAAAGAGACAACAGAGGCGATGATCTGCACTTCGTTTTTGAACCCTTTTGGAAACAGCGGACGTAGTGGACGATCAATCAAACGACAGGTCAGGGTCTCTTTCTCACTTGGACGCCCTTCACGTTTGAAGAAGCCACCCGGGATTTTACCAGCTGCGTAGGTACGCTCCTGGTAGTTCACGGTCAGAGGAAAAAAGTCACGCCCTGGATCGGCTTCTTTACGACCAACAACGGTCACCAGCACGGCAGTGTCATCCATGGTTACCATGACTGCGGCGGTTGATTGTCTCGCAATCTCACCCGTTTCTAGCGTTACAGTGTGGTTACCGTACTGAAAAGTTTTTTTAATGGGCGTCACATTTAATTCCTTAATGTAGTCAAGCGTTGATAGTAGTAAGAGAGGAAGGCGCGATTACTTACGCAGCCCCAGACTTTTAATCAGATCCTGATAACGTGAGCTATCTTTTCTCTTCAGGTAATCAAGCAGTTTTCTACGTTGGCTTACCATTCTTAGCAGACCCTGACGTGAATGATGGTCATGAGTATGCTCTTTGAAATGGCCAGACAGTTGTTCGATGCGCGCGGACAGAAGTGCAACCTGCACCTCTGGCGAACCAGTATCACCGTCTGCTCGTTGGTACTTGCTAACGACCTGTGATTTAGTTTCAGCGTTTAATCCCATAATTTCCTCTGTGTTTTACAAACGTTACTTACTTTTAAAAAAGAGCGGGTATTTTATCGTTTTAAGTACATGAATGACAAGATAAATAACCTCCCCGAATGGATACACTCCAACTTTATGCGCTATTCAGCAGACGCCTTGGAGCAACACGACCGTCATCCATGATGTATCCCACGCCTAAAAAGACGTTTTCCTCTGCAAAGAGCTTCACAAGCCCCTCACGCGGTGCTTTTGGTACTACAACGGCCTGGCCACGCTTTATAAAAAAGGCCACATCTTGCGACAGCCTGACCTCTGGCCAATTGACTAGCGCATTTTCCATCGGCAATAGCAATTGATCCAAGGCCTCAAAGCCCGCGTCTTCAGCGATATTTTCCAGCTGGACTGGCGTAATCATTTTTTCGCCACTAAACGGACCGACGCTGAGACGCCTTAATATCGCCACATGAGCGCCACAACCGAGACGCTCACCAATATCTTCAGCCAGCGTTCGAATATAGGTCCCCTTGGAGCAGTGGACATCAAGCTCAAGCAGGTCACCTTTAGCAGCCAACATCTCAATACTGTGGATCGTGATACTGCGTGACTTGCGCTCGACCTCAATCCCTTTACGTGCCAACTTGTATAACGGTTGGCCATCCTTTTTTAGCGCTGAGTACATCGGCGGAATCTGCTCAATATCCCCCAAAAACTCAGCCAGGACTAACTCTAGTGCTGCTTCACTATAGTGACCCACTTCGCGACTAAGGATTGCCTCCCCTTCAGCATCGCCTGTATTGGTTTTAATGCCAAGCTTGATTGTGACCTGGTAACGCTTATCGGCATCAAGCAAAAAGCCTGACATCTTGGTCGCTTCGCCGAGACAGATCGGTAACAAGCCAGTCGCAAGCGGATCAAGGCTACCGGTGTGCCCTGCCTTGCGCGCATTAAAGATACGTTTAACGCGCTGTAATACCGCGTTAGAACTCATCCCGATGGGCTTATCAAACAGAAGAATGCCGTTGATATCACGTCCAGACTTACGACGTGCCATCTTTATCCTTCTCGCGGTTTTTGCTATCGGTGGCGACAGCCGAATCGATCAATGCAGACAGTGCCGTACCGTGCTCCACGGAAGCATCAAAATGAAAACGCAATGTTGGCACAACACGCAACTGCATCCGTTTGCCAATCGCACGACGTAAAAATGCAGCAGCGCTATTCAGCACCTTAATACATTCAGCAACGTCATGATCATCATCCAGCAATGTCACATGCACCTTTGCGTGCGACATATCTGGCGAGATGTCGACAGCAGTCACTGTCACCATCCCCACCCGTGGGTCTTTGATTTCCTGTTGAATCAACTGCGCGATTTCACGCCGTATCTGCTCACCCACTCTTAATGTACGACTGAACTCTTTAGCCATGACAACAAACCGTTACACTACTCTTCACACGCACAATAACGATCAAAGCGTACGCTCGACCGATACTGTTTCGTAAACTTCGATCTGATCGCCAGGTTTAACGTCATTGTAGTTCTTAACACCGATACCACACTCAGTACCCGCACGAACTTCATTGACGTCATCCTTAAAGCGACGCAGTGACTCAAGCTCACCTTCGTAGATCACAACATTATCACGCAGAACACGAATTGGATTACTGCGCTTAACCGCACCTTCAATCACCAGGCAACCGGCAATCGCACCCAGTTTCGGTGATGTAAAGACATCACGTACTTCTGCCATACCGACAATCTGCTCTTTAATCTCAGGTGCCAACATGCCAGAGAGCGAGGTTCTCACATCATCAATGACATCATAGATCACGCTATAGTAACGCGGAGATAGCCCAGACTCTTCACCGACACGACGTGCTGCCGCATCCGCTCGAACATTAAAGCCCACCAGGATCGCATCAGAGGCGATCGCAAGATTGACGTCAGATTCATTAATACCACCTACGCCAGAAGCAACGATCTTAACCGCCACTTCATCATTTGAAAGCTTGGTCAATGAATCACGCAACGCCTCAACAGAACCCTGCACATCGGCTTTAATCAACAGATTAAGGATATCAACTTTATTGGCGCCCATCTGTGAAAACATATCTTCCATCTTAGAAGCTTTTTGACGTGCCATCTGTATTTCACGCGCCTTAGTCTGCCTAAACAGTGCAACTTCACGCGCCTTACGCTCATCCGGAACCACTAATACTTCATCACCCGCACTTGGCGTTCCTGATAGACCCAATACAACAACCGGGATCGAGGGCCCTGCTTGCTCCACCGTTTTACCAGCTTCATCAAACATAGCTCTCACTCGACCATACTCCTGTCCAGCAAGTACCATGTCACCTTTACGCAGAATACCGTTCTGAACCAGAATCGTCGCGACTGGGCCGCGGCCTTTATCAAGACTCGACTCAATCACCGCGCCTCGCGCTGCACATTCTTCAACCGCCTGTAGTTCAAGTACCTCAGCCTGTAACAGGATGGCATCAAGTAGCACATCAATGCCTTCGCCTGTCTTAGCCGAAACACCTGCAAACATGGTCTCGCCACCCCACTCTTCAGGGATCACTTCATGCCCAACCAATTCCTGTTTCACACGATCAAGGTCTGCTTCCTGCTTATCAATCTTATTAATCGCAACGATCAATGGCACACCCGCAGCTTTGGCGTGTTGAATCGCTTCAAGTGTCTGTGGTTTAACACCATCATCCGCAGCAACCACCAGAATCACGATATCGGTAACATCAGCACCGCGTGCACGCATTGCGGTAAATGCAGCATGTCCTGGTGTATCAAGGAAACTGATCATGCCCTTATCTGTTTCGACATGATATGCCCCCATATGCTGGGTAATGCCGCCCGCCTCACCACTGGCAACTTTTGCGCGGCGAATATGATCCAGCAGTGATGTTTTACCGTGATCAACATGGCCCATAATCGTAACCACTGGTGCGCGAGAAACTTTCTCACCTTCAATCTCTTCTTTTGCCTGCTGTAGCTCATCTTCAACTGCATTTTCAGCCAGTGCCTTCGGCATATGCCCCATCTCTTCGACAACAATCGATGCGGTATCTTGATCTAGTACCTGATTAATGGTGACCATCGAACCCATTCCCATCAGCACTTTAATCAGCTCTGCTGCTTTCACTGACATCTTCTGCGCCAGTTCTGCAACGGTAATCGTCTCTGGAATGGTCACTTCGCGTACTACTGGTGCGGTAGGCATCTCAAAACCATGTTGGCCACCCGGGGATACGGCGGGTTTAGCCTTAAACTTCCCTTTCTTCTTACGTCGTCCTGCTTTGTCACCGGCAACATGAAGCTCGCGTCGACCATATTTGGTCGAGCGCTCACCACCACGCCCCGCCTTACGCTTGCCTTTTTTATCCGCAGCAACAGGTTCAGCCTTTGTTGTCTTCGGCGCAGCGGCAAGTGCGGCCACTTTCGCTGCCTTTACAGCCTTCGCAGCTTCGACTTCCTGTTCAGCGGCAACATGCTCATTCGCGGCAGCCTTAACAGCCTCAATCGCAGCAAGCTCTGCAGCACGCTGCATCTCTTCTATCTTAAGACGCGCAGCCTCTTCAGCAGCGTTCTTTTCATTGACTTCTTGCTGCGCACGCTCCTGCCTTACCAACTCGTCTTTTACCGCTCTCTTTTCAGCGTGCTCTGTCGCTAACGCTTCAGTGACTTCCTGTTTCTTCTCATCAGACTCTTTTTCGGCTTCTTCTTCAGCAATCAGCTCACTACGCTTTGCATAAGTGCGTTTACTGCGGAATTCAACATTGACCTTTTTGACCTTTTTAACGCGCCCCTGCGTACTGCTTTGCTCAAGCTCACTCACCGTCTTGCGACGCAGGGTGATTTTTTTGGGTTCACGTTTTTTGGGTGCATCGACCTCACCATGACTGCGGCGCAGATAGCTCAGCAGCTCTACTTTATCATCATCACTTATCGATTCGTTTTCATCCTTGATGGTACGACCTACCTCCCCTAACTGGGCAATCAATCGATCAACTGGAATGCCAACTACTTCAGCAAGTTGTTTTACCGTAACTTCAGCCATGCGTCTCTACCGATTTTAACCTTGATTAACTTGCTCATTCTCAAACCATGGTGCACGTGCAGCCATGATCAATGCGCCTGCGCGCACCTCATCCATCCCTTCAATATCAAGCAGCTCATCAACTGCCTGTTCCGCCAGGTCTTCCTGCGTAATGATGCCGTTGCTGGCTAGCAAAAGAGCAAGCGTCTCGTCCATTCCCTCCATTGCTAACAGATCAGCGGCAGGTACTGCCTCGCCAATCTTCTCTTCCGTAGCAATTTCGCGTGTCAATAAGACATCACGTGCACGATCACGAAGTTCATTAACAATCTCTTCATCAAACTCTTCGATTGCTAACAGCTCTTTTGTCGGTACATATGCGACTTCTTCAATACTGGAAAAGCCTTCCTGTACAAAGATCGACGCAATCTCTTCATCAACATCAAGGTGTTCCATAAAGACGTTCTTAAGTGCGTCGCCTTCAGCTTCACTCTTCTCTTCGGCCTGCGCCTCAGTCATGATATTGAGCTCCCAGCCAGTCAGTTGACTTGCCAGACGAACATTCTGCCCACCGCGACCAATCGCCTGGGAAAGGTGCTCTTCAGCAACTGCCAGGTCCATGCTGTGTGCATCTTCATCCACCACAATCGACTCTACTTCAGCGGGAGACATCGCATTAATCACAAACTGTGCTGGGTTTTCATCCCATAGAATAATATCGATACGCTCACCACCCAGCTCGTTCGAAACGCTCTGCACACGCGAACCACGCATACCGACACAAGCACCCACAGGGTCGATGCGTTCATCATTGGCATTGACGGCAATCTTTGCACGAGAACCCGGATCACGTGCTGCACCCAGAATATCAATCAACCCTTCGCCCACTTCAGGCACTTCAATCTTAAACAGCTCTATCAATAACTCTGGAGCGGTACGGCTAATAAATAGCTGCGCGCCACGCTGTTCAGAGCGCACATCCTGCAGATAACCACGCACACGATCACCGGTACGAACCGCTTCTCGCGGGATCATATCTTCACGCGAAACCAGTGCTTCAGCGTTACCGCCAAGGTCAAGGATCGCATTGCCGCGTTCGACGCGCTTAACAACACCCGTCACTAATTCACCGACACGACTCATATACTGCTCGACCACCTGCGCACGCTCCGCTTCACGTACTTTCTGCATGATGACCTGTTTAGCTGCCTGCGCTGCGATACGCCCAAAGGCAACCGATTCAACAGACTCTTCAATGCGACCACCGACAACGGCATCCGGGTCTCGTTCTTTGGCTTCGCTCAAGGTCAACTGCGTGACCTCTTCTTCGATCTCTGCTGAATCATCCGCATAGATATTCCAGTAACGGAAGGTTTCGTAGTCGCCCGTTTCACGATCAATAGAGACGTGAATCGCAACATTTTCGTTATAACGTTTCTTTGTTGCCGTCACGAGTGCGGCTTCAATTGCCTCAATAATAACCTCTTTTGCAATCCCCCTCTCATTGGAGACCGCGTCCACTACCAATAATATCTCTTTGCTCATATCACGCCTCTATCTCAATCTGCACGCTGACAATTCACCAGCACAACGCCCTGCAATCCTTTTAATCCACCACCAGGCGGGCTTTCTCAATCCTATCCCAAGGCAAACTAATCAACGCTTCATCAATTTCTACATCAACCAGTTGACCATCAGCCTGCACACCCTGCAACAAGCCCTTAAAATTGCGCCTTCCATCTAACGGAATCTGCAACTTAATCTGCACATTATGACCGCTAAATCGCTCAAAATCTTCAAATTTAAACAACGGTCTGTCAAGCCCAGGCGATGAAACCTCCAACACATAATGGCCACTTATCGGATCCTCAACCTCCAGCACACCGCTCACCTGGTGACTCACTGTGCTGCAATCATCCACGGTAATCCCGTCGGGCTTATCTATATATAGACGCAACAGCGAGTGCTTTCCTTGCGGCAGATACTCCATACCGACAAATTCATACCCCAGTGAAACGACCACTGGACTTAAAAGTGCCTCTAACTGTGTCTGTGCTCGACCCGCCATCGTCCCACCCACCACCCCTAATAAAAAGGGCTAAAAACAAAAAATGGGCACAAGGCCCACTTTTAAAAATTCTCTGTTCAATGCTAATCCGCACTGCATCAAACGCCGCACGATCAACAAAGCGGCTACTTACCAATGTATAATCAACAGCTTACATACATTACCACTTATTCAAACCCGTCACTAACAGCAGCTACTCACTGCCCGACGGCTATTATATGGATGAATCCTATTTTTATCAATAACTCATCTGGGGATATTATGCGCTAGCACCCAATCATTTCAATAAATTAGCGCACTTAGCCAACAAACAGAGAGACGATTAAATATCTTTTGCGCAGCGGAAGCCAACATCTTCAGAACGCAGTTCGGCTTCTGCAAACTGTCTAGCAGCACCACGGAAAAACATACTCAGCGCATAATGACCAACGCCGCCACCACCCCCGCGAATCACTCTGTTTTTTTCACCGAACAGGTCACTCTTATAATCTGATCCTTCATACGGCAGATACCAGTCGGCAGTCCACTCCCACACATTACCCGCCATATCAAAAGCGCCCGCTGGCGAGGCATTTTGTGGATATGAGCCGATTGGCGCAATCCCGTTTTCCCAATCGGAGTCATCTCCCGTATTGGTGATTTTGACATCCCACTGACTGCCCCATGGGTATTCATTGCCATCGGTGCCACGCGCAGCACGCTCCCATTCGGTCTCTCTTGGCAGACGCTTGCCACGCCATTGACAATAGACTGCGGCCTCTTTCCAGGTCACATCCGTTGCGGGTAGTAGATCCATCTTTGTCTGGGCCTCAACCATTGCGGTCATCAACGGTTCACGCGCCATCTCGCGCGTGTCCATGTCAAGTTTAAAATCGTTCGCAGCGATCTCACGCAGACGGCTGATCTCCATCCTTCCCGCCTCTTCCATGGTCAAGCCATAACCATTATTGCCCCATAAAAACGGTAACAGGCGATCCGTCGAGAGGATAAACTCTTTATATTCAGCCTTGGTTGTCTCATAAGTATCGATCATAAATGCACCTATTGTGCGCTTATGCTCAGGGTGCTCATTGACAAATAGCGGTGTCGAGAAACCATAACGCTCCTGCAACCCTTCATCATCCACTTTATTGCTGCCCATAACGAATTCACCTGCTGGAACCGTTACCATCGGAATCGTTGCGGTCAATGGCAATGCCATACCAAGCTGCAGTTCAGACTCACTTAACATATCCTCCGGTGCCTTTTTGCTCGATGTTTTCGCTTTTACTGGCATCGCATGCGTCACTGACTTTGCTGGCGAATTGCCCTCAACAGACTCAGCAGAGTCAAGCCCTGGCGTTTTATCACATCCCAGCAACAAACCACTGGCCAATATCAATCCAGTCCATTTAACGCGACTCATTACTCACCCTCATCTGGTACAGCCACATCTTTTGCGCAACGAAAACCAAAGGTGTCATTCTTGGTTCGCTTGGCAAAAAAGGAGCGATTAAATAGCGGTGCGGAAATACCACACTTGTAAAATGAGCAATCAAACCATGAGCCACCCTTTAGGGTTTTGTAACGCTCCCCATAGTTTTCAGATGCCACTTCGTTACCTGGGTAGGGGTAGTACCAGGAATCGGTCCACTCCCAGACATTCCCGGAGGTGTCGTATAGGCCGTGAACACTAACACCTTTTTCAAACGCACCTACCGGTGTGGTATCACCTGTTTGATTAGCCGCGTGCCAACGAACTGGGTTGTTACTTTTTTCAGGATCAAACACCTCACCCCATGGATAGGTTCGACCATCACTGCCACGCGCCGCTTTTTCCCACTCTTTGTCTGAAGGAAGACGCTTGCCCGCCCAGGCACAATAATCAACCGCATCATCCCACCCCACAAATACCACAGGATGATCAGCCTTCCCCTCTGGATAGGCCCGATTTCTAAAGTGCATGGGCGAACGCCTGTTCATCGCCTTTATGTAAGTCTCATATTGCAGGTTAGTCACCTCATACTTATCGATCTGAAAAGCATCGAGGTAGACTTCATGCTGCGGCCCCTCATCAAAGAGACGGCTATTCGTCCCCATAATAAAGGTACCCGCTGGTACCTGCACCATTTCATTCGGTTTAGAGCCTACGCGCGATTGCTTATAGAGCAGAGGAAAACGCATCCCAGCATCAGCAGTTAACCTCAACTCGGGATCAACGCCGTCAACCTCAGTAAAAGGAATCGCTGAAGCAAAATCACCCGCTTTTATCTGTGCCTCAGTATGGCATTGCATACAACTATCTTTAGGTTTTGATAACACCTCCAGTAGCGCTGAAATCCCCTCCTGGTGACAGCTAACACATTGCTTATCTGAATGAAGGTGATCTTGCGGTTTATTAGCCGCGACAACGTTTAGCGTCAATAACGACAACAACCCCAACGAAACAGACAATGAAGGCAGCACATAAATCACAGGTTTTTAGCCAGTAGTCCTTTTCCATAATCAATACCATCATTCGGGAATGAAATCTTTACGCGATAGCCACTTCCCAACACTTCATTAACCGCTTCACCGCGTTCATTACGCATCTCTGCCAGGGTAAAGGTACGTCCACCATCCGGTAAAATCAGCTCAAGATCATCACCAACTGCAAATTTATTTTTCACCTCAATATCCGCCTCGCCTTTTGCCACATCATAATGAGTGATTTCACCGACAAATTGCTGCCTCAGACTCGCGGAACGGTTCTGCATGTAGTTCTGATACTCCTGGCTATGGTAGCGCTTGAAAAAACCATCGGTGTAACCGCGGCTTGCCAGATTCTCCAGCACACCAAGGTGACGTTCGTCAAAGGCACGGCCTGCCAGCGCATCATCAATCGCCTGTCGATAAGTCTGCGCAGTACGCGCCACATAATAGTGCGACTTGGTACGCCCTTCGATCTTCAGGCTATCGATACCCATTTTAACCAGACGCTCAACATGCTCAACCGCGCGCAGGTCTTTTGAGTTCATGATATAGGTGCCATGTTCATCTTCTTCGATTGGCATCAACTCACCCGGACGCTGTTCCTCTTCAAGCAGATAGACCTTTTCCTGTGCCTCTTCATGTTGAGGCTCCGGTGTTTCACAAACTACCGTATCACCAGATACATCCTGCTTCGCATCTTTGACGTCATATTTCCAACGGCAGGAGTTGGTACAACTGCCCTGATTGGCATCACGATGGTTAAAATAACCGGAAAGCAGACAGCGCCCCGAATAGGCGATACATAAAGCGCCATGGACAAAAACCTCAAGCTCCATGTCTGGACACTGCTGACGAATCTCTTCGACCTCATCAAGCGACAACTCGCGCGACAAGATAATGCGCTTTAACCCTAGCGATTGCCAAAACTTAACACCGGCATAATTGACCGTATTGGCCTGCACAGATAGGTGCACTGGCAGATCGGGCCAACGCTCGCGCACCTGCATAATCAAACCAGGGTCGGCCATAATCAGCGCGTCAGGGTTAAGCGCCACCACCGAGGTGATGTCATCCATAAAGGTCTTAACCTTACTGTTATGCGGCAGTACGTTACAGGCTAAATAAAAACGCTTGCCTGCTGCGTGTACCGTCTCTATCCCGGTTGCGAGAGTATCGTAATTACTAAAATCGTTATTACGTACCCGCAGGCTATAACGCGGCATGCCGGCATAGACAGCATCCGCCCCATAGGCGATCGCGTATTCAAGGTTTTTCATGGTGCCAGCCGGGGCCAGTAGTTCAGTAGATTTCATTTCAGGAGTACAACTCTTAAATTAAAAATGGTTATGCAGACAGATGGTATAACTCAGGGTAAACAGTAGCGGGTATGTCGTTTCGTAAATAAAGTTTAATCAGGTTCACATCGAATGATGCTGTCGGTCAGCCCTGGATCAACGCTGGACTGATCGACAACATCTCATAAACGCTACTTACCCGCGTCCTCATCTTCACGTTCAGCACGCTCTTTTTTCACAATGCGCATGGCAAGAAAACAAGGCAATACAATCACCAGTAATATAGCCAGACCAAGTCCCATACCACTGCTAACCGCTCCCGATGAGAGCTTAATGAGCAGCGCGATAATCAGAGCTGCACCGATACAATAAATTGCTACGTTCATAATTTTTTATCACCAATAATTATAAAAAAACACCTGAAACGCGACTTCATCCAGGAAAACCCGAAACAGACCAGGCAAAACAGTTCCAATAAATTAAGCCAACCATACGCGAGAGTGTGAAACACCCTCTGTTACTTTAAGTGATTCAATCAGCTCATCGCTTTCACCATCAACAATCATTAATGAGCCAGTTGCAGAGTTAGATGAAAAAACCAGTTGAGTGGCATCACCTTCGCCATGAAACGCCAGTGCTCCAGATGAGGTGCCCAATGCCAGCTCTTTTGATAGTGTAATCTTTGGCAGTGCATTCAGATCAAACACCAACAATGCGTCACTCTTAAGATTTGCAGTCTGTTCCGGGCTACCAGAACTGCTCGTGGTCAGGTAAAGCTTACTGCCGTCACGGTTGAAATAGTATTTACTGATATAGATGTCAGGCAGGTCGATGGCATCCAGTATGACGTGCGTACCAGCATCCATTACGGTCAATTTTGCCACTACATGCTGCGGGTCTGATTTTCGATCCGCGCCGCGTCCAAAGATAAAACGTCCGCAAGGTGTCACGAACAGATTACTGTGCCCTTTAAATTCGATGCGATCTTCAATCTCATTCGTCAATGGGTCAATCACCGCAATCGTGCCGTAACCGTTATTCAAATTATAGAGTTTGCCAGAGACCTTCGAGTAGACCAAGCCATGCGGAAACGCATTACAAGGTGCAGCAGTACGACCATCCTTCTCTTTATCCGCCTCGCACAGGTCAATGGTGGCCATTACCTTGAGATAGGTCTCTTTATTGTCAGGGTCATTGCCAATAGCAGAAACCGTTCCATCTTTCAGGTTACTGATATAGGCGGTATGCGGTACATGAGGAGCCTGCTCGGAGGGGTATGCAAAATTGGCCTGATGGTGTCCACGGCCAACGCAGATGGTGGCCAGGTGCTTGGCAGAGGCACTCGCTGTATTTTCAATAACCGTAACCGACGAACCGTGATCACCACAATTCACCGTATCATTACCCGTCTCTTTATCACCATCATTCATAAACCAGTCGCGATTGGCATTTGGGTCACTATAAATATGCGCAGGAAAGGCATCGACCGGAAAATTGGTCTGGATGCGAATCGATTTTGTTTCCGGGTCTAGCAAAATAAAGCGATGCTCTTCAGTCAAGCCAACAAAAATTGGCTTCAACGCCTTTTCAAGGCCACTTTCAGGCTCCACTCCAAGGCAGTTAATACTCACCTCACCGTTACGTCGTTTAACCACACAAACCTTGCCGGTTTTGCGGTCACTACTGTAATAACCCAGTGTAAAATCGATCCCTAACGCAGCATCACTCATAACATCACCCTACAAAGCCAAAAATACCAAAATAATAACCAAATATAGCGCGACTGCGTCCAGCACCAAACCTGATCGATACATGTTTTATCACGATCGAAGCGACTAAACCACAGCATACATAAAGGATCCGATTATAGCGGATCAAACCGATCGATGTGGTAAAAATCGAGGCTTTAAGCACACCTGGCGGCCCCATGTCCCTTAATAGGTTACAAACTAATGCCGATAGGGTTATTAAGACATCCATTCAACTACGGAAAATGACCTCCCATGACAGAAGAATCAGAGACCTCACTTTCGACATCTCATGCACCTGACCTGGACTGGAGCCAGATTCGTGAAACTGTCGCGATGTTAACACTCTCTGTCGCCCGCATTGAGTATGCGATGAAAGACGGCAACGATTCAGTCGATACCCTGACCCAGTGGTTTACCTCAATGGTCGGTAATGCTCGGGTAATCAATATGGCGGCACAGGACCTCCCAAAGGGCGAAACACGTGACACAATTCTAAACAACTGCCAGGCTGTCGATGCAAAAGTCCAATCCGCCATCATGGCATTCCAGTTTTATGACAAATTTACCCAACGCCTAAGCCATATTTCCGTCATTCTCAAATCGTTATCAGAAATCGTCTCGGATTCGAACCGTGTCTATAGTCCTTATGAATGGAGTGCTTTACAGAAGATGATCAAATCAAAATATACACTTGATGCAGACCAACGCATGTTTGATGCCATTCTTGCTGGTAAGTCTGTTGATGAGGTGTTAAAAGAAGCCGTTAAACTAGAGCAAGAAAAAGAGAGCTCTGACGTTGTGCTTTTTTAATGACTGATGCTCGATAAATAGTGTGATTTTCGCTTCCAGCTCTTGGACTGAGGTAAATTTGCTCCAACTTTAAACTCATTTCATATTGAACAAGGCTGATCTCTATTCAGCACAGGAGCTACGGGATATTGCAGTGATTGAACGTCAGTTAAATTTGTGAATACTCCACCGGCCAAACGTCGGATTGATTGGCCACACGCAGGTACAATCATCATCCGGTTCCAACGGCTTTTACTGCTTAGTATGGCATAAAATACCTGCCGTATTCTTTCGTTCAACTAAAAATAATACTCCAAACTCAACCTCAGATGATCGTCTCGCCGCAAAACATAGCCGGGATCGACAAGATCCTCGCTGGAGAAAAAATAGGCCTGAGCTGAAAGCGCCACACTATTGCTTAAACGGCGTCCAAATTCTATTCGTAGCGTACGCCGCTGACTGTTATCACCGTCGACAACGACACCTGCAAGAAAATCCGTATCGGAAAAGTCGTTCCAAACCCAGCGCTGGCCTAAAAATATGTCATTTTGAGCTAAAACATTGGGCAGCTCGCCCCGGTCGTCATATTGATATTCCATCAGCAACCCTAAATCCCAACTGGTTGTACCTATACCAGTGAAGGTATATTCGAAACCACCTACAGTAGCCCAAAATGATGTACTTTGATGCGTGCGGTGAATTGCCTCAAGTTTCCATAGCCAACCATCATTGACCAGAGCAAGCTCCAAGCCGAGTTGCCGAATGTCTTCGTAACTGTCCTTAAACCACGTTTTGGAATCTTGTGTTATCAAAATAAGATTGGGCTCTCGGCTAGTGCCATTAAAATAACTCACAGCCAGATCAACATCATTCCGAGTATGACTCCAGCGCAGGGCGAAATCCAGACTATTATCCGGACTTCGGCAGGACAAGTCGTCTAAACCGGACTGTACGCTAGGCTCCATGCGTAAGCGGCCATTGGGGCCCGCAAAGGTTCTGGCGCGGTAGCAGGGTAAAATAAAGCTCTCCAACATGCCGATATCGGTTTTCCATCCGAGCATTATCATCGGCTGCCCCAGCTTGGTTTCACCATCCAGGCTCACCACCAAATCCGTCTGATTGATGATATCAACCAAGTGCAGGGATTCAGTAACCCCCCAGAATACGCGACTTATGCCTATAGTCCACTCCCAATCCCCAGCATATGATTGCAATGACAACTCCCTTAAATCGAAGTGCCGAGCTTGACTATCGGCTTTATCCCAACGGTAATAAGGAGTGAATATCAAGTGGGCTTTTTGACTGATAGAGGAACGGAACTCCGGCTCCAACTGTAGAGAAAAATGATCTCTGGCCTGATCTTCAAACTGCGGAGAGTGGAAGAAGCTTGTCGATTCCATTATAAATTGGCCTTCAACCTTCCAGGCGCCGGCTGTTTCTACCGCAATACATACACTCAAAATAAAAGCGTAATGAAAATATTTTGGCACAGCCTAATAAATCCTTTTGAGCGCTCGCTGGGTGAATTCACTGTCATCCATTCCTACCTGAAAAGTCTGTGTTTTAGTAATTAGATCAGTGCGGCTACCCGTTTGGTGATTGACCATCGTCTGCTTGTGAGAGCGCCAATACTTATCCAGATATATCTGATAATCACTTAAGGTTAGTGTTTTTAAAAGCGCGTCTTTTCTATCGTAAAACTCAACCTTTCTTTGTTGAAATTCTTGAGTATCGATCCACGACCGCATTTTTACGTAACCAGAGTCCGTGTACAGGGGGATCTGTTTTATCATATGACAAATGTGCTCTCCACAGGCCTCATCACCTAAATATGTATAGCTGTATTTTTCCACCTCGAAGGAACCGACATCTTCATAAGCGAACTCACTCCCTAAAAACGGGCCCGATTTGTTTTTTGACGAGATGCGTTTAACACGCTTCAATGAGGGCAAATAAATCCATTGATCATCAGGTACCAAAGCATGGGATATATTTAGAAACAAGGTACCTCTTACATCTTTGGGTTCATCAAAAATCATCAGTCCTTTATCGCCATCATCAGAAACTTCCTTCATCTTCATTCGTAGCTTGCGCAGGCTTTCATTACCTCTGTTATCGTATAAAACAAGTTCCATACTGGCGATCGAGTCATTCCAGCCAAGATTGGTGGCCTTCATTTTGTGCGCAATAGCGAGCCCCTTCTCCTCTGGAGTTTGAGCTAATAATAATGGGCATGATGCAAGCATAATAAGATTACTGAGTAAAAAAGCAAAAGCTGGTTTCTTCATTTTTTGTTTCCCTTGTTTGACTCAAAATCAGTCACATTTAAGCTGAAGACGTCGCCTATTGGGGTGGAACCACGATCCCTTGAGTCTGTTTGTCTCTATCGCCAACAAGTAGCAAAGCTGGCAGCACAATCAGATCAAGCAATAGCGCCAAGATGATGCAAACAGCCGTTAACAACCCCATTTGGGCATTCACTTGAAAATGAGATAGCGCCAGAATTCCGAACCCGGCCCCCAGCATTAAACTGGTAGCAATGATGGCAGTCCCAACTTGGCGTAAACTACTATCAACAGCCACTTGGATGCTCATTCCGCGGCGGCGCAAGTATTGGCATTTGTAGAGAAGGTGAATGGTGTCATCTACCACAATACCCAAGCTCATCGCCGCAACCACCGAAACTGCGAGCCCAACTTCACCCACAAGCAATCCCCACAAGCCAAATGCCATTGCAGCAGGCGCCAGGTTCGGCAGCAAGCTAAAAACACCATACTTAAATGACCGCAACACAAACAACATGAGGATAGAGATTGCCAATAGTGCCAACCCGGTTCCCGTTAACATAGAGATAATGTTGCGCATACTGATATGTGCAAACATCAAAGTGGGACTGCCTGCACTCACTTTGATGTCTGGGGAATCCTGCCACCACTGCTTAACCCGGTTTTCGAAGGCCAACACCTCTTGTGTAGAGATGGTTGCCAAGGTCGCGGAAAGCCGTAGCGCCGATTTATCGAAACTCACTTGGTTTTTTAAATCCAAACCGTAGGGCAAGGACATTTCATATAAAAATAAGTACTGAGCCGTTTGGTCGGTCTGTTGTGGCAAGCGATACCAAGCAGGGTCGTCGCCATGTAGATTTTTGTTGAGGCGCTTCAAGGTACCAAGCACGCTGGTTACATGTCGTACTTCAGGCTGTTGTCGCAACCAGTCAGCAAAGTCATCGACCTTGTTTATAAAGTCTGCCTCATAAATACCATTTTCCAGCTGGCTATCCAGACTATAGTCAATGAAGTACAAGCCCGTGAGCTTGTCTTCAATAGTATCGCTATCGGCGCGAAACTGTACTTCATGGTCAAAATAATGAATAAAGGTATCGTCCAGACGATTTTGGGGTATCAATGCAATCACGGAAACGATAATCAAAGCACCACCAAATAGGATACAACGGGGATAAGAGGAAACTGTTTGGCTGAGCATGACCAACAACCGGTCTACTCCCCGCATGGCTCGGCGAGAAACCTTAGGCTGGCGAAAATAACTTAATAACGCCGGCACCAAGATGAGTGACAGAACACATGCAATCAGTATTCCTATTGCCGTGATATTGCCCAAGTCTCTAAAAGGTGGCGCATCACTGAAGTTCATTCCCAGGAACCCGACCATCGAAGTAACCGACGTCAAAATGATTGGGGCGTAATTAAGCTTGAACGCTTCAGTTAAAGCCTCCTCCCTCTGTAGACCTCGAGTAGAGGCCTGGTGATAACAGCTAATAAAATGAATACAGTCAGCAACAGCCAACGTCAGAATCAGCAAAGGGGCACTGGCTGATGGAGGTGTGAGTTCTATACCAAGCCACCCGGCAATGCCCATGGCCATCAATATGGAAAACAATATTACGAACAAGGTAGCGATAACGGCAGCAATGCTCCGCATAAGTATCCAAAGAATGGCTAGTATTATGATGAACGCCAAGGGGATCAGAGTCTGGCCATCCTGCATGGAGACTTCAGCAAAGGCATAGTCCATAGGCACAACACCGGACACATTGAACACAAGAGCGGGATATTGACGCCCAGCCTCTTTCAGCATCTGCCGCACTTCCTTCATCACCTGAGTGGCTTGCTGCTGGTCACCTTGCTTAGGCAGAGTCAAGGTTATGTAAATAGCGGTATATCGCCCATCGTCAGAAAGTAGACGACGAACCAACTCAGGTTCTGCCAGTGCCAGCTTTTTAGTATGCTGCAAATTGCCTGAAGTAAGTGCGAATTCTCGAGGCACAAGGTCACGCACCAATAGATCGTCGCCATCGGCTTCGCTATATTGGTAATTGGTTAGGGAGTCCACCCGCGATGAATAAGGAATTTTCCACGACTGCTCCGTGAGTTGCCAGAGCGCCTCAATCACACGTGGTTGAAAAATCTCTCCCTGAACACTTGAGACCATGATCATCACATTATCGTTTTTAACAAATGTTCTCTGAATCTCATCAAAGTCATTCAGTTCCGGATTATCCTTATCAAAAAAAGCATGGTAGTCCGTATTAAAACTAAGCCCAGGCAGGCCTGCCACTGCTAGTACTAGCAGTGCCGCGCAAACAAGCACAACGGCTAGACGAAAGCGCAGCAGGTAACCGAATAATTTATTCATTGTCTGACCTATGAGTTTATTTTTGACGTTGCTGCGACGGTCAGTGACCCTCGCGCACAAGCCTGACCATTCTGAGATGCCTTTACCTTGAAAATATCAAATGCAGAGGTTCGTTCGGAAATTTTCACATCCAATTCTAATAACCGGCCCGGCAATACAGGCTTTGGAAAGCGTACATCAGAGCGCAGTAAAACGTACATCTGCTCACTGCTACTATCGTCTTGACGAGACTTGCCTAGATTTTCCAGACTCATAAATGCAGCGCAGGTCTGTGCCAGCGCCTCGGTGACCAGCACTCCAGGCATAATCGGAAAGTCCGGGAAATGGCCCAAAAACCAGGGGTCACCGCGAGAAACCGCTTTGACTGCTTGCAACCTTTCGCCTTTGTCATACTGCCCCAAGCAATCAACAAGCAAAAAGGGTTCACGATGTGGTATCAGGTCCTTGATGTCTATCTGTTCCGGATTGGACTCCATTAACGTTGCGCCATAATAAGCGTTGACGCCTGGCTGAGTTGATCATAGGAAACAATGGCTATTGATCTTATTTGCTTTGGCTGCCCGCCCAGAATTGCGGGGGCCAACAAAGACCAATTGGCTGTCGGATCAGACAGCATTTCATGAGCCAGGCAGGCAAGTATCATCGGATTGCATGGCCCTCCCTTACCAAACAAACGCTCGCCCAATACAACACTCTGACTAATGTTTTTAGCAGCCAGTACAGTACAGAACTTATCTGGTTCAAGCTCGTCATAGCCTGACGCCAGCCAAACCATGTCTACCTGGGGGCGGTTTCGGTATTTGTCCGCTTGCCTGGCAATCTGCTGTGCCATTTCCTGTTCACAAATGGCTGGCATGGTGCACATCAATGGCGGGTAAAAAACAATGGCGGCTGAGGGGCCAGCCTGAGCAATAACCGCGGCCACGGCCACCTCTCTTAGGCTAGGCTGCAATAACCTGTGGTATTCTGAAGTCACTTCCACTGCACCGATAATAGCCGTGTCGATCGCTTTATTTTCCAAACTCAAATCGGCCATATCCATGGCGTGATATACACCGTGTTGACCGGCTGAAATTGTACAATTGGGCCCTTGAATCGAACTGATGCGAGCAAAGTGACTTCCAACTACATTGGCCAACGTATTAGGAGCCTGAAGTGGGCTGACATGATCGGGGCCATGCGTTTTGGCACAAAGATCGAAATCAAAATCATCTTTCAGATTGACGTTTTCACCCGTGATAAAAACGCCAACCCGCTCTGGCTGTTCAGCCAGCTGTTTGGCTAGTTTTTCTTGCTCAAGTAATTTAATGGCAGCGCTACTAAAGAGTTTTGTGGCGACACTTAGATGCCGGCTTTTCCTCAATGACTTAGTAGCATCGTAGTTGTCAAACTGGCCCTTCAGGTGCTCACTGGCCAAGACGTCTTGTAGAGTTCTAGGCGATTCAATGCCTGGCAACTTGAATACAAAACCCTCGATATAAAAAGACATGTCAGCTTCCTTTAAACGTTGCAGTTACTATCTGTTGGGTCAAGTTGACTGAAAATAACAGTCGACACATTGCCACCGAAGGCAAAGGCGTTACTCATTACATGTTTAACCTGAGTTTTTCGAGATCGCCCTGGGATCACATCCATGGCAGCAGGAAAATCGGGATCAACCGTCTTGGTATTGATGGTAGGCGGTAAGGTTTGATGACGAATAGCCAAGACACTTGCAACGGCCTCAAAGGCACTTGCTGCCCCCATACAGTGGCCTATCATGGATTTGATAGAACTGACAGGCAGCTCAGAAAAACGGTCACCAAAAACTTTATGTAACGCAAAGGCTTCCGAGTAATCGTTAGCCTGAGTCCCCGTACCATGGGCACTGACATAATCTATCTGTTGCGGAGATAGGTCTGCCACCTTTAATGCTCTGTGCATTGCGTTGACTGCACCCAAACCTTCGGGATGAGGCGCCGTGGCATGATAGGCATCGCAGGTTAGGGCATACCCCGTTACCTCGGCATAAATGTCAGCATTGCGGGTAACTGCGTGATCATAGTCTTCAAGTACCAGCATGGCCGCACCTTCGCCCACCACCATGCCGTTTCTATCTTGATCAAAAGGTTTGCACTGATCGCTGCTGGACGCATTTAGACGATGAAAAATTGTATAGCAGGTACGACTGAATGGATCGGCGCCACCGGCCAAAATCAATTTACTGCGACCAGTTCGGATTCGATCGAAGGCCAAGCCAACCGAGTAGTTGCCCGCAGCACAGGCATTAACCAGGGTTGCAGCACAACCATTAAATCCAAAACGACGGGCAACCTCGGTACTCAGTAAAGATGCCGAAAAATTTTCCAAGTCCTTTGAACAAATATTTTTTTTAGGCTCTGACTCACTCAGATCATATTTGTTGATGACACGCTCCACGATGTCCTGATTACCCATAGTTGTACCAATCAATACATCGTAGTCATTATGGGTGTCTTTGATAATGCCCAACTCCGCATCCTGCAAAGCCATACGTCCGGCAGCAACACTGTAACCAACTGCCTGGCCAAAATCGGAAAGAGCGCTATCTTCAGCCTCAGGTAACTGCTGCCAATCTTTGACTTCTGCAGCCCGGTTCCTAGGGTATAGGCCCGCGTCCAATTTTGTCACTTGACCTATGGCAGACTCACCTTTAACCAAGCCGTTCCAGAACTTTTCCTTATCACTACCAAGAGGCGATACCACACCCACGCCAGTTATGACCACACGCTTCATCTTTTTCAACATAAATATCCCTTTCACCCACGCTTAATGATCAGCCCTAAAATAGGATCCGTTTTGAACTAAGCTAAACACTTAAACCACCATCAATGACCAAAGTATGACCTGTGATGTAATTTGCACTGTCAGATAACAGAAATAGAACAGGTTTAGCCACGTCATCAACCTTTCCCATACGACGGGCGGGAACCAATTTGGGAATTTGGCTGCGGGTCTTTTCACTTAAACTGGCAACCATTTCAGTTTCAATAAAGCCCGGAGCCACAGCATTAACCTGTATGTTGTAACGGGCAGCTTCATGGCTGAGGGTACGAGTCAGTCCAATCAGGGCCGCCTTAGAGGCTGAGTAGTTGGCTTGCCCTGGACTGGCCTGCAAACCACTGACGGAAGACATCATTACGACCTTCCCCTGCTTTCTAGGCAACATTTTTATCATTACCGCCTGACTTAGATATGCTGCACCATTGAGATTAGTATCAATGACCTGGTTCCATTGCTGTAATGGCATCGTGAGAAAAGACTTGTCTGCAGTGATCCCCGCGTTATTAACCAACCCGTAAATGGAACCATGGTTTTTCTCGATTTTTTCCGCTAACCCTTGAGAGCTTTCAGGATCAGTGACATCGGCCTGGTAAGCCCAACATTGAGATCCTTGAGCGTTAAGCGTGGCAACTATGTCTTCCGCATCGCCATGGCTATTCTGATAAGTAAACACCACTTTACATCCTGTTCTCGCCAAATGTTCAACGATACTTCTTCCTATACCTCTGGTACCACCGGTTACCAGCACCAAACGGTCTTTAAGCTCAGCAAACATAATTTTCCTTTTTCAAGTCGTGTTGATATTGGGCAATGGCATTCAACATGAAACGCATGCTATTCAAATGCAATTTGGCAGGAACAAACGTCAGACTTTGCGCGCGCCACTCTTGATGTAAATTATTCGCCAACTGCTCTTTCATTTGATCGTCATATAGATATGGCTCGGCGCGTTCGATTAATTGACGACTTTGATGTAATGCATCTTCGGCGCCGTTGCTTGCTAAAGCACCGCAGAATATGCCGCCATGCCCAGGTATCAACTGACGCAGAGGCAGTGATTGCAAACGTGCCAGGGTGGCTAGGTATTGAGACACATCATCGAACATCAACGGATGCCATAACCCGTCCTCGTCACCGAATTCGCCAAACGCATCGGCAGCAAATAATCGTTGTCTGTGTGAGTCAAAAAATACCAGCTGATCATTGGCATGACCGGAAGCTGCGAGTACTTTAAGCCTGTGTTTTTCCCCCAAGCTAAGGGTATATCCCTGATCAATGAAGCAAACGGGTAACCTGTTCAAATCCATAGCCTCGGGAAGTGGTTGCCGAGGGTATAATAGTTGGCCATTTAGCTCCGCTATAATTTGACGCGCCTTGGGTTTCTGCCAGCTATTCCAGGTTTTTTTGCCGACCAAGACTCGCACATTGGTAAGGCGAGGGCAGAGATAGGGCAACAAGCCACAGTGATCGTAATGTTTATGGCTAATCAACCAATAATGAATATGATCAGGTGATGCAACCCATTGCTGTATTTGTTGCCATACCTTTTCCGCATCACGGCTAATGCCACCTTCCAATATGGCCCAGCTATTATCACTCAGTCGCATCAGGTAGATAGGAACATGATGGCTGGCAAGCATATACAGATCCTCATCCACTTGTCCTGGCAGTTGCATTCTCAACTGATGTGCTCCGTAGCTGGCATACGGTATAAAGCAGCACCCCAGGTTGCACCCGAACCATAAGTCAGCATCAATATTGTTTGGTTCGGTTTCAGGTCGGGCCAAAGCATAGCTAAGGTCACTGGAAAGGAGGCCGATGCCATGTTTCCGAGCCGATCAACGGTAACTTTAAGTTTCTCTTTTGGTATGGACAATCGCCTTTGCACCTCATCTAAAATTCTTAGATTGGGCTGGTGGCACACAACATGATCTATATCCGACAAATTAAGCTTGTGCTTAGCTAACATTTCCTGAGCAATTCTCACCAGCGTATTGCTAGCATGCTCAAACATTGGCCGTCCATTCATAAGAAAATCAGTCTCACCGTTTATCAGCGAATCTTGCGAAACAAACTGATCACCACGTGAACCTGGTTTCGCAGTCATCAACAGATCAAAGTAATGACCATCAGCACCGAGTTCGATGTCGAGCAACCCTTGACCGAGCTCTTTAGCCGCACTAATCACAGCAGCTCCAGCGCCATCACCGAGCAAAACCGCCAAATTCCGGCCCCGGTCCGAGCAATCCATGCGTTTAGAAAGCACTTCACCGCAAATCAACAAAATGTTGCGGTAACGCTTGGTCGCCAATAGTCCAAACGAAGCCTCAAGCCCATATAGAAATCCACTACACTGGGCACGAATATCCATAGCAGGTATATTTCCCAGCGCCAATTTAGGCTGTAGCAAACAAGCCTGGGAGGGGTCATGATGATCCGGCGATAGTGTATTAACCAACAGGAAGTCTATATCCGAACTGGTTAATCCCGCATTGTTTATAGCCTGTATGGCTGCAGGAACCATAAGATCGCTAACGGCGTGCTCTGGACTGGCGTGGTGGCGTGTCACCACGCCGGTTCGCTCCAAAATAAATGATTCCGAGGTATTGATACGGCCAACCAATTCTTTGTTAGCCACTATATTGTCGGGTAAAAAATAGCCCATACCTGTGACTAATGGCGTTAGCATGTCATTGTTCCGATATTTGTCATTAGTGAACTACTTGAATATCTGATCCATCTTGCTGGCAAGGTAGATATTTCCCCGAACCATAAGTTTTCGGGTGAGAATTGCTGTCATGCCTTTTATTTCGTTGTTCACTAAGCGCAAGTAAGTAACATCATCAGTTTCGAAAGTCACGCTTGGTTTTTCTACGCGGCCGTCGACCACGCTGAAGCTGCCGTCATTGACTTGCACGCAAAATTCGCGGCCGTTCTCTCCCGAAATAGACCACTGGTAGCTGGCCTTTATGTTTTTGCTGGCTTCAGCCTGGAAACGATGACTCATAGAAGCAATCACTTGATCAACAGAGCGTATTTTTTTTGTACTCATCTCTTACTCCTTAAGAAACTTTCTTTAGTAGATGATTCAGATCATCAGCAAACCCCTGCATCTCCCAAATGTCACAGTACGCTTCATCGTAAACCCCTGAAGTAATGAAGTAGTGAAGTAGGGGCCGAATTAATTCGCTGTTCAGATTTTTTCTGTGCTTTGAATAAATCACCGTATCGAGTAGCCGCTCGGTGTCTTGGAACGCTGGGTCGGCAAAGCCGACTTTTTCAAAACATTCAACATTAGTGACGCCCTGATCGATCAATTGACGCACATAAACTGGCGTTAACTCCTGAGCATGGCGTTTGAATTCATCATCGGTGTGGATAAGACTTTGAATCATGCTCTGCCCCCACTTGATATGACGCATTTCTTCTTTCCAATGCTCGTGCACAACTGTCTTCGCCATCGGGTGCACATAATCAGCATCAACATCCAGTCGCTGGTATTGGTCTGCTATCCATTCAATCACCATAGTCAAATAAACAGCCATAAGTGGATACTTACCTGTACCTGCGTTGTCGTCATAAAAACTGCGTAGAAATTCAGGCATAGGATAAATGTCTTTTTCGTAATATCTAATGGCCTTTTTAAAGACGAGTGTATGAACCAGTTCTTCCTTTACAAAATGCGTCATGTAATCACGCACCAACGGCAGGTCTTTGAACGCACCATCATTAAGTTCGCGCATATAATATTCAACAACCAGAGATTCCAGATGAACAAAGGCAGACCACCAGGTAATCGTTTCTTCTACAGAAAGACGCCGTATTTCTTCCTCACTGGCCTTATCCCAATATTCAGTTCCGTAGATGGATATGCGTTCTTTTTTACGCAGGTATGGCGGCTCAGTCACAACCACGTCCCAAGGGTGATCACTCAAAGTGCTCATCGGGCGTTTTTCCGATGATGCGATCAAGCGTTCGGTAACTGAAGTCAAACGCTTAATGTTGTCCTGCGCCAAGTGTGTTAACTGACTCATATTTATTTTCCCCGAAATTATTGGTTGCTGTTCCTGCTGTGAAGTGTCGCGGCGGTAAAGCCGAGACACATTGCTGGTTCGTATCCCGCACCATTTATCCAGGTACCAACGAACTTTAGACCTTCGACAGGTGGTTTTTTCAAAAAGCGCATGTTGCGCTTCGGCAACGGCTTATAGCCAAACGATGAGCCACCGCCGGAATTGGTGAATTTATGATTGGTACGGGGGGTGGATATGTCCATGTACTTAATATGTTGCCGGAGCTTGGGAAAATAAGCCGATGCCCGTTCGATAATTTTCTCAGCGATGTGCTTTTTCCGGTTTTTGTAGTCTTGTCGGTCAAGCTCAAACCAGTCGGCTTGTTGATCAAGAATTTCCAACTGAATAACATTCCCGTAGTTTGGATCCAAGGCGTGATAATTGGAAATGGACAAGGGCCAGCGCTGGTATCTTAAATCCGTATATCGGGCTTGCTCAGCATCACGCTGATAATCGGGATCACCAATGAGATAGTCAGGCTGGTTGAAGCCGCAATCATGTGGTGGGACATCCAGGCCTAAATAGACAATAAAAGACCCAAGCCCGAATTCAAGCTTGGCTAGTTTGTCACTATAACCCGTGCTGGCACACCTATCCGGTAACAACTGTTGTATTTGGTGTGGACAGCCGGTAAACACTACGTGTTCGGCATTGATGTCATAACGTCTCGTCTTGCAACCTCTGATTGCACCCTGCGCCATTTTTATCTCTGTAACTTCCTCACGCACCAACAGGGTACCGCCACGGCGGCCGAGTTCTTCCGCCAGCATATCCGAAAGACTTTGTGATGAACCTTTTACATAACCTTTGTCAGTATTTAAAAAAGTATAGGCAAAATGTAGAAAGTAAAGTGCGTCCGCCTCATATGCCTCAACACCCAAATTGATCGCCAGTGCACAAAACAAAGTAATCAGGTCCCTATCATCGAATAGGCTGGATATGTACCTGTATGTAGTTTGTTTACTTAGCGCCTTGCTCTCCAGTAGCAACTCAGGATTCAACTGATACTCACCCAGCGCCATTCGTGCCAACATGTAGTTCTGGTAACCATGGCTATTGATGTCGCTGAATAGTTTATCCAGAGCGTTGGCCTGATGTGGAAACTCGGCAAACAACTGCTCGGCGAATTCGCTGCCGTTCGCTGAGAGTATCATCTTCCGTTCACCAACAAAAAATGTCGTCAACTCCTGGTAGGGGTGAAACTCGATAATTTCAAGCAGCCCGGCACGAGATAAAGCATCGGACAAATTTCCCTTGGTACCTAACCCGGTTATTTTGTGCAAACTGCAGTCAAACACGAATTCTCTCTTACGCTTAAAATTGGTGGCATAGCCACCAGGCTTGGTGTGCTTTTCCAATACCACAACACGGCGGCCAAGTGCGGCCGCCACATTAGCGTAGACTAAGCCGGTTAAACCAGCGCCTACAACGATTTCATCCGCACTGATACTACTACTCATCATTCCCATTCCATCCCAGGCCGGCTATACACTTTCAGCAAGCGCTTCCTTTTCCTCCAAAAGCTCATTCACGATGGTAGTGATGGCATGGATGGTGGTCATTTCTTCATAACGAGAAGGGGGTATCTTAATTTTGTATTTTTTCTCAAGGTTTACGGTAATCTCCAAACCAGCCAGAGAGTCCAAGCCCAGCTCAATCAGATCTTCATGCGGATCTATCTCCATTTCGTCTAACTCAGCCGCTTCAATCGCATAATCTTGAATTATTTTGTATAGTTTTTTCATCGTCAGGATTTCCATATCTAAAGTTTTGTTAACAAATAACTACATCACCCATTCGCCACACTTGAGCTGCAAAGCCCCACCCAGTGGCAGCGCCCGCCATAACAACTAAACCATTAGCCGGTATCTTTTCCTTACGTAGCGCGGTGTATAAGGTAAAAGGTAGCGACACCGAAACCATGACGCCATTTTCTTCCATGGTTAGTAAGTATTTTTCTTCTGGACAACCAACGGCTGAAGCCCAGGCGTAAACCAAAAAGGGCGAGGGTTGATGAAAGACAAAATGGTCAATTTGTTGACTGGTTAAGCCTGCTTTCTCCAAGGCCTTATCCACAGCAATAGGTACATTCTGCGGCACAAACTCCTGCATTTTTGTTTGCCCTTCTTCCAGTAAGGTGAAATATAACTTCACTCTATCGTCGACTTCGCTCCGCTCAGGTCGTCGCCATTTTCCAGTTGCTATTTCATAATGCTCAGCATTGCTATGTTGGGACGAACTTAGTAGATCGCTACCATCACCACTTCTGGTTAGTAACACTGCAGCACAACCGTCAGCAAAGATGGTAGCACTTCTGGCCGTGGGGTCTAACATGTTGGATACGTACTCGCTACATACCACTATGGCTGTTTCCGCTTTTCCCTGCTGAATAAAGCTGGCAGCCAGCTTGACGTTCAATAAAAAACTTGCACATTCCATTTGGCTATCCCACGCCAGCGCATTTTCTAAATTGAGTGATTGTTTAAGCACGCGGCTGAGACGAGGATAAAGTCGGGCCCCGTTGCCGGGCAGGACATTACCACTATCTGTCAAAATTGGGCTGGATGCGGCGCATAACAGCAGGTCAATGTCTACGGGATCTATATTGTTTGTATCCAATATGCGAGTCACCACAGCACATGCGGCGACAAACTCGTTTTCACCCTGATCGGGCCGAAAAAAACCACGTTTCTCTATTCCCCAAAAACGCCACCACCGGTTTGACATCTCAGGCAGGCTATCAAACACCGGATCATCGTTTTCAATCTTGGTCTGGGGCAATTCACAGCTTATTGCCGCCAGTTTTACCCTATGCATACGCACCTCCCGCTGCCAACTCCAAGCTGACCGTTTCAACGACCGGGCCAAAGGGGTCAAAGCTGACAGCAAGCAGACCACCGTACCTACCTTCCTCAAGTCTTCGCACAAACTCACGGGGCAAATCAAAGGGACCGAAACAGGCATTTTCTCCCGGGGATACGGATAACCAGTTTTCGAAGATACCTTCGTTAGCCGGCAAATCAGTACGACTCAAAAGTTGATCATTAGCGCGGCCAATGGATTTAGCCAAGCCCTCTTGATAGGAAAAATTAAATCTACATTTTTCGTCTAATGGTGACTGTATATTGGTATTTAACTGCACTACCAGAGGAGACCACCCCCCCTCTAGCAATCCCTGGCTAAAATACTGTTCGACCACTGGCTTAAGCACTAATGCCATTGCGCCATCAGGCAAACAGAATCCCGAACTGCTGTCGGGGCTAACGCCATGGCCCATTTCGCTACGTACCAACAAGACGTTTTTATAGTTTTCCTGTTGTGCCAGTGTATTTATGATGCGTATCGCTTTGGCCAAGCTGGCATCCATCAGATCGAATACAAAAGCATTTTTTGCCGCGATAGCCTTTTGTAAAGGGTGACCTATGCGAGGCCCCATGATTTCGCATTCACTCACCAAATGGTCCGGAGACAAAGACAGACTAACGATTAGATCTAACTGGCTTGCATGCAACTCAGCTTGCTGCAAGGCCTGATCCACTGCTGGCAGAAGCAGATCCATCGCAATTTGCCTCCGATCGGCCTTGGCTCTGGGTGCACCGTAGGCCTGCCTAACGTTGGCTACCAGCCGCCCAGGCATAGCTAACTTTGCAGCAATTAATCGCATAACGCAGGGCTCTCGGTCTCTCTCTTTAATAATTCGCAGGCGTTATTTACGAGAACGGAACGCATTATTTTGCCGTTATCATTTCGGGGTATTTGTGCCAGTAAAACAATCTCACGTGGCTGCATATGGGATTCAAATTCATTCTTCAACCAGGATTTAAGAGCCTTGTTATCCACTGGAATATCTTTATTTGGCACAATGAACAACGTGGATCTAACGTTATCCCGTTCTCGACTTGATGGGGTTAAGACTGCTTCAGCGATGGCATCAAAATGACAACAGACCCGTTGCTCAAGTAGCGTAGGTACAACCCAGCGACCATTGACTTTGAACAGATCATCTTCCCTTCCCAGGTAACGGTAGTGACCTTGACCATCACAACTGAACATGTCACCGGTGCGATACCAGCCATCTGTAAAACGTTCCGTGGTTTTGTCTGCCAGCCCAAAATATCCCGGACTGACACCAGGCCCTTTTACTAGAAGCACGCCTTGGCGATTTGGTTCAGTAATCACTGTTCCTGATGTATCGAGCAAGACACATTCGTATTCAGAAAGGGGCTTTCCGGTTCGTCCAGCCTTAGCTTGACCCGGTTGATTGGCAAGAAATATATGCCCAACTTCTGTAGCACCTATGCCATCGCATACTTCTAAGCCAGCATCACTCCAAAACTCGAATTCATCCTGTGGCAGAGGTGAACCTGCGGATACCGCCAACCTTATATTGCCGGAAATATTATCTTTTTTATCGTGCAGCATTTGGTAAACAGCAGGCACAGCGAACAGGACATTGGGCTGGTAGCGAAGTATGTTTTCAATAATATTTTCAGGCGTAGGCCAGCGCTCATCCAATACAGCGGCCGCTCCAGTCATCAGCGGAAAGAACAGACTGTTACCCATGCCGTAACCGAAAAATATTTTTGGAACGGAGTAGCAGAGATCACTTTCTTGAAGCACTAAATTATTTTGGGCAAAGGCACGGCAAAAACCCATCGTTGTATCCACTGTATGTATCACACCTTTGGGTTTACCAGTGGATCCAGAAGTGTACTGTAGATAGCAAGTTTGGCTTCGCTCTGTTTGAACGAAGTTACTCCAGCCCGGATCGCCTTCGCCAACCAGGGTATTGAGCTTAAAATCGCTAAACACCTGTTGCTCATCATCCGGCTTACAAAGCACGGTAACTCCCGGCATAGCAGGCAACTTCAAATGAGACTCAGTGCCGACCACTAACACTCGGGCCAGACAATCATCCATTATTGACAACAAATTTTGCTCGCGGCACTTGGGATTAATCACAGTTGGGACGGCACCGACGGCCATGGCCGCAAGAAAAATACTGACCAACGAAGGACTATCATTCAAACATATAACTATACGATCGCCAGGATTTAATAGTTGACCCAACTGGCTTGCCAATACCATGACCGCACGCCGTATCTGCACCCTGTTGATTTTGTGATCGTTAAAATAGTAGAGGTGGGTATCATTGCCTGGCTCGGCAAAAAGTAGAAGCTGAGCCAGGTTAGCGGCATTGTCTACGTTGGAAGCGCGTCTTTGCATGAAGATATCCTCGAGTTAGTCAATTAGCTCGGCGTACTCTTCGAGTACGTTGCACGACCAGGTAGTAACGCGCTCTTTGGTCATCAATCCTTGTGATTCTTCATCCAAGGCCAGACCGACGAAATACTTCCCATCATCTATTAACGCCTTTGATTTCTCGAAATCGTAACCCTGATTGGGCCAACGCCCCACAACACGAACCCCTTTTTCTTTTAGCTTGTCGTAAATAATCCCCATGGCATCCAAATACCATTCAGGATAACCATACTGGTCACCGAGACCGTAGAGAGCGACTACAACACCATTCAAATCCAGATCCTCAAGTTCCGACCAACACTCCTCCCAATCGGACTGCAAATGTCCGTAATCCCACGTTGGGGTGCCGAACATTAATAGCTCATAGTCTTGAATACCCGCGAAACCAACGTCTGCAATGTTTTTTGGCTCCACCATATCTGCGCCCAGACAGTCAACTATGTAATCTGTTACGACCTCCGTATTACCAGAAGTCGAGGCGTAATAAACTCCGATTTTCATAACCCCTCACCGTCGAAATGGATTGTCTATCTTTCTTTTAGCTTCACAGGGAACAGCCTCTCTTGGATCTCGAGACCCAACTTACCAGGGCTTGTTAAAACGAAGTTAATTGATGTCTGGCCAGAAAAAATTGGTTAGTGAATGACATGACGCCAGGTGATGAAAGCTCACCATTAGAAGGGTGTATAATAATCTCTACAAAAAACAGGTTAAAGACCAACAGTTAAAAGACAGCGGAACTTTGACTATCACAGAACCTGCATTCATGGATAATGATCAACTTCTAAAAATGCAGTTTCTTGGGCGCACAAAATGCAGACAGATATCTTAATCATAGGGGCCGGCATAGCCGGGTGCTCTCTGGCAGCCGGATTAAGTCGGATCGGTATCAACTATTACATGATTGAGAAACGATCGCAGCCGAACGAGCAGGGGGCCGGCATTATTTTGCAGGATAATGCACTAGTGGCATTATCCTCTCTAGGAATTGAAGCACAGAACTTATTGCGACCTCACGTAGTGACCTCACTTAACCTGGGAAATGCCGACAATCCATCCTTATACAACTTCCCTATAAACTCCAATCAACAACCTTGCATTTCCCTGCATAGAGAGGATCTACAGCAATCGCTATTCAACCACACTAATCCGGAATACCTTACTACGTCAGCAACACTATCCCATATAGAAAAACAAAAAGGCGGGTTTCTGGTTAGCTTAAGCAATGGAAACAGCATCCATTGCAAACTGATAGTGGGTGCCGATGGCATTCATTCAAAGGCTCGAACACAACTACTAAGAAAAACACAAACGTTCCGATCGACAAACCAAGTATGCTGGCGATTTGTACTAAGCGGCATGAAACTGTCCGGAAAAGGGTATGAACTACATCAAGGAAAACTAAGGTTAGGCCTGGTGCCCCTAAGCGGTGAACGTGTATATGTATTTTTAGTCAACCATGGAATAAGCCTTCAAGCAGCCAAACAATGTAAAACGTCTGATTTTATTTCAATATTTAGAGAATTTGGCAGCATGGGCAGCGACCTTGCCTCCAAGTTAGAAACAACCTCAAGCCACCTGTTACACCCCCTGGTTGATGCTGACATCTGCTGGCATAACAATGACGCCATTGGGATTATTGGTGATGCCGCTCACCCCATTACCCCAAACCTTGGAATGGGAGCCGCTCTGGCGTTAGAAGATAGCGCCGTACTTTGCCGTTTATTTGATCGCCACGGTTTAGACGCCTGCGTCTTCCATCATCTACAAAATCTCAGGCAGGCTCGGGTTAAAATGATCAAGGAAACTTCGTTCTGGTTTGGGCGAACCGCCCATATAGAGTCTATCTTATTTAACAAGATTAAATTTGGCGTATTAAAACACCTTCCCAACCATCTTCTGGAAATGCAACAGAACGCCTTAACACAAGGATTTGCTAAAACACTCTCACGGATTTAACGCAATTGCAAAGCCAACTATTCAAGCCGGTATGCCAATATAAAAAACACAACACCGAAGCTGAAACATAATGGGTTATAAAGGTAAGTGTCTAGGGTAGCAAACCGGCTTTGTTTAACCTTTTTGAAAAATCCCACAAGCTTAAAATCGCCGACGGAACGTAAGAAAAAAACAATGCTTACAGCATATCCGGAATATTTTGCCAAAACAGCGATTCGTTCTGGCAAGGCATACTGAAAATGGCTCAATAAAAGCATAAGTGAGGCGAGCCCAAGCAGGATAATTGCAACCACAAAAGTAATGGCGCTGCCTGGCTTAAAAGCAGCCTGATTATCGATATGCGGCACTGCCACTCTTAATCCAGCTTTACCACCAAAAGCCCAATAGACATGAATCAGGCTAAGCACAAGAAGAACAGAAGCCAGCAGAATACTTATTAAATTCATTTAATCACCCCTGAATGTATACCACCAAACTAAATGTCCATGGCCCGTATTTTATCTCTGGCACTTTCCAAAAACTGGTTAAAGGCATCATATGCTTGTAGAGAGGTACTGAAATAACAGTATATTTTGGTTAAAATCCCACCCTTCTCATAATTACGACTCACTTCCATCAACTCACCACTATCGAGCTGCTCTGAAATGAAGTAGTAGGGCATTACTCCCCAGCCAACGCCTTTCTCGATCAATCTAAGCATGTCGTCAAAGCTCTCTACATAACAAACTTTGTTGCTGACGGGCCGGAATGCCTCCGGTACATATTGCTCCCTGGCAGTCAAGGCAATTTGCCTATATTTGCAGAGTTCGTTGACATTCAATACTTTTGACTGACTGAGTGGATGCGTTTTACTCGAAACGATATAAGCACGACTATATCCTAGTACGCATTGCGACAAGCTATTTATTTTCAACTCTTCATTGATGGTAATCGCAACGTTAATATCACCCCGCTTAACCATGCTTAGTCCATCCGCCGGCGACCCACGATATAGGCGCACAGTACCAAAACTGTCATCAGTTATCAGGTGTTCAAAAATGTCGCAAAAAGGACTTGGAATAGCACTGTCCAGATAGATATTCAGGTCGGGTTTTTCTACACTCAGATCATCAACCACATCCGCTATCATTTCCTCGTAATTCAACAGATTTTTCAGGTATGGAATAAGCTTTAATGCCTCGACTGTCGGTACCGCCTTATGTCCATCCCGTTTCAGCAAATCAATACCTAGTTCTATCTCCAGATTACAGACGCTATTGCTTACAGAGGTTTGTGATTTCCTTAACATTCTTGACGCGGACGAAATAGACCCCGTATCAGCAACATGTAGAAAAGTATTAATATGATTTAAATTTCTTATGAGCATATGCCATCCCTTAGCGTTAGTGCCCTATGATATAGATGCGACTCTCCTTAATGGTCGCCTTACGAAATCTCAACAAATGAGCATGGCAGCAGCCGTGCTTAACCACACATATGCCCACCTCTTTCTACCATCAAGCACATTCAATATACCTTCAGAATACGTAAAGTTAAGTTATCGGTGCTTACCACTACACCAAAATCAGAGGCAAAACAGCACAGATGAATATACAGCGCAGCTGACCCCCGTCAGTAAGCTAATTGTACATGGCTGGCATGGGAACCTACTTCTTTCCCAAAACATCCCCTAAAAACGTTTAGCTTTAAAACCGAGTCAGGCTAACATAAGCCCCCTCATAAATCTATTGACCCCCCAAAATCAAGAACAGCGTTCAAAAAAGGTATAAGTGTAGTGGCATAGTAAAACTGGCCACCTACTCAGGAAGAGCTAAGGCTTCAAGAGAGTATTAAACACGCTCATCAGCTTAAAGGGCTATCAACCTAGAAAATCAGTTGGATCACGATTTCTAGCACAAACTCTTGATGCACCTAGAAAATTCAAAAACTCTCTCATCACCAATTAAGGTGACCACACAATTTTTGCATTCACTATCCACCTCAATATTTTGCACTATAAATTCGCGCCCAACTGACCTTTCTAGGATAAACACATTCCAAAAACAAAATTGAAGCGCTATAGTTAGTCGTCAAACTATCGATTATGCTTAATCACTAAGGGGGTTTCAATCATGATGAAAACAGTTGGCTTAACTTTATTAGCCTGTCTAATGACCTTTGCAAGCCACGGAGTAATCGCCAGTAAAGATAATGGCGGGATCAAAACCATGGCCTCAATCCTGGCGGGGCTTAATCACTACCCTGATAGCGCAGAAAAGAAACAACTCAAGGCGATTGTCGATGACAGCCATGCATCAGCACATTCACGTACGTTAGCGCAGGCGATGATTAATCTCGACCATTCAATCAGTGGCGCAGACAAACCCAGGCTTCAAAAAATTGCTGATGATGCCAATGCATCTGAAAACGAGCGTGACCTTGCCAAAATTCTGCTGAGCCTAAGCCATAAAGCAAGTTCAGCGGACAAACATAAACTGCATGGAATGCATTAACATACCCGGCGTTTGAGATTCAGGCTTTTGTGTGTGTCATATTCCATTGAAATGAAGAGGACGTGCAATAAAACCTGAACCTCAATCGCTACGGGTATGGCATTCCTTCATCTTTCTGAACGGCCCGAACTCCGGGCCGGACTCCGTATATGAGATTATATGGTTACGCAACAGATAGCGCTACCAACTGTAGTGCCGCCCACGCAAACAGTGCCGCCACGACATCATCCAACATAATACCGAAGCCGCCTTCAACCTGACGATCAATCACTTTAATTGGCCACGGCTTCCAGATATCGAACAGGCGAAACAACACAAAACCCAACACAATCCATTGCCAGCCGGCTGGTGCGGCAATCATCGTTAACAGATAACCTGCGATCTCATCCCAGACGATACCGGGGTGATCATGCACCCCAAGCGTTGCCGCTGAACGATCACACAACCAGATACCAGCCAATGTTACTGCAACCGCTATCGCAATATAGTAGACCAGCGACAAAGGCGCTAATAATAGATAAAGCGGCACTGCCACTAACGTGCCCATCGTCCCCGGCGCATATTTTGACAATCCAGCACCAAAACCCAGCGCAAATAAATTCACCGGATTTTTTAGGTCTGATAACAGCAACCGTCTACTGTTTTTACTCATCTATGCCGTACCTTTTGAAGTGCTCATAACCGGATTGCTCTGCCTGATACTGCTCGCCATTTTTCTGCACACAGCGCAGACCACTGCCGTTTTCAATGCGCCCAATACAGTGCGCCTTAAAGCCATGCGCAGCAAGGGCCGATGCTACTTTATGTTGCGCCTCTGAATCGACAGTAAAACAAAGCTCATAATCATCACCCGCCGACAGCGGTAACGATTGCCAACACTCATCTGAAAGTTGCTGCGCGATTTTATCGCGCTGGCAACCAAGAAAAGCGGATGACAATGGCAACGCATCCAGTTGAATCTGCGCACCAACACCACTCGCCTTTAAAATATGGCCAAGATCACTCAGCAGGCCGTCCGAAAGATCAATGGCGGCATTCACCAATCCACTCAGCGCCAATGCTTCGGCAACTCTAGGGATTGGCCTTTCTAAACGAGAGACGATTTCATCCAGTTCATTTTGAGGGAACGTTAGCTGTTGCTGCATTGCCTGTAGCGCCAGCCCGGCATCACCCAGCGTACCGGTCACATAGATCAAATCACCCGGCTTTGCCGCGCTGCGTTGCCACGCCCTGCCCCTCTCAACAAAGCCCATCGCCTGCACGGTAATCGAAAGTGGGCCACTGGTGCTATCTCCACCAATCAACTGTACGCTATGTTGATGAGCCAGCGCTGCAAAGCCCTGACTAAATGCGTTAAGCCACACCTCATCCACCTGCGGTAGTGTCAGCGCAAGCATGATCCATGCAGGCCGGGCACCCATCGCAGCAAGATCACTCAGGTTAACCGCAAGCGCTTTATGGCCTAACGAAAAGGGATCAACATCAGGAAAAAAATGAACACCAGAAACCAGCGTGTCCGTTGAGACGACTAGCTCATGCCCAACTGGAAGCGCCAGGATCGCGGCATCATCCCCCACACCAAGCACCACATCATCACGTTGACTGCCGGAGCTGGAGCCAATACCAGTGAAGTAACGCTCGATCAGCTCAAACTCCATCACGGCCATGGCTGCGATTCTGGTCTCATTTTCAGAGAGGGAAAATGGCCTATCACAACAGCGCCAATCGTTACCTGGAGGATCTTTTCTGCTTAACTTCTGAACCACGCAGGATCACGGCTAATTTATCAAGCACACCATTAACATATTTATGCCCTTGATCCGCACCAAAGGTTTTGGTCAGCTCAACCGCTTCATTAATCACTACGCGGTAAGGCACTTCAATATTGTATTGAAGCTCGTAAGCGCCCATGCGCATAATCGCCAGTTCAACCGGATCAAGACTTGCAATGGAACGATCCAACACAGGTGTCAACAGTGCATCCATCTTATCTACCTGCTTTACCACACCATTCAACAGACCGCGAAAATAACTGCTATCGACTTTCTTAACATCTTTCTCTTCAAGGATCTGTGCAGCAACTTCGGCAACATCCTCGCCGGTCAGTTGCCACTGATACAGTGCCTGTACAGCGCAACGACGCGCCTGACTACGTGTTCGACTCATAATACCTTTTATAAATTATCGCTAAACTGAAAATTGAATTATGCGTCTAAAGAACGCATTAAACTTGCCATCTCGATCGCGGTAATGGCCGCTTCGGCACCTTTGTTACCCGCCTTGGTACCGGCACGTTCAATCGCCTGCTCAATGGTATCAACCGTCAACACACCAAAGGTCACAGGAATATCATATTCCATTGCGACAGCACCAATCCCTTTGACACATTCACCGGCAACATATTCAAAGTGGGGGGTACCACCTCTGATCACTGCACCCAGTGTAATGACCGCATCATAACGTTTGCTTGCAGCCACTTTTTTCACCACGGTCGGCAGCTCAAAGGCACCCGGCACATGCACAATATGAATGCTATCTTCTGTCACACCATGCTGCTTCAGTGTCGCCAAAGCACCCTTCAACAGATGGTCAACAATAAAGCTATTGAACTTTGCAGCAACAATCACAAAACGTCTGTTTGTTACGTTGAAATCGCCTTCAAAGGTTTTAATCGTCATATTCATACTCACCACAAAATTTATTAATTAACGTCGTCTCATTTTAAGCTTACTTACACGAGACATATTCTACTATTTCCAGCCCAAAACCAGAGAGGCCATGCAGGCGTCTCGGCTGCCCCAGTACTCGCATTTCATGGACACCTACATCCAGCAAGATCTGCGCGCCGACACCGTAGGTCCGTAGCTCATTGCCATGCGTCGCCTGCGGCTGACTGATACCACGTTCACGTAGTTGATAATCCATCACCTGGCGAATGGTGGCATTGGCATCGAGTTCTTTTTTAAGAATCACGATCACTCCCGCCCCCTCTTTGGCGACACGTTCCATCGCCGATTTCAGCGGCCAGGCACCATCCAGTCGTTCTGCAGAGAGCATATCGGCGAGGTGATCTTCAAGGTGAACACGCACCAGCACTGGTTGACTCATATCAGGTTCGCCGTAAACCAGCGCCAAATGTAACTGAGCATCGACCACATCCTGATAAGAGATCGCTCTAAAAGTACCATACAGCGTCGAGAGAGTACATTCAGCCACTCGCTCAATAGTCTTTTCATGCTGTACCCGATAGTGAATGAGGTCGGCAATCGCCCCCATTTTCAGGCCATGCGCTGCTGCAAATAGCTCCAGTTCAGGACGACGTGCCATGGTGCCATCCTCATTGAGGATCTCCACAATCACACTCGCAGGCTCTAGCCCTGCCAGACGCGTCAGATCACAGCCCGCCTCAGTGTGACCCGCGCGCGTTAACACTCCACCATCTTGCGCCATCAAGGGGAATATATGCCCTGGCTGGGTTAGATCATCAGGGCCGGGATCAGGCTTAACGGCAGCCAACACTGTCGTGGCACGATCTGCCGCCGAAATGCCCGTCGTCACCCCTTCCGAGGCTTCAATTGAAACAGTAAAGTTGGTAGCGTGATTGCTATGGGTATCACTCACCATCAATGGTAAATTCAGTTTTTCACAACGGCTACGCGTTAACGTCAAACAGATCAGCCCTCGCCCGTAACGCGCCATAAAGTTAATATCGTCTGCGGTGACTGCGGTTGCCGCCATAATCAGATCGCCCTCGTTTTCACGATCTTCATCATCGACCAGCACCACCATTCGCCCCTGGCGAATCTCGTCAATAATCTCTTCTGCACTACTCAAAGGCATCTGGTTAAACTCCGTTTACGGCATGACTGTTCATTTAGTCGACAAAGCCTTGCAATGCCAATAACTCACGCGAGATGTTTGATGCTGGCTGGACACTGCCACCTTGCAACAGACGCTCAAGATAACGCGCCACCACATCGACCTCGATATTGACCTGACTGCCCTGCTGATACTCACCGATGATCGTCTGTTGCTGCGTGTGCGGAATAATATTCACCTCAAAGCCGCTATCACTGACCGTATTGGTAGTAAGACTCACCCCATCGACACAAATAGACCCTTTTGAGGCAATATATTTCGATAACGATGACGGCACTTCAAAAGCGATAATGATCGAGTCACCCTGCGGCCTGATGCTGGCCACATGCGCCACACCATCAACGTGACCACTCACCAGGTGGCCGCCCAGTCGCGTAGTCGGCAACAACGCCCTTTCCAGATTGACGTGGCTACCCGGCTTAAGCGCAGCTAATGTGGTACAGGAGAGTGTTTCAGCCGACACATCGGCAGCAAACTGCTCATCCGTTTTACTCACCACAGTCAGACAGACGCCATTGATCGCAATGCTGTCACCCAGCTGCGCATCACTCAGGCCGATTGGTACCGACGCAAAATTCATGCGTGACTCGCCGCCTCTGTTTTCGATTGAGACAACCTTGCCGATTGCCTCTACCAACCCTGTAAACATAACCGCCTCATTCTGATTCACAGTGCCGCAGGGTGTAGCGTTATTCGCCAATCATCACCCACTGCACGTATCTCTTTTGTCTTAAACGAGATGCGCTGCGACATTTTCTCCAGACCGGGCAGGGTCATCAACCCCTGCGCCTGATCACCCATCAAGTGCGGTGCCATATAGATAATCAGTTCATCTATCAGACCCGCCTGCAACATTGCACCACTCAACACTGGCCCCGCTTCAACCATCAATTCATTAATCTCTAGCGCAGCCAGATATTCCACTAATAACGGCAGGTTAACGCGCTTACCACTACCAGCGAAACGACACACATTAACACGCTTCTGACGCAAGGTATCGAGTATTTCAGTGTACTCAACCGCCGTCGCAATCAACTTCTTACCCGGCAAAGCCAGCGTACGACTCGCCATCGGGGTGCGCAGTGTCGAATCGACAATCACCCGCATCGGTGGTCGCTGCACTTCACCTGCCAACACCACATGCAGCTCATCAATCCCTTCCGGGCGCACATCAAGTTGTGGATCATCCGCTAACATCGTGCCAATACCGGTCATGATCGCATCACTTCTCGCGCGCAGTCGCTGCACATCCTGCCGCGCCGCCAGCGAAGTGATCCACTTACTCTCACCTGAGGCCATCGCCGTGCGGCCATCCAGTGACATCGCCAGTTTACAGCGTACAAACGGCCGCCCACGTGCCAGTCGCGAAATAAAACCAGGATTCAGCGCTTCCGCTGCCGTCTGTAAAACACCCACTTCAACCTCAATACCTGCCGCCTTAAGCCGCGCAACCCCTTTACCTGCTACCCTTGGATCAGGGTCCTGCATCGCAACCACCACGCGACTGACACCCGCTTTAATCAACGCATCGGCACAGGGTGGCGTACGCCCGTGATGACTACAAGGCTCCAGCGTCACATAGGCTGTCGCATCTTTACTCTTTTCAGCCGCGGCATTCAACGCATGAATTTCAGCATGAGGCTCACCGGCACGCATGTGCCACCCTTCTCCGACAACCTCGCCCTGCAGGGTGAGAACACAACCGACACGTGGATTGGGGTGAGTGGTGTAGACGCCACGCTGCGCCAGCTGAATTGCTCGCGCCATCAACTGAAGGTCTGCACCGCTACTCTCAATGGCGCTACTTTTTATCACGCGATTCTTTATCATCTTCGCCGGGCAACAATGTTATCTGGCGTTTTTTCAATTCAGGTGACGACTCATTTTGCAGTCGCTCGATCTCTTCCCGAAAGGCATTTACATCCTGAAAGCTGCGGTAGACAGAGGCAAAGCGAACATAGGCCACTTCATCCAGGTCACGCAACTCCGCCATCACCCATTCACCCAGCTTGCTCGACGGAAGCTCTCGCTCACCACTCGCCCGCAACTCATGTTTGATGCGACTAATCGCGGTGTCAATATCTTCAATATTAACTGGCCGCTTTTCCATTGCACGCAGAACACCCGCACGTAATTTTTCTTCATTAAAGGGTTCACGTGTGCCATCGTTTTTCACCAGACGAGGCAACGCAAGTTCGGCTGTCTCAAAGGTCGTATAGCGCTCACTACAGGTGACACACTCACGACGACGACGCACCACATCACCATCACTGGCAAGACGTGAGTCGATCACCCTGGTATCAGCTTCACCACAGAATGGACAGTGCATATTGGGACACTCAGCGTAGCGAGAAAAAAGAGACTATACATCAAGCGGCAGCGTATTACGCTACCGCTTATGCGCTATTTATAGACTGGAAAACGTTCGCAGATTGCTAACACTTCACCTTTAACACGTTTGATGACATCTTCATTACTATGGTCATCCAGCACATCGCAAATCCAGCCAGCGAGTTGTGTTGATTCATCAACGGTAAAGCCACGCGTGGTGATCGCAGGTGTTCCGATACGAATACCACTGGTGACAAAAGGTGACTGTGGATCATTCGGCACGCTATTTTTATTGACCGTAATATTACTCGCGCCGAGTGCTGCATCCGCCTCTTTTCCAGTCATGCCTTTATCGATCAAATCCACCAGAAAGAGATGGTTTTCAGTCCCACCAGAGACAATTTTGTAACCACGTGACTGCATCACAGTCACCATCGCCTGCGCATTGGCAACCACCTGTGTTTGATAGATTTTGAATTCAGGCAACAGCGCTTCTTTGAAAGCAACTGCCTTGCCAGCGATCACATGCATCAACGGCCCACCCTGTGTGCCCGGAAAAACCATCGAGTTCAGCTTCTTCTCAATTTCAGGATTACGCTTCGCCAGGATGATACCGCCACGTGGACCACGCAGTGTTTTATGTGTGGTCGAAGTAGTAACGTCTGCAATATTAACAGGGCTTGGATAGACACCCGCTGCAACCAGTCCCGCCACGTGAGCCATATCAACCACCAGATACGCAGCAATTTTATCCGCAATATCACGGAAACGCTGCCAATCTACAACGCGCGAATAGGCGCTAAAACCCGCAATCACCATTTTAGGTTTATGCTCAAGCGCCAGCGCTTCGGCCTGATCGTAATCGATCTCGCCACTCTCTTCATTCAGCCCATACTGCACCGCGTTAAAGATCTTACCGGAGAAATTCACCTTAGAGCCGTGGGTCAGATGGCCACCATGAGCCAGACTCATCCCCATGATGGTGTCGCCCGCATTCAATAGCGCGAGGTAGACCGCGGCATTTGCCTGTGAACCCGAATGGGGCTGAACATTGGCGTAATCGGCACCAAACAGCTCTTTCAGGCGGTCAATCGCCAGCTGCTCGACGATATCGACATGTTCGCAACCACCGTAATAACGTTTAAATGGATAGCCTTCTGCATACTTGTTAGTCAACACAGAACCCTGTGCTTCCATCACGCGAGGACTAGTGTAATTTTCAGAAGCAATCAGCTCAATATGCTCTTCCTGACGAACAGCCTCTTTTTCCATTGCCGAGAATAATTCGTCATCAAAACCACTAATCGTCATATCCGATGTAAACATCTATTCACTTTCTCCTGGCTAGCGCTGGCAACCCCATAAAAGATCACCGAAATTTCATCAACATTTCAAGCGACGTATCATACCTGATCAGACAAAATTACTCATTATCAAGATTCAGTGCCACCCCAAAACAGCTGGTAATGCAGGCCGTTTTACGATCAAAGCACACCGTCCCTAAAAATGAATGATCGACGAAAAAACAAGAAGAAATACAACTCACTGTTATACAATGATTTTTATAAAAACATAAAATTACATAAGTCGCCATAACTTAACGTATAATGTACATACTATTGGCCATTTATAAGAAATTATTTTCACCTTTTATCCGGGAGGGATCCCAAATATAAGTAACAACACATCAATGACATCCCTCTCTCAATCCGCCAATACCTCGATAATTCTTAAGCTTTTGGAAGCTGCGAAGCAGAAACGGGCTGATTTCGATATCGTACAGATACACTTAAAGAGCGTGCTTAACGTGCAAGCGCGTGAACATCAACGCCAGCACCAGGCATATTGCGCGCTCTTCTCCACATTAATAAGCCATTTCAGTCGACAAACCGAGATAAACCACCCGCATCAGCAGCACTTGGAGTTGCTTAAACTAAGGCTCAATAGTCATCCAGACCTCCCGGAGCTCAATGAAATCGGCAACCTGCTCACTAGCATTTCGCCCCTGGAACAGGAAATTGAAAGCGTTTCAACGACAACTCAAACAGAGATACAAACTGAAACGGCTCAGTTGAAACAGACTGCACCATACATCGAACCTGTTCCAGAGACATTATCAACGCCTGGGCAACCACCAAACAGTAATGAGTTCCTGGCATTAGAGACAAAGCGTAAACGTATGGAGCAGCTTCAAAAGACGCTATCACTTCAACTAAGTGAAGTCGCCGAACAAAACAGGGCGCTCGAAAAAGCGCTCAGCAGCGAACAACACCACATCGCCAACAGCCACGATACAGGCGAACTACAGGCACTCAAAGCCGAATTCTCCAATGAAATATCGACCCTGCTACAAGGGCACCAGTCACTCACTGAAAAACTCGAGAATGCCGGTAAGTTCATGCAAATTATTGAAAGCGAAGGTCAGGATCTTAGCGATGAACTCAAAAAGGCACACACGCTCAGTCTGACTGACGAATTAACACAACTACCCAATAGACGCGCCTTTATGAAACGCATCGAAGATGAAGTGTCACGCGTACAACGTTATGAATATCCACTATCCTTCGCATTAGTTGATCTTGATTCTTTTAAATCGATCAATGATCGCTACGGCCACACCGCAGGTGACGAGGTACTGCGAAGCTTTGCTGAGCGAGCCTTATCAGGGTTTCGACATCATGACCTCGCCTCGCGCTATGGCGGTGAGGAGTTTGCAATTATTCTGCCCAACACAGATGCTAACGGTGCAGTACGTGCACTGGAGAAAGTAAAGGGACGAACAAGCCAGTGCACCTTTCAATACAATGGAACCACACACCCCATCCCTACTTTTTCTACTGGCATCGCACAATACAGCGCAGGTGAAACACCCGCATCACTCATAGAGCGGGCTGATAAAGCACTCTATCGCGCGAAACGGATGGGGCGAAATCGCATTGAGACAAGTGAGGATGAGATGACGACTACCTCGCAACATCACAACCGTTCACCAAGTTCAGACAAGCGCTAAACCAGCCTCTAATCAGGGTTGATCACCAAGAACATCAGGCTCATCCTCGCCCTCTTTTTTGACTGGCATCAAATCTTGCTTGCTGACACCCAGCGCCAATGCAGTCGCACTCGCAACATAAACAGATGAATAGGTACCGACAATAATCCCAATAATCAATGCGGTTGCAAAGCTATGAATAATCTCACCGCCCAGTACAAACAATGCAAGCAACACAAACAGCGTGGTCAGCGATGTCACCAGGGTACGGGAGAGCATTTGATTGATCGAACGATTTGAGACCTCGACTGGCGACCCCTTGCGCATCTTTCGAAAATTTTCCCGAATCCGGTCAAACACAACAATGGTATCGTTCAGCGAATAACCGATCACCGCCAGAATAGCCGCAAGCGTGGTGAGATCAAACTCCAGTTGTAATATCGAAAAGATACCCAGCGTAATGACTACATCGTGAACAAGCGCGGCAACAGAGCCCACTGCAAAACGTTTTTCAAAACGCAATGTAATGTAGATGAGGATGCCAAACAGTGCGTAGATCATCGCCAGGCCACCCTTCTCAGTGAGCTCTTCACCCACCTGTGGCCCAACAAATTCAACACGGCGCATCTCAATCTCATCCGAAGAAGCAGCCCCATGCAGTGCATTAAGGACTCCGGTACTCAAATCAGCATTCGTCATCCCTTCGTACGGCGGCACACGAATCAGAACATCTTTCGAACTACCAAAATGCTGTGTGATCGCTGCACCATAGCCAGCACTCTCGAGGGTCGCACGTACCTCTGAAAGATCAGCGGAGTTTTCGTAACCGACTTCGATCAGCGTTCCGCCCGTGAAGTCGATACCGAAGTTCAAACCACGTGTCGCCAGTGATGCGATGGAGATAATAACCAGCAGAATCGACAGGATCAACGCAAGCTTGCGCTTTCCCATAAAGTCAAATGAAGGTTCTTTATTAAATATTTGCATCTAATCACTCATCCATTCGTTGCTGTTAAATCGACAACTTTTTGACTTTACGACCACCATAAATCAGATTGATAACCGCACGCGTTCCCATAATGGCGGTAAACATCGAGGTGGCAATCCCAATCGATAAGGTAATCGCAAACCCTTTAATCGGCCCGGAACCAAAGGCGTAGAGCACCAATGCCGCGATCAATGTTGTGATATTCGCATCCATAATAGTAGAGAATGCCTTATCGTAACCGGCGTTAATACTCGCCTGGGGTGAGTTACCACTTCGAATCTCTTCCCGAATACGCTCAAAAATAAGCACATTGGCATCCACCGCCATACCGACCGTCAACACGATCCCGGCAATCCCCGGCAGTGTCAGCGTTGCCTGTAGCATCGACAATACCGCCACAATCATCACCAGGTTCACGGTCAACGCAATATTGGCAACCAAACCAAAAACGCGATACCACACCGCCATAAAGATCATCACGATAATAAAGCCAACGATCACCGAATTCATCCCCTGGTCGATATTATCCTGCCCAAGGCTCGGCCCAACGGTACGTTCTTCTACAATTTCAATCGGGGCTGCTAGCGCACCTGCTCTCAACAATAGCGCAAGATCACGCGCCTCTTCAGTGCTATCAAGCCCGGTGATCTGGAAACGCTTACTAAACTGGTCACGAATCACGGCAACGTTAATCACCTCTTCGATCTTTCTCTTGGAACGAACCAGCTCACCGTCTACCCGCTTGCTATCGACCTTGTTTTCAATAAAGACCACTGCCATTGGCTTGCCGATATTATCGCGCGTAGTATCAGCCATCTTACGTGCGCCTTTACTATCAAGTGAGATAAATACCGTTGGTGATCCATTTTGCTGTTCAATACCGGAGGCGGCATCAATAATCTGATCGCCCGTCACGATGATCCGTTTCTTCAACAGAATCGGACTGCCATTCCGCTCTTTATATAGGCGAGTGCCAACCGGAGGACGCCCGGCTATCGCCGCTTGCACATCCGCATTTTCAACCGCCATTCTGAACTCGAGCGTTGCAGTTGCGCCCAGAATCTCTTTTGCACGCGCCGTATCCTGGATACCCGGTAGCTGAACCACAATACGGTTTTCACCCTGCTGTTGCACCACCGGCTCGGCAACACCCAGCTCGTTAACACGATTACGCAGTGTAATGACATTCTGTTGCAGCGCCATCCTTCTGGTTTCACGAAGCTCTTCGTCACTGATTGTCACAACAAGAAACGCATCGTCACCGCGCTGTTCCGGCTCCAGTAACAGACGAGGATACTCTTTGCGGATGATCGCACTGGCAGTATCACGATCCATTACATTACGGAATTTGATATCAACGGCATTACCACTGCCCGTCTTCGCAATCGAGAGATAACGCACCTTTTCGCCACGTAAAATGGAACGCAGGTCGCTCACATAGCGCTCTCCCGCCTGGCGTACAGCAGCCACCATATCGACTTCCATCAAAAAGTGAACACCGCCACGCAAATCGAGACCAAGATACATCGGTGCCGCATTAAGCGCTCTCAACCAATCAGGCGTCGCTGGCGACAGGTTAAGCGCAGGCACATAGTCATCACCCATTTTCTCGGCGATCAGATCCTTTGCTCTCAACTGAGTTCCCGTATTATCGAAACGCACCAACATGCCGCGTTCAATCTGCTCGATCGACTTAAATGGTATCCCTTCGCCCTTTAAGATTTCGGTGACACGCGTCATACTCGCCTCATCAACCGACGCACCTCTCAATGGCGAAATCTGCACCGCAGGGTCATCACCATAAAGATTGGGCAGTGCATAAAAAACACCTGTCAGGATCACCGTTATGATCAGGACATATTTCCAGATTGGGTATTGATTCATCGTCGACTAGCCTTTACTTGCTACAGTAGCGGTTATGCTTTTCCTTTCATTGTGCCTTTCGGCATCAATGATGACACGGCACTGCGCTGAACCTTGATTTCCAGTCCATTCGCCACATCCAGCCCAACAAAGCTCTCATCGACACTAGTGATCTTGCCCAGCACACCACCCGAGGTTACCACTTCGTCACCTTTGGCCAGCGCAGCCACCATGGTGCGATGCTCTTTACTGCGTTTGATCTGAGGGCGCAGCAACAAAAAGTAAAAAATCACAAAAATCAGTATCAATGGCAACAGGCCCATTATCTCAAAATCGCCAGCCGGTGCAGCACCCTCAGCCCACGCATCATTAATAAAAAAACTCATTTTTCCCCTCTCCTATCAAAACCAGTAAATCAGCAGCGCAGCATTATGACACAGCCAACACCGCTTGCGCGTGTTTTGCATAAAAATCCGCGACAAATTGTTCCATCTCACCCGCTTCGATCACAGATCGCAATCCTGACATGGACTCATGATAGCAAAACAGGGATATGAGAGGCCGTTGCACGATTGTTTTTTGCCCTCTGGCGGCGTTAAACCTAGAAACCTCAGTTGGATCACGAAACTGCTTTACTGCCCCCCCCCCCTCTCCTGTCAAAACCAGTCAATCAGCCGCGCAGCATTCTGACACAGTCGGCACCGCTTGCGCGCGTTTTGCATAAAATTCCGTTACAAATTGTTGCAGCTCGCTCGCTTCAATCGCAGCCCGCAGTCCAGACATAACTTCCTGATAGTAAAAAAGGTTATGAATCGAATTGAGTGTCGCGCCCAACATTTCATTGGTCGCGGCCAGATGACGCAGGTAGGCGCGACTATAATTTTTGCAGGTATAGCAGCCACAGCGCTCATCAAGCGGTCGGGTATCATCACGGTATTGTGCATTACGAATACGCACCACGCCACGGTGAACAAAAAGATGGCCATTTCGCGCATTTCGCGTCGGCATCACGCAGTCAAACATATCGATGCCGCGACGCACTGCCTCAACAATATCCTCAGGCTTGCCCACGCCCATTAGATAGCGCGGTTTTGATACAGGCATCTGCGGCGTGGTGTGACTCAGGATGCGCATCATATCCGCTTTCGGTTCACCGACAGAGAGGCCTCCGATCGCATAGCCATCAAAGCCGATATCGAGCAGGCCTTGCAATGAGCGATCTCGCAGCGACTCAAACATGCCGCCCTGAATAATACCAAACAGCGCAGACGTTGAATCACCATGGGCGACTTTACTGCGGCCAGCCCAGCGCAACGACAGCTCCATCGATGCCCGCGCCGCCTCTTCCGTCGCAGGGTGCGGGGTGCATTCATCAAAGATCATCACCACATCGGAGCCCAGCGAGCGCTGCACCGCAATCGACTCTTCAGGGCCAAGGAAGATTTTGTCACCATTGACTGGCGAGCGGAATGTCACCCCTGCTTCCGTTATTTTACGTAGCTCACCCAGGCTAAAGACCTGAAAACCGCCGGAATCGGTCAAAATCGGGCGCTGCCAGTTCATAAAATTGTGCAGCCCACCATGCGCCTCAACAATGTCGGTGCCTGGGCGTAACATCAGGTGAAAGGTGTTACCCAGAATAATATCCGCGCCTGTTTCGCGCACAGACTCTGGTGTCATCGATTTAACCGTGGCACAGGTACCGACCGGCATAAAGGCAGGGGTCTCAACATCGCCACGCTCAAAACTCAAACGTCCGCGCCGCGCCTCACCATCACTGCCTAATAATTCAAACTGCATCTGCTGCTATTCCTCAAACCTTGCTGCTGTTGACGGCGTAATAAACATCGCATCGCCATAACTATAAAATCGATAGCGCTCGGCTATCGCGTGCTGGTATGCCGCCATCATATTATCCCGACCACAGAATGCACTCACCAACATCAGTAACGTTGACTCCGGCATGTGAAAATTGGTAATCAACACGTCAATCGCACTAAATTGGTAGCCGGGGTAGATAAATATATTGGTCTCACCACTGAATGGTGCCGGCACACCATTTTGAACCGCTGCCTCAAGGCTGCGAACCACCGTTGTGCCAACTGCAATCACGCGCCCGCCACGCCGCCGCGTTTCGGCAATCGCATCACAGGTCGCCTGCGGCACCTCCACATATTCATAGTGCATCTCGTGCGTCGCAATATCATCAACTCGTACCGGCTGAAAAGTACCTGCCCCGACATGCAGTGTCACCGTCGCCTGCCGAACACCTTTGGCACTAATCTCGTCCAGAATAGCCTGATCAAAGTGAAGCCCTGCAGTTGGAGCCGCGACTGCGCCCGGCTGCTCAGCAAACACGGTCTGATAACGCTGCTGATCGAGTTCATTATCAGGACGATCTATATAAGGAGGCAATGGCATATGGCCAATCGCCTGCAAAACATCAATCGCGCTACGCTCATCATTAAGTCGCAGTTGGTAAAAACCATTTTCACGCAAGATCACCTCCGCTGCGACGCGTTCATCACCCAACAACAACTGGCCTCCAACCTTGGGCGCTTTGCTCGCACGTATCTGCACCAGCACTTCGCTGTCACTCAACACGCGTTCCAACATCACTTCAATCCGCCCGCCACTCGCCTTTATGCCAAAGAGTCGGGCTGGAATCACACGGGTGTTGTTAAAGACTATCAGGTCATTTTCGTTCAGCAGCGATGGCAGCTGCATAAACTGCCGGTCGACGTATTCTCCACTTTCGCCATTCAGGCATAATAGGCGACTCTGAGTACGCTCCGCTAGCGGCTGCTGCGCAATGAGGTCGCTCGGCAAATCAAAATTAAAATCGGAAAGCTGCATCATCATCTACTGCTATAACTAATCTGTTTATCTATTATCGACACGGTACGCTTGTCACGTTGCATCGTTCACTTGTATAATCCGCGTTCCCTGTGCCGGGGTGGCGGAACTGGTAGACGCGTCGGATTCAAAATCCGGTGGCCTTTGGTCGTGAGAGTTCGAGTCTCTCCCTCGGCACCATTATTTATTATTTAATACTCTTCTACGCTATCTCCATTTCCTTCAGCGACGCCCATCTCCTTTAGCGAGCCAAGTAAAGCTTCGCCAAAGGCGCGCAATCATAGCACAAGCGAGCCACTCCATTTCAAGATCGCCTACTAAATCATCCGCTATATCGCGAAAATAGCGGTATGAAGCCTCCGCTTCGGTCGATATGCTATAGTAAGGCTGTGCGAATTACAGAGCACATTCCAACACGAGACAACGGGATGGATTCGTCAATGGGAAACAGTCGTCAACCTGCTTTAGCACCTGTTGCTAGCAAGATATTGCAGGCACGCCATCACAACCCGTTTATCTACCTCGGTCGGCACGTTAGTCAACAGAGCGGCCAGCAAAGAACCGTTATTCGCGCCATCCTTCCCAATGCTGTTAGCGCCTCGCTAATCGAACCTCAGCTGGCATTCGAACGTCTCGATGACAATATTATTTTTGAGCTAACGGACACCAGTACAACAATCCCTGAACACTACCTCATCAAATGGATAGACAGAGATGGCGTCACGCACCACAACTACGATGCCTATAGTTTTCCGCAACAGACACCCGAAACTGTGCTCATGCTGTTTATTAAAGGCACGCTGCGCAATGCAGCCGATTATTTAGGCGCGCACGTCACCACCATTGATGATATTGATGGAGTACTATTCGCCACCTGGGCCCCCAATGCGGAACGCGTCAGTGTCGTCGGTAAATTCAACCATTGGGATAATCGTTGTCATGCCATGAGAGCCCTCGGGTCATCGGGTATCTGGGAGATCTTTATTCCCGGTCTCACCGAAAACGATCAATATCAGTTTGAGATAAGAAACCATCACAGCGGCGAGGCAGCGCTAAAAACAGACCCCTATGCCCGGCAACTGGCTACCGACAACAATAAAAATGCGGTCGTAACCAACCACAATCAATATCTGTGGCAAGATCAGCAGTGGATGGCCAGCCGCGCTACTTATGACTGGCAGCACAAACCACTATCGATCTATGCAGTACACCTTGATTCATGGCAACGCAATCCTGATAACACATCACTCAACTATCGGGCACTCGCTGCGCAGCTTGTGGCATACGTTCATAAAACTGGTTTCACCCATGTCAAACTTTTTTCTGAATCACTAATAAGACCCGGCTGCGGCTTTTTCGCCCCTGATAATCGCCACGGTACAGCGAATGATTTTAAATATTTTATTGATTACTGCCATCAACAACGTATCGGCATCATCCTTAGTTGGCACATTGATCATCTTCCGCCCAGCCCAAATCCCTTGCACCTATATGATGGTGAACGCCTGTACGAGCAGACTGCCCAAAACCCGGAGACCTTTGATTACAGTAAAAATGGCGTCAGGGACTTTCTAATTTCAAGCGCTCTTTTCTGGCTCAACGACTTTCATATCGATGGCCTTAAACTGCGTACATCAACCGCAATGATCTACCGGAACGAGCAACAAAATAACGATGCTTTATCTCTATTGCGTGAAATTAATAACCTTGCACACCAAAACCATCCCGGCATTTTAATGCTGGCAGAAGAGAGGGCCGTTTGGCCAATGGTCACAACGCCAACCGCTTTAGGTGGATTGGGGTTCAGCATGAAATGGAACATAGGGTGGTATCACGACACCCTCAGGTATCTCGCGCATGAAACATCGCAACGGCAGGCTCATCATGAAACGCTCACTTTCAGCCAGAACTACGCTTTTAGTGAAAACTTCATGCTCCCTTTTTCAGCCCAAAATGATGCACAAAATAAAGTGCCATTGCTCGACCAGATGCCAGGGAGCACGCCTCAACGTTTTGCAAACCTGCGACTACTCTATAGCTACATGTTTACACACCCTGGAAAAAAACTGCTATTCATGGGCAATGAGTTCGCCGCTAATTCAGAATGGCATCCTGAGGGGGTACTACCCTGGGTACTGACTGATGAAACGCTGCATAGCGGTCTGTCCCTCATGGTTAGCGAGCTCAATACACGCTATCGTAATACTCAAGCACTCCATTACTACGACTTCGATAAGCAGGGGTTTGAGTGGATTGAACGCCACGATTCCAGCCAGTCACTCATTGTTTTTCAGCGCAATAGCGAAAAATGCAGCATTATTGTAGCGCTTAATTTCACCGCCACAACCAGAAATGCATACCGAATTGGCATCGCAAAAAACAGAGACTACAGAGAGATTTTCAACTCGGATTCACACCGTTTTGGCGGTGAAGGTCGACTCAATCCAGGTCGAATTTCTACTGACAAAACCCCCTGGATGAAACAGCCTTTTTCGCTCTCGATCACCCTGCCGCCACTTTCAGCCATCATCATCAAGCCGCTCTAGTTGACGGCTATGTCCATACAAGACCACTGATGTAAAAAAACCCCCATAACAGTATCGGCAAAAACCATTGCAATAGAGGCGGCCTCTCCAGCACAGGTAAAACAACAACCTCTTCTTGAGGTGCCTGCCCAGCCCGTTCAATCACCGCAGTCAATACACCTGATGCAAGCACTCCAATGTCATCGAGACGCCGAGGCACATGGTCTTTTTCTGGCAGATGCTGCGCAACCATCTGCTGCACTTCACCCATCGCATCAAATACCAGTGTCATTCGCAGCGCTACCATCTCTGCTTTCACCCCAACCAGCTGCAACGGCCGTGCTAAAAAGTAAATTGCGCTCAACAGCGCTTGTCGGGAAAGCGAGCGCAACAATAGATTAACACTCGCGATGACCAATACCAACGCCACGACTCGCAGCAAACCACTCGATAACCCTTCGTTGGTTGGCAGCCAACCACTCAAGGCAGTCCACTGTATAATAGGGGTTCCGGGTGTTAACCAACAAAACAGCAACAGAATCGAGAGTAGAAACCAGCGCATTCGACGTAACATCACCAGGGCAGGGCGCACGTGAGCGCCTCCATCACGCAGATAAAACGGTATCAATAAGAGCGAGGAGATAAACAGGGTAAACGGCACAGGAAATGCGAGCATCGCCACAAAAACCAGAAAACTAACAATTAAAATAACCGGATGAAGCTTCGCCATAGTCCCAAATCAAACACCAATGACGAGCAGTATTACAACATAAATCAGTAAATCCACTTTACACGATACGCTCGATTAATTCATTAGCATCTTTTTTCTGATCATCATTGCCATCAGTCACGACTTCATCAAGAATACCTTTAGCGCTCTCGCTATCACCCATATCAATATAGGCCCGCGCAAGGTCTAACTTGGTACCAACCTCATCCTCAGCTGAAAACAGTTCACTATCATCAAAGTCACCGGGGTCATTATCAAGCGATGAGATTTCATCACTAAAGTCAGATGGCCAGTCATCATCAGTCAATGTAGCAGCACTGCTTTCATCCAGCACCAGTTCGTCGCTAATGGACTCAGGTGCAGCCAGCCCAGATTCAAACGCACCATCACCACTAGCAACTACATCAGCACCTGAAGTATCAATAGCATCTTCAAATGTAAGCTCATCTGGCATCTCTGGCATCTCTGGCAAATCAAGCGCATCATCGACCTTGGCCACAGAGTCCGGCTCAAACTCGCTATCAAGTGCTTCGTCAGTCACCAAATCCATCGCAGAATCCAGGCTGGCCTCTAACTCACCAAGATCATCCAGCGCATCAAAAGCATCGCTTAACTCACCCTCATCAAGCCCACTCAGGCCATCTAATTCATCACCACTAACATCAGAAAACGGGTTTTCACTTTCACTAATTGATTCCACCTCAGTCGCAATATCGCTGTCATGCAGATCCAGATCATCAAGATCCAGATCGCCACCCAGATCAGGCAGGTCAATATCAAGTTCATCACTGACGCCAGTGCTGTCCATCACCGCATCAACTTCATCATTAAAGAGCACGCTGGTCGGGGCTATCTTCTTGCCCATCTCAACCACGCTCTTCCAGGTATCGTTATCTGTACTACCTAGCGAAGCACGCAGACTTTCTGCCTGCTCAACAAACGCGCCCTTTTTATCGCTCGCCGCATAAACTTCTAACAATTTAACCTGAATATCATGACGCCCTGGCTCGTTCTGTACCGCTTCACTTAACAGCTCTTCTGCCTTGTCGAATCGACGGTATGCAAGGTATACATCAGCTTCAGCAATTGCATCAATTTCATCATCATCGTTTACATCCATACCACCCGAACCAGCGTACTCTGGAATAACGTCATTCAATACAGATTCAACTGCTTCATCGCTGACATCTTCATCAACGGCGGCGGCAGCCTCGCCACCTAATGGCGCGGAATAATCAATATCAGAAAGCTCCTCTTCGAAAGCAGCCATTTTGCGACGACGTACAACCAAAGCCCCAGCCACCAGGCCAACAAGCATAAGCCCGCCTAACGCAAGCATGGGATCAATACTACCCAGCAGTGAATCAATGTTTAACATCGAGCCAACGCTACCTAAAACACCATCAATAACAGATAAGGCTTCATCAACAATTGAGGGTTCAACAGTGGGCACAGGCGGAGCCATAACGGGTTGAAGCGCGCTCTTCGGTGCCTCGGCTCCTGCCGCTTCACTCTGCAGGGCATCGTTTTGCTGGACATCAACGATCTCGGTAACATCCGTTGCAGCCATTCCAGTTGATAGCTCAGCGTCATCAGGCATGGCACTATCGTTTGCAGCTGATTCAGCAGCAGCGGCTGCCTCGGGGCTTATCTGCATAGCAGAAAGGGTATCGCCTTTGAGGGTAATCAAGCGCTGCATTGAAGATAATTGCTCTTCTAACATAGAAAGTTGTTTTCGCAGCTCTTCATTTTCCTGACGACTCACATCAACAGATTCCAGTGCAAATGCCAGTTCCTGTCTCACATCGCCATCACTCGCACCCAGTTTACTGCCTGAGCCAGATTGAGAAACGCTCTTATCAGGCGCGACAAGCGTCAACCTTGATGCTGGTTTATCACCTGAGCCAGCTGTATTACCCGTGCCATTTTGCCTAACACCCAGTGGTCGCTGTCCCGCTGCCAGTGCAGATGAATGTTTAGCATCGACCCACTGATCATATTGAATTTTTGCAATCCGCTCAGCCTCAGCCGCAGATACCGAAGCAATACTGGCAGGATCCGAAATTCGCAAAAAATACCCCGCCTTCAAATCATTAATATTTTGATTGTCAAATGCCTCCGGGTTTTCATTAAGCAGTGCGATCATTACCTGCTGAACGGTAACACTTTTATCGGGCCTCATCTCTGATGAGATTTTCCACAAGGTATCCGTTCTTTTTACAGAGCCGTATCTGATTTCTCCGCTATCAGATCTTGAAACAGTGCTGGTTCGCGGCGTGAACCGGGGCACTTCACGAACAAAAGATGCGCTCGGTGCTGCCACTGGCGCATCTTGAATTGACGAATCACTATCCGCTGACAGCGTGGATTCAAACAGAGGAACATCAAGTGCCGCTGGCCGCTCATCAACCAGTACCGGCGGATCCAGCAGCAGCGTGTATTCACGCAAAACGCGACCACCTGGCCAGTTTGCTTCTATAATAAAATCAAGGAACGGCTCTTTTACTGGTTCATGTGATGTAATTTTTAGATAGACATTGCCATTAACACCTTTTGCAACGGTAAATTTAAGTTTTGTGAGAAAAAATGGGCGTTCAAGCCCCGCTTTATCAAAAACCTGTTTTGACGCCAGTTTAACAACAATTTCATCAACTGTTGTATTACCTACCGATAGCAATCCAATTTCAGCGTCCAATGACTGGTTAAGTGCTGAATGTAAGTTGATCTCTCCCAGACCGAGCGAAAAACTATTAACCGGCAATAACAATAGAAGCATGGCGAATACTTTTGCCATATCCTTCATCAGTCCAGGTAACATTCCTTCTCCTTTTTGTTTAAACATTATCTCAGCACCTTAAGAATCCAATGGTTGCAAGATTGTTAACGGCAGCTTTTTTCAGAAACTCACTAATTTATATAATTTTTTATTAAAATTTCTGCAATCTGAACACTATTAAGTGCAGCACCCTTTCTAACATTGTCGGCCACTACCCATAAATTCAATCCATTAGGATGTGAAATATCTTCACGAATCCGACCAACATAAACAGGGTCAGTGCCAACTGATTCAGTTACTGCGGTTGGATAACCGCCATTTTGACGATCATCCAGAACAACAACCCCTTCAGCATCCTTCAGTGCTGCAGTGACATCATCAACAGAGATCTTTTTTCTGGTCTCGATGTGTACCGCTTCAGAGTGACCATAAAATACCGGTACCCTTACTGCTGTTGGATTAACTTTGATATCGTCATCAGCAAAGATTTTTTTAGTTTCCCACACCATTTTCATCTCCTCTTTGGTATATCCATTTTCCATGAACAGATCAATTTGAGGCAACACATTAAAGGCGATCTGTTTAGGATAGACCTCAGCCTTCACATCTTTCGTGTTCAACAACGCCGCGGTCTGACCAGCCAGCTCTTCGATTGCCGATTTACCACTACCCGACACTGCCTGATAGGTACAAACATTGATACGCTCGATTCCTGCCAGATCGTAGATAGGCTTCAACGCCACCACCATCTGAATAGTTGAGCAGTTCGGGTTGGCAATAATATTGCGGTTTTTATAATCAGCAACGGCTTCTGGATTCACTTCCGGTACCACTAGAGGGATGTCATCGTCATAGCGAAAGTGTGAGGTATTATCGATCACCACGCAACCTGCCGCACCAGCAATGGGTGCATACTTCGCTGAGATATCACCGCCCGCAGAGAAAAGGGCTACCTGCACCCTGGAGAAATCAAAGGTATCCAAATCCTCAACCCTGACATGCTTACCGTTGAACTCAACTCGCTTGCCCGCTGAACGACTACTTGCCAGAGGATACAAGGTATCAACCGGGAAATTACGTTCGGCCAAAATTTCGATGATGGTTTCACCCACGGCGCCAGTCGCGCCCACCACCGCAACATTGTATTTTTTACTCATCACTGTTTTCCTTACGCTTGTCTCTTTGAAATATACCGTGTTGTCTCGTCCCTGAATACTAATTCAGTGCCGCAACAATCGCATCACCCATTTCACTGGTCGCTACCCTGCGTGAATCTTCGGTATGAATATCCGCCGTCCGTAGCCCTTCATCAAGCACCTTATTAACGGCAGCTTCGATGCGGTCAGCCATTGCCGCTTGATCCAGCGAATAACGCAACAACATCGCAACCGATAGAATCGTCGCCAGCGGATTCGCGATCCCCTGCCCTGCAATATCCGGTGCTGAACCGTGGATCGGCTCATACATACCCTTGCCATTTTCATCAAGTGATGCCGATGGCAACATGCCGATTGAACCGGTCAACATCGCAGCGCAATCAGACAAGATATCGCCAAACATATTGGTCGTCACCATCACATCAAACTGCTTCGGTGCACGCACCAGCTGCATCGCGGCATTATCAACATACATATGGCTCAGTTCGACTTCTGGATAATCTTTCCCCACGCGGATCATCACTTCGCGCCATAGCTCAGTACATTCCAATACATTCGCCTTATCAACAGAACAGACACGCTTGTCACGCTTCATCGCAATTTCAAAGGCAGAACGGCCAATGCGCTCAATCTCTGACTCTTTATAGATCAGCGTATTAAAGCCCTGTTTCTCACCATTTTCCAGCGTGCGCACACCACGCGGCTGACCAAAGTAGATGCCTCCGGTCAGTTCGCGCACGATCATGATATCGAGTCCCGAGACCACTTCAGGTTTCAGTGCCGAAGCATCGGCCAATTGCGGGTAAAGGATCGCTGGACGCAGGTTTGAGAAGAGTTCCAGATTAGCGCGTAGCCCCAGCAGCCCCTTCTCCGGGCGCACCGCAATATCGAGTGACTCCCATTTATGGCCGCCAACAGCGCCCAACAGAATCGCATCACAACCTTTCGCCTTTGCAAGCGTCTCATCCGGCAGTGGATGGCCCGCTGCATCATAAGCCGCACCACCGATCAGGCCGTGATCCAGTTCAATATCCAAACCATGATTCGCCTGCAGTGACGCCAGTACCTTCACCGCCTCATCTACAATTTCAGGGCCGATACCGTCGCCAGGTAAAACCAGTATTTTTTTAGTCATTTCTATTCTTCCAGGCTAATAATCAATTAGATCTCAATTTAGAGCTTGTCATTGCGAGCATCGCGACGCAATCCCTCGGTAATGGTCACCGTTAATCCGCTAGACGAGGGAGATTGCTGCGTCGTTCCTGCTGGCAATGACAACGACTTAACCATCAATTTTTCAGGATGCAAACAACCACGGCGCATCCTGTTTTCGTTTCGCTTCATAAGCGCTCACGGCATCGGCATGCTGCAGACTCAAACCAATCTCATCGAGCCCCTGTAACAGACACTCTTTACGAAAATTGTCGATCTCAAAACTCATCGTTTCACCACTCGGCAAGGTAACATGTTGCGCCGCCAAATCAACCTGCAATTGATACCCTTCATTGACATCGATCTCGTTAAAGATGCGATCCACCTCATCGACACTGAGTACAAACGGCAACAGACCATTTTTGAAACAGTTGTTATAAAAGATATCTGCAAAGCTCGGCGCAACCACCACCCGAATGCCATAATCATGCAGTGCCCACACCGCATGTTCACGTGATGAGCCACAACCAAAATTATCACGTGCAATCAAGACCTGTGCACCACTAAAGCGCGACTGGTTCAATGCAAAATCAGGATTAACAGGACGCCTACTACAATCCTGATCCGGCTCACCCACATCAGTGTAACGCCACTCATCAAACAGATTTGGCCCAAAACCACTGCGTTTCACCGATTTCAGGAACTGCTTCGGAATAATCGCGTCGGTATCGACATTGGCGCGATCAATCGGCACTACCAAACCATCTAATGTTGTGAATGCATCCATTATTCCGCTCCCTCTGCTTGCGCTTCTATATATTGCGTGACATCGACAAAGTGACCCGCTATCGCCGCCACTGCTGCCATCGCCGGACTGACCAGATGGGTACGTCCACCCTGCCCCTGTCGACCTTCGAAATTGCGATTCGAGGTTGAGGCACAGTGTTCGCCATCACCCAATCGATCCGCATTCATCGCCAGACACATCGAACAACCCGGCTCACGCCACTCGAAACCGGCCTCGATAAAGACCTTATCCAGCCCTTCCGCTTCCGCCTGGCGTTTCACCAAACCAGAACCCGGCACTACCAAGGCCTGATTAACTGTTTCTGCAACTTTACGACCATTGATCACGGCCGCCGCATCACGCAGATCTTCGATCCGTGAGTTAGTGCATGAGCCAATGAAGACCTTATCGAGCTTAATATCGGTAATCGCCTGACCACCATCCAGCCCCATATAGGCCAACGCGCGCTTGATGTTGCCACGCTTAACACTATCCGCCTCATCTTCGGGACGCGGAATCGAACCACCGACCGGCAAGACCATCTCCGGTGAAGTACCCCAGGTCACCTGCGGCTCAATCACCGCGCCGTCCACAATGACGGTACGATCAAACTCTGCACCGTCGTCGCTGTGCAGGTCAGCCCAGGCCACTTTCGCCTGCTCCCATTGATCAGGCTTCGGCGCATAGGTACGGCCGCGCACATATTCGACCGTCTTTTCGTCAACCGCCACCATACCGGCACGGGCACCCGCTTCAATCGTCATATTGCAGAGTGTCATGCGCCCTTCGACCGACAACGCACGCACTGCTTCACCGCCAAATTCAATCGCATAACCGGTGCCACCTGCGGTACCGATCTCACCGATAATCGCCAACGCCATATCTTTCGCTGACACCCCGCTGCGCAACTGACCATCAACCTGCACCAACATGTTTTTCGATTTCTTCTGAATCAGACACTGCGTCGCCAACACATGCTCAACTTCAGAGGTACCAATGCCAAACGAGAGCGCGCCCAATGCACCGTGGGTTGAGGTATGAGAATCACCACACACCACCGTCATACCCGGCAGGGTTGCACCCGACTCCGGGCCGACCACATGGACGATTCCCTGACGCGGATCATCCATTTTGTATTCAGTCAGACCAAACTCGTCGCAGTTGTTATCCAGCGTCTCAACCTGAATCCGCGCCACAGTCTCTTCGATCCCTTTGGCGCGATCAGTGGTCGGTACATTGTGGTCCGGTGTTGCCAGTACTGAATCGACCCGCCACGGTTTGCGATTCGCCATGCGCAGCCCCTCAAAGGCCTGCGGCGAGGTCACCTCATGCACCAGGTGTCTATCTATATACAGGACACTCGCACCCTCAGCAGTGATTCTGACTTGATGTGAACTCCATAATTTATCATATAAGGTACTGTTTGACATTAAGTTTTCCCCCGATTTCCCGTATCTCCAGCGACACCGCTCATCAATCAATGGAAGCAATATACGCCGATCTCTGTCATTAATCTAATTCATCTTTTTTATACATTGCATTCCAATATAGAATAGATAAAATACCCCTATGAACATCTCAGATCTCAGAGCGTTTGTTAGCGTCGCACAACAGCACTCCTTTTCCCGGGCAGCAGAACAACTACACATCACCCAACCCGCCATCAGCAAACGGATCGCGACACTGGAGAGCTCACTTAATACGCGATTGTTTGACCGCATTGGCCGTTCAGTAAAGCTAACACCTACCGGCACAGCGCTATTGGCACATGCGCAGAAAATTTTGATAGCGGTCGAAGATAGCCGCCGCGCAATCCACAATCTCTCGGGCGAGGTAAGTGGTCAACTGAGCATCGGCACCAGCCACCATGTCGGACTACATCGCCTACCAACAGTACTCAAGCGTTTCAGTCAGCAGTTTCCCGACGTCCAGCTCGACCTGCATTTTCTCGACTCTGAGGCTGCCTGTGGCGAGGTCGGGGACGGCGAACTAGAACTCGCAGTGGTGACACTACCACCCCTTAATATATTAGAGGGTGATAGCCCACTGACGATGATTCCAGTCTGGCAGGATCCGCTGGTACTGGTCACCGCCCACAACCATCCACTCTGCTCGCTCAAACGAATCACCGCCTCACAGCTGGCAAACCATGCCGCCATCCTGCCGTCATACGGCACTTTTACACGTGCATTGATCGATCGTCATATCAACACCGGCCAGCACCCACTTAACGTTCGACTCGAAACCAACTACCTCGAAACCATCAAGATGCTGGTCTCAATCGGCCAGGGCTGGAGTATACTGCCCGAAACCCTGATCGATGAGAGTCTACATCCCCATCACGGCCACTTTTCCACCAGGCGCGTCCTCGGCATCGTCCATCATCCCAAACGCACCCTCTCCAATGCCGCACAGGCATTTATTGCCACTTGCAAACTGGCAGGTTCATAGTAAAAACCCACGTTCCAAGAACGTGGGTTAGGTCTCGCCCGATAAGGGTGAATAAAGGCCGCCTCCTTGTTTTCTGATATTTTACATAAACCCATGAAGAACCTAAAAAAATTTATTACCACGATATCCTGAAAACTAGGTTGTCGTTATCAGCACAGAATGATCTACCCAGACACAAAGATTATTCCCACTCAATCGTGGCGGGCGGCTTACTTGAGATATCATAGGTGACACGGGAAATACCCGAGACTTCGTTGATGATGCGACTTGAGACAATCTCTAATAACGCGTAAGGCAGATGTGCCCAGCGTGCGGTCATGAAGTCGATGGTCTCAACCGCACGCACTGCGACCACATATTCATAGCGACGTTGATCACCGACCACACCGACTGACTTCACCGGCAGGAAGACGGTAAACGCCTGGCTCACCTTTTGATACAAACCATGGTTATGCAGCTCTTCGATGAAGATCGCATCGGCACAGCGTAACAGGTCTGCGTACTCTTTTTTCACTTCACCCAGGATACGCACGCCAAGGCCCGGCCCAGGGAAAGGGTGACGATAGACCATCTCATGCGCCAGCCCTAGCTCTACACCCAGGCGACGTACTTCATCTTTGAACAGTTCACGCAGTGGTTCGACCAGTTTCAGCTTCATATCTTCTGGCAGGCCACCAACGTTGTGGTGAGACTTGATCACATGCGCCTTACCACTCCTGGCCCCAGCCGACTCAATCACGTCCGGATAGATAGTGCCCTGCGCCAGCCACCTCACATTTTTAAGTTTTTCTGCCTCTTCTTCAAAGACTTCAATAAAGAGATTACCGATGATTTTGCGTTTTTTCTCCGGGTCATCAATCCCTTCAAGCGCAGTCAGAAAACGCGCTTCAGCATCGACACGAATCACCTTCACACCCATGTGCTCGGCAAAGATCGCCATCACCTGGTCACCTTCGTTAAGGCGCAACAGACCGTTATCAACAAAGACACAAGTAAGATGGTCTCCAATCGCTTTATGTAACAGCGCAGCCACTACCGACGAATCAACGCCACCCGAAAGGCCTAACAAAACCTCATCGGTACCGACCTGTTCACGAACGGCCTGAATGCTATCTTCAATAATATTTTCAGCGGTCCACAGCTGTTCACAGCCACAGATAAAATGGACAAAACGATCGATAATGCGCTTTCCCTGACGGGTGTGGGTCACTTCAGGGTGAAATTGCAGGCCGTAGAAACCGCGCGACTCATCGGCGATACCGGCAATCGGTGCACTCTCTGTGCTGGCGATCACTTTAAAACCTTCCGGCAATTTATTCACACGATCACCGTGGCTCATCCAGACATCAAGGATGCCGTAACCCTCCACCGTGGTGTGATCTTCGATATCGAGCAGCAGTTGTGAGTGACCGCGTGCGCGTACCTGTGCGTGGCCATATTCGTGATGATCGGCACTCTCCACTTCACCGCCCATCTGTGCCGCCATGGTCTGCATGCCATAGCAGATACCGAGCACGGGTACTTCCATTTGAAACACAGCGTCCGGCGCACGCGGTGCCTCATCGCCAGCGGTAACTGACTCTGGACCGCCGGAAAGGATAACCCCTTTCGGTTTGAAGTCACGCACCGCCTGGTCATCCATATCCCATGCATGCAGCTCACAGTAGACACCCGCCTCACGTACACGGCGTGCAATCAATTGGCTATATTGCGAACCAAAGTCGAGGATCAGGATACGGTCAGAATGGATGTTGTGGTCAGTCACGGCGGTATGCTCTTCTTTAATTAAGTAGCGAAAAGTAACGTAACTGTTCCCTGGAAAAACTGTCGTTACATTTAGTTTAGTTCCGTTACCCTAGCGCAGGCCGGGATCCAGTTCTATCAGGCTGGACGCCGGCCTTTGCCCCAGGGACTCTTCCTAATAGGCGCTCCGGGGCGGCACCATCTATAGCCTTAATCGATACGGTAGTTCGGTGCTTCTTTGGTAATGGTGACATCATGCACGTGGCTCTCTTTCATGCCTGCGCCAGTGACGCGTACAAAGCGAGGTTTAGTACGCATCTCTGCGATGTCGGCGCAACCGGTATACCCCATGCTGGCGCGTACGCCACCCAACAACTGATGCACAATCGCCACCATGCTGCCCTTGTATGCAACGCGGCCTTCGATCCCTTCCGGCACCAGCTTCTCAAGCTGATTCCCTTCCTGAAAGTAACGGTCACTCGAACCATGCGCAGCGGCCATCGCACCTAGCGAGCCCATGCCACGGTAAGACTTATAAGAACGCCCCTGAAAGAGCTCAACCTCTCCCGGTGACTCTTCGGTACCGGCAAACATGCTACCGATCATGATCGCATGTGCACCAGCCACCAGCGCCTTGGCCAGATCACCGGAGAAACGAATCCCGCCATCGGCAATCAATGGAACACCCGTCCCTTCCAGCGCCTTGGCCACGTTAGCAATCGCGGTGACCTGCGGCACACCGACACCCGTTACAATACGAGTGGTACAGATTGAGCCCGGCCCAATACCAACCTTAACACCATCAGCACCCGCATCGGCCAGCGCCTTTGCCGCTTCGCCGGTACCGACGTTACCACCAATCAGCTGCAGCTCAGGGAAATTCTTTTTCACCCAGCTAATTCTATCCAATACCTTTTGCGAATGACCATGCGCGGTATCCACAATCAGCACATCAGCACCAGCCTTAACCAGCTCTTCGATACGACCGTCTGCTTCGGTACCCACTGCAGCACCTACGCGTAGATGACCGACATCATCTTTACAGGCATTGGGAAAATCCGTCGATTTTTGAATATCTTTAACGGTGATCAGCCCTTTCAAATGAAAGCTATCGTTGATCACCAGCACTTTTTCGATGCGATGTTTGTGCAGCAGTGACAACACCTCATCACGCTCGGCACCCTCTTTCACCGTTACCAGGCGATTTTTAGGTGTCATGATACTGGAGACGGGGTTATCTAAATGCGTCTCAAAGCGCAGATCACGTCCGGTCACGATGCCGACCAGCTCATCACCATCGACTACCGGTACGCCGGAAATCTTATTGGCACGGGTGATACCGATCACTTCACGAATGGTGATGGTTGGCGGTACAGTGATTGGATCTTTGATCACACCGCTCTCGTATTTCTTAACCGCACGCACTTCGTCGGCCTGCTGCTCTGCGGTCATATTCTTATGAATAATGCCGATGCCGCCTTCCTGAGCCAACGCAATCGCCAGGCGCGCTTCGGTGACGGTATCCATCGCCGATGAGATCAGCGGGATATTGAGCGTAATTTGACGCGTCAGTTGGGTTTTGAGATCAACATCTCTGGGCAGCACGGTGGAATGATCTGGCAATAACAGCACATCATCGAAGGTAAATGCTTCCTGAGCAATTCTCATACTATATAAACCCCTATCAAAAACTAGCCGGGTATTATAGAGAGTGCAGCTGCTGCGGTAAACCGATAATATCGATGGATAGACTTCGATAAAACGGTGGATTCTCTATTTTGTTCAAGGTGTTATCATAAGATCCATGAGCCAGACCAGAGACTTTTACACCCCACCGTCAGCCACAAAAGCGCCGCCCAAACGGCCTCAGCGCGAGATTTTTAGCGTCTCTCGCCTTAATCGCGAAGTACGCGGCCTACTGGAAGGCAATTTTCCCCTGGTATGGGTGGAGGCAGAAATCTCAAACCTCTCACGCCCCACCTCTGGCCACTGGTATTTCACCCTTAAAGACCCCTCTGCACAAATTCGCTGTGCAATGTTCCGCGGTAAAAACAGCCGCCTGCGCTTCCAGCCTGAAAATGGCGATCAGGTGCTGATTCGTGCCCAGCTGAGTCTTTACGAAGCGCGCGGCGACTATCAGATGATCGTCGAACATATGGAAGAGGCAGGGGACGGCGCACTGCGACGCGCCTTTGAAGCGCTCAAACAGCGCCTTGAGTTGGAAGGCTTATTCGATGAGGTGCGCAAAAAACTGCGGCCAACACTACCAACTCAGATCGGCGTGATCACCTCCCCCACCGGTGCTGCGCTGCGTGACATCCTGCAGATTCTGGAGCGGCGTTTTCCCGCCATCCCGGTGATGATCTACCCCGTTACAGTACAAGGGGCGACTGCCGCCAGCGAAATTGAGCGCGCGATCAAAACAGCATCAAAACGCAACGAGTGTGATGTGTTGATCGTCGCACGCGGCGGCGGCTCACTCGAAGACTTGATGGCCTTTAATGATGAAAAGGTGGCGCGCGCAATAGACAAATGCCGTATCCCGGTGGTCTCTGGCGTGGGCCATGAAATCGATTTCACCATCGCCGATTTTGTCGCCGACCTGCGCGCCCCAACACCATCGGGCGCAGCCGAACTAGTGAGCCCAGATCACCACGAATGGCAGCAACGTTTCAGGCAACTACAATCACGCCTGCACACAGCAACACAACTACAACTCAAGCAGAGTGAACAGCAACTGGACTGGCTTTCAAAAAGATTGCAACAACAGCACCCCGGACAGCAACTTCGACAACAGGCGCAGCGGCTTGACGAACTGGAACAGCGCCTGCAACGCAATCTGCAACAGCGCCTGCAACAACAGCGCAGCGAACTGGCTCACGCTTCAAACAGACTACAGCAGCACAATCCACAACGTCGTATCCAACAGCTGCAATCGACACAACAACAGCTCAACTCTCGCCTGCAACGCGCGATGCAACTGCAGTTGCAGCAACGTCGGCAACAGCTACAGGGCGTCACTCGCGCACTCGATGCGGTAAGCCCACTGGCAACCCTCGGGCGTGGTTTTTCGATTACGCGCAACCATCAGGATGGACGCGTCTTACGCGATATAGAAGACGCCACCATTGGTGCTACCATCGAAACCAGACTGGCACAGGGGCGACTGCACAGCAAAGTAACGGAAACCATCAATGATTAATAAAGCATTGTTACCACCACGCTATGCCACCCTCCTGGCATTACTGTTTACGCTCTCATTCAGTGCGGCACATGCACTACCTAAAGAGTCCACCGTACCCGGTGGTGTGGTAATAATCGAACTGGCAGCCGACAGTACTGGCGAAACGCCCAGCGCACACTACAATAAAAAACCGCTATTGGTGATCAAACAGGGTAAACGCTGGCTTGCTGTCGTTGGTATTCCGCTCACCGCCGGAATTGGCACACACAAGATTGAACAACAGACCGCCTCGGGAAAAACCGTTAGCCACAGCTTCACGGTCAAAGATAAGGCCTATAAAACACAGCGTCTCACACTCACCAACAAACGCAAAGTTAACCCCTATGCGGAAGATATGGATCGCATTACCAGCGAAAAACGCCGCACTAAAAAGACGCTCGCCCACTGGAATCCGCGCAAGCTAACTAACCTGACCTTTATCACCCCGGTTGAAGGGCGACGTAGCAGCTCGTTTGGACTACGCCGCGTGTTCAACGGCCAACCACGTAAACCGCATAGCGGGATGGATATCGCCGCGCCAACCGGCACCCCGGTGATCACACCGATTGCGGGTACGGTCACTAATGTGGGTGACTATTTCTTCAATGGCAAATCGGTCTTTATTGATCACGGCCAGGGGTTGATTACGATGTACCTGCACCTTGATCGCATCGGTGTCAAAGAGGGCGATTTTCTTGAACAGGGCGACCTGCTCGGCACGGTAGGCGCCACCGGACGTGTCACCGGCCCACATCTACACTGGGGGATCAGCCTGAATGATGCACGGGTCGACCCGGCGCTGTTTCTTGGCGATGAATAACAATCGCTATTTAATAAACATTATCGATTAGGGTCAATCAACCACTCCGCGGCCTATGACTGTTCACGATGCTCAGCATCACCATCCTGCACCTCACTGCGTTTTTGCTGATACTCGGGTAACGCCACTCATTTTGCCGATTCTCGCCAGGCACGGCAGGCTGATGCATGTTATTGATGCCACGCACCGTTTCATACGCAGCCTCTTTAAGGCTTCCGTCTCTGGTACATCCCGTCACTAAGGAACGTGCACAACGATAACACTATCAACCCGTTTTTCATCAATTTCAATTTCACCTTCAATTCCATTCTCAATCAGAATTATACCGCATCATCACGCATCCATTCTGAACCAGGCTATAATAAAAAAACTAACGATCACAGGAGCTGCATGCATGTACCGCCGTACCGCCACTGAAAAAAAAACACTTAATCGTTTCACTCAATTCATTTGCGCACTGTCCGTGCTGTTTTTCTTAAGTGGCTGCGAAGTTGAAGTGCCTGTTGAAGAGTCTATTGCCGGGGTCGACAAGATACTGGAGCTACGCAAACAGGCAATCGACAATAAAGACATCGCGCTCTATAAATCCATTCTATTGTCAGACTATTCAACCAGCGGTGTGCCACTCGACAGCGTGATTAGCGATATTGAACGCCTCTTCTCCAATGAAGAACAGATTGAGTTCATCTACCAAAAGGCGCAGCCCTCTATTGCGATGAACACCGCGCGTGTCATTCATATGATCGAATACAAACTCATCCCGTCCGGTAAATCGACCAAGATTCGTGAAACCATCAACCTTCGACGCGTCAATGATAAGTGGTTCATTTCTGGTGGAATCATACTTGGCCTAACCTTGTAAGAAAAGCAAATAACCGGTTTTTCGAGGTCGTGCCTGGCAGCACCGGTCATTCATCTACGTACGCGCAATTTAGTTTTTATCTGCATCAGCCGATCTGATAGCATCGCAGATGGATCGTACGTAGTATAGACTTTATGAAACCCAGCATTAAAACCATCACTGTCAGAACGCTGGTCAATTTCCTGCTTATATTAACCGTTATTATGCTGCTCATCGCCGGGCTAAACTTCCGCGCGCTATCAAAGCAGGCGCTGGAAGACCAGGCCTTATCTCACGCTGAACTGGTACGCGCAGGGCTCACCGCCCACATGAAGGCCAACATCATGGATAAGCGCGACTACTTCCTTGAAGAGATCCAGCAACTACACCAGATCAATCGGCTCAACGTCATTCGCAGTAATGAAGTCAGCAACCAATTCGGTCGCGCACGCGCAATAGAGCATGAAATTGATAATGTGGATGCGATCGCCCGCAAAGCCTTTGACACCATGACACCGATCTTCGATCTGCACGAATTTTCATACAACCCGACCATCCGCGCCGTGGTGCCATACATTGCCTCACAAACGGGCTCACTCAACTGCCTGGCGTGTCATAATGTGGCTGAAGGCACGGTGCTCGGCGCGGTTGATATTGAGATGGATGCCTCAAAATACCGCAACCACTCGCTCATCGTCATCGCCAGCATGCTGATCGTCCTGGTTATCTTCATGATGCTGATTTTGATGAATACCAGGCGTACCATTCAACGCCATGTGCAAGGGCCACTCGACACACTCGTCGATAAAGCGATGGACGCCTACGAAAAGAAAGAACCGGTCAACCCAAACCAGTTTGATACTGAGGAATTCAGTAGTGTTGCCAATGAGATTAACCTTTTCAACGCCAGGATCATCGCACACCAGGATCTACTGCAGCAGAAAAACAATGAACTGGTGGCACTGAATAATGAAATAGAAAAGACCCTGCGTGAAACAGTTTTCACCATGGGCGTGATTGAAGAGCAGCGCTCCAAAGAGACCAGTAATCACACTCAACGCGTTTCCCTGTACAGTCAACTATTAGCACGCAAGCTTGGCCTTCCGGACCATGAAATCAACCTGATCACCGCCGCCTCACCGCTACATGACCTGGGCAAAATCGGCATTCCGGACAGTATTCTGCTGAAGCCGGAACGTCTCACCGATGAAGAACATGAGATCATGAAGAATCACACCCGCATCGGCTATACCATGCTAAGTCATTCCGAACGCGACACCCTCAAAGCGGGGGCAATTATCGCCCTGCAACACCATGAGAAGTGGGATGGCAGCGGTTATCCGCAAGGGCTGAAGGGCGAAGAGATTCACATCTACGGGCGTATCATTGCGCTGGCCGATGTTTTTGATGCATTGGCGTTCAGAAGAGTTTATAAAGAGGCATGGGAACCCATCCGTGTCATCACATGGATAAAGGAACAGCGTGGAAAACATTTTGACCCGACACTGGTTGATGTTTTCCTTGAAAGTCAGGATGAAATCACTGATATCACGAAACGCTACCCAGCCGATTTATAAGGCACCAACAACTTTAAAAGAGACGGGTTATGCAAAGCGATTGGTTACGAGAAAATATACTGATGATACTAACGACCATCGGCGTGGCCGCGACACTCTGTGTCGGCGGAATTTTTGTGCTCTACTTTATGATCAAGCGAAAAACCAGACAAAAAAACGCCGGGAAATAGCCCGCATGGCTTCCAGTTTTATTCATCTGGTGATATTGCCGCTATTTAATTGTGAGTATTAAACAACACTATCAAACAACGATGACAGCACAGGGATACCAGCACGACCCTGAGCAGGCGAATGCCGTTGAACATTTTCAACGACTCTATCACGAGTTACTCACCCCGCCCAGAGCGACAAGCTTCCTTAGTCGGGCATTAAATAAAACATCAGCCACAACACAGGGACTTTACCTATGGGGTGGCCCTGGTCGCGGCAAAACATATCTGATGGATCTCTTTTATCACCACCTGCCAATCCAGCAAAAACAGCGCCACCACTTCCATCAGTTCATGCGTCATGTGCACGCTGAACTGGCGACCATCCATCACCAGCAAGACCCACTTGCGGTTATTGGCAGGCGTGTTGCTGAAAAGACTCGTGTGCTCTGTCTCGATGAGTTTTATGTTGCCGACATTGGCGATGCCATGTTACTCGCAGGCCTGCTTGATACACTCTTTGCCAACCAGGTGGTGCTGGTGACCACCTCAAACACGATACCGGACAATCTTTACCGGGGCGGACTTCAACGAGCGCGTTTTTTACCGGCAATTGCACTGCTCAAGGCACATACTCAACTGGTGAAAATGGAACAGGGTGATGACTATCGCTTACAAACATCTCGCGAGACAGTCTTTAAACGCTATCAAATATGCGATCAGGTGAATACTCTGGAACTGATGAGCCAGCAATTTCAACACTTAACAGGTGAAACATTTGAAGGGAGACCAGTATCAATCGGGATAAACGGCCGTGAGCTTCCCGTAATTGCAGTGCATCACGATCTTATATGGTTCAGTTTCAACACCCTGTGCGAAACCGCGCGCGCAGCCGCAGATTACCTCGAAATCGCAAATCGCTACCAGCGCCTGATGATTACCCATATACCTGTCATGGATGAGGCACTGGACAACGCTGCAATCCGTTTTATTCACCTCATTGATGCGATCTATGACAACAAGGTGGAATTGATCACTACCGCCAGTGCCACCCCGCAACAGCTCTACACAGGCATACATCACACCAGCAGCTTCAAACGCACCACTAGCCGCCTTTGCGAAATGGCGTATTACGACTATTCCGCTCGCTAAACAGCGAATGCTTTACCATCTTGCCCGCTCTGGGCTATGATGATTTATGGCTGAATTTCACTATACTGATCCAATGCCGCTAGGCAAAGATGAGACAGAGTATCGTCTACTCTGCGATGATCATGTATCCACTGGCGCGTTTGAAAACCACCCAATCCTTAAAATAGAAGAAGCTGCGCTAACGCTGCTCACTGAGCATGCGATCAATGATATTTCTCACCTCTACCGCAGCAGCCATTTACAACAACTGCGTAATATACTGGATGATAGCAACGCCTCGGAAAATGACCGCTTTGTTGCGATGGAACTACTGCGCAACGCCAACATTGCAGCCGGCATGGTACTGCCCGGCTGCCAGGACACCGGCACTGCCATCATCATGGGAAAGAAAGGGCAGCAAGTATGGATTGACGGTAACGACCGGGAAGCGATCTCACGCGGTGTTTATCAGGCATACAACAACCATAATTTGCGCTTTTCACAGATGGCCGCGCTGACCTTTTTTGATGAGAAAAATACCGGCACCAATCTGCCGGCACAGATCGATATCGAGGCGGTTGAAGGCGGTAGTTTTAAGTTTCTGTTTATTACCAAGGGCGGTGGCTCGGCCAATAAAACCTTTCTGTTTCAGGAGACACGAGCGCTGCTCAACCAACAAAGTCTCTTCGCCTTTTTAAGCGAAAAACTAAAGATGCTTGGCACCTCTGCCTGCCCACCGTATCATCTCGCTATTGTGGTCGGCGGCACCTCCGCAGAAGCCAACCTGAAGATGGTCAAGCTTGCCTCAGCGCATTACCTTGACACCCTACCAAACCTCGGCAATGAATTTGGCCAGGCCTTTAGAGATACAGAACTGGAAATCAAGATACTGAGACTGGCCCAGCAACTCGGCATTGGCGCACAGTTTGGCGGCAAATACTTTGCCCACGATGTGCGCGTGATACGACTGCCACGCCATGGCGCATCCTGCCCGATCGGCATTGGTGTCTCCTGTTCCGCAGACCGTAACATCCTGGGGCGGATCGATCGCGATGGTGTGTGGCTGGAACAACTCGAACGCGATCCTGCCCGCTTTCTGCCTGAGATAAAAACAGGTTCGCTATCCAATGATGTGGTTCACATTGACCTTGATCAGCCGATGGAAAAAATCCGCGAAACGTTATCCCGATATCCGATTAAGACCCGCCTCGCACTCAGTGGGCCAATCGTCGTGGCTCGTGACATTGCCCATGCAAAGATCAAAGAACGCCTCGATCACGGCGAAGGCATCCCCGATTATTTCAAAGACCACATCATCTATTACGCAGGGCCGGCAAAAACACCCGATGGTTACGCCTCAGGCTCCTTTGGCCCCACCACCGCCGGGCGAATGGACAGCTACGTCGAGGCCTTCCAGCAAGAAGGTGCATCGCTCGTGATGCTGGCCAAGGGTAACCGCAGTCGCGCGGTCACTGAGTCATGCAAATCAAAGGGCGGCTTCTACCTCGGCTCAATCGGCGGTGCTGCTGCCCGCCTTGCCGAAGAGTGCATCCGTAAAGTCGAGGTGATCGACTATCCTGAACTCGGTATGGAGGCCGTACACCGTATCGAAGTTGAAAATTTCCCCGCCTTCATCGTCGTTGACAACAAAGGCAAGGACTTTTTTGCCGAACTAGGAATCTAGGAGGCTGTCCAAGAATAGAAGAACCTACTGCGGAAGCGCCATTTTGGCCAGATTGTCCGATCATTTTCGTTTAATAGGCTCACTATTGGCCTCAAATGATCAAAAAACCTGACTCAAACTGACACTCCCTCGCTACAATTCCTATTCTCGGACAGCCTCCTAGTCGCTAAAATCATTATATTCTTATTATTCCTGTTTTTTGCCTATGGAAGCCGCTCCAGCCTGCCGATACCGGAAAAAAACAGGTTAGCAGATTAATTGCGGACAGACGGACATAGAACCCATGCAAAAGGTAAAGGATTACCGGATATTGAAGCAGCTACAAGCAACTATTTTCTGCGTATTTATCTTATGCAGCGCGATACAATACAGCGATGTCTCTGCCGAGAATAAGCTATCTGATAGCAATTTCACCAACAATTCAAGCGCAACAGAACAACTCTGGTATCTCATTGATCAACTCGAGTCCAGACTCAATATAGCCACCACCCGCGATACCGGCATTGAATCCGGTCACCAGCTACTGAGTGCCACCTGCAATCTGCCCAACATCGAACAACTTCAGGCCCAAATACTACGGGCAGAGGCCACCGCTCTGCGCAAACGATACGGACTTGAGCTACGTAGCGCATACACCAGTGGTAATATTCAAACCGATGCCGGTGATGCCAGCGCCTATGCAGAGCTATCGTGGGATATCCTGTTAAGTGGCTATCTGGAGCACCGTCATGATTCAATGCAGCGTTCACGAGAGGCGCTCATCAAAGAAAAAGGCGGCCAGTTACGCGAACACAGCAATCACGTTCGCTGCCGCAAATACAACATCACCCGTCAGTTCACCGGTTTGCTGAGTGAGTTACTCGATATCAAATATCAATTAATGAAACCCGTGCATGCGATTGAGCGGCGTGCCTACTTCAAAGGGTGGAGCCGCCTTGATGATTACCTCGTCTCAGAAGAAGACCTAAATGCAATTAGCGATGAGCTGGCATTTCTCATCAACACACCGGGTATGACACCCAACAGTGGAGAGGATCTATCACAAGTAATCAACCCACCGCTGATTGACCTCGATCTAAATGCAATCATTTCAGCTATTAAACAAGACAGACAGCCAGATGAAGTCACCACGCTAAAAACATCATTACTAAAAGATAAAAAAAGACGCCTTTACCAGAACCGGCTGCGCGTTTTTGTACGCAAGGAGTTCGATGTCAGCAACCAGCATAATAGCAATAACGATGGGGCCGTGTTTGGTATTCGCTTTCAGATGCCACTCGAAAACCGGCATAGTCACAATATCGACAAACTAAAGGGAGAGGCGCTTACCACCACTGACGCCCTTAACCAATGGGAGCGCATTAACCGTACCCGACAAGCATACCTTGCAGTAAAGGAGCAGCTACGCCGTAGCACCCGACAAACCTACCGTATTGCACGTGCACAGGAACGTGTACGCCGTACATTGCTACAACACAATATGGGTGATGATAACTCATTCGCAGTCGCAGCAACGCAACTACGCACACTGCTGTCGGCTAATATAGAAATGGTGCGCACAAAAGAACAGCTCTACCACCGCATCAACAACCTGTTTAACGCCGCAGCAATCGAGTTCGACCCAACCTACATCAAACCGCTATCAATTGAGTTTAACCAGTTCCGTGGCCGCACGGGTGAGCGCGATATCTATATCTGGTCTGACGCATTCAACAACAGCCCTAACCAGCAAATTCTCGAATTACTCAATATTAAGGGGATCAACACAGCGCTCGTTTCTGCTAGCAGTAAAAGCAACAAAATAAAATTAGCGCAGTTCATTAAAACAGCCGCCCTTGCTGATGTTGAGGTTATTCCGGTACTTGGCAAGCATCACTGGACATTCAAAAAGAATCATCAACAAGCCGTCACGACTATCGCAATTGAGGCAGAACGCAATGGCGGTATTCACCTGGATATTGAACCCCATATTTTGCCTGGCTATAAAGAAAACCGCAGCGCCTACATGAAGGATTACACCCGCCTGATTAGAGAGGTCAATCACAGACTCAATGGGCTACACCTCAGTCTCGCTGTACCGCTCCACTGGGAAAAACCAGTCTACCGTGAACTTGGCATGCTGGCCGACGAAATATACCTCATGGCCTATGAAAACCGCAGTAAAGAGCGCATCGTTAAACGCCTGCTGCCATTACTAACATCCATTCCCAGGCAAAAGGTTGTTGTCGCTTTACGCACAAGTGATTTCAGTGACGAATGGCAAATGGAGCAGGCAATCGACTATATCGCCGCAAAAACCGGCATCCACAAGTTTGCAATTCACCAGTATAAAACCTTTGTTCAGCAAGCAGGCATGCGTCCGTGAAAATAAGAAATCAAAAAGAGTTTCTTACCTCGTTACCGGAAGGGTCCCCGCCGCCTGTTCCCAGACAAAGAATCACTCAGTGGCTCTATTTCTCAGTACTGATATTCACTGCCAGTTGCGTCATCTATCTCATATTTGACTACAACATCCACTACTTTGGTAATGGGCACATTGAAACCGATAAAACACTGATTAGCTCAAGCCATGGTGGGAAGATCAAATCCATTCATATTGAAACGGGACAGATGCTAAATCCTGGCGATCTGATTGCCAAAATTGTAAGAAACAGCCAGTGTGACCAACCTAACAGTAGCGATAATAACCACATGGAAAAACTCCGCTATGAGATAGCGATAAAAGAGTCTCAACTAGGGTTACTGGAAAACGATCTTGATTCACTGATGAAAGCAGATGATTCATTCATCATTAGACGCGCACTTGAGATTGGCAGTAGCAACCAGTCAAACAATGCGGTAATAAAAAAAGAACAGCGAAAAACCAAAAAAGCTATCGCTCTGCTAAAAGGTGAAACTGCGGTTCAAAAGCAGCGCCTCCGAAATGCCGAAAAAAAATATGCTACCACCACAACACAAAATAAACCATGTGACCTGGAGATCATCACCGCACCATTTTCTTCTCGGGTTTTCATGTTAAGACATCGCAGCAATGAATTTACAAACAAAGGAGAGACTATCGCAATCCTTGCCAATGACAATAATGCAGTCCACATCAATGCGCAGTTTGAGTCTAAATCTCAACGCTACCTGAAAAGAGGCGCAGTGCTTGAAGTTGAGCTTAGCGATGGCTGGAGCACGCAGGGCGTCGTCACAGAAGTTTTTTCTTCTGTCTTTAACAGCAACAAACAACTTCTGAAAAAAGAACCCGGAAATTTTAAAGTATGGGCAAAAATCACCCCTATTGATGAAGCAAGCAAACAGCGCTGGCTAGATAATGATTTAATGGGCGTTAATGTAAGGGGTGAAAAATGAAACAGCCATGCCTTATCACCACTAGCCGCATTGGCGATAACAATATTAACCTGTCAACCATCCACCCTGATGCGATTGATAACATTGACAGCAGCAGAACTTCATTTTGGCTCGTTGACATGAGCAACCCACGAACAGGCTGGGACACTGTCTGCAAACTGCGCAGTAACCCATATCCCGCCATTTACCTGCGCCCAATTGTCTATCTGATGGGCATAGATACAATACCCGATGAGATCTATCATGCCGCAAACGGGCATATCAAAGGTGAAACCCTGAGTCAGAAAACACTTGATTCCTGGGCATCCAGACTGGAACCTGTCAATCTATGGATTGAAAAACTGGAACAACCCGACACATCCAAAGATACCAATATCGCGTTTCGCATGTTACGTCTCACCGCCTGTGATGATAAAGAGATCATCCCAACCACAACGACACGTATCAATTCAGGCTTTGTTTACCCATTGCTTGAACCGTTGTTTTCAAAGGAAGATACCAGTGTTTTTGATACACTCAATTTTTTACTGGAACAGAAACTTGTCAGCAATCACTTTGTGAGCAAGTCTCACTTTTGCGGCCATTGTGAAAGCGCATTTCTGAATTTCAAGGAGACATGCGTCCAGTGTAACTCAGAAGATATTCAAAGTGATGAAATCATCCACCATTTTAAATGTGCCTACACCGGAAAACTTGCTGATTTTCGTAATAGAGATGAACTCACCTGCCCAAAGTGTGAACGAACGTTACAGCATATCGGTGTTGATTATGACAAACCCTCGGTCATCTTTAGTTGCAACAACTGTACCCACACCTTCCAGGAGCCAGAAATTCAGGCGACCTGCTTTAGCTGTGGACGAACATCCTCGCCTGAAAACCTGACACATCGAACCATCTACTCCTATACGATTAGTGCCATCGGGAAAAATGCTGCAATCTACGGACTGGATAGCCTCTTTACCCGCATCATGGAAAGTAAACTTCGCCTTACCGCACTGCCAGTCTTTAAGGAGTTCTTTGCCATTGAAGCCTCGCGTATTCAACGCTACCAGATATCAACCAGTTCATTAACCTTAATACACATGATCAATATGAGTAGTATTTACATTCGCATGGGGCATAATGCAAAAGAGCTCTTTGAAGAACTTAGCGTTATTTTCCGTACTACTTTGCGCACCTGTGACATCATCACCGCGCTCAACGAAAGCACCTTCTTCGTCATCATGCCGGAAACAGCACCCGTGCATGCGGAACGAGCCGTTGAACGACTCAACGAACGCATCACGGAACTACTTGGCAGCAATCTCAATTTCACCCCCAAAATAACTTCGGAAATATTTCAGATTGACGCAAGTATCGAGCTAGATAAAACATTAGAGGAATTCCAAAAAAACCATGTTGATTGAAGATATTCTCATCTTTCTGTCACAGCTCGATGCCATGAAAATACTGACTTATTTCTGGCCATTTTTTTTACTCGATATGACGCGTTATCTGTTCCTTGATTTCATTGTTATCCTGACCTACATACCCAAACGCTATTTACATCGTCACAAATATAACAACGCACGCAAGAGGCTTTATAAAGAACGTCCACTGGTCTCTATTCTTGTTCCGGGAAAAAATGAAGGAAAACACATCCCGGCACTTGCACATTCACTAAGCCAACAGTCATATAAAAATTTTGAATTAATTATCGTCGACGACGGCTCAGATGACCAAACATCGACCATCTGTAGAGCATTAGAAAAAAAGGGGTTAATTGACCTTTTTATTCGCAATGATGTACGTGGGGGAAAGGCCTCAGCAGCGAACACAGCCCTCAATTTTTCAAAAGGAAAGTACATCGTACATATCGATGCCGACTCACACATGGCTGCCGATTCCATTGAAACAATACTGCTACCATTCTATCTGGATGAGAATGTCGGTGCAGTTGGCGGTGATGTAAGGGTTGCGAATTCCGAGGAAAATTTTGCAACACGGCTGCAAGCAATTGAGTATATGAAATCACTCTCGACCGGACGGACAGTTGCCTCCGAACTTGGAATTTTACGTATTATTGCCGGTGCTCACGGCGCCTTCAGACGGGACATTCTATCACGCATACATGGTTGGGATGTCGGCCCAGGACTGGATGGTGACATCACACTCAAAATTCGTAAACTCGGCTTTCGTGTCATACATGAGCCGATGGCAGTCTGCTACACCCATGTACCTAATACATTCAGAAAACTAGCAAAACAGCGTTTTCGCTGGGATCGCTCTATCGTGCGCTTCCGCCTGCGCAAACATAAGGACATATTGTTACCATCAAGAAATTTCTCAATTGGTAATTTCATCGCCTCAGCAGAAAATATTTTTTTCAACATCATACTCGATATTAAATGGTGGCTTTACATCACTCAACTGATTATCTTCAGCCCTGAAGTGATGCTGATCATTTTCATCATCAATTATGTACTCTATCTTATCGCCAATATCATACAATTTTTAATTGCATCAGCACTGCTGCATCGTACGTTCTTACGCAAAGACTACGTACTTTTCCTGTTTATCCCTCTCATCCCCATTTACACCGGACTCTACCTCCGACTGGTTCGCACATACGCCTACTTAATGGAAATCTTCCATGGCGCATCATATCGAGATAAATGGAACCCCTGGAAGGTATCAAAAATCGCAGAAAAAGAGCGCCTTTAACCTAGTGTAGTGTTTAAACACGCTCAAGCGATGGCAGCGACTGCAATGTCAGCTCGCGCCCTTCATTCAACATATATTCTAAAAATACCTGAGTAACAACGGAAAGTTGTTTTCCTTTTGGATAACAGAGGAACCATTGGTCTTCTATCGGAAAGTCCTGCACATCAAGCACCACTAACTCACCAGACTGTAGCTCATGGGCCAACGCATAAATTGACAACATAGAAATACCAAGCCCACCAATCACCGCCTGCTTAACTGCCTCATTACTACCAAGCTCCATACTACCCTTAAAGCAAAAATCACGATTTTTAATCAATCGATCAATCGAGCCATACGTTCCACACCCCGGTTCACGCATAATAAAGTTCTCAGCTTCCAAAGCTTTAACAGGAATATTGCGCTCATTGGCCAACGGATGCGATGGCGGCGCCAGCACCACCAATGGATTAGCTAAAAAAGGGATGCGGTGAATAGATGAGCCTGAAGGTGCCTGACCAACGATATAGATATCATCAAGGTTCTGCTCAAGACGCTCCAGCACGCGTTCACGATTGATCACTTCAAGCGCAACATTAATACCTGGATACTGTTTACAAAATAAGCCTAAAATCCTTGGTGCAAAGTACTCAGCCGTGGTCACCCCGGAAATGCGTAGGTTACCCTGCTTGACCCCCTGAATATCTGACACAGTCATCTGAAACTCGGCAAGGTTGTTAAACACAGCTTTGCATGTTTTCAACAACTCCTCCCCCACCTCCGTTAGATAAATTTTCTTACCCACCTGATTATAAAGCGGCATTCCCACTATATCAGTAAGCTTTTTAACCTGCATCGACAACGTCGGCTGGGTTAAATGAAGTTCTTCTGCCGCCGCAGTAAATGAACCATTTTTTGCAATTGCTTCAAAGACTTGTAACTGCCGAAAGGTTGCATTTCTAATTCGAATCATAACCAAGCACGCCACCATTGTAATTAATCTATGGATAGTATAATTATTTTTTACTATCGCTTATATAAAAAACATACCATACTGTTTTGGTTGGTTTAGTCCCCTCCCCCCTCTAAAGAGACTAAATCAACTCTCTAGCGCGCATGGAACTGCTCCCCCTCCCTTCTGCAGCCCATGCGCGTATCTTTATTTATTCTTTAATTTTCATAATGATAGATCCCCCAATTACGGAATAGAATATACCTATTGCCGGACAATGCCCAGCGATCACCTCACGCTAGTATCGCCAGAAAATACATTTACATTGATCTATGGTAATCATAATATACTTTTATTATGACTTATAAGACAGCCAGTGCATAATAGCTTCACTGCTCGGGACTTCTCTACCCTCCTCAAATGATCTCGAGCGGGTTTTTCATACGCATGGATCAGTCCCCCCTCCTTAATTTAACGATCCATGCGTTTTTTTATTCCCTCGCCGCCAGATAACAACATTCTCCTCACACTTAATAGCTTGCGACTGCTTATACTTAGCATGTATAATCCTCGCCACTTATCCGGACGCCTGTGGTCATACGTCCTCTGCTAAACACTAGCAGTAAACGGATAACAGCACTGCTACCGCTCCCGGAGCTGGATCGCAGCGCACCCCGAACTGAATAATCAGATCACCCCGCCTCAGACTGCACCAGGTGAAACACTTTGGTAGGCGCGCTTTAGGAGCATAATTTTAGATGTCATTTAACACCCTCGGCCTGAAGGCTGAATTACTTCGTGCTATTGAAACTCAAGGTTACACCACCCCAACCCCAGTGCAGGCTCAAGCAATCCCTGCCATTTTAAAAGGCGGCGACATCCTTGCTGGCGCACAGACAGGTACCGGCAAAACAGCCGCTTTCACCCTACCAATGTTACAACGACTTTCCGAGGTAGCAACCGATAAAACCACCAAACGTAAACGTGCCGTACGTGCGCTGGTATTAACGCCAACCCGTGAACTTGCGGCACAGGTCGCCGAAAGCACGCAAAATTACGGCAAACATCTGTCACTCAAATCTGCCGTTGTATTTGGCGGGGTCAATATCAAACCCCAGATCGATAGATTCCGCCAGGGTGTCGATATCATCGTTGCCACACCAGGCCGACTGCTCGACCACGCCACACAAAAAACGGTTGATCTATCTCAGGTTGAGATTTTGATACTGGATGAGGCAGATCGCATGCTCGACATGGGTTTTATCAACGACATCAAAAAGATTCTCGCACTAATCCCTAACAAACGTCAGAATCTTCTATTTTCTGCCACCTATTCAAACGAGATTAAACAGCTAGCGCAGCAATTTTTGCATGAACCAACCATGATTGAGGTAGCGCGCCAAAACACCGCAACTGAAACGGTATCACAGCTGGTACATCCAGTAGATCGCTCACGTAAACGTGAACTGCTCACTCACATCATTGATGCTGGAGAATGGAAGCAGGTACTGGTTTTTACTCGCACCAAACACAGCGCAAACCGCCTTAGCAAGCAGCTAGAACAGAGCGGCATTACCTCCGCCGCTATCCACGGTAACAAGAGCCAGGCCCAGCGCACCAAAGCACTAAAATCCTTTAAAACGAATGATATTCGCGTGCTGGTTGCAACCGATATCGCCGCCCGGGGCCTCGATATCGACCAGCTGCCTCACGTAGTTAATTTTGAACTGCCTAACGTCGCAGAAGACTACGTACATCGTATCGGACGCACTGGCCGTGCCGGTAACGAAGGTGAAGCAATATCACTGATTTGTATCGACGAACTAAAATTACTTAATGGCATTGAAAAGCTGATTAAACGTGAAATCAAAAAAGAGACGATCGAAGGGTTCGCACCTGACCCCTCCATTAAGGCCGAAGTAATCCCTAATGGGCGTAATAATAGTGGCGGAAGGCAACAACAAAACCGACGCCCAGCCTCACAGGCAAGACCCGCACGCAGTAGCACTCCGCAACGTAAACAACAACCTCAACGCGCTCGCAACAGTAACCAGCAAAATAGAAGCAGACAGGAGCTTCGCGGCCCGTCTACTCAAGAAGAGCACCAACATCAAGCCAGTAATGGCATGGGGCTTCAGGTCGATCCACCACGTGGCACTGGCGAAGTAAATGGCAACAGTATTCACTACAAACCAGTCCAGCCAAAGCAGACTAAACACCAGGGGCCAGGGCAAAACCGAAACAAAAACAGTAATAACAAGAGCAGTAATAAAGGCAGCAATAAAAAACCACGTGAAGTGGCCTCGCTGTTTGGCGGCTAACCCGCACAAACAAAACGTCACTATCTTTATAAAATAATAACTACTCAGATTACCCCTGAAATTCGTCAATTCAAGGCGAAAAATGTGAGTTTACAGGTGTAAATGATCATTTTTTAACGCTGAAATGGCTGGTTTCAGGGGTTAGCTGAGTAGTTACATAAAATATAAATAATTTTTAGGAACTAATTAAAGTGCTGTCAACCGCCAACATTACAATGCAATTCGGTGCCAAACCGTTATTTGAAGACATCTCCGTTAAATTTAGTGGCAATAATCGCTACGGTTTGATTGGAGCTAACGGCTGCGGAAAATCAACGCTGATGAAAATTCTCGGCGGCGACCTTGAACCCAGTGCTGGTAACGTTATCATTGGTGAAAATGAGCGTATCGGTAAACTGCGCCAGGATCAATTTGCATTTGAAGAGTTTAGTGTCATCGACACCGTGATCATGGGGCATGCAGAGCTGTGGGAAGTGAAAAAAGAGCGCGACCGCATCTATAGCCTGCCTGAGATGTCTGAAGATGAAGGAATGAAAGTGGCCGAACTCGAAGTCGAGTTTGGTGAGATGGATGGCTACACCGCCGAATCTCGCGCCGGTGAACTACTGCTCGGCCTGGAAATCCCAATAGAACAACATTTCGGCCTGATGAGTGAAGTGGCACCCGGCTGGAAGCTACGTGTACTACTGGCACAGGCACTCTTTTCTGATCCAGACATTATGCTGCTTGATGAGCCGACCAATAACCTCGACATCAACACCATTCGTTGGCTCGAAGATATCCTCAACCAGCGCAACTGCACCATGATTATCATCTCGCATGATCGTCACTTTCTAAATAGCGTCTGCTCTCACATGGCCGACCTCGATTACGGCGAATTGCGCATCTACCCCGGCAACTATGACGAATACATGACCGCCGCTACGCTGGTTCGCGAAAGACAGTACGCTGACAACGCTAAAAAGAAAGCACAGATTGCAGAACTACAAACCTTTGTTAGCCGTTTTTCAGCGAATGCGTCAAAGGCTAAACAAGCAACCTCTCGTGCCAAACAGATCGATAAAATCAAAATTGACGAAATCAAACCTTCTAGCCGTATCAGCCCCTTCATCCGTTTCGACCAGGAGAAAAAGCTGCATCGCCTGGCACTGGAAGTGACCGGTCTTGCCAAAGGCTTTGATGGCGAAACCCTGTTTGAAAACCTCAATCTGATGGTGGAAGTCGGTGAGCGCATCGCAATCATTGGCCCCAATGGCATTGGTAAAACAACCTTACTACGCAGCCTGGTTGGTGATCTTGAGCCTGGCAACGGTGTCGTCAAGTGGTCAGAGAATGCAAACCTCGGTTATTTTTCACAAGACCACTCGCATGATTTTACCGACGACATGAGTCTATTTGACTGGATGAGTCGCTGGGGAAGGCCGGGCGATGATGAACAGACCATTCGAGGTACCCTCGGCCGCCTGCTATTCTCTCGTGATGAATGCGAAAAATCAGTGAAGGTCATTTCCGGTGGCGAACAAGGGCGCATGCTGTTTGGTAAAATCATGCAACAGCTGCCCAATATCATGTTAATGGATGAACCCACTAACCATTTGGATATGGAATCGATTGAAGCACTTAACCTTGCACTGGAGAACTACCCCGGCACACTGTTTTTCGTCAGCCACGACCGGGAATTCGTCTCATCACTGGCAACTCGTATCATCGAACTAACGCCCAAAGGGCTCGTCGATTATCACGGCAGCTATGACGAATACCTACGTAGTCAAGGCATAGAAGAGGCAAAGCAGAAAGCCGCCAGCTAAAGCATAGCGATGAGAAGCTGGAGCAGCAAGAGCTGATTGGCATCTTTAAAATGTTGATAGCGATTCCCTGTGCCGTAAGTACCAACAGTACCAACGTAGACTAAAGAGCCAGCCTCAAAAGGAGCCCTCGCTAGCTGAGCTACCGCCGCCTTTAGTGCTCAGGTGGTCGCTACGATTGCCCACCCCTCCCAGTCCCCTTAGGATCATTAAAAACTCCCGCTTGCGTTAAAAACTCCCGCTTGCGTTAAAAACTAACACATTTCGACCCAAAAACACCAACTACCGCCAAAAGAGACATGCCGCTACAATAGAGATTGTAAAAACATAGCAACGATGCAATGCAGCGCTCACCAATACCCAACTACAAAATCCGCGTCAGCCAGCGTGCTAAACGGATGCAGCTCAAAGTATCCGCTCTCGGCGCGATAGAAGTTGTGCTGCCCAAAAACATTGATTCCAAACATGTACCGTCATTTGTCGCAGAACACCAACACTGGATTGAGCAGACACAAAAACAGATGGCTACACGCTATCCACCCGAAGAGCTACTGCCAGGCACTCTTGTATTAGCCGCGATCAATAAACAGTGGCGGTTAGAGTATCTTGAAGGAAAGCGCGCACGCGTCGCAGAAATTGACGATGAGCTGAAAGTCTATAGTCAGGATGATAAAAGTGCCCAAAAAGCACTACAACAGTGGTTAAATCGGCGTGCTGATGAAATACTGACGCCATGGCTACACAATGTGAGTGATGAACTAGGGCTAACATTCAAACGTGCCATCATACGCGCCCAGAAAACGCGCTGGGGCAGCTGCTCATCAAATGGCACCATCAGCATCAACCGCGCGTTACTATTTATGCCGCCCGAAACAGTGCGCTATCTCTTCATTCATGAACTATGTCATACAAAAGAGATGAATCACTCAACGCGTTACTGGGCACTTGTCGAAAACTATATGCCCGATTACCAACAGCATGAACAGGTATTAAACAGAGGCATCAAACTGGTGCCACGCTGGGCACTTTCTGTTTAAAACCATGATTGTTTGAGTAAACGTGCACACAACAGAAAGCTTGGTAAAAAGCACGTAAGTCGTCATACTCAACGCTCGCCTATATCTAAAACCACGACCAGAGGCCAGCCGCTTACTCGTCACACGGCCACATAACAATACAAAAGCTAAAAAGTCGCGCTATAATGAGCCCTCCACACAACTGGATAGCACACATGAATCGTGGTTACGCCGTTTTATACCTGATTGCTGCCGTATTCTTTTATCTTGGATGGAAGACCCGAAAAACAAACCAGTTACTATCGACGGCTCTGTTTACCGTCGCAGCGGCCATCATCGCGCTATTAATTGGCGGCCACTTTGGATTGCTCTGACAAAGCTGGTTACGGAATCAAACGAATATCATCCAGGTAAAACTCCCGCTGCGTCTCTTTCTTGCTTAGAAACAGGATCATCTTCCGAACATGATCCAGCGCTAACATACGCGACTTGGGGCCACTGGCAACTTCGAATAATGGAATCAAGATGGTATTAGCACCAGCATCTACCTTGAACTGCCCGTTATAGCGATCACCGTACCCCGGCGAGATGAGCAAGCCATCATCAATACGAATATTCAGCATAAATGGCGCGCCTGCATTATAAAGCTCAATATTCAAGTATTGATAACCACGCCAGTCCCGGTCACCCGCCTCATAGCGCACGCCACTCCAGGCATCACCGCTTGTTTCAATCTTCAATGAAGAGGCACCTACGATAGTATGCTTATCTGAAAAAGAGATAGACGTCCCTCTACCATGAGCCTTCCACAGCCTTTTTTCTAAACCACTCTCAAACACACCCAAAACAGGAAACTGCTGATCTCGCAACCAAACTGCGCGCCACTCACCCCACGCCGGTTGTACGACCCAGGCTAGCGTCAACACAAACAACAGCAGATGAGTGATTTTCAATAACTGATGCAATTGGCTACGCCACACAATCATCGCGCTTAACGCAAGAAAGAGGCCTAATAGCCCCATCTGCACATCTGCAAACGATGCGGTTCTGCCGACGAAAGGCTGCACTAGCTCTACAATAACCACCAGCAATACAGAGATCACCGCAGAGATGATTTGCGCGCGCCACTTCCCATACGGTTCAACGGCAAGATAAATCAATCCACTCAACAAAATAAAGGCGAACACGTGTCCTGCATCCATTGTTTTTGCCAATGCAACCGGATTTGCACTACTGCCAAAAGGGACAAATGCTAACAGCGCAAAGAGCGCCAATATGATAATAAGCGCCGTTAGATAAGTTTGTTTAATAAGTGCCATGTTTGAACTCTGGGTGTTAAGCAAATTTGTCACGAGAAAGAAATGAAATCATCCACTGTGCAATCAGTTGCTCATCAGTTCGCAGCTGTAATGAATCGATACCTGTAGCGTAAACAGATGCGCCCAATAGTTCACGACGAAAGCCCATTAAGGCCTCAGCGTAGGGTTTTGAAAACTCGGGATGTCCCTGAATAGTAAAAACAGTCTCACCTAACAGGAACATCGCATGCGGGCAAAAATCACTGCCGGCGATTAATTCAGCCTCAGGCGGCAATTCAAGCACCTGATCCTGATGACTCACCAGCACCTGACACGCACCGCCTATTGGTAATGCCTCCATCCAGGGCACGGTTGTCGTAACATTCATTGCCTGTACGCCAACCCCCCACCCTTTATCAGATTGACTTACTTTACCACCAAAGGCCTGCGCCACCAGCTGGTGACCAAAACAGATCGCGATTAACTTGATTTCAGCTTGCCTCAAACGAATGATAAAGGTCTGCAATGCCCCAATCCACGCCTCACCACCATAAACACTGGCTTTGCTACCCGTGGTAATATAGGCATCACATTCATCAAGCGAAGCGGGATAGTGACCGGCCACCACATCATAGACCTCATAGCTGAAAGCAGGCGCTAGCGGATAAAACAGCGAAGTGATCATCTCAGGATAATCGCCAAACTGCCCCTGAAATTGCGATCTCACTGAGTCGCACTGCAAGATCCCGATCTTCATTTATTCGTGCCCTTTAAAAAATCCATCAAAAACCTGCCAGGGGCATTTGAATTACGCGATAGTATTAGATACTTTATATCTGTCACACCTGTAATATGGTTAAACAGTTTGCGCCGAGCAAAAACTCACGCATGATAACAAGGAAACAGCCCCATAATGCACGCCAGAGAGGTTAAGAGTATTGCCGATGCGAAAAACATCGTCAATGAGCGCAATATCCGCCATATAAAAGTTGGTGTTTTCGATATTGATGGTGTGTTACGAGGCAAATACATCTCGCGAGACAAGTTCTTTTCCGCCCTGGACAAGGGCTTTGGTTTTTGTGACGTCGTCCTCGGCTGGGATAGCAAAGACCAACTCTATGACAACGTTAACTTCACCGGCTGGCATACTGGCTACCCCGACGCGCCTGTACGAATCATTCCAGAATCATGCCGCGAGATCCCATTTGAAGAAGAGACGCTTTTTTTTCTGGGCGAATTTACCGATGATGCAGCAACACTCTGCCCTCGCGGGTTGCTACAACGCACTATCGAAAAAGCCAGTCAAATGGGCTTCTTCCCTGATGCTGCTTTTGAATATGAGTTTTTCATTTTCGAAGAGAGCCGCGAATCGATCCGCAAAAAACAGTATCGCGATTTAACCCCGCTGGCACCTGACAGCTTTGGCTATTCGGTGCTACGCAATAGTGTGGATGCTGAAATCTACCAACAAATCCTTGATCTTGGCGAAACAATGGACTTTCCAATCGAAGGGCTGCATGAAGAGACCGGGCCAGGCGTGCTTGAGGCTGCCATCACTTATGACAGCGCCCTCAACGCCGCAGATAAGGCGGCCCTGTTCAAGACCTTTACCAAAGTCACGGCACAGCGCGCAGGGCTGATGGCAACCTTTATGGCCAAATGGTCGGCAGACTACCCAGGACAGAGCGGCCACATTCATATATCACTCAACAATTCGGAAGGTACCTCGCTTTTTTATGATGCCAGCAAGCCAGATAGCATGAGCGATACCATGCGCCATTTCGTGGCAGGCCAACAACAGTTTATGCCTGAGCTACTGGCAATGATTGCCCCGACAATCAACTCGTACACACGCCTGGTACCCGGCTTCTGGGCCCCCACAGTCGCCACCTGGGGCGTTGAAAATCGCACTTGTGCGCTACGCGTCATCGCTGGTAGCGCCACTGCCCAACGTGTTGAATATCGGGTTGCGGCTGCTGATGCCAACCCTTACATCATCCTTGCAGCCGCACTTGCCTCCGGGTTAGCCGGTATTGAGCAAAAACTTGAGCCTGATGAAAAAGTCAGTGGCAACGCCTATGAACAGCAATTTCCCACTGATCGCCAACTACCCACCACCCTGTGGGAGGCCGCACAGCGACTTAAAAGTTCAAGCATGGCCAGAGAATATTTTGGTGATCACTTTGTCGATCACTACGCCGCAAGCCGAGAATGGGAAGAACGTGAGTTCCGTAAACATATCACCGACTGGGAAATGGATCGCTACTTTGAGATCATATAATGCCAACCTTTAAAGTTATCTCACCCAACAACAATCGCAGCTATGCTGAGCGCACTTATGCAACTGATACAGAAATCAAACGCGCACTGGAAAAATCAGCCACAGCACAACGTGAATGGCAAAACACCGCTATTGAGGTGCGAAAAAAAATCTGCCTCAAGGCTGTCAGCGCGCTGCTCGCCAGGCAATCAGGCATCGCCGAAGAGCTAAGCTGGCAAATAGGACGCCCATTACGCTATACCCCAGGTGAAATCAAAGGCTTTGCCGAACGTGCACGTCATATGGCCAGAATTGCCACTGACAAGCTCACTGACATCGAGATAGAGACATCAGCAGAAAGCACAAAGTTGATTCGCCGCACGCCGCACGGCATTGTCTTCTCCATCGTGCCCTGGAACTACCCCTACCTTACCGCCGTTAATGTAATCATTCCGGCGTTAATGGCAGGTAACAGCGTTATCATGAAACCCTCATCGCAAACACCGTTAACCGCCGAGCGCCTCTTTGAGGCCTTTGAAACGGCAGGATTACCTCCTGGCCTGTTTCAACACCTCTTTCTCGACCACACCAGCAGCACCAGATTGATTCAACATGAGGCCATCAACTATGTCTCTTTTACCGGCTCAACCCAGGGCGGGCGTGATATTGAAGCCGCCGCCGTTGGGCGTTTTATCGATGTTGGGCTAGAGCTTGGTGGTAAAGACCCCGCCTATGTACGCAGTGATGCCGAACTGGAACAGTCGGTTGAAAACCTGGTCGACGGGGCATTTTTCAATTCTGGACAATCTTGCTGCGGCATTGAGCGCATTTATGTTCACAAAGCGCTGTATCAGGTATTTTGTGATAACTTTATTGCGCTGACTCGTGAATACCGCCTCGGTGATCCACTACACCCGGATACCACACTCGGCCCGATGGTTAATGCCGCTGCCGCCACACGCGTGCGCAATCAAATCAGCGATGCAATCAAACAGGGGGCCACCGCAACCATTGATGAAAAGCTATTTCCAGCAAGTAAGGCTGGCACCGCTTACCTCGCGCCACAGGTGCTGCTGAATGTTGACCATTCAATGGCAGTGATGCGCGATGAGAGCTTTGGACCCGTGGTCGGCATTATGTCGGTAGACTCTGATGAACAGGCGATCGAGCTAATGAACGACTCACCTTATGGCCTGACCGCCTCAATCTGGACCACCGATCAAGAATCAGCCCTCAACATTGGCAACCAACTGGAGACCGGAACCTGTTTCATGAACCGATGTGACTACCTGGATCCAACACTAGCATGGAGCGGCGTGAAAAACTCAGGGAAAGGCTGCTCACTTTCTGAGCTTGCCTATGAGCGTCTCACTCAGCCAAAATCATTCTATTTTCATCGCTAACAAACACCATGACAGCTAGCAGCAATAAACTACACGGCAACTGGAATTACCCCACCACCCTCTGGTTCGGGGCTAATCGCATCACAGAACTTGCCACCGCATGCAAAATGCTCAACATACGCCATCCACTACTCGTAAGCGACCCTGGCCTCAGCCAACTCCCGATGGTGAGCGAGGCGATCGCCCATAACGAAGCGCAGGGGATTCCCACCGGGCTATTCAGTGATATTAAGACCAACCCTAACGGTTTAAATATCGAAAATGGCGTGAGGCATTATCATGAGCATAGTCACGATGGTGTCATCGCCTTTGGCGGTGGCAGTGCACTCGATGCAGGCAAGGCGATTGCTCTGATGAGTGGACAAAAACAGCCGCTGTGGGCATTCGAAGATGTCGGTGATAACTGGCTACGTATCGACAACGACGGGATTGCCCCCATCATCGCCATCCCCACCACCGCTGGCACAGGCTCAGAGGTCGGTCGCGCATCACTCATTGTCGATGAAGAAAAACATTGTAAAAAGGTCATTTTCCACCCCAACATGTTACCTGGTATTGTCATTGCCGACCCACAACTCACCACCGGCCTACCCGCTAATATCACCGCAGCAACCGGCATGGATGCACTATCCCACAATCTTGAGGCATACTGCGCCCCAGCCTATCACCCGATGGCTGACGGCATCGCGCTCGAAGGGATGCGCCTGATCAAAGAGTGGCTTACAATCGCTTGCGAAGAGCCACAAAACATTGAAGCACGCAGCCAGATGATGATCGCATCCACCATGGGGGCAACCGCCTTCCAAAAAGGACTCGGCGCAATGCACGCCCTCGCCCATCCACTCGGCGCTATCTATGATGCACATCACGGCCTGCTAAATGCCATTTTGATGCCGTACGTCTTGCTAAAAAACCGCCCCGCGATTGACAGCCGCATGCAACACCTGGCACGTTATCTCGAACTTGAGGGTGGCGACTTTGATGCCGTACTCGACTATACCATCACCTTACGCACGCACATCGGCATTCCAGGTGATCTGCATAGCATTGGCATCGACGACAGCCATATTGATGAAATCGCAACACAGGCGCTGCAAGATCCCTCTGCTGCTGGCAACCCCATCTCATTGACGCAGCAGCAATACACTGAACTACTCAGTGATGCCATCAATGGCAGACTGGTGCCATAATCCTAAATTAATCAACCGAGAACCGACTAGAATAACACTATTCTGATCGGTTCTCGGTTTCTAGCAATACTCTCAACTCAGCTTCATCCAGTAACGCAACACCCAGCTTCTCCGCCTTATCTCGCTTAGAACCAGGGTCAGCGCCCACCACAACATAGCTGGTCTTTTTAGAGACACTACCCGTGACCCTGGCTCCCAGTGCCTGCAACTTTCCCTTGGCTTCATCACGCGTCATGCTCTCCATTGAGCCGGTAAGCACAAAGATCTGCCCCGCCAACGGCTGCGGTAGATCTCTCTTTGCTGTCACATCTGGCCACCGCACTCCTAGTCGCTGCAGTGATTCAATCACTTCACGATTATGTGGCTCATGAAAAAAGGCACGTAGATTAGCGGCCACAACTGGCCCCACATCAGTGACTGCTAATAATGCCTCCTCTTCCGCTTCCATAATCGCAGGCAGGTTGCCAAAATGATTTGCCAATGACTGCGCAGTGGCTTGTCCAACCTCTCTAATCCCTAACGAAAATAGAAAACGAGCCAACGTAGTCTGTTTACTTTTATCGATCGCTGTAATCAAATTGTCAGCAGATTTATCAGCCATGCGCTCCATCCCTGCCAGTTTCTCATGCGGCAGCGCGCTTCGATCATACAAATCGGCAACACTGTTAAGCCAACCCATCTCAACCAGCTGCTCAACTAACTTATCACCCAAGCCCTCAATATCCATCGCACGTCGTGAGGCAAAGTGTTTAACCGCTTCTTTTCGCTGCGCCGAACAATACAGGCCGCCGCTACAACGGCTTACCGCTTCACCTTCAGTACGACGCACCTCAGAGCCACAGACCGGGCAGTCGGTTGGCATCACAAAAGTGCGCGCATCATCTGGGCGCTGAGTCAGCACCACACTCACCACCTCTGGAATCACATCCCCCGCGCGACGTACAACCACCATATCACCACTGCGAACATCCTTACGCCGTACCTCGTCTTCGTTGTGCAACGTTGCGTTTGTGACCGTAACACCGCCAACAAAAACCGGTTCAAGGCGTGCTACCGGCGTTAGGGCGCCCGTACGCCCTACCTGGATATCGATATCAATCAGGCGCGTCATCTCTTCCTGTGCCGGAAATTTATGTGCAATTGCCCAACGTGGTGAACGTGCAACAAATCCTAGCGCCTGCTGTTGCCTGATCGAATTAACTTTAAATACCACCCCATCGATCTCATACGGTAATGCTTCGCGTTTTTCACCTATTTTGCGGTAATATTCAAGACAACCCTCAACACCGTGCACCTCCTCTGTCTCAGGCGAAACAGGCATCCCCCACTCTTTTAGGCGCGCCAAAATAGCACGATGAGAGGTTGGCAGCAGCTGCTCTTCCACTTCACCAACACCATAGCAATACATTGCCAATGGGCGTGTTGCGGTGATTTTAGGGTCAAGCTGACGCAGACTGCCCGCTGCCACATTGCGTGGATTAGCAAATGGTTTTTCATCATGATCACGTTGACGTCTATTCAACGCCTCGAAACCGGCCCTGGGCATATAGACCTCACCACGCACCTCCAGCACAGGTGGATAATCACTCCCCATCAACCGCAATGGTACTGAATTAATCGTGCGCACATTCTGCGTAATATCCTCCCCCACTCGCCCATCACCGCGGGTGGCAGCACGGACTAGCAGCCCATTCTCATAACGTAAACTTACCGCCAGACCATCCAGTTTTGGCTCGGCACAATAAGAGACCTCTTCAACCTCCAGCCCTTTCGTAACACGCGCATCAAAGGCAACCATATCGTCATCACCGAAGGCGTTATCTAACGACAACATCGCGACTGCATGCGGCACTTCATCAAACCCGGCTAGTGGCTTCGCACCAACTCGCTGGGTGGGTGAGTCTGCTGTAATTAATTCCGGCGCCTGCAATTCTAGCGCCTGCAATCGCTGCATTAAGCGATCATATTCCGCATCAGGGATCTGCGGGGCATCCAGCACATAATAGTGGTGGTTATGATGATTAATCTCGACCCGCAGTCGTGTGATCGATGCTGCTATTTCTGTGGATGTTGACATTAAACCGGGGCCCGCTGAGGGAACGCTACTAAAACGTCCGCTATCAATCTGTTCGAACGCTAGCGCTGTTGTTGCTGTAGTAAATTAGCTTTGATTTCCATAATATCGAATAGCGCTACCTTTTCAAAATCCTTTTCACGCATGATATTCTCCAGCGTCATCACCACCGTGGCATCATGTTGCCGAATCACCTTACCTCGAATCACACGAGATTCAGCGCTCTTAGCCAGGTCAAATGAGAGCGTGACCATTGAGCCTTCACGATAAGATGGTCGCTCACTATCCACATCATGATGAATAACTCTGACTGCACGGTCCGAAAAATCAACCATCGTACAGCGAAGAGGCACCTGCCCCGCTTTAGTCTGGATTTCTCCCACTATATCTGTCTTCAGACGAACATGGCGACGCTGCTCAATCAGTTTAAATACTTTGGGGTCAATATCAAGAATCGCAACCTTATGGCCAACAAAGTGGCCTTCCTTTAAAACCACTTGCTTTCTAACCGTCGCATCCAGCACTGGCAGACGACCATCACACTGTTCACCCTTGAGGGTAATATTATTACCCTTGAGAAAACCACCATCCTTGCCTAGTCGTTCTTTTCGCGCATAATCCAGTTCCTCTTCACCACGTCCAACTGTCGGCATAATAAAGCAGAAACTCTCTATCTTTTTAAGTCGCTTACCTGACAAATAGAGCTGAAATACTCCATTTTCCTCTTGCCAGCTAACATCATTATTCGAATAGACCAGCTCATTGTTTATTGCATAAGCAATGATGGCCGTATTAAGTGTCAACTCCTGATTAAATTCAGGAAAGTAGCGCAGCTTGTTTCCAATTGGAAAAAAAGGCAATAGACGAGCAAGTCCATCGCTATTCAGGCCTGTTTTTAACACAGAGGCTTTTTTTTCGGCTGTTTTTTTTGTGCGCTTATTAAATATTCCTAACATGGCTCACTCTTCTGTTCAGGTAATACGAGCCGTTATTCTAACTCAACCAGGTATCATAATCATATTGCAAGAGGTGCAGACAATAGCAGTTAAACTACAGCCAAACGCTGCCCCTGTATAAATAACTTAAGCTCACTCGCTTGAATCGCTCTGCTAAAGTAAAAACCCTGGGCAGCATCACAACACTGATTTTTCAGAAAAGCCAACTGCGCCTCTGTTTCGACCCCTTCAGCTATCGTGCTCAACTTAAGACTGTGCGCCATAGCGATGATCGCAGTGACAATCGCACGATCATCAGGGTCATCACATATATCACGCACAAAAGAGCGATCAATTTTTAGGCTATCGATTGGAAAGCGCTTTAAGTAACTCAACGATGAGTAACCCGTCCCAAAGTCATCCAGTGAAAGCCTCACCCCCATTTCACTGAGTCGGTGCAACATATCATGCACCAACTGATGATTATCCATCAGTAGCGTCTCTGTTATTTCCAGCTCAAAATCAGTCGGGGCCAGCCCCCTCTCAGCAATCATCTGCTCAAGCTTTCGGTCTAGCTGTGCATCCCGGAACTGGCGGGTGGACAGATTGACCGACATTCTTAAAGGGGACACCGACAACTGCCGGATAGACATAAGCTGGTCACACGCGGCGTTTAACACCCAATCACCCACATCCAAGATCAACCCCGTCTCTTCAAGCACTGGCACAAATTGATCGGGGGGAATATCAGGCATTGCATCATCAGACTCTGAAAACCAACGTAACAAAGCTTCAACCCCGACTAACGTCCCACTTGCGATATCCAACTGAGGCTGGTAATAAAGCTCAAATGCCTCATGCTTAACCGCATTGCGGACTTTGGTTTCAAAGGTGAGGCGTTTATAGGCACGCTCCCCCATTTCAGAAGAGTAGAACTCATAACAGTTGCGCCCTCGCTCTTTAGCACGGTACATCGCAATATCAGCATACTTTAACAGCGCATTCACGTCATCACCATCAGCGGGACATAGCACGACACCAACACTGGCGGACATAAACAACTCCTGCCCCTGTATCTGTATCGGTACAGTCAGCGCCGCCTGTACCTTACTCACCATTTGAGTCACTTGATCGCGCGAATCAATTTCAGGCAGCAACACAACAAACTCATCACCACCAAAGCGCACAACCGTATCCGATGCTCGTAAAGTCGCCAGCAATACACGCGCGACTTCTTTTATTGCATGGTCACCAACATCATGTCCCAATGTGTCATTGATCATCTTAAATCGATCAAGATCAATAAAAAGAATCGCAACTTGCGAGCAATCTCGCTTGCCACTAGCAATCGCCTGACTTAATCGATCCATCATCACCGCGCGATTGGGTAACTGGGTCAGTGCATCATGATGCGCCATATGACGCAGACGCTCCTGCGCCTCAATGCGATCAGTGATGTCTCGTCCGGTTGCAATAAAATGGGTAATTTCACCCGTCAAACTGATTAATGGTGTGATCCTTTTCTCTTCATAAAACAGCACGCCATCCTTACGACAATTGACCAACACGTCATTAAATATTTTACCCGCCTTAATCGTCTCCCATAGATCCTCATAAAAATGGCTATCACATGCCTTTGAGTCTGCAAAATCAGAACGATGGCCAATCACCTCTTCACCCTCAAAACCGGTCAATGCCTCATAAGCAGAGTTAACGTATTCAATAACCCCATTGCTATCGGTAATCACCACTGAGTCGGCCGTCTGCTGTAGCGCAGTAGAGAGCTTATGCATCTTGGATTCACTTAATTTTCGCTCACTAATATCAGAGATACTCGCGCGCAATAAAACACCCTCATCAGAGGGCAGACGCACCAGGCGAACTTCGCACACGACACTGTTTTCGGAGGCATCATCAAATAGCCATTCAAAAAGACAAACTTCACCAGCCACTGCTCGCATTAACTGTTGCTCGATCATATCAGTCGCAGACAAACAACCTTCCAGTACCGAGTTAAGTACAGAGAAGTTCTTCTCCATCAAGCTCGCACGAGGATACCCAAACAGTAATTCAGCATTCAAATTGGCATCGACAAAGCATCCCCGCGTAACATCAAACACCAGAATTGCCTCTGGCGCATGCTCAACCAGAGTACGATACCGCTCCTCACTACGGCGCGCTGTTCGCAAAGCCAACATCCCGTTTAGCGCTTCGGCTAAGCGATTGGCCAACTCATTAAAGATCATCACCTCATCATCACTATAATCATGATACTCTTCGCAGTGATGCAATCCAAGCAACCAGGGCTTGCCCATGCGGGTTTTAATCACGATAGCCAGCTGCGTTTTAGCCGAATAGACCTCAAGCACTTCGCACGCAAAGATATCTCGACGCGTATCAATGATAGTCGGACCTGGTGCTGCTAAAAATTGACCAAAGGCCTGCTGACAGGCAGGTGTAATTTCAATAGAGGTATTTGCGTCGCAGGCACCCGGCCACTGTGGTCGAGTCTGTTCCATTTTGACATCAAGACAAGTCGCATTCGGATCGCAAGGATGCAACAACCACGCACGGTCACACTCAAAGATACTTAGCAATTCACTCAGTGAATTATTCATCGCCTCTTCAATACTTGAAGCGCTATTACTAACATCACTCAAACGCTGCAATGAGTCGATCAAATCGATATTGGCTAAGCTATGATGTTTAAGGATTTTGTTATTATTTCTGCTCACCTAATGCCTATACCAACAACGACGTATAGCCTAAGAAGTTACCATGAAACAGGATTCGAGCGTTAATAATTAAATGTATAAAAAAAGACTATTTTTTGCGTGCAAATACCCAGTCGTACTCACTCGACATTGCGGCATTAAAACGATAACCACCTTCACAAAACTGCTTAATGGCTTCCGGCTCTTCAATACGGTTTTTGATGATATAGCGGCTTAACATTCCTCGCGCCCTCTTCGCATAGACCCCCAGCACTTTATAATCGCCATTTTTATACTCTTTAAAGTGTGGCGTGATAATTTCTGCCTGCAGTAATTTTGGTTTGATCACTTTAAAGTACTCATTCGAAGCAAGATTAATCAAATATTTTGATCCCTTCCGCTGAAACTGGTCGTTTAAACCTTCGGTAATACTATCCCCCCAGAATTCATACAGATTTTTACCACGCTCGGTATCTATCTTTCGCCCCATCTCAAGACGATATGGCAGCATCAGGTCAAGCGGTCGCAACAAACCATAAAGGCCCGACAGGATGCGCAGATGCTGTTGTGCAAATGCCAGATCACCCTCACTCATGGTAAAAGCATCCAGCCCAACGTAGACATCACCTTTAAACGCCAGCATTGCCTGTCGCGCATGCTTTGATGTAAGCGGTCGACGCCATTTTTTAAAGCGCTCAACATTAAGCAGCGCAATCTTCTCACTAACAGCCATCAACGTTTTCACGTCATCAACAGAATATTTTCGTGCACGCTTCACCAGCTGTGCCGCATCATCCAGATAATCCGGCATGGTATGCACACGAGTGGGTAAAAGAGTCTCGTAATCGAGCGTCTTGGCGGGGGAAATCACTAACAACATAATAACTCACTCATGAATAATCAATGGTGTTGTCATTATCCTAAATTAATCAGTTGAATGGTAGCGAGAGCGACGATGGTGCTGAAGATAAAAGATTTTTTGGGATATTTTGGACGACGGCATATCACCCATACGGTGAGTTCGAAATGTGCCAAAAAATCTTTTAGGTTCAGTGCCATAGACGTTCGCAGTCGATTCAACTGATTAATTCAGGATTATAGCAGCGTGAAAAAAAACGATTAGGCACAATCTCACTTCAGCAAAAACAAGCATTGTCTAAAACAGGAAAACCAGAACCAAAAAGCCAGCGATTAAGCTGGCTTCTCAAATATTACGCCATCTCAGGCGAAGTCTGTGTCGGTATCTCGCGCAGTTTCTTTTCAAGATAGAAACAGACAAAAGGTGTTATTCCCGCCAGCATAATTAAAGCAGTGGTACTATCCGGTAATTTATAACGCTGCGTCACCATGACTGCCGAGCCGACATAAAGCATAAAGAGTAGACCATGTGCCCAGCCCATCACCGTAACCGCCTCAGGCACGCCCAAATAGTATTTAGCGGGCATTGCGGCAAACAACAGCAACAGAAAAGAGATCCCCTCGACCATACTGATAATTCTAAATGTTCTAAGCATAATAATTTTCGTCTTGCTGATAGCTCTCGATTAGCACGCTGACACTGACTTTCCAGCCCGGCCACGCAGCCCCCACCCTCCAGTGAAGGCCCATCCTAATGGTTACCAGCAGTAATATCAAATCAGTGCCAACAGTCATATCAACGACTTGATTTTACTGTGGTTTAGGCTTGTTTTTTCGATGATCAGCGCGACAATACCAGCCCCTGACATGGCAAAAACCCGCCGAAGCGGGTTCTCTTTGGAAACATAAATGCCGACGATACTTCGTGAGCGCAAAACAAACCACATGATTGCGCCTCAATACTTCATTTGATCTTGATGAATGACACCCGGCAATAGAGCTTCGATGGCTTCTACCGTTTCCGCTTTTGGCAGCTGCGTGAACAAATGCCGGAGATGATAAGTATACGGTTCCAGTCCGTTCGCTTTGGCGCTCTCGATCAATGAGTATGGGTTACCACTCGCTTTCACGCCTTTGAGCGACGCACTGAACAACCAGTTTTTGCGTCCCATGACAAAGAGCCTTATGGCGTTCTCAGCCCCGTTATTGTCGATCTCGATACGACCATCATCCAGATAGCGGATCAGCTTTTCCCAAATGCTAACAGCCCCTAATTAAATGTGTTGAAAAAACTTACACTTATTAAACTTAAGAAAGCACCTAAACTCCATAATACTTTGTTTTTTAAAGATAAATTTTTATGGCATTAAAAATGCATATTAAATTATAGTAGTATAAAAAATAAACCTTAAAATAGGGAGACGGTAATGCTCAACAAAGCAAAAATATTGGGGCTTGCACTCACATTGGTATCTACCAATGCGATGGCGATTACAATCACAACCTCTGATGACGCCAATGCGCTAGCTAGATCAATTATTGGCAGCGGGATTACCATTTCAGACGCAATATATTCTGGTGCAGCAAAACAATCAGGTCTCTTCACTGGCGATGACGTTTTCGGCTTGGGATCCGGTATTGTCATGACCACGGGTTCTGCTGAGACCGCAGCAGACACTGAAAACAACCATAGATACATCGGTATTGATAGCGACGGTGATGATACTAAAAATTTATCTGGTGATGCCGATCTCACTGCCATGCTTGTCAATACAGAATCCACCAATGCAGCAGTACTAGAATTTGACTTTTTTTCTAAAACTGGCGACCTGTTTTTCAACTTTGTATTTGCATCGGAAGAATACAATGAATATATCCGCGGTGATTTTAATGACGTATTTGCGTTCTTCGTGGATAGTACTAATATGAATCGTGTCAATATTGCGCAAGCCCCTGATGGACAGATAGTTAGTGCTAGGACTATTAACTGTGGTAGACCATTAGGAACTACAGGCCCTAACTGTGATTCCTACAATAGCAATGATATACACGACGGGGGTGCATCTTTCCACACTGAATACAATGGTTTTACCAATGTCTTGACAGCATCAGTACGTGAACTTGCTGTTGGAGAAACGCATCACATCAAGATTGCGATTGCGGATGGTTACGATCATGCGTTCGATTCAGCGGTATTCATCCAGGGCAATTCATTCACAGACACAGATCCAAAAGCAGTACCAGAGCCGGGCACACTGGCGCTTCTAGGACTTGGGCTTCTAGGCATTGTTGCGGGTCGACGTAAAAAGTTAGGAAGCGTATAAGTTGCAGTAGTCACGACTTGATCTGACAGTTACCGGTTGATTGGAAGCCAGTTATTGTCAGATCAAGCTCAATTCAAACACGCTTCCCACGCTTGATATTTTATGTATTCTCAAATCATCTGCTCATCCAATCCAACTGAGCTAACAATGACGTCCCGTGAAATTCCTTTTCACTTGAAGATAGTCTCTGAAAAGCGGAAATCGACAAACTCCCGGCACAATTGAGAACATCCTTAGGCAGCCTTTTTTAATGACTTCCAGGCACTAATTAGCGCTCGCACGTCCCAACACATCTTCCAGTGCCGCAAGGCAAAGCAATACATTACGTGCATTACAGGCATGCCCCATTAAGCCAATGCGCCACACCTTACCGGCCATTACGCCAAGACCTGCACCGATCTCAAGGCTATAGTCTCGCAACAATGCAGTCCGTATCGCAGCATCATCAACCCCTTCCGGAATGGTGATCGCATTCAACTGAGGCAAACGATGCGCTTCATCAACAACAAAACTCAACCCCATCGATTCCAGTCCAGCCCGTAACGCGAGGTGGTGCTTCTGATGGCGCGCCCATGAGCTCTCCAACCCTTCATCTTGTAAAATCACTAGCGCCTCATGCAGACCATAAAGCGCATTGACCGGTGCAGTGTGGTGATAAGCGCGCTTGCCACCGCCGCCCCAGTAGCCCATTACCAGATTCAAATCGAGGAACCAGCTCTGCACCCTGGTCTGACGGTTGCGGATCTTCTCCAGAGCTGCCTCACTAAAGCTCACCGGCGACAGACCCGGCGTACATGAAAGGCACTTCTGAGTACCGGAGTAGATCGCATCAATCTGCCACTCATCCACCTTCAACTCAGTACCACCCAATGACGTGACCGCATCAACAATCGTCAGACAACCATATTGATGGGCAATCTGAACCAACGTCTTTGCATCTGACTGTACCCCGGTTGAGGTCTCAGCGTGAACAAAGGCGACAATCTTCGCATCGGGATTCGCTTTGAGTGCATCTTCCAGCTTTTGCGGATCAACCGCATCACCCCAGTTATCTTCAACCATCACCGCCACACCGCCACACCGCTCGACATTTTCTTTCATACGAGCGCCAAAAACACCATTTTGGCAGACAATCACTTTGTCAGATGGCTCGACCAGATTAACAAAACAGGCCTCCATTCCTGCAGATCCCGGAGCCGAGATCGGCATGGTTAGTTCGTTTTCTGTCTGGAAAGCATATTTCAACAAGCCTTTCACCTCATCCATCATGCCAACAAAAGCAGGATCCAGATGGCCGATGGTCGGACGCGACATCGCCTCAAGAATGCGTGGATTTACATCCGAAGGGCCTGGACCCATCAGTGTGCGTTGTGGTGGATGAAACGAACTAACTGTCATAATCCTTCCTTCAGTGAATAATTTGAGATTAACCTAGTCTAACGGTCAGGCTTTATAGCGTAAAGTCATCATGAGTACAAATAACATTTCCAGTGGATTACGCGCACAAACCTATAATCAAGATTATAAACTAACAATAAACAATTGTTATTTATACTCTTGATCAACCATTTCATATAGGTAAGCATAAAGGAGTCGAGCCGATTTAGGCGGCTTCTGCCGCTCACTCTCCCGATTGGCATTGCGTGCTAATTGACGTAAGTGCTGCCGATCGATCTCAGGAAAACGCGTCACCACTATCTCCATCACCGCATTATCACCGGCAATTAGCGCATCACGCCACTGCTCTACCTCGTGCTGCCGCCGTACTTCATCACGATGTGGTTGATAGAGGTTTTCCAGCCCCTTGCGAATGACCTCCTCATCATCAAATTCAGTAATCAACGCTGCAATACGAGTCAGCTGGCGCTGGAGTGCACGACGCGTAAAACGCTGTCCATCGCGCACAGCATCAAGCGTCTGCTCACTCAATGGCAATTTGGCAAGCCGCGCCTCACTCAATGCAACCAGTTGCTCACCAAGGTCGCGTCGTCCTTGCTGCTCCCGCTTAAGCTGGGAACGACTCTTCTCCTCTGCCTTAAACTCACCACTACCATCAGCAAGCAGCTCTCCCTCCTCTTCATCAAGGAAAGCGTCGATATCAAAACCCCGTTTTTTTTTAGCCATAAACAACCAAAATACAAATTAAGTTAAGTTAAACCCATAGGATATTGATATAAAATGAAAAATTAATATAAAACACCAGACATCAACACTAACACCACCCGACATGACAACACGCCACAGGCGATTAGCGTCGCCATATGAAAAAAAACACGAACATAAGGTAAAAATTTTCGAGTAAGCCGGATCCGCGCAGAACCCGGCAGGCTTGCCTTACTCGACTAGCATGTTAATCCTGACGCACCATCTTTGAAGGAAAACAACACTCATTAGAAATGGCCAGCTTGCGCTCAGGCAACCTGCGACGGAATACTGTTGCGGCAGTGAGTCACGTTATTCTCTTCATCACAATAGACCAGCGTTGGCTTGAAGTTAACCAGCTCCTGCTGACTCAGCGAAACATAAGAACAGATGATCACGCGGTGACCTGGATCCGCCTTGTGCGCTGCCGCACCATTCACAGAGATAATTCTAGAACCGGCATCAGCACGAATCGCATAGGTGACAAAACGCTCACCGTTATCGATGTTATAGATCTGAATCTGTTCGTATTCACGGATACCAGCACGATCCAGCAGATCACTATCTATTGCACATGAACCTTCATACTCGAGCTCTGCGTGTGTAACACAGGCGCGATGAAGTTTTGCGTTTAACATCGTTTGCTGCATTGTCCTAACTTATCCTCACTGAATCAGGCCTATCAATTCACTAAAACAACAACCATCCGGAAATAAGCCCGGTAACGGAGTTGACGCGCATTTTAGCATATAAATCGGCGCTAACTACCCCAAATTCAAGCAAATATTGTCAATCAAGCGTGCTTCTCCTAACCACGCAGCGGCAACAATTACCAGATCTTGAGTACCACCATCGGCAATAGAAAGGTCTTTAGCACAACGCACACTAAAATATTCCGGCCTAAAACCACCACCCTGTAACGCTTGTTGTGCCCGCGCCTCAATCTCAGCGATACTTTCGCCACCACTTTCCAGCTGCGATTTCGCCTGCTCCAACACCTTATATAGCAATGAAGCCTGTTGTCGCTCTTGCGCATTCAAATAACCATTACGAGAACTCATCGCCAGACCATCGCTTTCACGCTCAGTCGGCACACCTATTATTTCGATGGGAAAACAGAGCTCATTTACCATCCGGCGTATCACCATCAACTGCTGAAAATCCTTCTCGCCAAACACCGCCACATCGGCCTGCACAATATTAAAAAGCTTCGCAACCACAGTGGCGACGCCAACAAAATGGCCTGGTCGATGAGCTCCACACAGAATATCTGATAACCCAGGCACAATCACTTCGCTATTATCCTGATGCCCACCTGGGTAAATCACCTCAACCGAGGGTAAAAACAGCGCATTAACCCCCATCGCCTTCAGTTTCTCTGAATCTTGCGCCAGCGTATTGGGGTAGGCAGCAAAATCATCCTTATCATTAAATTGCATCGGATTAACAAAGATACTCACGACAACATGTTGCCCATGTTGACGTGCGTGCTCAACCAGTCGCAGATGCCCCTGATGCAGATTCCCCATCGTTGGCACAAAGACAATTCGCTCACCCGCCATACGCCACGCATGTAACTGCCAACGGGTATCATTGATCGTATTAAAACTCAGCATCAAACCAATCCAGAGTTAAGCAATGATCTGCTCAGCAGCCGGAAACTCACCCGATTTCACCTGCTTTACATACGTCTCAATAGCCGCCTCAATCGACTCAGCCCCCGCTAAAAAATTTTTTGAAAAACGAGGGCGCTTACCAGGCGTAATCCCCAGCAAATCGTAAAGCACCAGCACCTGACTATCACAATCAGCACCCGCACCAATGCCAATCACCGGAATTGTCAGCTGTTCACTCATCTCTTTAGCGAGAACGGCAGGGACACATTCCAACACCAAAAGCTCAGCACCCGCTGATTCAAGTAACAACGCATCCTCAACCATGCGTTTCGCTGAGGCTTCATCGCGCCCCTGCACTCGATAACTGCCCAGTTTGTTAATCGACTGAGGCAACAGACCCAAATGACCACAAACCGGGATGCCGCGATCACTCAGTAGACGCACGGTATCCACGATCACCGCACCACCTTCAAGCTTCACCACTTGCGCACCACCCTCTTTCATCAGACGCGCCGCATTGGCAAGCGCAAGTTCGGGCGTGGCATCAGACATAAATGGCATATCAGCGATTAACAGTGTATTGCGACTCCCCTGCCGCACACAGCGCGTGTGATAGATCGTTTCATCGATGGTTACCGGCACAGTGGTTGAGTTCCCCTGAATCACCATACCGAGTGAATCTCCAACCAAAATTGCTTCAACACCGGCGGACTCAAGAACTGATGAAAAGCTTGCATCGTAAGCCGTTAATGTCGCAAATTTTTCACCACGCTTTTTCATCGTGCGCAAAGTGGACAGCGTAATAGCAGAAATCATGAATTCCCTCACTTAACCTTTAAATTAAGGTTTTTTAGAATTTCAAAGGTAACGGATTAAAGTAGTGGCGACCACTGGTAATAGTACAAACCCGCTCCAACAACGACTCATAGTCAGCCTCACTAGCCACCGGATCAAATTCTGCCGCATTAACAATCAATAGTGCTGATTCACTGTAATAGTGAAACAGGCGCGCATAAGATTCCACTACTTTTTTAAGATACTCCGGCTGAATCAAGCGCTCTTGCGACAGGCCGCGCTTAAGAATACGCGCCATCAACACCTCAACGGGTGCTTGCAGATAGATCACCAGGTCTGGGCACGGCGCATCCAGCACCATCTGATTGTAGATCTGGTCATAGAGGCGCAACTCGTCATCATCAAGGGTAATCTGTGCGAAGAGGCGATCTTTTTCAATCAGAAAATCCGCCACGCGCACTGAACGAAAGATATCCCCCTGACGTAGCGCTTCCATCTGCCGCACACGCTGAAATAGAAAAAAGAGCTGGGTCTGTAGCGCGGCACTTTTTGGGTTCTGGTAAAAGCGCTCAAGAAAAGGGTTTTGATCCGCACCTTCCAGCAATAGTTCAGTGTTAAAAGTAGACGCCAGTTTTTTTGCCAGGCTGGTTTTACCAACCCCGATAGGCCCTTCGACAACAATATAATCAGGGGGCGTTCTCAACATCGCTCTCTCCACGATCATCTTTCAATAATGTTATACCGCGCATTGGACAGCGTTTAACCAGATGCGCCAACTCACCAAGCCGGGGAATAACTAACTCCGGTGAGAGCTCATACATCGGATAAAGCACAAACTCACGCAAGCGAATACCAGGATGCGGCACTGTTAAGGTGGAGGTGTCGATCTGCTCATCACCGTAGAGCAGGATATCCAGATCAAGCGTGCGAGACGACCAGCGCAGTGTCGTTTCATCACGCACACGCCCCTGCAATGTCTCTATTGCCTGTAGCTGCTTCAATAAATCATGCGGTGCGAGTGTTATTCGCATCCTCGCTACTGCATTAACATAGTCAGGCTGCTGACCATGCTCTTCATTGGCACGCTCAGCAGACAATGCTTTACTCAGGTAAAAAGAAGAACAACGCAACGAGTCACCCTGTGCCAGTTGCTGTAATGCGGCTAATGCCAATTCAAGCTGGCGCGCAGGATCATCCAAATTACTACCAAGGCCAATCCACACCTCAACACCTTGCACTGCCATCAACCCCACCAAGCTGCCACTTTACGCAGACTCACCCGAACCACCTGCTGGTGGTTTTTTACGTGGGCGACGGCGCGCACGCTTTTTCGGCACCGCGCGACTCGCCGCCTGTGCAATCACATCTGGATTTTCGACCTGAAACTCAGTCCACCAGTCACACAATTCCTGATGCGGCTCACCCGCCTCTGCACGCAATAGCAAAAAATCATATGACGCGCGAAAACGCGGATGCCCCAACAAACGCAGCGGCCCTTTGCCCGTCGTGCGCTTAAGACGCGGCTGCAGTTGCCATATCTCTTTCGTCTGCAAACTAAAACGTTTTGGAAACACGACGTGACGACTCTGCTCCGCCAATACCTCACCGCCTGCTTCACAGATCGATTGAACTTCCGTCATCCCTTCGCGTCGCAGTTCTTTTGCACGACGCTGCATCGGCACCCACATCAACACAGCATATAAAAAGGCTGGGGTAACCGGCTTACCCGCCGCAATACGAATATCAGTATTTTCCATCGCACGTAGAATCAGCGCGTGAAGACAACCATTTTGATCATTATCCAGTGCTTCTGCTGTCTGCGGAAAAAGATATTGAAATAAACGATAGTGGCTAAGCAATTCATATGTTTGCACTGCACTACCGCCCATAAAGAGTTTCAACACCTCTTCAAAAAGGCGTGCAGCTGCGATATCTTTCAACAGATGACCTAACTCAAAAATCGGCGCCTCAGCTTCGGGGTGAATCCGAAAACCGAGCTTAGCCGCAAACCGCACCGCACGTAACATGCGCACCGCATCTTCACGGTAACGCACTTCAGGGTTACCAATCAGGCGCAACATACCCGCCTCAAGATCTTCGACGCCACCGGCGTAGTCAACCACCGAAAAGTCTTTAATATTGTAATAGAGGGCATTAACGGTGAAATCACGTCGAACAGCATCCTCCTCAACCGTACCGTAGACGTTATCTCGAATAATCCGTCCCTCTTCCGTCACTTCGCCATCTTCAGCTTCAGTGTGATGCGCACGAAAAGTGGCAACCTCGATAATCTCACGGCCAAAGTGGACATGGGCCAGACGAAAACGTCGCCCAATCAGGCGGCAATTACGGAACACCTCTTTGATCTGCTCCGGATGCGCATCCGTCGCCACATCAAAGTCTTTCGGTTCGCGGCCAAGCAACAGATCGCGCACGCCGCCACCCACCAGGTAAGCCTCGTAACCAGCGTCCTTTAGACGGTAAAGCACTTTTAGTGCATTTTCAGAGATGCCTGCACGTGATAACACATGATCAGGGCGTGGAATAATTCTGGCGTTAATAACAGTTAGTCCTAGTCTTTAATATTTTAATGCCGTCCATCATTTCGGCTTGTAGATCACTCAATGGCGCGTATAATACCGCAAAACTGAGATCTATCTTATTAATTTTATTAGATTCATCTCAAAGTACCAGCGGTTTATTACAATGCTCCCTTCGTCTAGTGGTCCAGGACACCGCCCTCTCACGGCGGGAACAGGGGTTCGAGTCCCCTAGGGAGCACCATAATAACCACATGATAAGCCTGATAATTGATGGCAAGGCACGCATATCAACACCCCTCATCACATCATTTCATAACACCATGCAGCTCGTAACCTGTTGATAGAAGACATCGGCATTATCATTCGTGTAGTGTGGAGCCGCGTAACTCATAGCCCAGGGACTACAACGCCCGCTGGCGTACCGCCTCAAACAGACAGACACCTGTCGCTACCGACACATTGAGGCTCGACACAGAGCCCGCCATCGGCACTGAAATCAACACATCACACTGCTCACGGGTAAGGCGGCGCAATCCCTGTCCTTCTGCACCCAGCACCAGCGCCAACGGCCCTTTGAGGTCGGCATCAAACAGCGAGGTCTCACCACGTTCATCTGCCCCCAGTAACCACAAGCCTTCATCCTGTAGCTGGCGCAGTGCACGTGCAAGATTAGTCACCTGAATCAATGGCACATGTTCTGCTGCACCACACGCCACTTTACTCACCACCGGGGTAATACCGACCGCTCGATCTTTCGGTACAATCACTGCATGCACACCCGCCGCATCGGCACTGCGTAGACAGGCACCCAGGTTATGCGGGTCTTGCACCCCATCCAGCACCAACAGAAATGGCGGCTCATCAAGGCCAGACAACAACTCCGGAATATTTAACGCCAGCTGTGGTGACGCAGCAACATTGCATTCAACCACCACACCCTGATGGCGCTCACCACCCACCATCGTATCAAGCTTCGCATGGGTTGCAGCCTGTAGTGCAACACCCGCCTTATCCGCCAGGCTTTGCAGGCGTTTAACCCGCTGGTTTTTCTGCGCCTCACGCGCAATCCACAGCGTACGCACACGCGCAGCATCTTTCTCTAGCACCGAGGTAACCGCATGGATACCAAATAGATAATCGTAATCAGGGGGGTTATTCATCACGCTGCTAAACGGGTTAAATCAAAGGAAACGTGTATCAACGACGGCGACGGCGAGATTTCTTTTTCGCCGTCGTACCAGCCGGCGCATCCGACTGCTCACCAGTTACAGCCTCCGCCGTTGATTCAACTGCACTCGCAGCTTTCTTCCCTTGACCACGCGCGCCTCTTTTTTTGCCCGAACGTTTTTTAGATGGTTTTTTCTTTTTCTCCTTACCATCATCGTCAGACGAACCCAGCAAGGCAAAATCGATCTTGCTTTCATCAAGATCAACCCGCGCCACACGGACATTAATCCAGTCGCCCAGGCGATAGGTCATACCACTGCGTTCACCCTTCATTTCATGACGTTTGGCATCAAAGTGGTAGTAATCATTATCAAGCGATGAAATGTGTATCAACCCCTCAACAAAGATCTCATCCAGCTCAACAAATAGCCCAAAACCCGTTACCGAGGTGATAATACCGGAAAATTCCTGCCCAATTCGACTCATCATATATTCACACTTAAGCCAGTCGATCGCATCACGCGTCGCATCATCGGCGCGGCGTTCTGTCATTGAACAGTGGTCACCCGCCGCTTCCATATTAGAGTGATCATAGCGGAAGTTTTCTGCTGTGCCTCCGCTAATCAAATGGCGAATACCACGATGTACCAGGAGATCAGGATAACGACGAATCGGCGAAGTAAAGTGAGTGTAGGCCTCCAACGCCAAACCAAAATGACCAATGTTTTCAGGGCTATAAACTGCCTGACTCATACTGCGTAGCAACACCGTTTCAATCAGATGACGGTCGTCTCGCTCCTTCACGTCATTCAGTAATTTAGCATAGTCTTTTGCCGAAGGTTCAGAACCGCCACCTAGCTTCAAACCCATCTCGGACAAGAATAGCTTCAGATCCGTCAGCTTCTCTTCTGCTGGGTTTTGGTGAATACGGTAAACCATCGGAAAATCATTTTCTTCAAAAAATTTCGCTGTCGCCACATTGGCACAGATCATAAACTCTTCAATCAGACGATGCGCATCATTACGCACCGTCGGTACAATCTGCTCAATCTTACGCCCTTCGCCAAAGACAATGCGTGTCTCGGCGCGATCAAATTCAATCGCACCGCGCTTACTACGCGCCTGACGCATCGCCTGATAAAGATTATAGAGTTCATTCAGATGCGGCATCAACGGTGCATATCCACGACACAGATCAGCATCTTTATCCACCAGCATCGCCGCCACCTTTGAATAGGTAAGACGCGCATGTGAACGCATCACCCCATCAAAAAAGCGATAACTACGTAGTTTACCGCCAGGCGTGATCGACATTTCACACACCATACAGAGACGATCAACATCTGGGTTAAGCGAACAGAGATGGTTGGACAAAATTTCTGGCAACATCGGGATCACATTCTCAGGGAAGTAGACCGAATTACCGCGCAGCCACGCCTCCTGATCAAGTACCGTATCGGGCTTCACGTAGGCCGACACATCCGCAATCGCCACCATCAGTTTCCAGCCATTGCTGACCTTTTTACAGTAGACCGCATCATCAAAGTCACGTGAATCATCACCATCGATGGTCACCAGTGGCAATTCTCGAATATCCTCACGCCCACCACCCTTGGCTGACTCAGGCACATCACTGCCAAAAGCCGCCGCTTCGACCTCTGCCTCACGTGACCAGAGATTGGGCAATTCGTGTGTCCGCAGTGCAATCTCCATCTCCATTCCCGGTGCCATATGATCACCCAGCACTTCGGTAATTTGACCGACGGGTTGCGAGCGGCGTGTCGGCTGCTCCAGAATCGTCGCCACCACAATCTGCCCTGTCTGTGCGCCGCCTTGCTTCTCCTCTGGAATAATAATCTCGTGAGTAATGCGTTTGTTGCTCGATTCGACCAGACCAACACCACTATCCTTAAAGAAGCGCCCCACGATCTCATGGTGAGCGTGTTCAAGCACCTCAACCAGCGCGCCTTCACGGCGGCCACGTCGATCCATTCCAATCACCCGCACCAGTACGCGATCACCATGCATCACTGCATGCATCTGACGTGCAGATAGAAAGGTGTCATCACCACCTTCATCAGAGACCACAAAACCAAAGCCATCCGGATGGCCAATCACGCGACCCCGGATCAGATCCATCCGGCTGGCAGCGGCGTAGCCATCGCGGCGATTACGGACTAACTGCCCATCACGTTCCATCGCCCTCAGGCGGCGGCGCAGTGCCTCCAGATCGTGATCTTCAACCAGCCCGAGCGCTTCGCTGATCGCCCGTATATTCTGCGGCCGGTCACACTCCTCAAGGAGTTCCAGGATTCCTTCTCGGCTAGTAATGGGGTTCGCGTACTTCTGTGCCTCGCGCTCGGCAAATTTGTCTTTTTCAGGTGATTTATTACTCATGGCGCGTAGTATAGCGCACAACCAGTGCTATCAAGTAATTTCAATGGTTTAAGTGATAAAAGCCGAGCAAACACCACTTTCCCGAAACGGGATATAAAATGACAAGCCAGGCACCCCCGCCATCATTGACAACCCAGGCACCAATCGGTACAGTGCGCCCCTTAGTTTCAACGCCAAGAAATCGCGACCGCGAATTCGACATGCCGAGGTGGTGAAATTGGTAGACACGCTAGCTTCAGGTGCTAGTGGGGGCAACCCCGTGGAGGTTCAAGTCCTCTCCTCGGCACCATATTTCCAGACCATACCAGACAATCACAAACCACGTATTCTGCTGTTTTTTATCAGTTTTTACACTAGCCAAGACACACCCCATATTGTCTGGCGTTGTCCACGACTGTCCCATTTAATGATTGATGCCTTGCTCAAAAGCAAAAACGAATTAATCCCAACATCAAGTAACAAACAGCCAGGCGCTGCTACTCAGAAAACCAACAATTCCTGATACATACCCTCGGTGCTAACCGTCAAGCGATGCCTAAACAATTAGTAACTTATGTGGACTCCCCCGTTGTCAACAATAAAACCACTCAAACAAAGAAATAAATGCGTACTATTCAGCTCACTCCTGAAATCTGCCATTTCTGCGTTGAAAAATGATCATTTACCCCTGTAAACTCATATTTTTCGCCTTGATTTGCACGCTGCCAACGTGCGCCCTCACCCAGCCAGTTAACCACATCGTCGGCGCACTGAATTAACAACCGCTCCGGTAAGCGCTGTTTTCCTAAACCAGGCCAACGCCGGTCTACCCACTGCACCTCAGCCGCGCCATTCCATGCATGCCATTGCGCTTGCCAGGTTCGCACCGCCGTGAGGTCTTGCGCGGCTTGCGACTCGATGGGAATACCCAAAGGGATGGAGAGCGGAAACGAACCTTCTCCTGCTAACCAGTGTTGACAGTGACGACGAAACTGTTTTTCCAGTTTGGCGGTGACGGCGTGATGATCAACCAGCAAGCGCTTCGCCACGAACCTTCTCCGGCAGCGCTAAACGCTGTTGCTCAGTGTCATACTTGATCTGTAATGTCGCCGAACGTTTGCGCTCAGCGATGTCGACAAAACAGGCGCCGCCGATAAATGACTCCAGCGTCATTACCGATTTAAGCGGCGTGACGACGATCATCTGGAAACCGAAGTTGGTGAATATCCTCATCGCCAATTCGGTAAACTCATTATCGGCCTTGCCAAATGCTTCATCCAACACCACAGCGGCATAGATGGGCGCGCCACCATCCACCCCGCCCAGTTGATAACGTAATGCCGCTGCCAGGCAGGTGGTCGCCAACTTCTCTCGCTGACATCCTGCTGAAAGGTGCGCTCGAGGAACCCCGCCGCAAACCACTGAGAAATATAAGCCTGCACCGTCTGTGGTAACTCCCAACCTTGATCGCGCAACAGATCAAGATCACGGCCAAGCCGGTCGTGCAAAACCGAACTACTGAGACGACGCTCTTTATCGAACAGATGGGTCTGCAGTAACGCCAGTACAATCGGTGCCTGCGGCGAGGCAAGCAAACGCCAAAGCGGCTCTTGACGGAGTTTTTCGTTACTGCTGGTACGTTGGACGACTTTCATGGGTGAATGGATATCTAGTGCTAACTGTTCGCTATATACTAACACACCGCTGTGTGACACTATTTGCGCCCCTGCTGGAATAAACAACCACTGCCAAGCCCTAAAGAAGACCTGTCAATAAGGCGTTACCGGGATATAATACGGCCATGATATTTACCCTGGAAGAGATCACGACACACCTGCCCACTGAACAACTAGACCAAGGCTGGGAACTATTCAACAACGGTCAAATTACCGCGCCTAACATTCAGCGTGGCGGTGAGCTAATCACCGCAGTCATTCAGCAAGGCAAGCGCCCTCTTAGGGTCTATATCCGCACAAGCAAAGACAAAAACGGCATCAATATCAATGGTGACTGCAGCTGTCCGCAAAAAGAAAACTGCGGGCACATCGCGGCGGTGCTGCTTCAAGCGCTGCACGATAAACAATCGCTACCTAACGATGGCGCGTCTGTATTAGCGACGGTGGATAATCGCGTAAAAAACAGTCGTGCCGCTTCAAATCAGGCACTGATCTATGTACTGCAAATAGAAGAGAAAGCGCTACTGGTGGAAACCTACGTAGCACGACGGCTAGATAGAGGCGGCTATTCGATTGGCCAACCCTATCACCTCGGGCGCATGAGCAATCGCACTCCACCACGCTTTCTACAGACAATTGATCTGGAACTACTGCCCTATTTAAATCAGTTAGCGCATAACTCCTTAGCTGGTTACCCCATACTAGCGGGCAAACAATCGGCCCAAATGCTTGCGGCAATGATCGATAGCGGCCGCTGTTTTTTTCAAGAGGCTGAATACTGTGAACCGCTGCGCCTTGGCCCTACCATCAAACTCAGCGGCCAATGGAAAATAGATAAATTTGCTTACCAAAAATTTGAATGGATTACCGATACCGCTTGCATACTGTTGCCGCTCTCCACTCCCTGGTATATCGATTTTGAGAAAAACAGGTGTGGCGCGTTAAACAGCGATCTTCCTGCTGAACTTGTGCGCGAACTCGCGCACCTACCGGCCATTGCCCCACACCAGACCGACACGGCACTTCAGCAACTCAATACAACATGGCCAGGTGTTGCGCTGCTGCCACCACTACAACCATTCAACGTTGAACAGGCACCACCCAGCAAACCTCGCCCCTGCTTGCGCTTAACAACCATTGAAGAGCATATTGAAGAGTGGCCTGAAAAACTTGATTTCGCTCAACTCTATTTTGACTACAACGGTATCGAAGTCGACCGACACTCTCCCACAACACGACTTGTGGATAATATGGCCATCGAAGTAAAACGCGACACCAAGGCCGAGCAAACCGCCGTCAAACAACTCAACAAACATGGCCTTAAAGAGATGGAACGAGAGATTGCGCCTGAAGGCAGTGACTGTTTTGTACCTAAAATAGATTTTATGGCTAGCACAACCGAGGCGTGGCTGGATTTTCAACTAGAAGCCGTGCCTGCACTGCAGAAACTCGGGTGGCACACCGACTATGACTGTTTTCAATATCGTTTGGCCGAGGTGGCGCAATGGCACTGCGAGGTCGACAAACTAAGCAAGCAAGATTGGTTCCAAATTAATTTGGGTATAGAGGTAGAGGGTCAGCGTGTTGACCTTCTCCCCATTTTGCTGGATTTTCTGGAATATTTTCCGCACGCCCTTCTCGATAAAAATAAGATCAACACCGAGCACTTTCTTATCTCTTATGATAACGCGCAAGGTGATGAACGTTTATTACGACTCCCCGCAACGCGGGTGCTCCCCCTGCTCGAAACGTTACTAGAGATCCACAGTAACAACGATGCTGTCGAGCTGCGCTGCAGCCGAATACAACTCGCACGATTCACCGCTCTGGATGCACCTGACGATGGTTTACAGTTCCAATGGCAAGCGAGTGATGATGACACCCTGGCACTACTACAACGCTTGCGCGAAATTGATGGCATTGCCGAGGTTGAACCGCCCGCAACATTAAATGCCACCTTACGACCTTATCAACAACAAGGACTCAACTGGCTGCAATTTCTGCGTCAGTACCAACTGGCGGGAATCCTCGCCGACGACATGGGACTAGGCAAAACGATTCAGGCGCTCGCACATCTATTAAAGGAGAAAGAGGCTGGCAGAGATGACCGCCCAAGCCTGGTTATCGCACCCACCAGCCTGATGTTCAACTGGCGCCACGAGGCTGCGCGCTTTGCGCCACAACTGAAAGTGCTAGTACTACATGGGCCACAACGCAAAAAGTTGTTCCCGCAGATTAAAGATCACGATCTTATTATCACCACCTACCCTTTGCTAACCCGAGACAGAGAGACGCTGCTGGCACACTCATATCACCTGCTTATTCTCGATGAGGCCCAGGTGATCAAAAACCCCAAAGCGCAAGCCGCACGAACGGTACGCGAACTCGATGCTCGCCTCCGGTTATGCCTTACTGGTACACCGATGGAGAACCATCTAGGCGAACTTTGGTCCCTGTTCGATTTTTTACTGCCTGGTTTGTTGGGCGATAACAAACAGTTTCGCAAACACTTTCGCACCCCCATTGAAAAAAATGGGGATAGCGACACCTCCGAACGACTTAGCCGCCGCATCCGTCCCTTTTTGTTGCGCCGCACCAAAAGAGAGGTCGCCACAGAACTACCCGCCAAAACTGAGATCATCCAAAATGTGGTTCTAGAAGGTAAACAACGGGAACTCTATGAGGTAACCCGCCTGGCATTGCACCGGCGTGTGCGTGATGAGATCGAGCGTCAGGGCCTGGGGCGTAGTCATATTACGGTACTTGATGCACTATTAAAACTGCGCCAGGTTTGTTGCGATCCACGCCTGGTGAAATCAGAAAAAGCACAACAGGTTAAACAGTCAGCCAAATTAGAAATGCTGATGGATCTACTGCCTGAGATGATAGAAGAGGGTCGCCGCATTCTGCTCTTTTCACAATTCACCGCCATGCTCAGCCTAATTGAAGAGGCGCTAAAAAAAGCCAACATCGACTATGTCAAACTCACTGGCAGCACCCGCGACCGCCAAACGCCAGTGCAGCAGTTTCAAGAAGGCAACACACCGCTGTTTCTCATCAGTCTCAAGGCCGGCGGTGTTGGGCTTAATCTCACCGCCGCTGACACTGTTATTCACTACGATCCCTGGTGGAACCCAGCGGTAGAACGCCAGGCCACCGACCGTGCTCATCGCATTGGCCAACAACAAAACGTCTTTGTTTATAAACTCATTTGTGAAGGCACGTTGGAAGAAAAAATCCAGGCCATGCAACAACGCAAACAAGCACTAGCAGACGGCCTTTACCAGGGAGGTAATCAAGCGCCTCAGTGGAATGAAGAAGATCTGGACGCACTGTTTGGCCCACTCGATTAAGCTAAGGAACTTCTGATTTAAAATGATTCAAGATACCCATCACCAGGTCGACCAGCTGTTACTAGAACAAGGGGAATACCTGCCGCTGGAGCTCTTACTGCAAGAGGGCCGTTTAAGCTATAGCGACTACGAAGCCTGGCGCAACGGCAAGTTTGATTGTCTTGATGAAGTTGTGTTTGGTGACCCCATGCAAATATTGCAACAACTCCAGCAAGCCGGTGCTTATTTAATACAACGTGACTGGCTTGCAGAAACCATCAGCTATCTGTCATGGAATAGCGATACACCGCAAACCCTGCGTTTCAGCCGGAATATCACCTTAAATAATGACTTTCATCTACGCTACCGTAAACCGCAAGATCAACCACAGCTTGACATGTTTACCGATGCCCCCGCAGCCAACCTGGCCAATGGTATTCGCCAGGCACTGGTTGATCGCAACACCGCTGAAGCACGCCGACAAATAGAACGTCTTTATGATATAGCCCCGAACCATATTCAACTGGGTGCATTAGAGCATTTGGTGGAAGCGGCAGAGAGACTACCAAGCGCTGTTGATGATATTGCCAGTGAAATGCAAACGCTGCGTGATACCTTAACACCCCTCGCCGAAAGCATCATGGGCAGCCAGTGTCGGAACCTGTTAGTGCCGCTGTGGCGACGCCTCTCTGAGGCTTTGCGGGGTCAATCCTATCAACCGGCACACCCCCAACAACACATCAGTTACACCGCCACCCAGGCAATAGACTGGGATGTGGTTCAAAAAGCAGTAGAACAAGAGGATGCGTGGCAAAATGAGGCGGTGCTCCTATTGCGTCATGCACTGGCGTGTGAACCTTTGCACCAAACTGCTGCCGCACTGCAGAGCTGGTTTGCACTGTGCTGGCAATTTCCAGAACAGAGCGACGCGATTGATTGCAGTACCCGTCAGGAGTTTCTGCAGCAATGGCAAACCTTTCTAGACCTGGAACCAGAACTCCCACCACAATCGTTCCCTGCCTGGTATCTAATAGGCAAACCGGGGCTAACAAAGTTACTGCCTACACCGGGCGATGCGCTGATAGCACCTCCCGCCAGCTACTGCACGCTATACCAGTTACAAACCAGGCAAACCGATATGCAAACCAGGGGAAAGATCGAAAACGATGACATAACCTTACGTGCGCTACTTAAACAACAAGATGCAGAACTGTTTCGCTATTTTCTGCACAATTCGCAGTAAATAGGGTACGTGCCCGGAATAACTTGCTTTTTTGGCGCTCTGATTTAGTTTGTATTTGTTCGTTCTGATTGAGAAAAAGCGGAGGAATAGTCGTTCTATTTCGAGTTTTTGTGATTGAAGAACGGGCAAAGACGGGCTGAAGCAGAGATGCGAAAATGGTAAGTTATTCCGTGCACGTTCCTAGGTAAATATAATTTTTTTCAGCCTGCGAGTGAAAATAACAATGCGGCATCGTAACCAGCAATCAAACTTCCCTAAATATGTGAGATTTATAAAATGGCAATAAGTGCAAAACAAAAACAGAAAAAACTTGAAAAAAAGAGTAAAAAAAGGAAATTATCAAAGAAGTCACTGGGCAAGGAATTTCAGTTTAAAAATAGCGCATCAGATTATGCACGCTATCCAATTCACGAATGCTTTGTCCCAAGTGACTTATTCGAAACAGGATTAGGTTACGTTATTGTCACTCGCCGAACACCAGATAGAACTATCGCTATTAGTGCATTCGTTGTTGATGTCTATTGTTTGGGCGTAAAAAATGCGCTATTCAAAATTTCAGATGAATCAGAATATGAGCAGTCAATAAAACCTGGACTAATGAGGTCAAATGAAGGGAAACAGTTTGAGAACATACACTCAACTTGCGCAAGAAAGCTGATAGAAGGTGCAGTGAGCTATGCCAAAGAGCTAGGTTTTTCTCCTCATCGTGACTATAAAGATGCAAAAGGAATATTTGGAGAGATTGATATTGAGTCGTGTCCAGTGAAGTATACATATGGCAAAGACGATGAGCCGTTTTATATAAGGGGTCCAAACGAGTCCATAAATCAGGTGAAAAAAATTGTTAATCAGTTAAGCAAAAAATGTGGCGAAGGAAATTTTCATTATTTAGCCATGCTTGATGAAGATATAGTCGAGTAAAGCAGCGACAACACACTCACCCTAACCAGAAGAATGAGTCATGCATAATCTCGACGAATCACTTGAAAAAAATTTCGGTTTCGATCACTTCAATGCTGGTCAACGTGAGGTGATCGAAATCCTGATGGCTGGCCATTCAGCCCTGGCGGTCTTTCCCACTGGTGGGGGTAAGTCCTTGTGTTACCAGCTTCCCGCCCTGTTAATGCCGGGACTCACACTGGTGGTGTCGCCGTTAATTGCGTTGATGAAGGATCAAATCGACGCGTTGGTCAAACGCGGCATTGCAGCGGCCCGTCTCGATTCAACACTCAGCGCTGATGCGTATCATGAGGTGCTCAGCCAGGCCCGCGCTGGCACATTACGGTTGCTCTACGTAGCACCGGAGCGATTCAATAACGAACGCTTTCGCGCCACCATCGAACGGCTGTCCATTGCCATGCTGGCGATTGATGAGGCCCACTGCATCTCCGAATGGGGCCATAATTTTCGCCCCGATTACCTTAAGCTGCCAGCGTTTAGCAAACGCTGTGGCGCCGAACGCGTGCTCACCCTGACCGCTACGGCCACGCCCCAGGTGCGAGAGGATATCTGCCACGCCTTTGACATTGCCCCGAATCACGCCGTGTGCACGGGTTTTTACCGCCCCAACCTGACCGTGCTCACCACCCCGGTCACCGCGCAAGCGCGAGACCACTATTTGTTAAACCAGTTGCAGCAGCACACCAATGGCCCAACCATTGTGTACGTCACCTTGCAAAAAACCGCCGAGAGAATGGCGACACAGCTCTCGCAAGCAGGGTTTAGCGCACGCGCCTATCACGCCGGTTTAAAGAATGAGGTACGCGCCGAAACCCAGGAGTGGTTTATGGACTCCGATGACGCAATCGTGGTCGCCACCATCGCCTTCGGCATGGGCGTGGACAAATCGAACATCCGCTACGTCTATCACTACAACCTACCCAAAAGCCTGGAGAATTTCGCCCAGGAGATCGGCCGCGCCGGTCGAGATGGCAAACCCTCCACGTGTGAACTGCTAATCTGCACCGACGACCTCAACGTACTGGAGAACTTTATCTTTGGCGACACACCGACCCAACCATCGCTGTTGAGTCTGGTGACAGAACTCTTCTCATATGATGACCAGTTCGACGTTAGCCTCTACACACTCTCCGCAGAACATGATATCCGTCCGCTTGTGCTGCGCACCCTGCTCACCTACCTGGAGCTGGACGGTTACCTGGAAGGCGGAACGCCCTTCTATTCCAGCTACCGATTCAAACCACAGGGTAGCTCGACAGAGATTCTTGGCCACTTTAAAGGGGAGCGCCGCCAGTTCATCGCCGCTATTTTTCATCAGGCGCAAAAGGCAAAGAGCTGGTTCGACATTGATCTCGAACAAACCGCACAGGCAATCAATGCGCCCCGAGAACGCATCATACGCGCGCTCGACTACCTGAACGAACAAAACCTGCTTGAGGTAAAAACGGCAGGGCTTCGCAACCGTTACCGAATCCTCAAAAAACCACCGTCCTGTGACACGCTGACATCAGAACTCTACCAGCGCGCCCTTAAACGGGAAAATGGCGAACTCCAGCGCATGCAGCAGGTATTGGATCTAGCGAGTCTTCAGGGGTGTCAGGTCAATGCGCTTTCAGCCCATTTCGGCGACCAGCGTGAAACGCCTTGCGGCCACTGCTCGTGGTGTCTGACTGGCGCAACCACGGTGACAAACCAACGCGCCGATATCGCCATTGATGAGACCGTGTGGCAGCAGGCCGTCGCCCTGCAGACAATTTCCCCAATACTCAATGATCCATACGCTTTAGTCCGTTTTTTATGTGGTGTAACCTCGCCACAACTGAGCCGCGCCAAACTGAGTGGCCACCCCCTGTTTGGGGCGTTGGCACATGTGCCTTTTCAACGGCTATTGGCTTATGCAAAAGCAGTGCATAACAGCTAAACAGCCTTGCAACTGTAGACAATACATCTGTGATTGCAAGGGTAATACAGCCAAACGCAGTGTGCTCTTATCTCGATATTCTTACCGGCACATTTATGATCAGGCAACTGCAACCGTGGCATGAGAACATCAAGAAACGCCGGGGTTTTTGGTTTCGCCCTATAAGGGCATATAAGGCGAGCCCTCTTAGAAGGCTCGCCACGTCATCACCAGAAATTCAGTTCAATCAAAATCCAGTTCAAAATTTCTTTCTAGTTATTGCTTTTCCGTCAACATATCCAGGTAGTCATTAACGAGAAGCGTGGGCGGTATCGGGTTGCACCTGAGTTTTCAACCCAAGACCATGCATAAGCTTAACGAAGCTGGAAAGTTTTGGATTACCGCTGCTGGAGAGCATTTTATACATGCTCTCACGACCGAGCGAAGCTCGTTCTGCCAGACCGGAAATACCATCTTCTTGCGCTTCCGCAATATTGCGTAGCAATATCAACACAACCCCATAGTACCAGCCCCTGAATTCAAATCATGAATGCCTATGCCGAACAAGGGGTTCAATTATCAATTGATGATTATGGTACCGGTTACGCATCGTTAGGCTATATCAAAAAACTACCTGTTAACGAGGTTAAAATCGACAGCAGTTATATTTTTGATTTAAATACTGATCACGAAAAGTGATCAAGTGGTCGATCGCCTTGTTGAAAATCACGCTATCGAGGCTCAACAGAGAGGTGGAGATTAGATCAATCATCTCCTCTAACGGCTGCGTTTCCCAGCAGGCTAACGGGACTATTGGTCTGGGCTTGCTGGAGATGCTTCTCTACCAATACGCCAAATTGATGGGCATTGCTAAAACAACGATGGCGGGATTTGTCGGCGCAGACAGAGACTACCCACCGACGCCAACCTCCAACATAACATGCTGAATATTACGGCTAAAAAAAATGGCGTCCCCAAGGGGATTCGACCTTATACCGCAGTTTTTCGTTAAGTCGAAAATTGTCTGTTTTTAACCAACCTAAATTTTCAGGATTGCAACTGAATTATAAAACAGCAACGCGCTTAAGATCTCGTTAATCCCAGCGAGCCAAATATAACACCTCTAGTTCAGGGGGGATTCAAGACTACAAACGAAAACAGCACCCCTCACTCAATATTAACGCTAGACCACCAATTGGCCGATACAACTTGCTAGACTCCATTTGATAGGGTATAATTCTCCATATGATAGCACTCCGGAGGTATGTATGGCACACGCAACAAGTCGAGAATTTCGCCCAAGTCATGAGAAAAAACCACCTGCATCCACCCCTGTCGAATTGTTTGCCCGGTTAGGGATGGTTCGACGTGGACAATCTAATCTTATCGATCAGATCAAGCGCGGTTTTCCGGTTTCAGTGATTGATAAGATCGTCACAGAGATGGATATCTCACAAGGAGAATTACTTGAGATTATCTCACTGCCTTCGGCTACTCTAACCCGCCGTCGTAGCGAAAAACGTCTAAACCCCAAAGAAAGTGACCGCATCTATCGGGTCGCAAGGGTTTATCGTACCGTTTTACAGTTATTCGAGGGCGATAAAGAGGCTGCCCGCGGTTGGTTGCATGAACCAGCCAAGGCGTTCGGTGGAGACACGCCTCTGTACCATCTAAACACAGAGGCGGGAGCTGACGAAGTGCAAGATTTGGTCGGGCGGCTTGAGCATGGGGTCATTACTTAGTGCAAGCTTTCCGCTTGATAAAGAAAAAGTACGCCTCAGAACCATTAGATCCTCAAGGCGCTAAACTTTACGGTGGCCGGTGGAATAGCAAGGGTGAATCCGTTATTTACGCTTCTGACTCTATTGCATTAGCGGCACTTGAAAAGCTTGTCCATTTACACCGGGCCGATGTGTTGAATCATTTTGTGCTTTGCACGGTTTCCTTCAGTAACAATAAGCTAATGACGTTACCGGAGGATGTGCTGCCAACTGACTGGCGAGACGATCCCCCGCCGAACTCCACTATCGCTATAGGCGATGAGTGGTTGTCTAGTGCAGAATCGCTAGTATTGGCGGTAGCCAGCACCGTTGTCCCCCAACAAACTAATTTGTTAATCAATCCTGGACATCCCGGTTTTGCTAACCTGGCCAAATCAGTCGTCGTTGAACCTTTCATCTTCGATTCACGCCTGGCCTAGCTTTTTTGCCCGCATTAATACTCCAACATCTATCATTAGTTTACCCAGGATAAATATTAACCAGCCATGAACACCTGTAGTCTCTCTATTAAAAGTGAAACAGCTTGTTTCACATATAAGCTTTACCATACGATTCTTAATCCCACTTGAGATGTGAGTGGTTAACTCATTGTTTGATGTAGTTAAAACCGAAGGTTGAAAATAATCCAGCAGTGGTGCTGTACGCTTTATACAGAAGCGAGGCCTGACGAGTAAAATGCCCAACAGCTTGGTCGAGTAAGCAAGAGGAACCTCCCCCCAAGCTTCTCACAGAACCGTACGTGAACCTCTCGATTCATACGGCTCTTATCATTCGGTCAAGCACGTAACAAACTCCAATGAACGAAGTAATTCGGCATCGCACTTTTTATGCGCTTCACCCAACTATTTGCTTTTTTGAAATTGCTACCTTGCTTCTTGTATTTCCTGTTCACCCATCGATAAATCAGTTTATCTAGATGATGCACCAGAAACAACAATTCAGATTTGAAAAATGCACCATAGTATTCAATCCAACCGCGCACGACTGGATTCAAAATATTGGCTAGCTCTTTCACTGAAAGATCACTTCTTTTGTGCAAACACCATTGCCTTATCTTCGAATAAATTGATTTCTTCGATTTTGGTGCTATCGCTGGTGAGAAGTTAACAAAATATTGGCCATGCCTGTTGCGCGAAAGCCTTGGTCGAAAACAAAACCCTAAAAAATCAAAGCGATGGCGTTTATAATCTTCAGTACGGCTGGCATCCTTGCAATAGACAATCTTTGTCTTTTCAGAATGTAACTCCAGTCCACACTGCTCCATTCTTTTGGCTATTTCAGACTTCAGTTTTACTGCCTCTGCTTCCGTTTCACAATGCACAACCGCATCATCGGCATACCGTTCAAACGGATTTGATGGGTGGCTACTCCGCATCCAGTGATCGAACGCATAGTGTAAAAACAGGTTGGCCAGCAACGGACTGATCACTCCACCCTGAGGCGTCCCCAGGCTGCGCTCTTCAATCGTTCCGTCCATTAGTTGAACCGGTGCTTTTAACCATCTTTCCACGTAGAGCAGTACCCACGAATCCTCAGTATGCTTGCTAAGGAACGTGCACGGAATAACTTACCGTTTTCGCATCTCTGCTTCAGCCCGTCTTTGCCCGTTCTTCAATCACAAAAACTCGAAATAGAACGACTATTCCTCCGCTTTTGCTCAATCAGAACGAACAAATACAAACTAAATCAGAGCCCCAAAACAGCAAGTTATTCCGTGCACGTTCCTAACTGCTCTCATCATCAGGTCATGCGGTATGTTATCAAAGAATCCTTTGATGTCCATATCGACAACCCAATCATGCTTCCAACAACGTTTTCGGGCCAGCGATACCGCTTGCTTCGCTGATCGCTTTGGTCGATAACCATAGGAGTTTGGGTGGAATATTGTCTCCAGTTCCGGCTCAATATGATTCTTAACCACCATCTGGGCAATTCGATCTGCAACCGTTGGTATACCCAATGCTCGCATTTTCCCGTCACCCTTCGGTATCTCCACTCGCAGTACAGGCGGTGGAAAGTAGCTTCCTGATGACATCCGGTTCCATATCTTATACAGATTGTTTTTCAGATCTTCTTCGAATTTTTCTATCGATTGTCGATCTACTCCGGCTGCACCCTGGTTACTCATATCGCTCATAAGGCATGTCGGTCTTAAGGAGAAACCACCTTTAACTTCCATTAAAAGTAAAAATTGCTGTGACAACTATTATTGCCACGCGCAAGACTTGGATGCGAATTAGTCCTTATCCCCCTCAAGGACAAACGGATTGAGAAACTGACGTTTCCAAAACAAGGCGCGGTCTGTTTGGTTTAAGTTCGCCTCGTCGCACACGCTTGCCCAATTTTCTTCAATCACAGAAATTTGTCGTTCAATAATTTCCTGTGCCTCTTCTGAAGAAAGTAGAAAATTATGTGCTGCAGCAAGGCAGTTACTAAGCTGGCTCATCCGATTCTCACCGGAAATCAGCATCGCTTGCGTGGCTTCATTTCCGGTTCGCCCTTGCGGACAAATATCATAGGCCGGGGTTAGCTCAAGCATTTCTCCATCCCAAAATGCAGCATGGTTACGAGCGTGATCATCCGTGTTGCCACACAATATATTGAATACCAGCCGGGAAAACAGCTCCCTCAAGGTGGTAGGTGCGTTTTTGAAACGATGGCGGATAATCTCGGCCAAGTCTTCATAACTAGCGTATCGCGCCATCATTTCATCTAGCCCCAACAGTGTCAGAGCCGAAACCATAGCTTTGCGTTGCCATCCATCGCTTGCATGAATGCGGTCAAAGCGCTCAATGAGCAAAACATCCTTATTGGCGGCTTGCACCATGGAAACCAGCGCAACATTTAGCCCAGCTAGTGCGGCCAGCCGCATGGCAATAAATTCGGCTTTCACCACGCTGTATAAATCCGTACCCGAAGAGAACTTGGCAATATATTTCTTATCTCCATCCTCAATCAACGCCTTGGGACGAGCACCGCCGATAGAAGTACCGTGATGCAGGGCTTGCTCCAGTTCAGGGGTAAGCGGCACACCTTTTTCAACCAATGCGGCAGCGGCAAGCAACTCATCCAAAGGCGCATTCACCGAAGAGCGCGGTATGTATTTCGTGGCTGAAAGTTGGAAATCTAGCACTCCAATCCGATCAGAGCCAGATTCAAGAAGATAGGTCAGTTCATCCAACTGGGTGGTATTGCTAGCATCTTCACCTTTAAGGCCAAGCAAGCGATTGATCAAAACCCGACGACCCCAGGCATCCGGTGCGCCGTCCCTGATGCAGTTCGGCATGCTCAATCCCGCCGCAAGCGGCAGAACACCCGGCTGTAGCGGGAGTTCCTTATCATATATGGGAATAGAATTCGGGCGCTCCAGATAGCTCTTACCGTAGTTAAAGAGCAAATTTTGGCCTTCTTGGCTCAACTTGCCCGCAACAACAGGCTCAGTTGCGCCCGGCAGCCAAATCCAGACAAAGGCCTCGGTATAGTGAGGATTAGAACTCATCATCGACCGCCTTTGTTGGTTTACGCACGGCCTTAGGCAGTAAGGCCAGCTTATCTTCTGTCTGCTTGATATGCCCGGCCAGCGAAGGTGTATCGGCGTCGAAGAGTTTCACGCCCACAAGAGCCGCCAGCTCAAACACCACGCCGATTTCACACTTCGGGTCACCTTTTTCGATGCGCTGGAGCATTCCCCGCGAAATACCGGCACGATCCGCCAGATCTTGCGCAGTAAGCTTACGCGCCGTCCGGCCAAGCCGGATCATCTGCCCCATCAGCTTGGTGGCCTCTTTGGTATAGCGTGAATATGTCCGAGTAACGGATTTTGGCATTTCAACCCCCAGTGATCCATATAATAACCACAAAAGGTTAATATGGCCTATATGTCGATCATATTAGGTGTTTCGTTAGGTAAGTCAATGAAAAAAGACCTATAATGGTATTGAACATAAGTCTGATATAAGAATTCCCTTTTGCGTAAGAGGCTTATCGCAATCTCTTAGCCGAGATGTTAGCCATTATGCCCCCGAATTCAGAACGAAACCCCATGAAAATTGGGTACGCCCGTGTATCCACCGATGAACAAACGGTCAAGCCTCAACTTGATACTTTAGAAAGTACAGGATGCACAATGATTTTTAAGGACGAAGGTGGTAGAGGGTAAAAGCCCAATCTCATACTGTTAAAAAATATTCGGACACTAAGCCTCTTAGATTCGAAATTCTGCAAGGTTCAACCAGCGACTTTTATTTACCAATTGTATTATCTGGAGGGAAGGGGCAACTATTGACGGCAGGTGATTATCGCCTACGTTAGGAACGTGCACGGAATAACTTGCTGTTTTGGCGCTCTGATTTAGTTTGTATTTGTTCGTTCTGATTGAGCAAAAACGGAGGAATAGTCGTTCTATTTCGAGTTTTTTTGATTGAAGAACGGGCAAAGACGGGCTGAAGCAGAGATGCGAAAACGGTAAGTTATTCCGTGCACGTTCCTTATCATTTCTCTGGTGCTATTGATAACAGGGAGATGACTATCGTTTGATTGGTTGAAGCCAGGATGCGGCTGGACGGATTTCACCCACGGCTTTGCCTCTTGAATTCATTATTGCAGGAGTGATATGGGTTTGAAGCTGATGTTTCTCTTCATCAGATAGCGCATCGAGGTGATCAAGAATTGCCAGCAATGCAACGGAGCGTGCACGGCTACAGCCATCCGCAATTTTGATCGCAATCCCCAAACCACGTTCAGGCAAGACGGCAATGACAATACCCTCGGCACCGGTTTTCGCTAGCACCGCGCCTTTGGTCACTTCATTCAATTCACTGACCACTGAGCCATGCCCTGCAATATATAGCGGCTCATTGGTAATGGCTTCGTGAAGGCGATAAATTGCCTGCGCGCGAAAATCTGACAGTTCCACTGGGTTGGCAAAGCGGGCCGCAGCCAGTGCAAGTTGCCGCAGGGGCATGGTGGGGGCCGGTAATCCACAGCCGTCAATTTCGATCGGATACTGCTTAAGATCAACATTAGCTAGATCAGATAGTATATCGATCGACAGTTGCTGTAATGGATGTTCGAGCAAGTGGTAGTTATCTAATGGTAAACCAAGGTGTTGTGCCGTAGTTAAGAAGCCGGTGTGCTTGCCTGAGCAATTATGGTGAATACGACAGCCCTGATATCCGGAAGCTAAGAGTTGGTGTGCGCTCTCAGTATGGTCCGGTAGCGCCGCGCCACAGACCAAATCCTCACTGCTTAGTCCCAGTCTGTTTAGCCACGATTCCACCAGATCTTGATGTATTTTCTCACCTTGGTGGGAAGAGCAGGCTAGCGATAATTCGGCATCATTGAGGTGATAATAATCACTCGCACCACTCTCCAGCAGATGAATCGCCAACATCGGCTTTAGCGCAGAACGCGGAAACACCAGGCGGTCAATATTTCCCCAGGACTCAACGACATCACCCTTAAAATCACATACAACAGCAGCACCAAAATGCCAACTTTCTACCGTATTACCACGTGTTACTTCAACTAATAGCTCATAAGACATGCAGCTAAAAACTCCTGGGGTTTAATCTTTTATATAGCCGTAGCGAACTTGCGGCCTAAGCCAGGAAATATATTAGGCGGAACGAAAGAAGAGGTTCTAGCAATACCGCCAGCTAACATTATCTCAATCACCTTATCGTAAGGAAGCTGATGCGCGGTACCGCAGGCTTGAGGGAAATAACTAGAGCCATAGGTCATACCTGGCACCAGGTTAGCTTCCATGAAAAAACAATCACCTCTTGTATTGGTTTTAATATCGATGCGGCCATAGTCTCTGACCCCCAAACTATTAAAGGCATCAATAGCCAGAGCAGTCACTCTGCTTTCAACCTCATTATCATCAATTTTTATCAGTGTTTCTGAATCATTTTTTTTCGTCTGCGCACCTAAAATTCGAAGACCATTCGTTGATGTCGGAGGAATTACCTCGACAGCAGAAACGATTAATTTTTCATTGGCTGTTTTGATCACGGCAACGGTAAATTCATTACCATCAAGATATTCCTCAACCAAGACTGGCTGCTTGAATAAATTATATAACGAGGCTATTTTGCTTTCGTAGCCCGCAAAATTAGTTACAAATGATAAATCGTCAATCCCGTTCCCATTTGCCGCATCCAATGGTTTCAAAAACAGCGGAAATGAAATCGGCAATTCACGCTCATTTTTATACTGCCCGGGAATCGCCATGAAATAACCGGCTGTTTTAATGCCTTTGTTTGCTAGGTGTGTTTTAGCGAGTACTTTATTAGAATCAAACTTCAGAACTTCTCTTGATGAGCCAGTGAAATTAATGCCATGCTGGGAAAAATAATCAGACAACCAAACATCATCCTCATCGCTAACGGGAATATACTTTACTGCCAGAACAACCAGTTGCGGCCTTCTTTTGACAACCGCATCTAAATGATCTTTTGTTGTGCACATATTCAGTCGAACATCGTGCCCCATTCGCTGGATTGCATCATAAACACTGTCACATACTTTTAGTGATCCAAATCCACTTTCTTTTAACGACTCAGTGAGAGTCGTAATTATTTCTATATGCATTGAAATTTTCCAGGCTCAATATTTAATGAAATTGAATAAATGGCAAAATGCCTGATATTTAAATCCAGGAACCTGCTATAGAACAATGCTGGGCGAGGAGAAGAACGAGTCTGCTAATCACCTGATGGTGAAGAAATGTAGATATGTTGTGGCGATCAGTTGAGCGCTGGTGCCAGCGAAAATAGATCATAAACAAGCTACTGATCCGTCTATATCGCGCGGCATTGAGCGCTAGAGGATAGCATAAACCGCACAAAAATGATGCCTTTTTAATTCCCCTATAGCCCCGCTAGTTTTTCGGTTATTTCAAATCCATATCCAACACCCAATCATAACGCCAGCAGTTACGCCGTGCCTGACTAACAGCTTGGTGGGCATTTCTACCTGGCCGATACCCAAACGATGATGAATGAAAGATGGATTCCAGCCTCGGTTCCAATATCATTTTGACGGCCATTTGAACCACCCGATCATTGACAGTCGGTATACCCAATGGACGGTTTTGGCCGTCATCTTTTGGGATTAACACTTGCCTGATCGGCTGGGGAAGGTAACTCCCCGAACTCATTCGGTTCCACAGAGTATAAAGATTTCGCCACAAACAATTCCAGAAGGTAAGGAAACGCAACAACACAAATATGTTTCAAACTACGGGCAGGAAAATGGCACTTCCGTGGAGCGGAGAAACGCGACAAATATACAGGTCGTTTATTATAATATTATATTTTATATGTTTAAAAAAAAGGGGGGGGGAATTCAAGTCCTCTCCTTGGCACAATATTTCCAGACCACCCCAGACAACGGTAAACCACACATTCTACTGTTTTATTACGGCGGCCTGAAGATGGCACTATAATTGATTTAGGATGATCGAAGGGTTATTTATTGACACAATACCCCTCAATATTAGTGTGGTTTTATCAACACCTTCATCGAACCTTTTTGATGCGCCAGCGCAAAGGCCGTCAGGTGATCATCAAGCGAGAAAGTCGCATCAATCAGGGATTCGGTTTCAATCCGCCCATCTTTCAGCGCTCCAATGGCAGTTGAGAATGGCCCGCAACGGGAACCGATTAATTCAATCTCATCAATCACTAGTTTTGTTAAATCAACTGCAATCGGCGAAGGATAACTACTCTTCATCACACAGACTCCTTGCGGACGCAAAGCATGCAGCGCCAACATCAAACCAGACTGCTGCCCTGTTGCATCGATTGCGACATCAACTGTTTTGGCTTCAACCGCTGATTCATCAATACAATCAAGAGGCAAACCCCGTAGCAGTTGGCGTTGCCGATCATGACGTACCACCACTGTCAGTGGTTTTTTTTGCAACACCATCACACGTGCAATCAATTGCCCTAAACGCCCAGTACCAACCAACATAACATCACGATAATCATGCGACTGAAGTTGCTCGACAATGCGGAATGCTGCCGCAAGTGGTTCAATAAAAACCGCCTGTCGATCGCTAACACTTTCAGGAATAATATGAAGCGTGTTGGCTTTAACAATGATCTGTTCAGCAAAGCAACCCTGATGATCACGGATGCCAATCACACGACGATTCAGACAGTGGCTATAGTGTTTTCGTGAACATTGTTCACATTTACCACACCATTGATTGATCTCGGTAGCGACACGCTTACCCTTCAAATTGCTATCAACCCCAGCGCCGGTTCCAACAACCGTTGCAACGAATTCGTGCCCGGATACCCCGTTAAAATCGGCATAACCATTTAGCAAGGCCAAGTCAGTGCCACAAATTCCTGTTAGCTGGATCTGTAACAGTACCTCACCATAGCCTGGCTGAGATATCGAATAATCATTACGGAGCGTCAATGCTCCATTTTGTAAATTGAGAGCTTTCATTTGCTACTGAGTATATACCCGTAACGATTGAGATTCAGGTATGATTGTATGCCCACTTTACTCCATAGCTGCGTTGAAATGCCTCGCAATAGTCTGGCTATTACTCATCATTCTACCTTGCCATGAAATGAATATGACACACACTAAAAGCCTGAATCTCAAACACCACGGGTATAGCTCAATCCATTGCCATCAAAAAACGTAACTATTCAGCTCACTCCTGAAACCTGAACAGTTACATACTCATCTTCCACTATACTGAATAGTTAACAAAAAACGATATTCTACGCATTGTCGTAACCTTATTAAAATCGGGTATTATTTCGTGTACATCCCTAAGCTGGAGCTAATCGGCCACTTGCTTTGAACATCGTTGGGAAACGCCCTGTGCAGAGCCACATACGGGGTGTTGTGGAAACCGGGAGAGCCCCTCCTCCCGCTACCCGATTATCTGTGTTTGCTTTAAACAAACCGAAAACAAGGCCAATAATTAATAACAAAAGAGTCCCAGGCTCGCTAACACCTTGAATACTTGTACTAGTACCATTGAAATTACGACCACGCCACACACCACTATGACCAGCTGCTGTATAGTGGAATACTGATAATTCACCAATATTTCTATCTATGGTTAGCCTAAAATCATCAATCCCAGCATGACCTACTCCAAGGACCTCATTCACCACCCCGCCGATGAAGCTAACATCTGCGTTGAAGTTATTAAAACCAATATCACTTAACACATAAGAATAGCCATTCATTGAAAAATCAACGGACAGGATTGATGTTATTTCATCAGAAAGGCTTTCCGCCTCCCATGAAAGGCTACCTGATATTGTTGAAAATGGTGCCTCTAAAGAAAAGCCAGACACCACAAAATCACTTGTTATTATAGTAGCGTTTGCACTTTTCAAAGGTGCAATTACTGCTAATAACATCAGTACCAATATTTTTTTCATAATGCACATCCTCTCTCATGGATTTATTAAACACAGTCACTGTAGCAACGCCGATTGCTCAGTGTCCCCCATACAGCCCCCCGCATGAATTTTTCCCTCACGGGGCTCCCCGCTTGTACTTGTACTTGTACTCGCTTTCGCAGTCAGCAAAGGCCTTACGACTCTACCACCATACCCGCGTTGATGCAGCCTTTGCACAGCACACCGAATCGGCAAAGGGTTAAAGTGCTGGGGTCTTGCCCAAGTATCACTCCACCGTCCACTGCACCGATTTAACCACTTGTGCAGTAGTTTCGCCACATGCTGTTTAACGGTATAGAGTCCAGCCAGATTGCCAATCACTCCAAAGTAGTTAAAATACCGACGTAATTAAACTAGTAGGACTTACACATTAAAACGGCCCCGATATTTTGCGCCTAAATGTGGCAGGCCAGGTGAAAACTCCCTGGTAAACGCAGCAAAAACATCAGCATAAAGCGCTCGCTTCCATTGACAAACATTGGCAATGAGCGGCATTACTTTCACATAACGCCAAACTACTGGGCGCTCACGATACAACATTGCTATGTGGCGCGGAGATCGCACATCAGAACACTAAGGAACGTGCACGGAATAACTTACCGTTTTTGCATCTCTGCTTCAGCCCGTCTTTGCCCGTTCTTCAATCACAAAAACTCGAAATAAAACGACTATTCCTCCGCTTTTGCTCAATCAGAACGAACAAATACAAACTAAATCAGAGCGCCAAAACAGCAAGTTATTCCGTACACGTTCCTAATTTACAATTCATGGTATCTGCCCTATAGCTCATAGCTCACGTATTACCTGCAAAATATCAGGAAAAAAGACCGTTACAATAACGCCAAGCAAAAAACTAACAATAAGATTGCCGACTCAGGGAACTGCTGAGTATAAACACCATGAGTATGCCGCGTAGCACGACCTAGGCATGAACAAAACGAAGCCTGTATACGCCAAGAATCAATTTTTTATAATAGCGGGTCCATTCATTATGGGTCGCTTATCGAATTGCAGTTCACAAAGGCGTTTATATAGCGCCGATTTAGTCAGCAATTCGGTGTGACTGCCACTATCCACTATCGCACCGTTATCCATTAGCACGATGACATCTGCGTGGATCACGGTTGCCAGTCGGTGCGCAATGATCAAGGTTGTTCGGTCTTTCATTACCTCATTCAATGCCGCTTGCACGTGATGTTCACTTTCCGCATCTAAAGCGCTGGTGGCTTCATCTAGCAGTAGTACCTCGGGGTCTTTTAAAATCGCTCTAGCGAGCACGATCCGCTGTTTTTGGCCGCCAGACAAGCGGACGCCCTGCTCGCCTAAAAAGCTTTGATAGCCATCCGGTAGCTTTTCAATAAACTCATGGGCATGGGCACGCCTTGCAGCTGAGATGACCTCATCATCGGATGCTGCGGGTCGCCCGTATCGAATATTCCGCCAAACGTCAGCGCTAAACAGTATGGGATGCTGCGGTACCATGCCCATCTGCCGTCGAAGCTCGGCGGGATCAAGCTGTGTGATCGGTGCACCTTTGAAAATAATTTCACCTTGCTGCGGATCGTAAAATCGCTGTAGTAGTTCAAACAGCGTGGTCTTCCCAGCGCCAGATGGACCGACTAATGTAACAACCTTGCCTCGCTGAATTTTCAGGTTGATATTATTCAGTGCAGCACTGCCGGGACGAGAAGGATAATTAAAATTCACCTGGTTAAACTCGATCACGTGGTTAGCGGTATGGTCTAGTGGCGCTAATTTAGCCGGAGTTTTGATCTCACTTTCCACCGACATCAATTCGAGCAGACGCTCAGCAGAACCAGCAGCTCTTTGTAACTCGCCGTAGACTTCGGATACGGTCGCGACGGACATCGCCACCATCACGGCGTAAAATACAAATGCACCCAGCTCGCCACCGGTGATAGTGCCATCGAACACATCCATACCACCAAACCAAAGCATCACGCTTATCGCACCAAAGGACATAAAAATAACGATGGCGATTAATACCGAACGTTGAATTATTCGACGTCTGGCAACATTAAATGCCGATTCAACTTCAGCACCAAATGCAGACTTTTCCTGAGCCTCGTGGGTGTAGCTTTGAACCACTTTGATATTTTGGATAATTTCACCGGCATAGGTGCCAATATCAGCGATGCTATCCTGACTTTTTCGCGACAGGTGACGCACCTTGCGCCCAAAAAGGAGCATCGGGAACAAAACAACGGGCACAAAGGCCATTACAATTAGCGATAGCTTTAAATTGGTAATCAACAACATCACTAAGCCACCGATCAACATTAAAAAACTACGCAGTGCCATTGAAAAAGAAGAACCGATAATGGATTGCAACAGCGTCGTATCAGTCGTCAGCCGCGACATAATTTCGCCACTACGGTTTTCTTCAAAATAACTGGGATGCAAGCCGAGCAACTGATTAAACACGGCCTTTCGAATATCAGCGCTAACGCGTTCCCCCAGCCATGACATTAAATAGAAGCGCGCAAAGGTACCCACCGCAAGTAAGCTAATCATGATAATCATCACGCCAATGGCAGCGCTCAATTGTTCAGCTGAACCGGCGATAAAGCCATTGTCGATAATCAGCTTCACACCCTGCCCAAGGGATAGACTGACACCAACAGTGAGAAGCAGGGCGACTAAAGCACCCGCAAGCATCTTTTTATAGGGCAGTACAAATGCGAAGATAGGCAATAGGCTTTTCAACGATTTTTTGTTTTGTGGTTGTTCTTCTGGGCCAGATATCATATTAAATTAAGGGCTCAAGTCTTTACTGATAGTGTTTAAATGAGTCATAACAGTTTTTTCTTTAGTCGCTAGTAACTTCAGCCTCGAAACTGTTTGAGATACTGTACAGTAGTTGCTTACGCCAAATAATTCCCCGATAGTCTCTAATGTCTGGCCAGTATGATCCTGACATAATTTCATTGCTATCCACCGAGGAACATTCGGGCTGCCCCTGCCTCGTCGGGCACGATAGATTGACTGTTCGGTGCAGGAAAAATGCTGTGCAACTTGACTGACAATTTTTTGTGCGGCAATCGGCTCAACAATTCCTTTTCGTGTAACCTCTCGATCCCTATTGGCAGCATTAGCATAAGCGCTCACTGAAAATTCTTTATCGCCCAAAATGGAAGGCAGCCTTTTCTTTTTGTAAAACTCGGCTGTTTCTTCATCTCCCCCTGTGACAGGATACCTGTCGCCTCTCTAATTTAAATATCTTAAACTAGAGAGGATAGAAGATGAGCACAAAACATTATACAGAAGGCTTCAAAGAGCAAGCCGTACAAAAGGCACTCACG
>Ga0316203_1000095_pt1 | contig 163271 bp, 144 predicted proteins | sample 6monrhotite_MG_FD_204940 | JGI IMG/M metagenome (GOLD analysis project Ga0316203, IMG submission 204940) | Microbial mat bacterial communities from mineral coupon in-situ incubated in ocean water Damariscotta River, Maine, United States -... | ecosystem: Environmental > Aquatic > Marine >... | reverse complement strand
AATAAATGTAAAATATTAGAAAAAGACTGTAATGCAAATAAAAGAGACCTATACGGTCGACATTGAGAAAGACGTAGATACCGAGACCATAGTCTCGGAACACTGGAAACAGAACGAAAAACTCCACAGGAAAGATAAGCCCGCCAAGTTATCCTACGACCCTAAAACCGGTAAGACGGATGGTGTTGGATGGTATTTAAATGGCAAGGCGCACCGGGATAATGGCCCGGCTGTGATAATTCGCCATCCTAAGGGTCATATTTGTGAAAAATGCTGGATGAAAGGCGGTGCAGAGGAACGGAGAAACGGCCCGAGTACAATACAATTTGACAGCGCCGGGCGGGTCATGTTCGCGCAATGGAAACGTCATGGGGTTATACATCGGCTTGATGGGCCGAGCGTCATCTATAGAAACGGAAAAACGGGCGTTATTACAGATGAGGAGTGGCATGATAATGGCCAGCTTCATAGAGAGGATGGTCCTGCGATAATTCGTCGGGATGAGAATACTGGAGAAGTTATCGAAACGCTTTTTTTTCTGTATGGGAAAAAACGTGACGGGTTAGAAAATTCTAATATTCCGAGTTTAGGTGCTTGACATAACGACCATAAATCAGACGATGAAACGGCAGTCTTTTGGGGGAGAATATGCCGTTTTCGCTTGTTGATTTTTACAAACTAGAGATTCCAGACGGTAGCCAGCATCGCCTTTTCCGTGACGAAGTGATTAGCGCTCTAACCGCAATTTACCGTAAAAAACCAAAGGACAAAATCCCATGGAAGAAAATCCGCAAAAAATTAATAGAAAAAGGCCATAAGCCCGAATTTGATGAAGATAAGCTGGAGAGTTTTCGGAAACATGTAAACAGAAAAGACGAATACGGCAGTTTTGAACGCCCCGGTGACAACAAGTTCTATGTGACTTTTTGTTTTTGGCTCTACTTTAGCCCTGAAGAATCTATGGGCCCTGAGTTGTCAGAAAAGTGCAAGAAGGCGGCTGATGATATTTTCAAGAGGGTTTGGAAAAGATCGATAAAAGAAGTCTTCGATAATTTGGACATCTGCAAAACTCTTGATGAAGATTTGGGGGGCGAAGCAAAGGGAAAAAACCAAAGTAATCCGACCGCAAAACCCACACTCACGGCGGAATCTGAGATTACAGAACCGACAGCCCCCTTCAAATGGCCGGATCATATTCCTGAAGACGTCGCATTTTCCGAAAAAGCGCTGGAGGGTGTGTGGCTTAATCCGCATAACCATCATTCCATAACCTTTTCAGGCCGTAAAAAGGAAAAGGCGCTTCTTGAGAAATTTATCAGAGATGACCGCCATTTCCTGATTGGCGCTCTCGTGGCTCCGTCAGGGGCCGGAAAAACGCGGCTGGTATCCGAATTCATGAAACCTTATATGGCGAAACACGATGGAAATGACGACTGGGACGCGGGGTTTGTAGAGAGCCGCGAAATCAGTCTCTGGAGTGCGGACAATTGGACGCCGACGCGAAACACCCTGATCATCATCGACTACACCTATAATTACGATGAGATCATTGACAAAATCATTGAGCGGTTCAAGAACAAAGAAAAATTCAATATTCGGCTCCTTATGCTTGATCATGTTTTGCCGGAAAAACTGCACGAGGATTTTGTTTATAAAACCCGCTACAAGAACCAGATTGCCGTCGATGGCGAAACCGGGCTTTATTTCGATCCGCACCCCATCATCCTGAAGCCGGAAGAGGACGACTCGGTTCTGCTCAGGGACATTATTGCCAGTTCCGCTGATCCCCACACTAAAGACAAACGGTATAAAAATGATGTCCCGATTATCATAAAAGCCGCCAAGGCTCTGATGAAAATCGGCAATACGACCGATGAAAATCCGACACAGGACCAGATTCGCAGGCGCGATTCCATTCGTCATCCACTCTTTGCCGCCCTTATCGGGCAAATTCTTTCCAAAAATGAGAATGAGGACTTTTCGAAATGGACGCGGCGCGACCTGATTACCTATTATTTTGAAGGACCGCGGCGCGTTCCGTGGATTATTGACGAGGATAACAAACATGCCAAAGCCCTCGGCCTGTGGACTGGCTGTTACGTTAGCGCCGCGACGCTTTTGCGGGGAGCGGCGTTTCGGGACCTCCGTGACGGTCTGCCGACAGCAGATAGGACAAATCTTAAAAAACAATTCTCCGATCTTAAACAGTATTGTAACCGAATTGTTGCAGGAGGAGACAACCGTACTCTTAGACCGTTTGAGCCGGATATTCTGGGCGAGGCCTTTTTTCTGAAATTCGTCGAGTATTGCGATGAGGCTGACGAAGAAAATGTGATTAACGCACTGGCGGCAATGCTTGCCTCGGGTAAATCTCCCGAGCAGCAGGAAAAAAACGCGGTCTCATTTCTGGAGACCCTGCAACGCCTTGTGCGCAACCTGATAAATGACGATCAGCAGATCGACGCTGTAAGAAACTCGTGGCAGGCGCTCATCCTGTTTTTAGAGCATAGGAGATTTCGGGATTACCCTCTCATGCGTCAGGCCGTATCAATTGCGCTAGTCGACATGGTCAAGCAATGCCGGATTTCCGGGCTGGATCATTTTGTTCCGCAGTTTGCAGAACGGATTGAATTGAATGATCTGTGTGCTGCAAGTTCGGGAGAACATTGGTTGAAGGTCGCTACTTGCACCGTACATTATTATGAGTGGATGGCGTCCGGGGGGCTTTCGACAGAAACTCATGATAAAGCACTTGTCGAAATTTTGAAAAACTGCAAAAGCCTGTCTAAAGACAATTGGTCGGCCATTACGGTTGCTGCATACGAGGGATGTTTGAACACGGCAATATCCGTATATCGTCTGTTCGGTGAAGATATCAATTCCAGCCAATCTGAAGGTTGGACAATTTTAATGGTGGCGGCGCGATATGGTTATGCCGATATGGTTGGCTGGCTGATTGAACAAGGGGTCGACCCAAATTTAACGGGGATAGTTGACGGCGCAACAGCACTAATGGTGGCCAGTCAGGTTGGACACCTGCCCATCGTCAAGCATCTGCTCGCTAACAAGGCAAAAATCAATCAGGGTATAGTGAACTATGGTTGGACGGCGCTGATGGCTGCCAGTGCGGTGGGACATCTTCCCATCGTCAAGCACTTGCTCGACAACAACGCCAACGTCAATCAGTGTACACTGGTCTCCGGCCGGACGGCGCTGATGACCGCCAGTGCGGCGGGGCATCTTCCCGTCGTCAAGCACTTGCTCGACAACAACGCCGATGTCAATCAGTGTACAATGAAATTCGGCCGGACGGCGCTGATGACCGCCAGCCTAAAGGGTCACTTACCTGTTGTTGAGTACCTGATCGCCAACAACGCCAATGTTAATCAGGGCGCAATGAATAACGGCGAGACGGCGCTGATGTCGGCCAGTCACGTAGGGCACCTTCCCGTCGTCAAGCACTTGCTCGACAATAACGCCAACGTCAATCAGGGCTCATTGGATGGTGGCTGGACGGCGCTAATGGCAGCCAGTCAGTCGGGGCACCTTCCCGTCGTCAAGCACTTGCTCGACAATAACGCCAACGTCAATCAGGGCACATCGGATGACGGCTGGACGGCGCTGATGGCAGCCAGTCAGTCGGGGCATCTTCCCGTCGTCGAATACCTGATTTCAAAGAAGGCCGATGTCGATCAGGGCACAACGGATAATGGCACAACTGCGTTGATGTTGGCCAGCCAGAAGAAACATGAGAGTATTGTCGCGTTACTGAACGAAAAACTTGACCGCCGTTAACCTGATGTGGTGAGAGAAAACTTTCGGATACTCATGGGGCGGTTTGAGAAGCGTATGCTGATGTTCGCCAAACCGGAAAATACCGAACAGGCGAAGGCAGACAAATCCTCTTCCTGATATTGAATTTGTCAAATTTGCACTCAGTTCCCCGAAAATGGTAAAATAGGGGTAAACAGATTGAGGGCTCATGAGCTTCGAGGAAAACGATAATACAAGGCAGCAACGGGAACAGGATTCAGTGCAAAAGCTGAATGATTTCAACGTCGAGCTGTCTGGCACAAAGGCGGGATATCTTTATAAAAGCTCCGCACCAGATGAAAAAAATCCCAATAATCCGGGCAACAATAAACGCGAAAAAGAAGAAAGAGCGTGGCGCTCTGCCCTTGATACTGCTTTGGCCGATCAGAATTATGCCGCTCTTTACCATGACGTTGGCAACGCCTTGCGGGAGGCCGAAAATGCGGCACAGGTCGCATTGGATGGACAATTGAATATTCTTGCCGGACTTGAAGGCGAGTATGCCGAAAGACTGGCCGGAGCCAATCGCCTGCCGGATAACACAGTCGTTTTTTTATCGGAAGACGGTAATGTCTATACCGCCGATGGGCGGAAGGTAGAAAGCCCGGAGCGCGACGCCATTGTGTTCAAGGACGAGGCAATGACCTATGAAGAACTCAAGGCGCGCGAAAAAGCACTCGCCGAAACGCGGCTGCTTCTTGAAGACGCCCGCCGCCATCAGGCTGACCTTGGTGACATGCGCAACCGTCTGGAAGACCTGAACAACCCTCCTTCTCTAGATGAATTGAAGAAATGGAAAGTGAAACTTGATGAGCAAGAAGCTAAATTGGACACCGCGCCACAACCGACAGTTTTGAACACTGATGAACTGACAGTTGTTACCGATAAACCCGTATTGTGATTACCGTGCGGAAATCTTGATCTTTCCGCACTGCTTTTCGAGAACGGCTAAAATAACGCCACGGGGATGATAGTTAGGAAATTTAGCCATCACGCCACGCAGATGCTTTTCGGCTTTCACCATATCGTTTACATACCAATTTTCGAAACATCTAGCTTGCTTCTTATTATTTTCCGCGACAACAGCACCCGCCATACCAATCGAAGTTTGGAAATAGGAACGCTGGCTTTCTTTCTGCCACTTCAAAAACTCCGAACTTTTAAAACCGTCCGCGAAAGAAATCTGTGGATAACCGGTCAGCAGCGCCGCAATGGCTATTGCGAAGCGGCTGCATTTTGGTGTGATCATAATGGATGGGTTTTGATCCAGCGTATAATTTACATATTTGATTGAGGTTTCAACTTGAAAATGGGTGGATTCCAGCTAAATTTGAAAACCGTAATCGGGCGGAAACGCCCTTCCACGCACCTGTTTAAAAGGCATCCCTTTTGTACAGGTGCCGATATGTCGGGAACCCCTCAGCGCATCGGCTACATGCGCGTCTCAACACCATCACAATCCATAGACCGTCAGGCGTTAGGCTTGCGCCATCATTGCGACGAATTGCGCTTTGAACATGTATCTGCCGCAGCAAAAACACGCCCGGTTTTTGAAGAAGTTTTAATTGGCCTGAATGAGAATGACACATTTGTTGTTTGGGATTTAGATCGGGCCTTTCGCTCAACTGTTGACGCAATTCTAACTTCCGAAAAGCTGCGCAGCCGAGGCGTTCACTTCAAAATTGTCAGTATGCATGTAGACACGGCCACACCGGAAGGCGAATTGTTCTATACCGTCATGGCCGGGTTCGCCCAGTACGAACGCCGAATTATCTCGCGCCGCACACGCGAGGGAATGGAAGCAGCAAAACGTAAAGGTAAACACATCGGCAGACCGTCTGCGCTTACACCGCAGACAATCCACGACGCTTACGCTTGGATTATTAAAACCAATTATCCCTGCCGATATGTTGCCGCCCTTTTGGGCGTCTCTCGCATTACCCTGCAACGCGGGTTCAGGCGACAAGGATTAACTGGCAACGTCAGGCCAACATCCAACTTTAATCAACAACGGGGAGAAGCGAATGGACCGTAAGAAAGCTGGTGACTTAATCGAGAAAATCTGAGTGATTGAAAAGCAGTTAAAGGCAGTTCAGAAAAATCTGACAGAAATCGAAACGGCCATTGCTGATGAAGTCCCCGAAGAAAAGTGACCCGTTGTTGCGCCGTTGAACCAAGTCAATGAACACCGAAGAATGAGGGAAAGTTTGCAGTTACGCTCTGCGCAAGATGTGTGCGTATTACGCACCATTTTGTCTGCGGTCGCTTCGCGATCCTCGGCAAGGGGGTCGCTGCGCACCCCCGTTGCATCCCCCGCGCGTTTAGGAAACGCTTACTCATGTCCGGCGTTCCAATATAGAAAGACGTTGCTGGAGTTCAACCGCAGCGCGAATGTTGTTTTTCAGAAGAACATCCGAAGCTCGAACAAGTCGATCAAATAGCGCTTTGTCTTGCTGGATGTCGGACGAGTGTTGGTCGATAAGTTCGGCAAAAAAATCGCAAGCTTTTTCCCCGTTCGTCGAGTTCTTCCAAAACTCACCCTGCTCTGCGTTTTGTATCACGGCGTCGGCTATCCACGTCGGTGCAGGATCGACGAACAGTGCTTTTCCCGGCCCAAGAATGAAAGTTACCAAAAAGCTGAAAAATGCTGGCGTGTGACCGAAGTTTTCGACCCATTTCTCGATGTGGCCTTTGAAATCACCAACCCCGTCCCAAGGCGTTGGCACGAGCGGTAGGCCATATGTAAAAATTGAAATCGTCACGCATTCTCCGAAGCCGGACGACACAAAATCTCGGGTCCGATGCCATTCAATTCCAGGATATGAGAGAACGATGTCGAATAGCTCGTCCCAACAAGCTGGAATATTCGAAGCTACCGGCCCCTCAACCGCTATGTGGTTCTGAACATAAGATAGTAAAAGATCATCAAGCAGCTGTTCACCTGCTCGATTATCAAGAAGCTTTTGAATAGGCGAAAGCACGAGTTCATGCCGCTCATCATAACTCAAATGCGGAAGTATAAGACCGCACCATCCCATGAACGGATTTGTCCAGTTATGTGGAGTGTTGCTGTCACGCCCTTTGGTGTCCCAAGGTGGCGTGATCCGCATTTTGGACTTGCCACGGTTTAATTCCGTGTCCTTGAATGGAATATTAGCCATCAAGGAGAACAACTATGGCACATCGACACACGGCAGAATTTAGACAGGAAGCTGTTCGTATAGCTTTGACCAGCGGACTGACACGCCGGCAGGTCGCATCAGACTTGGGGATCGGGTTTTCAAGCTTGAGCAAATGGATACGACAATCCCGCAATGATGAAACGCTCTCGGTTCCCGATCAGGATTTATATAAGGAAGTTGAACGGCTCCGCAAAGAGAACCGGCGGCTCAAGGAGGAGCGGGACCTGCTAAAAAAAGCCACGGTGTTCTTCGCGGAGCAAAGCAAGTGAGATTTGCCTTCGTTGAAGACCATCATGATCATGTTCCCGTCGAACGCCTTTGTCATATTCTGGGTGTGACATCGCGTGGTTATCGGGCGTGGCGCAGTCGCCCTATCAGCCAGCGTCAACGAGATGATATGGTGCTCTTGGCCCATATTCGTGAGCAACACAAATTGAGCCTTGGCAGTTATGGCAGGCCTCGTATGACTGAGGAGTTGAAGGATCTAGGTCTGAACGTTGGTCACCGCCGTGTCGGTCGATTGATGCGCCAGAATGGCCTGAAGGTTGTCAGAACCCGCAAATACAAAGCGACAACGCTCAGTAATCATCACTTTAATATCGCCCCAAATTGGTTGGAGCAAAAGTTTACTGCTGACAGGCCAAATCAGAAATGGGCTGGTGATATATCATATATCTGGACCCGTGAGGGCTGGTCATATTTATCAGTGATACTGGACCTGCATTCCCGGCGAGTCATCGGCTGGGCTGTCAGCAATCGCCTCAAAAGTGACCTTGCCGTACGGTCTCTGGATATGGCGATTGCTTTGAGAAACCCACCACCAGGCTGCATCCATCATTCGGATCGCGGCAGCCAATATTGCTCTCACGATTATCAAAAAAAGTTACGTCAAAACGGATTCAAAATTTCCATGAGTGGCAAAGGAAACTGTTTTGACAATGCCGCAGTCGAGACGTTCTTCAAAACCATCAAGGCAGAGTTGATCTGGCGACAACAATGGCAGACCAGATCACAACTCAAAACCGCACTGTATCAATACATCAATGGCTTCTACAATCCACGAAGACGCCATTCAGCATTAGGAGGAAAAAGCCCACTGGCATTCGAATTAAAAGCAGCCTGAACGAGATAAGGAGGCGGAACTAAAGTGGGACAAGTCCAATTAGCTTCAAGCAGGTTATCGCCGTCATAATTGCGTCCACCAGACAGTGTGATGCCAGGCAGCAAACTTAGAATTGCCTTTTTTGTTTCCTTTACTGAAATACGCGCCTCGTACATCTTTTCCCGGATGTCAGGATTGTTAAGAAATGCGACCTTTTCCATATCGCCGACCGGCACGTCCCATGTGAATCCCTTCAGAATATCTCCTTTTGGTTCCACAACGTGAATTTCGCTCCCAGGCGGCACGTTAATCAAGGTAGCCAACTCAATATGAGCCGTGGAAAGTTCTTGATTAATGGTTTCGAGCTGCCTGATCGTCTCCAACAGAGTTTTCTGGAAGCGAAGGGCTTCAAGTGGCTTGCTTAATCCCTCACTGGCAACGGTTTCGGCATTGTCCAATGCCTCTTTTGCCATCTGGATAGTCTCAGATACCTTTTTTTTCAGAACTTGCGCGGCAACCAATCTCCAATAGGCGTAACGCACTTCCTGGTTCAAATTATGAAGGACCTTGCGGCGACGTTCCGTTGCGATTAGCGCGCGATCTCCGCTTTGTTGGGCGGCGAAGTAGCTAACGCCAAAATCCAGAATGTTCCAGCTCGCGGTCAGGTCAGCGGTTATGTGTTCACGATCAGCAGAATACGTCGGATCAGCCGTTGACAGCACATGTGTATTGAGATTTCTGCTCCCTGTCACATCAAATTCATCCCGCCCACTGTAGCCTGCGTTGGCGGTTAATTTTGGTAAGAGGTCAAAACGAGATAAGTCACTTTGACCTAAGGCTAGCGCTTCTTTCATAACCTGGACCCGGTGATCCAGGTTGTATTTTATTGCCCGTGCAATTGCCTGGGACAATGTCAGCGTCTGTGAAATGGGTTCTACGTTGCCGAACATGGTCGCAATATCTTGATCTCTTGCAGCGATTAATTCTTTGTCGGTCAGCATTTTCGGTGACGTGGTACAGGCTGAAAGCATTACAAGTGTCAACACCGCTGCTGTGCGGCAATAGCCTCTCCTCGTATTTTGTATTTCGTTCATTTTTTTTATGTCCCCAAGTAACATTAACGGCCATGATAAATATTTATCCGGTCCTCTGTGATGCGTGTTGAGCGGCTTTCAGCAGCGCCGCATTACGTCCACCAAAACCCGAACGACTGGCTGCCGCCAGTTGTTCGGAAAATGCAGACTTCCCTTTCGGCGATCCTTTTGAATCATCTCTTCCTAGATCCAGGGCTATCTTTTCATTCAATGCACTGGGATCAAGGAATAGAGTCCCCTGATTGCCAGTATCATTTGGTGTGTTATTTCCATCCTGTGGCGTTGGCGTTACATCACCCTTTCCCGGTACGAAGCGAAAAGTTGTAGTGGCTTCGCGACCCAGAGAATCCCGGGCGACAACCCTGACCTGAATGGCTTCCTCCAGTCCCGGTGGCAATTCGCCGGTAAAGGTACCGGTTTCGGCATCAAAACTTAACCAGTTCGGTAGTGGTTGCCCATCAGCCTGCGAAGCCTGCAATCGTACTGTCGCTGCAGAATCGCTGTCAGCGAAAGCGTCGGCTGGAATCTGGAACTGGATTGTTCCTGTGCTGAAGGTGGTATCTGTCATTGGATGAAAAACAAACAAACCCTGAGAGCCCTGATTTGCACCGGCGCTGTCGCCGGCGACGACGACCTGGAATCCGCCCTGGCTGGCTTGCGTTAGTGTTGCCCCGACGCCGGAATCAAACCCCGGGAGGTTCCCAACAGGTTGGGAAGGCTGGCCGATTGGTGTGTTCCCGATGCCGACGTTATTGTCCAGGCCGAATCCGGCTAGCCCTGCTGCGGGCTCTCCTGTGCCGACAGGTCCGGTGTCGTCCGACGGATTGATAATCGTCACCAAACCATTCGCACCGCCATCAGGAAGAACGCCTCCATCCCCTTGAAGTGGCCCGTCAGCGATCACAGGCGGTGGGGCGGATGATGGCGCTGGTGGAGGCGGGCCATTGCCATTGACGACTAATGTAAAGTTTTGTTGGGTCGTCGTCGTACCGTCATTGGCACTGATAACTAAATTGTAGGTACCCACGTCATTCGGATTAGGTGTTCCGCTAAATCTAATTCCATTGGTGATTTTCCGATGCACCCAGTTGCCGACGTCGGTAACAAAAATGTTGCCTGAAGAATCCAAGGCCAGGTGTTTGGGGGAATTGAGGGTGGCGTTAGCTGCGGCTCCGCCATCGCCTGCTGTGTTCTGGACGGTTGTCAAAGAGGTGGTGTCGGTTGCGGTAAGGGCGGTGCCGCTGACCGTGGTAAGAATTCCGGTATCTGCATCAACCCTGCGGATTGTTTGGGCTTCCTCTTCGGTGAAATAGAGATTGCCGTGATCGTCTAAAGCAACACCCCATGGATGCGCCAGCTTGACGGAGGCATCGGTCGCAGCCACGTTATCGCCAGAGGATTGTTTGTTCATAAACGCCCAGTTTTGTGCAGGTGTCCCGATCACTGAAGTATATGTGGTGCCCGCGTATGTGGAGATGATACCGGTGGCCCCATCCACCTTGCGGATGACATTGTGGTAACGATCAGCGATGTAGGTATTGCCGGATTTATCAACAACACTATCCATCGGGCTGTTCAAGTGAGCAGAATTCCCATTTGCTGCAAGGCCATCGCCGAGGGGAGAAACGGTTCCGTTGGCGCTTCCCGCATAAACCGAGGCCTGCGGTGTTCCTGCCGTAATCGTAATTTTGTACACGGTGTTGTTGCCTGCCGCGCCAACATAAAGGACGTCGTTGTCATCAATTTCAATGGCCCAGGGGAATGAGAATTTCTTGCCAGCTGCATCCACGGTTACCCCTACGCCAACGTCCGTACCAGAGCTGCCAATCACTCCGAAAACCGTTGTGATGGTTCCGTCGGTAGCTATCTTGCGGATGGCGTGATTGTTGTAATCGGCGATGTACATATTGCCACTGCTGTCGAACTTCACGTCCATCGGTTGGCCCAATGCGGCGCTTGTCGCTTGGCCGCTTTCACCGGCGTTGCCCGCGTTGCCACTCACTCCTAACTGTCCCGCTACGATCGTTGTGATCCCGGCAGAATCGACTTTGCGGATGACTCGGTTGGATGTGTCTGCGTAATAAAAATTACCATTGGAATCCCAATCAAATCCAGCTGGATAGCGATTGGTGGAATCCAGCACCTGACCGCCGTCACCAGCGGTATTCGCCCGGGTGGTTGCGTCAGTAATATCTGTTCGCACACCCAAGGTGCCGGTAATGGTGTCGATGGGGGTGCTGCCCCCCACGGTCAGCCAACTAGGCGCGCCCGTCACCGTATAGGTGATCACATCGCCATCCAGGTCCGCGCCGGTGGCCGTAAAAGAGAAAGCGGTATTTTCTGTCGCCGTTGCCGACGCCGCACTGGTGATGGTTGCGGCATCTTCGGTTGGCGTGACGTTAAGGACAATAACCCCGTCAGTAGGTCCCGTCGCTGCGGCATCCTGGACATGGGTCGTGATGTATGTATCGACATCATTATTGGTGTTGGGCGTGAAGGCCACCGCCGCCAATGCCGCGTTCACGGCAGTCAGGGTGCCGCTGGCGGTCCAGACACCGGTGGTGGCGTTATAGGTTTCGCCATTGCCGCTGCTGGCGGTTAATGCTCCGGCGGTTTCATTGACCAGGGTCAAGGTGGCGGTAAGCGTATCGCCAACATCGGAGTCCGTGATCACGATGTTGGTCAGGGCGACAGAAGCATCTCCTTCGGTATAATTGACGGTATTGCTGAGGTTGGTGGCCGTAGGGGCAGCCAACAGGTTACCGTAAGTGGAAATGGCTTTAGCTGCAAAAGGGCGTGTAGCCTCGATCTGACCTGTTGTCCGCTCCAGGTCCCAGTCTCCACCGCGATCAGATGCGCCCGTATCGTCGTCAGATGCCGCTACGTCGGCCCCGGTCGCGGCCGCCAGTGCTGTAATGAAATCCTGGCCTTTAGTTCCGGCGCCAACATCACATCCATATAGCAGGATATCTGCGTTAACATCCAAAACCGGAGCGATGGATTGCAGATCGGCGGCGCGTTGCCCCAGTGCTTTTATGTCAATCCTGCTACTTCCCAAAAACAGGGTTCCCGCCTCACCATGGGAAACGATATGTATGGCGTCGATGCCGGACCTGCCAGCAAGGGCTTGGTTGATTTGCGATAAGCCATCTTCTTGACCATTTATGTATACGACCTCGGCATTGGCAGAAATACCTTCCGTCAATACCTGTGTGTCCTCGACCCGGGTATCAACGAATACAATCTCGACAGACTTGCTCGCGCCAACATCAGCAACTACCGGAGACAGAACATCAGATGTACTGTCAGCCAGCGAATCCGACGCCGCCGTAGCAGCCTCAACGACCGCTGCCACCGCCGCGCCATCGAACATGATCCGAGGCTCCAGGGTGTCCATCATCATATGAGAGACAGATAGCATTTTTGGTTTTTGATTTTGGGCTACAGTACGAATAATACTCTCCATTACGAAAGTTTCAGACACTGACACAAATTCATTTTTCATCGCCTTCCGTCGCTGAAAAATGCATTTCTTCGGAAGTAGATATCCTTTGTTATTACCTAAATGCGACTTCTGTATTTCTGTTTCCTGATATTCGTGGCAGAAGCTAACCTATTAAAATAACAGATAATAATCGCATGTATGCGTCAGCGTCCATTTTATGGAGCGGTGGAAAATGTGTATACACTCTAGGCTTATCAATGCGTCTGCATTTTGTTACCCAGGATGTAACAGGTGTGGAGGGCCAACTCGGCAGTAGAAACCATTTCTGTAATACCCTCGAAACTTGTCGGCATGCTTGAGGATTATAAGAAGGACAGGAAGTGTCTTGGGAAAACCTGCCCTTATTTCTATCCCCACCTTTTGCGGTATACGTTCGCAACGTTGATGCCTGAAGAAAATTGCCGCTGACCTTGGACTTGTCTAAATAAACAAGCGGAAGGGCAAGCGGCGCAAACCTTGAAAAACTATCTCATAGGCCAAATCTGCGACGACGATGGAGAAGGGGGGGGCGAAAAAACCTGTAAAAATTTACACATTTACTTACACATATTCACACAATTTTTAAAATAATATTGTAATATCAATTAGTTAAAAATATACGCAAAGCACTTAAAATCCCTCGGTCCCACGGCCTTGCCGGTTCAAGCCCGCCCGCCCGCCCCAATTGTTTCAAACTCTTTTAGCCAAAAAAAACCGGGCCATAGTGGCCCGGCGAGTTTAACAGGGAGGTGTCAGAGGGGCGCTTGGGGGAGCGCGATGGGAGGAAACCCGTCCTCTGACATGACGGATAATAAGCCAACCGTGTTACGGCCAGATAACCATGATGTATCTATGAAGTTACAACGTGTTACAGCCATTCGCCTTATGAGTTCAGGAAAACTGATAAGGAATGGCGCGCCTGCGGCGCGTCAAAGGGCCGTCAAGATTTACAGTCGATCCGAATTTCTACATTCGGATCGACCGCAAAACCTGTAATCGCCGGGCCTATTTGCGTTTATGCAGCGGCACGTAAGCGCGGGGTGTTGCGCCGGTATAGAGCTGGCGCGGACGACCGATTTTCTGTTCCGGGTCCTTGATCATCTCTTTCCACTGGGCGACCCAACCGGCGGTTCGGGCAACGGCGAACAGAACCGTAAACAGGCTGGTCGGGAAGCCGAGCGCCTTCAGGGTGATGCCGGAATAGAAATCAACGTTGGGGAACAGTTTACGATCGATGAAATAGTCATCGTTCAGGGCGATCTGTTCCAGTTCCATGGCCAGTTCGAGCAGCGGTTCATCCTTGATGCCGAGTTCGTCCAGGACCTCGTGACAGGATTCCCGCAAGACGGCGGCGCGCGGGTCGTAGTTCTTGTAAACCCGATGGCCGAATCCCATCAGGCGGAACGGGTCCTTGTCATCCTTGGCGCGTTCGATGAATTCCGGAATCCGGTTCTTGGAGCCGATATCACCGAGCATCTTGAGCACCGCTTCGTTGGCCCCGCCATGGGCCGGTCCCCAAAGCGATGCAATACCTGCGGCGATGCAGGCAAACGGGTTGGCGCCGCTTGATCCGGCAATGCGCACGGTTGAGGTCGAGGCGTTCTGTTCGTGATCGGCGTGCAGAATGAAAATGCGGTCGATGGCGCGGGCCAGCACCGGGCTGACCTTGTATTCTTCCGACGGCACCGAGAAGGTCATGTGCAGGAAGTTGGCCGCAAAACCCAGATCATTGCGCGGATAGACGAACGGCTGGCCGATTGAATACTTGTAGGCCATGGCCGCGATGGTCGGCATTTTGGCGATCAGCTGGTGTGTCGCCAGACGCCGTTGTTCGGGGTCCCTGATGTCGGTGCTTTCGTGATAGAACGCCGAAAGAGCGCCGACCACGCCGCACATTACCGCCATAGGGTGCGCATCCCGCCGGAATCCACGGAAGAAAAGCGCCAATTGTTCGTGCAGCAACGTATGATACGTAATATCCCTAACGAACGCTTCCTTCTGCGTGGTGTTCGGCAATTCGCCGTACAGCAGGAGATAGCAGACGCCCAGATAATTGCTGTGCGCCGCCAGGTCCTCAATGGCGTACCCACGATGGCGGAGAATACCTTTTTCACCGTCGATGAAGGTGATTTCCGATTCACAGCTGCCTGTTGACGTATACCCCGGATCGTAGGTGAAATACCCGGCATCGCGATAGAGGTGGCGAACGTCGATGACGTTTGGCCCCTCGGTACCGCTTAGCAGAGGAAGGTCGAAGCTTTTATTATGAGCGGGGTCAATAAGTGTGACGTGATCCGTGGAATTCCCGGATGACGTCTGTTCCGATTTGGTTGTCATAGCTGCCCATCCTTTCAGTCAGTGACGACACAACGGATGAATGCGTTCAACGGGAATGATTTTTCCATCGGTTAAAAACGCCATGGTATTATAAAATTTGGTGACCAACTTGGCATTGACCTGCCTCAATCAGGGATAGATAAAGCGGTTTCAAGGGGGAAGCGCAAACCCGCCGCTGGGTCGTCAATGAGCGATATCTCCCAAAAGCAATTATCTATAAAAACCGTCCTGCCGCGATCAGGTCTGTTGCGTCATCGACGTCGAGCCACTGGCCGGGGACATAGCACACACGGATGTCGTGCCCCTTTTTGGTGATGCGGTTAAACAGGCCGATCATGCTGGCCGATTGAAGTTTGCCTTCGTCACTCAGCGTTCCGATCTCCCGGGTGACGATTTCGCTGCCCCTGGCGTTCAGCCGGACCAGCCCGATCCATTCGCCGTCGATGTCGGCGTCGTTCAGATCAGGTCCCATATCTGTCAGCGTTGTCGGTTCATCACCCAGGTATTCACCGGCGGGCCTCTTCGAACAGCTGACGAAATCACGAACCCATGCGTCGGTGCTTGACGTGCGTTCGCGCCACAGGGCGTCGACGGCGATGCAGATATCGGCTTCTACATCAAACAGCTGATCAAGGTAATACTGACGAAACAGCACATCACCATAGGCGATCACGCAATTGCCGTTGATCCGTTCGCGCGCACAGGCCAGGCTGCCGATTTCGCCGGTGCTGGCGAACAAATCATTATCGACGGTTTTGATGGAAGGCAGATTAATCTTATCTTTTGCATAACCGCGTACAACCGTGATCTCGCCGATACCGGAATTTTTCAGAGTCGTCACCAGGCGGCCGAGCAGGGGTTCGCCGCGCACATCAATCATGCATTTGGGCTTGTCTTTCGTCAGCTCCCCCAGGGCTTCACCCCGGCTGGCGGCAAGAACGATCGCCCGGCGGGTGTTCTCGGAACCTGGCAGATACTTTTTTTCAGCCTCTTCAAGTTCGGCGTTGCCGGTTAGTTCGAATACGTCCTTGACCTTGACCATGTTCTTATCGACACCTGCGATGGATTCCTCTCGAAAAATCTGACGTGACGTCTCGCGAATGGAAGTTATGGCGGCGCGAAGATTATGGTTGGCCCAGATGGCAAGCGAGATACGGGCATCACGGAAATCCCCGGTCGGCGTATTCGGGTATTTGGTGGGCACGATAACGACCGGACAGCGGTTGTCCCAGTGTCTGGCGAATTCCATGATCTCGTCCGATGTTGATTCCTTGGAATGGATCAGGATGGCATCGGCTCCGGCGTCGCGATAGGCCTCGGCCCGGCGCAGGGCCTCTTCCATGCCAAGTCCGGAAATAAGCGCTTCAACGCGGGCGACAACGTTAAAATCCGGGTCGGTCTGGCTGTCTTTTCCGGCTTTTATTTTGCCACAAAATTCGTTGATGTCGGCCAGCGGTTGCCCATTGCCCAGAAAGGAATTGGTTTTTGGGAACAGTTTGTCCTCGATGCAGATACCCGCGATCCCACGCTGACACAGTTTGGTCACTGCGCGGCGCATGTTGTTGAAGTTCCCCCACCCGGTGTCACCGTCGACCAGAATGGGGATAGATGTACAATCAGACATGAATTCCAGAACTTCCAGAACCTGCGTCCAGGAAGCTTCGTTGTTATCGCGCACTCCCATGGCCGCCGACATGGACAGCCCCGATGCCCAGATACCCTTGAACCCGGTCTCCTCGACAATCCTCGCCGACAGGCCGTTATGAGCTTCCATCAGAAACTCCAGGTCTGTCGATGTCAGCAGTGCCCGGAGTTTGGAAGCCTTGGTTATGGATGTCTGGAAAGAGGGGCGTGAGGATGCAGGTCGCGGCGTCATGGTGTAGCCTTTATGCTGATTGTGTGTTGAGTGGCCGGACATCAACAAATTAAAAAACAAACTGCAAGATTATTCTCTTATCCTAAGAAAAATACTTGAAAATAGTGTGTGTTGTTTACTGAACAAGACTGAAAATTACCGATTATTACCGATTTTCTGTTGTTTTATTTGATCTGTGTTGCTGCCGAATAGTAGATTTCAAAGCTCGACCCCCAACCTTGCTGATGGCATAATGCTGGTCAATAGCCTCCCCAAGAGAGGTATTCCAGAGCGCGCTGAGGAGAAGTAGTGGGTACGTTTGCGGGAAAAACCTATGAAGTCCAGGTGGACCATGGGGGGGGGCGTTGGGTCGTGGTTGATGTCCATGAAACCCGAAAAGTTTCCATCGCACAGGCCCAGGAATTTCTGGAGAGTGGAAGGTATGGCGGCGTCAGGGTCGTCGCCGAAAGCGAACGCACGGGCGTCGAAACCGTGTTCGAGGAAATCATCGAAGGTTTCGATGATCGTCCGGTTACCATCGTCGCAATCGATAAGGCGCCACTTTGCAAAACGTTCGGTGATTTTTTCAAACTGGAATCACGCCGCGCCATAGGCAGGGTCCTTCGTAATTATCTTGAACGTCAGGGCCGTTCGGCGCTGGAACTGATGTACGATTCCAGGCAGATAAGAATTCTTGAAAATAACGAATCCCTGTTCCCCCAGGCCATTCAGCAGATCGCGGGTGCGCAGGCGCGGGGAACGGACATCAAACCATCCCAACGTGCGGACGAACTTTATAAGGCGATTGAGCAGGTTCGTCACAAAGCGCATTCAGTTGTTAGCAATGATGTCGGATACCTGACGCTCAAAAACAAAGGTATTGATGCCTTGATCAAGGAGATGAAAGAGGGTCATGGAGAGGACGAAGCGCCGTATTTCATCCGACATGCTTTTGCCCGCCGCCTTGGCGATGGCGGGGACTGGAATCGCAAAATTGAACTGATGGTGGAACTCGCGGAAAATCGCGTCGCCGGTGACGGAGTTTTCTTTCTGGATGAGGTATGTGCTGAAATCCTGGATGGCGTTCCGGCGATCCGCGAACTGCTGGCTGGGCAGGCGGATTCATTTGCCGCCAATCGCGTTCTGATCCTTCTCAGCAAGGGCCGCGCCAAGGTCCCGCCCAACGCGTTGTCGTGCATTGAAGCATTCAACGATGTCATGGGACGGTTTGATCTGTCATTCACCAAAAATGTGCTGCTTGGTCATGTAGCCGCGTTTCTTAGTGGGATACGCCCGCTGACCCGGGAAGGTCATGAAGCGGAGCGCAAGGCGTTCGGCATGATGGTTCGCGAACTGGTGGATGTGGCCGGTCTCAGGGGCGGGGCGGGCATGTGCGGGGCCGTTACCCGGCGGGCGCGGATTTCGTTTGCCGGTGGCGGCGAGAATCTTTCCTTTAGCGACGCGATGGCGCGGATCTTCAATTTGCTCCCTCACAGGGCGGCGCGTATCGGCTATCTGGTGGAACTGTCCCTGGCGGAAATTTCACGAGAGGAAAAAGGAATCGTGCTGGCCAGTTTATCGCGAACCGTCGGGCAACTGACGTCTCTGGCGGCACTGGTTCCGTCCGGTAGTTCCCGAGCGATGACAGAGGCCGCCATTGGTGGCTTGAAGCAACGTCTGACCTCGAACGAAATTCCACAAGAATGGCGTGATGCGCTGACAAAAACGTTTGATTCGTTATTGTCCAAGCCGACGTCGGATATACCCTCGACCCAACCGACCTCCGTAATCATTACAGATGATGAGTTCAAAGCCATGTTGAGTGAAAAACCACCGCACAAAGACGCTTCGAAAGGGGATATTCTGTTTGAAGAGGGAGACCTCGGCGACGAAGCTTATCTGATTCAGGAAGGAGAGATTGAGGTCTTTCAGAGGATCGGAAATGCAGAACATGTGATCGCGACTCTGGGGAAAGGTGAAATTCTTGGGGAGATGTCGCTGATTGACAATCAACCGCGCATGGCGTCCGCACGTGTTCTGGATAATACAAGGCTTATGGTGATTACGCAGGATTCCTTACGCATGCGTCTGCACAGGTTGCAGCAGGAAGATCGCGTGATGCGACGACTGCTGGATGTACTGGTCAACCGCCTGCGCGGCGATGCCCAGACAGGAGTATGACTGTTTAAATCCGGGTCAATAATTGCCAGCGCAATCCCCCTTCGTTTTTGATGCTTGAGGGCAAAATGAAAAAATCAGAAGACCAGATCAAAATATGCCCGCTCACTCCCGTTATTGGTGCGGAAGTCACAAATTTTCAAATTTCAAAGACCATGGACCAAACCCGGTTCGGTCTCATTCACGACGCCCTGATGACTCATCAGGTATTATTTTTTCGTGATCAGGACATGACGCTTGATCAACAAAAGGATTTTGCCAGGCAATTCGGCGACCTGCACATTCATCCCGGTATTCCGGGACCCGAGGGCCATCCGGAAGTGATTGCCATCCATGCGGATGAAAATTCGACCCGGATCGCCGGAGAAGACTGGCATTCCGATGTCTCTTGCGATGATGAACCGCCGATGGGCAGCGTTCTGCATATGCATACCGTTCCGGACACGGGCGGAGATACGCTATTTTCCAGCATGACGGCGGCTTATGACGCGTTGTCTGAACCCATGCAAACGATGCTGGACGGTCTGACGGCGCGCCATAGTGGGGAAATGGCCTATCGGGGACGGTATGAGTACAGAGGCGTCGATGATGAAGGGATGTCCTATCCCGATAACGATCATCCGGTTGTTCGCACACACCCGGTTACCAAACGCAAAGGCCTGTTTGTCAATCGCATCTTTACGAGCCGCATCAACGGGGTGACAGAGGCGGAAAGTGAGTCTCTGCTTCAATTCCTGTTCAGGCATATTGGAAAACCGGAATTTCAGGTCCGCTTCCGCTGGCGTCCGGGAAGTGTCGCTTTCTGGGATAATCGGGCGGTCCAGCATTACGCCATATGGGATTATTTCCCGAAAACCCGATCAGGGTATCGCGTTACGGTCGCCGGTGATCGACCTTATTGAGCATTTGCGGAATGCCGGTGCTTATTTCCATGGGAAAGCGGAGCGTGGAGGCAAATTTCCGTCGGTCGGTAATTCGGCCCCTGCTGCCCGCGATATGGCTTCGGCAATGCGCAGTCCTTCGTTCCACTTGACCATGCGTTCTGATCGGGAGAAAGAGCCGACTTTTAGCTGTTTCACCCCCCAGCCAACTCCCAGGTGGACGATGGTGGTGTCTTCCGTTTCACCGGAACGGGCGGAGATGATAGCCCCGTACCCGGCGGTTTTGGCTGCCTCGAACGCCGCTTTGGTTCGACTTAATGTTCCCGCCTGATTGGGTTTAATTAACACGGCGTTGCATGCCTTGTCATTTGCCGCCCGCGCGACCCTGTCGGCATTGGTCACCAGGAAATCGTCGCCGACCACCTGAACGCGCTTGGAAACGGCCCAGGTAAAGCGAATCATACCGTTAAGGTCATCTTCGCCAAGTGGGTCTTCGATTGAGACGATTGGAAAGCGTTCCGTCCAGTCAACCAGCATCCCGGACAACAGGTCGCTGCTCAGCTTGCGATTGTCGCGGGTGAGGTGGTAGTTGCCGCTGGCGCCGAATTCAGAAGCCGCAACATCAAGGGAAATCGCCATGTCTTCGGCTGGCCGATGGCCTGATTTTTCAATGGCGCGGGTCAGCGTTTCCAAAGCTTCTTCATTGCTCTGGAAGGCTGGCCAGAACCCCCCTTCATCAGCGACGCCACTCAGGAGACCCGCCTCAGACATGAGGTCGCCAGCGGCGCGGTAGACATCAGCCGTCCACTCAAGTGCTTCTGCGTAACTTTTTGCTCCGACCGCGATCACCATGAAATCCTGAATATCAACCCGTCGCCCGGCGTGGGCGCCACCACCAAAAATCTGAATTTCAGGAAGCGGCAGAGTATCTGCCGGGCTGTCACCCTGAAATGTTCCGATGTATTGCCACAAGGGTAGTTTTTCCGCCGCCGCCGCCGCCTGTTGAGCCGCCATTGAGGTCGCGATCAGCGCATTGCCGCCCAGGCGGCCAAGGTTTTCCGTGCCGTCCAGTTCAACCAGAAGCCGGTCAATCTCTGCCTGGTTGTCAATACGCATACCTTTTAGCAAGTCCTGGACTTCACCATTGACCGCTCCAACAGCTCCAGACACTCCCAATCCGCCGTAACGCAAACCACCATCCCGAAGGTCGAGGACTTCACCTGACCCCGTCGATGCGCCTGCAGGCGCTATGGCGCGGCCCATTGCGCCATAGCGCAGTGTGATCTCGACCTCTATGGTCGGTCGGCCACGGGAATCCCAGACTTGTCTGGCATGGACGTTCTTTATATTTTTTTTGCTCAAGGTGAGCTCCGTAAGTTCAGTTCAGGATTTCAGGCTGTTGTGCCATTGCCGACGAATATCAGCAAGTTTAGTCGGTGGATTTTTCAGCAGGTCTGTCGATATCCGGCGAATATGATTCCTGCTGTCTTCCGTGGTCAGGTATTCCACCGGCGAGCGGCCATCAATCCTGCCCAGCATGAGGGCCGGCAACAACCGAGCAGCACGGACTTCGATGGACTCGGTTCCATTGCCCACCTTGTCGTTGTAGCCGGAGACCATGGAATCGAAACACATCAGGTAACCTTCGCAAAAATCGGGTTTCCACAGACATTTCAGAAGAAAGTGATTAAGGCAGAATGCCAGGTCAAAAGCCGGGTCCCCGTAGCATGCACATTCAGCATCAAGGATTTTTGGGCCGTCCGGGCCGACTAGAATGTTTTTAGGACTGATGTCGCCATGAATCAGTGCGGTTTTTGTTTGTGCCGTTATTTGTGAAAGCCCTATCAGTATACCTGACAACTGGGGATGTATTTTTGCTGTGGCTTCAAGGTAAGGCTCCAGACGTATGGCGTGAAAGATACTGTCGGAACAAAACTGAAGTTCTGTCTTCGTGTCATTCATGGTGTTGGTATGAATACTTGAAATGGTATCGCCAACTTTGCGGGCGAAATCGGGATTGATCTGACCTTTGCTGAGGCAGGTTTTCCAATTGGAGTGAGTTTCCGGTGGAATATAGGTCATGGCAAACATGCCGTCTTTTGCGTTGTCGGCCAGAATTTCCGGTGCGATACCCGGAACAATCTCATTGGCCTTTCGCATCCAGGCGACTTCATAGGCGTTGCGTTCCACCGGTGCGTACCAATCCTGATCGACCTTGAGCTTGGCGAGCGCGGATTTGATGCAGAACAGCCCCTGCGGAGTTTCCACGCGCCAGATGTCTGATGACACGCCGCCGTCCAGCCGGGAAAAAATAGCTGATTCAGCGGGGCTTAACAGTCCCGCCCGACGGAGAAATGTTTCAAATTTCTGATGGGAGTGCGTATTCATGAGAATTTTTATAAATGACCCGGTCAGTATTTAAAACAATTACGAAATGTCGTGAAACCAGCTGAAACATATTGACACATAACTGACGTCAACCTGTTACATGAAGATGATAGGTTGTGTTCAATGAGTTGCTGCTTCCCCCCAAGTTGGTAGTGACTTTAGTCAGGGGCCTGTCCCCCCTCGCCCCTGACAGCCTCCCTGTAAAACTCGCCGGGCCTAAATGGCCCGGCGTTTTTTGTTGGTCCGCGGGGGTGTCGCTGGATCATAAAAAAAAATCAGGTAGACTTCTCCGATGAATGAATTGATGACGAACGGTGGCAGTTTCCAGATGTGGGTGGTTTTCGCCCTGATTCTCGGGGCGCTTGGCTTTTACATCCGCGAACGCGCATCCATGGAACTGACGTCTCTCGGTATCATTTGCTTTCTGCTGGTGTTTTTCAGCTTTTATCCAGTTCTCGGTATCGACGGACGCAACTCGGTGACGCCCGCCCGCATACTCCAGGGATTTGCCAATCCGGCACTGATCGCGGTGCTTGCGTTGCTGGTTCTGGGGCAGGGCATGGTGCGAACCGGCGTGCTTGATCGCGGGGCGACGTTCCTGTTGGGTGTCAGCCGTGGTCATGGCGGAATGTTGTTAACGATGGTCCTGCTGTTGATCGTGGTCGCGGTCGTCAGTGCGTTTTTGAACAACATCCCGGTCGTGGTGATATTTATTCCCATCATGCAGGCCCTGGCGGCGAGATACAGGCGTTCCGCCAGCAAATTTATGATCCCACTCAGTTACGCGGCCGTATTCGGTGGCATGACAACCCTGATTGGTTCGTCAACCAACCTTTTGGTCAACAGCGCCCTCATCGAAATGGATGTGGCACCGTTTGGTTTTTTTGACTTTTCAGTTCCCGGTACGGTCATGGCGCTGGCAGGGCTTGCCTATGTGATTTTTGTTGCCCCTTATCTGCTACCGGACCGAACCGGCGTTGTTGATGAAATTGGCGATGGCAGTGGCAAACATTTTATCGCGCAGATGACCATATCCGGAACGTCTGAACTGATCGGAAAGGCTTCTTCGGGGGGGTTGTTTCCGCATTTGCCGAACAAGACCCTCCGCATGATACGACGCGCCGACGAAACCATTCTGCCGCCGTTTGAGGATTATGTCGCACGTTCCGGAGATGTCCTGGTGGTTGCAGCGACGCGTGAGGCGTTGACGCAGACATTATCCAATGATCCGCAATCCCTGCACCCGGACTTGGAAGATGGACAAAGCAACACCGCAGATACCGAAGGGCAGGGACGTTGGAAAGCGGGCGATCAGGTGATCGCCGAAGTGATGGTCGCACCGGGATCTGGGTTGATTGGCTTCACTTTGCCGCAAATTGGTTTTCGTTATAAATCCCATTGTGTTGTCCTTGGCATTCAGCGCCGGTCGCGGATGATCCGTTCGCAGTTGACCGAAATCCGGCTGGAAGCCGGAGATGTTTTGCTTGTTCAGGGCCAGTCAGATGACGTTTCTCACCTGCGCGTCAGCCGTGACGTGGTTCTGCTGGAGTGGTCCGCCGCTGAAATGCCTGCCTTGAAGAGAGCAAAGCGGGCGGGCATGATCTTTCTGGCCGTTGTCGCTTTTGCGGCGACCGGCGTTGTTCCGATTGTGGTCAGCGCGCTTTGTGGTGCTGCGGCAATGGTCATTGTCGGCGTGCTCAATATCCGCCAAGCCTTTCAGGCCGTGGACCCGAAAATCGTCACGACGATCTCGGCGGCGTTGGCATTAGGGGTCGCCTTGCAGGAAACCGGAGGAGCCGCGTACCTTGCCGACCATCTTATTACGGCTCTGGACGGTGCTTCAGAGAGTACTATTCTGTCTTTATTTTTCCTGCTGGTGGCGGCTCTTTCCAACGTTATCAGCACGAAAACGGCTGCCGTGCTGTTCACGCCCGTGGCGGTGGATATTGCCGTCGAATTGGGCGTTTCGCCCGTGCCATTTGCCATCGCCGTTATCTTTGCCGCCAACTGTTCATTCGCCTCGCCACTTGGCTACCAAACGAATCTTCTGGTGATGGGGCCCGGCCACTACAGGTTTATGGATTTTGCTAGGGCGGGCGTGCCGCTGATTTTCCTGATGTGGATCATTTTCAGCCTGTTCGTGCCCTGGTACTACGGCATTTAGGAAGTTACCCCGCCGTCAGCTTGTTAATTGCAGCGCCGATGCTGGTGACGGGCAGGACTTTGGAACATAGCCCGGCCTTGGCGACGACGCCGGGCATTCCCCAGACTGTGCTGGTTTCGAAGTCCTGGGCAATCACGGTGCCTTTGGCGTTCGCGACCATCTCCGCCCCATTTTTTCCATCCGATCCCATACCGGTTAATATGGTCAACAGGGTTTTGGCTCCATAAATCTTGACAATGCTTTCCACCATGGGTTCGACTGATGGACGGCAGAAATTTATCGCGGGGTCCTGGTTGAGGACGATCTCAACATTTCCGGGACGTCCACGGAAAGTCATATGATGATCGCCGGGCGCGATATAGACATGATTTGGCTTAAGTGCCATGCCGGTTTCACCTTCGACCGCCGTTTTCCCGGTTCGTTTGCTAAGTGTTGTTGCCAATACGGTTGTGAATGTCTTCGGCATGTGTTGTGTGATGACGATTGGCAGTGCGAATTGGCCCGGCAAGTCCTGGAGCACGGTCATCAATGCCTGCGGTCCGCCTGTGGAGCTGCCAATTGCCAGAATTTGCGGGCGTTCGCGAGATGCGGGCCTGAGCTCTATTTTCTCCGTCGGTGGAGACGGAGTCGGTCGTGCTGTCGGCGCGGGTCTGACGCCTTCCTGACGCCTTGCCTTGGCGAGCGAGCGAACGACCCGGCAGAACTCAGCCTGAAAGTGGGCGAAACTTGAGATTCCGGTAAAATCAGAAGGCGTTTGGACGAATTCTGCGGCTCCAATCTCAAACCCCATCATGCTCTGGCGCACGTTGGCGAAACTTAACGTTGACGCCATTATGATTTTTGTGTGCCGGTCAACACGTAGCAGACGGCGGATCGTTGTTAGCGGGTCTTCGTTCGCCATACCGATATCGAGCACGACGACATCACAATGTTGGCGCCGGAAGGCGGAAATTGCATCGATCCCCGAGAAATAATGTCCGACGATCTTGAGTTTGCTGTCTGCGGATAACGCGTCGGTAAGGTACCCGTCAATCCTGCCGTCATCGGCAATAATCATGACGGAATAAGGATCAGTATCGTGGGTTTTTGCAGCGGACGTCATAAGCACCCATTTCAGCCTTACCGCCGACAGCCGGTAAAGGATATAAGGGGATTTAACAGTAAACCGCCACTATGAGAAAGGTTGTTTTCGAGTATGGCGACCTTATTTCCAAGTTATGTTAGATCATAAACCAGATGAAGTTGATGAGGATACGGCGTTTCTTCGCGCCGGTACCGGCAGGTTGACCCCGTCGGAAAGCCGTCAGTTTCGTCTCAGAATAAGAACTGTGCTTGATGAGGAGAGGATGCTGGAAAGGGGGTCGTACCGGGCGCGTATTGAGCATCAGGTTCGAAAATGGCGGCTCATCCACCGTTATGTTCACGATCATCCTTTTCCAACCCGTACTGATATTCCCAGAAGTGATCAGTGGCGCGCCGTAATCGAATATGCGCGAGATCTTGGAGACCTGAATGTTCTAGACTGGGTTCTGCTGCAGGTCGAAGTCGCGGCGAATATTGAGCGCGGTGTACGTGAAATGCGCCCGCGTAAAAGCGGGCCGTGTCATGACCAGCTTCTGGAAGTCGCGGCCGACCGGAAACGCAAGGCGTTGGCCGTCTACAAATGGGAAACGGCGGCCACCGAGGGCGGCGCAAATTCTGCAACCACCAGAACCCTGACTGACGCCATCCTGAAAGCTCATCAGCCGCTCGTCAATGGCGGCACCGAAAATCTCTAATCACCTGGGGATGCGGGATGATGAAACAAAGCCGCCCTGACCAGTCCATTCATGGATTTGATAGACAGGAACGCCGTGCAGATGTTCGGGGTAGGGGTCTATTCTGAGATCGTGAGCCGTACTGGGCGTGGTGGTCGCTGGAATGGCGCCCAACTTTTGCAATCGAGCGCGATGCGCATGCCCACAGAATACCCGGACAATGTTGGTGTAGCCGGAAAGCAGAGAGGCGAGGTCATCTACGGCGTCATGGGTTTCGTATTGAAATGGGTCCTTTGCCCCGGTGATCTCAAACGGTGGGTGATGCATGAACAGGGCGGTCGGCTGAGTGGTATTCTGATCCAAGGTAAGGCGTAAGGCATTCAGCCTCGCTGAGGTAAAATTCCCCTTGAAAGATTGCAGACCGAGAGAATCAACGGCGATCAGGCGGACCGGGTAATCTTCCACGCAATAATGAATAAAGCGATCATCTTTCCCGTTTATTTTCACGGTCGGAAAAATCTCAGCCAGCAATTCTCGGTCGTCGCGGTTTCCGGGAACGACAAAATACGGGATCTTCAGGTCGGCCAGCATATGATGCAGAAACTGGTACTGTTGGCGGGTCCGGTGCTGGACCAGGTCTCCCGTATGAATAACCAGGTCGGGTCGCCCAAAAGAGCCATCTGAGAGGTTGTTGATGTCGTTGATCACACGCCGAACGGCCTCGGCACGGATAGGTCCGGCAGGGTCTTCCGAATTCGGTTCCAGAATATGAGTATCAGATATCTGGGCAATGATCATTGTATGTGGTGATGCTTCGGTTCCTCGTGTTGGAGAGAGCTAGCATACTTGCAGGTTTTTTAAAACAGCCGCACTTCGTGCTTGTGCTTTGAGGTATTTTTTTACGATTATGCCTGTTACGGAGCAGATTCCATGAAAACAAAGTCATCAAACATTACCCGAAACCTTCATCTTGTGACGCAAGATGAACGGACCAATCGCAACGGGCACCGGTCTGGAGTTCTCTGGTTCACGGGGCTTCCGGGGTCAGGGAAGTCAACGATTACGGAAAAGCTGGAGTCCCGCCTGTTTGATAGCGGGTATCAGGTTTCCGTGGTCGATAATGATTTGGTGCGCCGCGGGCTCAGTTCGGACCTTGGGTTTTCCCAGGACGACCGCACGGAAAACATTCGGCGGGCGGGCGAGGCTTCGGCGTTGCTGGCGCGTGCCGGACGGCTTGTGTTATCAGGTTTTATCTCCCCCTATCGTTCGGATCGGGACCGCGCGCGCAAAGCGGCGGGGCAGGAGTTTCATGAAATTTACCTGAGCGCCGACGTCGAGGTATGTGAAAAACGCGATACCGAGCGTCTTTATGAAAAAGCCAAAGCCGGAAAAATTCTCGAATTTACGGGTGTCTCTGCCCCGTACGAAGTGCCTCAGTCGCCCGAGCTGACAGTCGATACCGCCGCGCTTACTGTTGAAGAAACCATTGACCTGTTGGTTGATTACGTAGATCGAAATTTCGGGTTTTAGGTTGAGATTTGTACGGCGCATGAATTAGAGAGGGGCTGACGATGCTGAAAGTTTGGGGGCGGGCGTCCTCGTCCAACGTGCAGGCATTGATGTGGTGCATTGGCGAATTATCGCTTCCCTATGAACGCATTGATGCTGGATATGTGTATGGGGTAGTGGATACGCCAGAGTATCTTTCGATGAACCCAAACGGCACCGTTCCGACTCTACAGGATGGGAACAATTCTCCATTGTGGGAGAGCGGCGCCATTATGCGTTATCTGGCTGCGGCATATGGGTCGGAGGGATTTTGGCCGACGCAGGCGGTTGCCCGGGCCGAAATTGATAAGTGGGCGGAATGGTCAAAACTGAACATCGCACTGAAATTCACGGCTCCGGTGTTCTGGCGGGTCGTCCGAACACCACCATCCAAACGCGATCCTCAGGCCGTTAATGCCGCACTGAAAGTGCTGGATAAGTTCTTCGATATTGCAGATGTGCAACTTTCCAAATTTCCGTATCTTGCGGGAGAAAACTTTACCTTGGCGGACATACAGTTTGGCCACTGCCTGTTTCGTTACTTCGATATTGACATCGAACGTTCAGAGCACGGCTATGTGCGCGCATATTATGATGCCCTGACCGAAAGAGCGGTCTTTCGCCAACACGTAATGCTGTCATATGAAGAATTAAGAGAAACCGATTAAAATTCGGTCCGGAATTCCTATTTGTCCGACCGGTTCGTGCGGATTGGGTAAGGTCTCACGTCGCGCCCATGTCCTGTCGGGCCTTGGCCGAGGCGGCCTGTAGGATGTGTTCTTTCATGGTGAGTGTCGCTTCCTGGAACATGACGTTTTTCATCCAGTCGAAACCGAGCAACAGCAACACTTCGTCATCGGTTTTAATCAGCTCAATCGCGTCGCTGTCGATTTCATAAGTATCGAGAAACTTGGTTTCAAAGACGAACTTTCTGAACCCGTCAACATCCGTAGAAACCATGAAGAACATCTGTTTGACCTGCGGCGCCACATCCTTGCCGTGGGGGCCGCCAAGATTCTTCCACGACGCCATCTTCATCAGGATATCTATCCAGCCGCGATTGATCCGGTCATGGTCTTCGATCCCCTGCTCTTCACGATAAGCGCTAACGGATTGAAGATGATCCTCATCATGGCCCTTGCAGTGAGGTTCCCTGACCAAAAAGCTGAAGTCTTCCTTGTCGTCCGCGCCTTTCGGTTTGATGCTGGCAAGACCCAGCGGGTAATAACGGCAGGTCGTCGGCCGATCTTCATAGACAGTACAACCGGCGTCACTAAGAAACGCGCAAGGGCCTTTACCGTCAGCGTCGGTCATTTTCAGCTTGGCAACCGGCAGATCAGCACGATCCCAAATTCCGGGGACGGTATATTTGGCAAGAAAGGCGTTAGGCCGAATTCCCAGTCGTTTTGACAGATCCAGGATATCCTTGGGGGTAAGGGTGATGTCCGCACCGTGGCAACAGGCATTCCAGCAGGCGACGTCTTTGTGGCAGGAAAAACAGAACATATCATCTGGTTTCAGACGAACAGGCATGACAGGGTTGCTGTCATCTGGTGAACGGACAGCGGCGAATATCTCCGCTTCCGTATCTCTTACGGCTTGCTCGCGTTCGGCGTCTTTCGCTGATTCAGGTGTGTCGGTCATGGGAATCTCCGTGTGCTCCTGATGTAGATGAACAGGTGCGGAACTTCAATGAAATTCAATACTTCAGGGTGGTCGATGACAGGCGAAAAAGAAGGGGTGCCGAAACTCGGCACCCCTCAATTTTGGACTGATACCCCGCCTTAGTGTGGGGTGTTGTCGTAGCTTTTTTCGACCAGATCCTTGTGGGGGACCTTTTTGAGTTCCCATTCACCGGTTTCGGGATCGTGACGGGAATTGACGAAACATTTCCATTCCGCGTCGTTAAGATCGGGGAAATCGGTCCGGTAGAAGAAGCCGGGATAACGGGTTTCTTCACGGAACTGGATGTGACGGAGATGTGCTTCCGCCGCCCACATGCGGTGGTAGTTCTCCCAGGCCCGCATCAGTTCGTGCAAATCCTTGGCCCGCAGTTTCTTGGAATCTTCTTTCAGCATCTTGATGTGATCAAGGCCGATGCCCAGCATGACAGCATTGGTCTGGTAATACGTCGATGTTCCGGCGACGTATTCGTCCATGTATTTCTGCAGACGCATCTGGAACATTTTCGGCGTGATGTAGTGCGGGTTGATATCTTCAGCGGTGGTTTTGTCCTTATGTTCGATGTAGTTGCGAACAGGCAGGTAGATTTCTTCCGCCACTTCATTGATATCGGCCTTAATGGACGGCTTGTAATCGGCGTGGTCCTGACAGAAACGCACCATTTCCTTGCCGGCAATCCGCCCTTCGGTGTGTGACCCGGACGAGAACTTGTGCCCGGATGCGCCAACCCCGTCACCGGCCGTGAACAGACCCTTGACCGTGGTCATGCGGTTGTAACCCCAGCTCCATTCCGCCGGAGCGCCGAGATCGGTCGGCCCAGATACCCAGATGCCGCAGCAGCCGGAATGAGAGCCCAGAAGGTAGGGTTCGGTCGGCATCAGTTCGGATTTGGTTTCTTCCGGACGGATGTTCATGCCAGCCCAGTGACCGGCCTGACCGATGCACATGTCGAGGAAATCTTCCCAGGCTTCTGCTTCCAGGTGCTTGATTTCTTTCGGTGTCATGGTTTCGGCAAGCTTGGCCATGGCCGTCGGAGTATCCATGAAGATCGGTCCACGACCGTCTTTCATTTCCTTCAACATGGCGTGGTTACGTAAACATGTCGGAACAACAGCCGCCGTATCATAAGGTGCGAAATCTTTCAGCATGTCGGCGTTTTTGACCATGTAGTCCTCGCCGAAACCGTTCGTGGCTTTCGACTTGAACAGCAGGAACCATGCGCCGACCGGACCGTAACCGTCCTTGAAGCGGGCTGGAACGAAACGGTTTTCCATCATCGTCATTTCAGCCCCGACTTCCGCCGCCATGGCGTAAGTGGAACCGGCGTTCCAGACCGGGTACCAGGTCCGTCCCATGCCTTCACCCGTTGAACGCGGGCGGAAGATGTTTACGGCGCCACCGGCGACATTGAGGATGGTGTTGGCTTTAAAGACATAAAGCTTATGTTCGCGAACCGACATGCCGACGGCGCCGGCGATCCGATTGGGTTCGTTTTCATCCAGCAGGTATTTGACGATGAAAACACGTTCCATGATGTTTTCGATGCCGAGCGCTTTTTTGGCGGCTTCGGCGACGATCGGCTTATAACCTTCACCGTTGATCATGATCTGCCATTTACCGGAACGCACGGGTTTGCCACCATCTTTCAGCGGAACGCCTTCGGTTTCCTTGTCTTTCCAGATCGGCAGGCCCCATTCTTCAAACAGGTGAACGGTGCCATCAACGTGGCGACCTACGTCATAAACCAAGTCATCACGGGTAATCCCCATAAGATCAGCCGAAACCATGCGGCAGTAATCTTCGGGGGAATTGTCGCCAAGATAGGTATTGATGGCGGACAGGCCCATGGCGACGGCTCCGGAACGGTCCATCGCGGCCTTGTCAACCAGGGTGATCTTCACGTCGTCACCGGCCCAGCGTTTGGCTTCGTAAGCTGCACCGCAGGCAGCCATGCCGCCGCCAACGATCAGAATATCTGTTTCAATCTCAACAATCTCAGGATTGCCGAAAGTTCCTTCACTCATGTAACTCACTCCCAATCAGGCGTCCCCCTTCTCCCGGAAGGGTCTGCGCCATTAATAATAGATGCCCGTAAAGGCGGTCTTAAAGGGTCGGCAAATCCATGCCGGTTTCTGTAAACAGACGGTTGTCGCGAATATCACCGGGTTCAGGCTTGTTGCCATACGGATCGATGGTGCCGACCGGTGTGGTGCGAACCGGGAACTTGAAGCGTTTGACTTCGCCGTCGCGGAATTTGATGGTCCACATGATGGCGTTATCGGTACGCAGCGGAATACAGGCGCCGCCCATCGGGACAACGTCGGCGTAAGCGCGAACCTCAATAGCCTGCTGCGGGCAGGCTTTGACGCAGCACTGGCATTCCCAGCACTGTTCCGGTTCCTGGTTGAACGCTTTCATGCGTTCGGTGTCCAGTTTCATCAAATCGTTTGGGCAAATGTACATGCAAGCGGTAACGTCACCGCCCTTGCAGCCATCGCATTTATCAGTGTGAACGAAAGTCGGCATGAAATACTCCCTAGTGTTAAAAGTATTAAAAAAATACGGGTCAGAATTGCACCAGTCCGATTAATCGGTCAAGGCGCAAACCCCAATTGGTCCCATGCTTTCCAAGCCGATGGACCCAAACCACACGTCAGCTAAAAAAACATATTCCAGTTTTGTAAAGTAAGGTTATTCGAAAGTCAAAAGGGGAGGGTAAAAAAACTGGAATTGGCGATTTGTTCCGCAGGTGTGGTTCAGGCACCCACTGCAATTAGATCGTAGAGCGCCTGATGGGCCAGCGTTGGTCGGTGATCGTGACGCCAGATCAGATCGGTCCCCATGTTGGCAAAAGGTGCAGGCAAGCGTCGGGTTGTGAGCGCATCAGCCCCTCGATAGGTTTTGATTACACTTTCTGGCACGACCGCGAAACCCATCCCGGCTTCGACACATCCGAGAATACTGTCCAGTGACCCCATTTCGAGCACTTCGGTGTCTGACCGGCCTTCACTGCGCAACCAGGTTTCCGCCAATGTCCGATAACTGCACCCCGAGCGAAACGCCAGCAGAGAAGATGTTCCGGAACCTGAAGGGTGTGTGGCCACGGTCAGGTATTCGGTAAATGCGTGAATGCCACGAAAACGGTTTTTGTCGTAGGGGCCTGCTGCAAACGCGACGTCAACGTCCCTGCCCCAGAGTAGGGAAAACAATTCACTCGTGGGACCTGTCCGCAACGAGATGGGCGCCGTTGGACACTGCAATTTCAATTTCTTCAAAATGGGTGGCAAACGCACGGCTGCCGTCGTTTCCATTGTTCCGACGATCAGCGGTGCAGACCTGCCCGCCGCGTCCAGCAAGTCTTTTTCAGCGGCATCGAACCGGGCCAGCAGGTCTTCCGCATGGACGCGCAGCCGTTTGCCAAAGCGGGTAAGACGTGCGCCTCCGCGACCGCGCTCAAAAACAACCTGTCCTAAATGCTCTTCCAGACGGCGAATTCGGGCCGTGACGTTGGATTGAACGCAATGCAAGTCTTTTGAGGCGGCAGAAAAGCTGCCGGTAAGAGTGACTGATATAAAAGTGCGAAGAAGTAAAATATCCATATTTCAAAAATACTGATAATAAACTCCTGAATCAATCATTTTTTTTGTCATTTAATGAATGTCATATTTCGTACTGCACTGGTTAAAACACCAAATTGAGGCTCTCAAACTATGAAACTTTACTTCGCTAATACCTCTCCGTACGCCCGCAAGGTTCGGATTGCGATCATCGAAAAGGGGTTGGATGATCATGTTGATCTGATCCTTCGCAATCCGTTCGAAGATCATGATGATCTCAAATCGGCCAATCCTCTCGGTAAGGTCCCGGCGCTGGTAACCACAGATGGTCAGGCCTTGTTCGACAGTTCGGTCATTTGCGCCTATGTCGATGCGCTGAAGGACCAAATTTCTCTGATCCCTAATGGATCTCCTCAACGATGGAGCATTTTACGTAACGCCGCGCTGGCGGATGGAATACTCGATGCGACCTTTGCCATTGTGATGGAGCGACGCCGTCCGGAGGTGCAACAATCATCCATGTGGCTTGAACGTTGGGCAGCAGTGATTTCGCGTTCTGTTGACGTTGTGGAATCTAGTCTTGAAGAATTTACCGGCGATATTTCCATGGCTCAGATCGGTTTGGGCGTAGCACTTGGTTATCTGGATTTCCGCCTGCCTGACATTTGGTGGCGTAACAGCCACCAGGACACATCAAGCTGGTTCACCAATTTCAACGCCCGCCTTTCGATGCAACAAACCAGTCCTGAAAACTGATGATCGGTAACAGATATGTCCCTTCAAACTAATCCCGAACTCTTTTGGTTGACGCTCGTAACGCTAGCGACTGGACTGATGTGGGTTCCCCATATTCTGCAACTCATAGCGCAAGAGGGCCTGTTTCAGGCGATCTACGATCCGTCACGGGAAATGCCACATAAGGTGATTTGGGCGCAGAGAGCGCGACGGGCCCATGAGAATGCAGTCGAAAATCTGGCGATATTTGCGCCACTGGTCATTTTGGTCGCCGTAGCAGGCTCCGGGACTGAGCAAACAGCACTTGCCGCAATGATCTTCTTTTTTGCACGGGTCGGTCATTTCCTAGCGTATGCAATGGCGATCCCTTTCGCCCGAGTCCTCTCGTTTGCCATCGGCTGGGGGTGTCAGATGATTTTTGCCTTCAACCTGCTCGGATGGATGTAATCGATTGAAGATCGAGGCGACTCAAAATCCAATAACCGATTTCTCTTTTACCAACATGATAAACGAGATGTTCAGATGTTCAGGACGTCGCGCCTTGTTGAAGAATCAACAACCATCAGTAAGAGGTCCGGAATGCAAATAAGAGATACCGGTATGGGGTATGGTGTCATTACGTTGGTTATTCATTGGGTGGCGGCAGCTGCAATTTTTGGAGTTATAATTTTCGGCCTGGTGATGGGGCGGCAAGAGACTGAGGTGGAAAAAAGCCAACTGATCATTTTCCATGCATCCGCAGGTGTCATCGTATTTTGTCTTTGTTTGTTCAGGATGTACTGGCGATGGCGATATTTCCAGCCTTTGCCCCTCGGACCTGCAAGTCCGATTGAGGTTATGGTCGCGCGCGTGATGGCTTTGGTGCTGCTTTTCGCAGGTGTCGCGATGCCCTTGATCGGTTGGGTCGCGGTCTCCGCTTCAGGAACATCGATCGAACTGTTCGGAACCTATCAACTTCCGGCCATTGTCGATCCCGGAGAGCGGCTTGCCGCCGTTACAAGTTTTCTGCATCGACTTGGTGCCTATGCGTTCATTGCGGGGCTGTTGCTCCATATGTTTGGCGGCTTCAAGCACCATTTTATATTGAAGGACAAAACTCTTGTTCGGATGTTTGGGGTAAAAGTTGAGCCATGATTGATGTTCAATCTGAAACAGGAAATATGAAATGAACAGTCGTGCCGCTGAAATTTGCGGAATTAAGACGCCGGTATTCCAGGCGGGTATGGCGGGACTTGCGGGACCAGAGCTGGTCGCCGCCGTTAGTAACGCCGGAGGCTTGGGACATTTGGGTGGGTTGAGACAACCACCGTCCAAGCTTAGAAATTGGATTCAAAATGTTAAGGAGCTGACCGACAAGCCTTTTGGAGTGAACCTGGTTCCCGCTTATGGTGGGCCGGAAGTGTTTGACGCATTGCTTCAGATCGTCATCCAGGAAAATGTCAAAATTCTATCTCTATTCTATGGCAATTTTAAAGATGTCATTCCCCGGGCAAAAGACGCCGGTCTAGTTACAATGGTGCAGGTCGGGTCCGTGGCCGAAGCGCGAAAAGTTGTAAAAGAGGGTGCCGACATAATTATTGCGCAAGGGATTGAGGCCGGCGGGCATATTCGAGGAAGAATCGGCGTGATGTCTCTGCTGCCTGCGGTACTGGATGTGGTGGAGGGTCGGCCAGTTATCGCTGCCGGTGGTATCGTCGATGAGGGCACGGTCCGGGCGGCGTCTACCATGGGGGCTGAGGGTATTTGGGCGGGAACTGTTTTTGTGGCCAGTGATGAGAGTCAGGCTCATGACATTTATAAGCGGCGCTTGCTGGATGCGACAACGGATGATCCTAAATTTCTTACCGGATATTCCTTCGGTTGGGGAATTGGAACTCCGCACCGGGCGATTTACAGTCACCATAAATTCAATCACTTAAAGTATATGGGTGGGGGGGCTCGAAAAGTGGATAAGCCTGCAGTCGCAGAAAAACTCGCGCTTTACGCCGGGCAGGGAGTCGGTAAAATCACCAAAATTCTTCCTGCCGAAGAAATTGTTCGGCAACTTGCCAAAGGTTTTGCTGAAAAGCCGCTGTAAGCTAATCAATCGAAAGCACATCTAAGTCTTGCCTGAGGCACCCTTGCCAGCAGCCAGCAGCCTTGTGTCCAGCACCTTTACCATCTCCCCGTTTCCGCGTTCATTCGCCAGATCGCGCGGCGTTTTGCCGTCGCTATCCCGGATATCCGCAGAGGCACCGTTCTTCAACAGCAGTTTGACGATCTCTACCTGCCCGCTGGCGACCGCCCAGTGGAGCGCCGGGTCGCCGTTTTTGTCGGTAGCGTTGGGGCTGGCGCCCAATTCCAGGTAGGCGTGGGTGGCGGCCAGATGTTTGCGTTTGATGGCTTCGATCAGGTTTTGCTCATTGGTGAGAGTCCGCGCCCCCCAACCGCCTACGCCCATGTATCGCACCTTGCCGCCGCCGACTTCTTCCGCCAGAGGTTTGTAGGTTGTCGCCAGTGTATCGACAATGACCGCGCCATCGCCGAATTCCAGCGCCACATAATCCGCCACTTCCTTGTCCGCATACCCCTTGATGGCCCGGCCATCGGGGGAGCGGACAAAGTATTGCGGGCGCGGGGCGTCCGTCATGAAAGACTGGTGTAATAATCTCTCAGGACGGCGATCACTTCCGGACGGCTGAATTCCGGTGGGATGTCTTCTCCGTTCGAGAGCATTTCACGCTGCTGGGTGCCGGAAATGTTGATCCGGTGTTCTTCGCCGTGCGGACAGGTTTTGGCGGTCGCCATGCCGTAACATTTTTCACAGAAGAAGGTGATATCGATCTTCAGCGGAGCGGTGATCATGGCGCCCTCCCACAGGGTGTCGAAAATATGGTGGGCGTCGAACGGCCCGTAATAATCGCCAACCCCGGCGTGGTCGCGCCCGACAATCAGGTGCGAACAGCCATAATTCTGACGGATCAGGGCGTGGAACAGGGCTTCGCGCGGTCCGGCATAACGCATCTCGATTGGGTAGCCGGCCTGAATGACGGTACCCGGCACGAAATAATTATCGATCATTTCCTGAATGGCCCTGGTTCGCACATCGGCCGGAATGTCGCCCGCTTTCAACTTGCCAAGAACCTGGTGAATAAACACCCCGTCGGTGATCTCGACGGCGATCTTGGTCAGATACTCGTGGCTTCGGTGCATGGGATTTCGGGTTTGGAAGGCGGCCACTGTTGACCAGCCCTTTTCGGCAAACAGGGCGCGAGATTCGGCTGGGCGGACATAAAGGTCGCCAAATTCGTCCGGAAAGCTGCCTTCACTGAGGCAGGTTACCCGACCGGCCAGGTTGATGTGGCCCTGCGCCATCACTTTCTGGACGCCGGGGTGAGCTTCATCGGTGGTGCGAAAGACATGGGTGCATTCGAATTCCTTGTCCGGAGCGTATTTTTCCAAAACTTCCAGAATCGCAAGGATTGCGCCGCTGTCGCCGTCAACCAGCGTGACCTCTTCCTCGATGCCGATGGTATCGGCCAGTTCCTCTGTCGCCGACAGTGTAATCGGGATCGGCCAGAATACGCCATTGTCCAGTCTCATCTCGGCGCACGACCCGCGCCAGTCCGCTTCAGTCATAAATCCGTCAATGGGGGTGTAGGCCCCCATTGCCATCATCAGTACGTCTGAAACTTCGCGACTTTGCATGGGAACCTGTTTCAGGCCTTTGGCGCGTGTCAGTTCTTCAGCCCGCTCCGTTTCCGGAATGAGCAAGGGTATAAGGGCATCGCTGGCATGGGGCGGGACCAGTTTGGACATGGAATTGAACTCCTGTTGGATCGGTCGAAGAGACACAGCACCTTTGATAAACAAATTAGTTTTAGCAAAACATTTGCCTAGTCGGCTATCAACATTTTATAAAAGATGAATGTGTAATCGGCAACTGGCCTGACGGTTCGGTTGGTTTTGGCCCTTAATCAGGGCTGGACCCCAAAGATATATGGTCGATAATCGATTGGCCCACGACGGGTAAGTTTTTTCAGGGTGAGCGAGGGAACATGTTGAATAAAGGCCCCCAAAGTCAAACGATCCTTGTTGTTGGTGGCGGCATAGCCGGTATCACGGCGGCCGTTGAAGCCGCAGAAACCGGCTATGACGTGGTCTTGCTGGAAAGCGAAGCCAGCCTCGGTGGGCGGGTGACGAAATTCAATCGCTATTTTCCCAAGCTGTGCCATCCAACCTGCGGACTGGAAATCAATTATCAGCGGATTAAAAAGAATTCGCAGATCAAGGTGATGACCATGTCGACCGTTGAAAGTGTGTCTGGCGAAAGCGGCAACTTCAAGGTTTCGGTGAAAACCGCGCCACGTTACGTTAATGCCAAATGCACGGCCTGCGGTGATTGCGCCGCAGCAACGGAAATCGAAGTGCCGAACCCGTTCAACTACGGTCTTGATAAGATAAAAGCCGCACACCTGCCGCATGAACATGCTTTTCCCATGCGCTATGTCATCGCGCCAGAGGCAATTAAGGCTGGCGAGGGCGATAAACTGAAAGCCTCCTGCAAGTTCGGGGCGATTAATCCGGATGATGAAGGTGAAAGCTTCGATCTCAACGTCGGTGCCATCATCTGGGCGACCGGATGGAAACCTTACGATGCCAGCAAGTTGACCCCGTATTCCTATGACTTGAGCCCCGATATCATCAACAATGTGGAGATGGAGCGCCTAGCGTCCCACAACGGACCGACGGGCGGAAAGGTTTTGCGGCCTTCCAATGGTGAGCCCGTGAAAAAGGTTGCGATGGTGCAGTGCGCCGGATCGCGCGACACCAATCACCTGCCGTATTGTTCACGAATCTGCTGCCTCGGCTCGCTGAAACACGCCGCTTATGTGCGTGAACAATATGCCGACGCGGAAGTTGACATCTATTACATCGACCTTCGCGCCCACGACAAACTGGAAGCCTTTCTTGGCAAGTTGAAGGCTGACGATCAGGTCCATTTTCTGAAATCTAAACCGGGGCATATTGATATCGGGGACGATGGCAGGCCGGTACTGTGCGGTGAAGATACGGTTAGTCGCGAAATTTATGCCAGGCCTTATGATCTTGTCGTGCTGGCGACGGGAATGCAGCCGAGTATCGCGTCGGGTGTGGAGCTGGCGGTCGAACTGATTCAAGACGAATACGGATTTATCGTTCCGGAAATTGGCGACAGTGAGGGCATGTTCTCGGCCGGTGTGGCGAGTGGCCCGCTGGATGTATCCATGTCCGTGCAGTCGGCAACGGCGGCGGCACTGAAAGCCATTCAGGCGGTTCGGACCGGGGCAGGGTGAAGGAAATGACAATGCAAGACAGAAAACCCGGCGTGTATCTCTGCAGCGGATGTGGAATCGGCGACGCCGTTTCCGTTGATGAGCTTGAGCAGGTCGCAACCAGCGAATTCAAGGTCCCGACCTGTCGTCAACACGCGGCCTTATGCAGTGATGAAGGTGTTGACATTATTGCCAAGGATATTGCCGATGGCACTGTCAATCAGGCGATCATCGGTGCCTGTTCGCAGCGCGTCATGACGGACAAGTTCCAGTTTGACGAGGCCCAGGTGATCCGCGCCAATCTGCGTGAACAGGTGGTCTGGTGTCAGCCCGCCAGAGAAGAAAACACACAGATGCTGGCCGCCGATTACGTCCGCATGGGGATTGCGCAGGCGGCGAAAATTACTCCGCCAAAACCCTCGCTCGAAGGTGAGTTCAGCCGCACTATTCTGGTCGTTGGTGGCGGAACGGCGGGACTCAACGCCGCCCGGGAAGCTGCCAAAACCGGATATGATGTGTTGCTGGTTGAACGCTCAGACCGGCTGGGCGGCTGGGCCAATCAGTGGTCGAAACGGATGCCGCATTTGCCGCCGTATCGTGACCCGCAGGAAAATGACGTGGCGGCGCTGATCAGCGCTGTCGAGGGTGACAGCGCGATTGCCGTGTTGACCAACGCCAGCGTCACCAAAACCGAAGGCGGTCCTGGAAAATTCTCGGTGACCATCGAACAGGGCGGCATGGAAAAGATCGAGAAGATTGGCGCCATCGTCGTCGCCACCGGTTGGCGGCCTTATGATGCGAACAACCTGACCCATCTGGGATACGGGGCGTCACCTGACGTGGTTACTGGCGTTGAACTGGAAGGTATTCTTTCCGATGGTCCGGCCAAACGGAAATCGGATGGCAACCCGGTCAAGAACGTGGCCTTTATTCAGTGCGCCGGTTCACGCGATCCGGATCACCTTCCGTACTGTTCGTCCATTTGCTGTGGCGTTTCCATCAAACAGGCTTTGCAGGTTGTTGAAAAAGACCCGGAAGCCAACGCTTTTATTATCTTCGATGAGCTGCGTACTCCGGGAACGGCGGAAGAGTTCTATCGTCAGGCCCAAGAGGCCGGGGTGATCTTCATGAAGGGCAAGGTCAGCAGTGTCGATGGCGACCTGAAGGTGGTCTACAAAGATGACCTGATCGGTGAAGAGGTGCCGTTGCAAGGCCTGGATATGGTTGTTCTGGCAACTGGAATGGTGCCAAATTCCACTAATCCTGATCTACCGAACCCGGAAAAAGGAGCGGCGCAGCTCGTCAACGACATCGACCCACGCGCCCCGCTGGTTTTCGCCAGTGATGAGGGAGCGGACGGAGATGTAGAGGTCGCCCCCGTTGAAGCGTCAGGTGATGATGAAGAGGCAAAGGAAGTTGAAGCGCCGATCAATGGCGGCTCGATCCTCAATCTGCAATATCGTCAAGGACCGCATATTCCCATATTGGCCGATGGATTCTCGGATTCCCATTATATCTGTTTTCCGTACGAGACCCGTCGCACGGGCATCTACACCTGTGGCCCGGTTCGTCGCCCTATGGACATGGCGGAAACGGCAGAAGATGCAGCCGGTGCCGTACTAAAAGCCATTCAGGCGCTTAACAATGCCTCCGGCGGTGCCGCTGTGCATCCGCGTGTAGGTGATCTGTCATTCCCTAAATTCGGCCTCGATATCTGCACCAAATGCCGACGCTGTACGGTTGAATGTCCGTTCGGGGCGATTGATGAGGATGAGAACGATTTTCCAATTTTGACGGAATCGCGTTGTCGGCGTTGTGGCACCTGTATGGGGGCATGTCCGGTCAGGACCATCAGCTTCGATAATTATAATGTGCCGATGGTCAGTGACATGATCAAGGCCGTAGAGGTTCCGGATGAGTTTGACGAGAAACCGCGCATTTTGGTGCTGGCATGTGAAAACGATGCCTATCCGGCCCTCGATATGGCGGGAGTCAACCGTCACCAGTATTCGCCCTATATTCGGGTCGTTCCCGTTAGGTGCCTGGGGTCCGTCAGCATGCTGTGGGTGTCAACAGCCCTTGAAAGTGGCTACGACGGCATCATGTTGATGGGATGCAAGTCCGGCGACGACTACCAATGCCACTTTGTCAAAGGCAGCGGCCTTGCCAAGGAACGCATGTCGAAGGTTGGTGAGACGCTGAAAAGCATGATGCTGGAAGAAGAGCGGGTTGTCGTCGAAGAAGTGTCAATTGCCGATTCGGGTTCGATTCCGAAAGTCATCAACGATTTCGCCGAGATGATCGAAGAAATAGGCTACAACCCGTTTAAGGGATTTTAGGTTATGACCCAAGCTGTACCTGAACAAGCCAATCGGAAATACGACCTCGGTTTCGCCCGCTGGGTTTATGAAAATGTCGATGGTGGTGACAAGCTGTCCATGTGCATGCAATGCGGTGCGTGTTCCGGTTCGTGTCCCATCGGAACCCAGATGGATTATGGCCCGCGCAAATTGTTCATGATGATTCGTGCCGGAATGAAAGAAGCCGTGCTGTCGTCAAACACGCTGTGGAACTGCACCAAATGTTATCGCTGCGTTGTCCGGTGCCCGCGCGGCGTTCCCGTTACTTACATTCTCGGCTCGCTTGGCACCAAGGCCGTGGAACTTGGGTATGCCGACAAAGAAAATACCAAAAGTTTCGCCGGAGCCTTCTGGTGGTCGGCATCTAAATTCGGCCGCACCGATGAACGTCTGGTCACGGCAAAATACTATTTTTCCTTTGGTCTGGTTGAAGGTATCAAACGCGGAATTGCAAACCTGAACATTGCATTTGGCATGATCAAGGCCGGGCGCATGCATATTGGCGCTCCGCACAAGGTTAAGGACAGCAAGGGGCTGCAGGCGATCCTGGCGAAAGCCAAAGAGATCGAGAATCGTGGCGGGGAGGGCTGAGTGATGAGCGACAGGGACATGAAAAAATTCACCTATTATCCCGGGTGCAGTTCACAAGGCAGCGCAAAACATCTCGATGAATCGCTTCGTGCCATCGCCCCGGAACTGGGTATTGAACTTGAAGACATCAATGACTGGAATTGCTGTGGGGCGTCTGTCGGCCATGTGGGCGGGGGTACGTTACCGAACCTGTCATTGACCGGGCGCAACCTTGCCAATGCCTCCAAACAGGGCAAACAGGATGTCATGACCGGCTGTGCGGCGTGTTATCTGAATACCCACGCAGGCAACGAAAAAATTAAAAATGACGTCGCCCTGCGTGGGCGGGTCAATGAAGCACTGGCGGCGGCGGATACGTCTTATGATGATGATTTGCAGGTCCGGCATGCGTGCGAAGTGATCGTCAATGAAGTTGGGCTGGACAAAATAAAAGAGCGCGTAACCAATCCGTTGACCGGATTAAAAGTCGCGAGTTATGTCGGCTGTCAGACCGTTCGCCCGTTTGCCAATACCGATGGCGGTGGCAAATACGACACCTATGATGATCCGGAGTTCCTGGATAATTTCACCGAAGCCTGCGGGGCCGAAGCGGTTGATTTTGACGTCAAAACGGCGTGCTGCGGAGGCTCCGTTTCGGTGATGAGCCCGGAAAAGACCCTGCATCTGATCAAGAAGATTTTGGATGCCGCGAAGGAATCGGATGCAGATGTCATCGCGACGCCGTGTCCGCTTTGCCAGACCAATGTCGAGATGTATCAGGATGCCATCAACAAGGAATTCGGTACGGATTTCAACATTCCGGTGGTCTTCTATAGCCAGATCATGGCTCTTGCTTTTGGCATGGACAAGGAAAAGGGTGCTGCGCTTCAGCGCAATACCATCCGATCCGAGAAAATGGAATCCATGGCGAAATCCTGATGCGCCGCGCAGGAACACCTCACTCGATCCCCGTGTGGACGGCCTCTTGTTTGCGGGAGGCCGCCTTTGATTCTTGGTGCTCGGTTGATTTGAATCAAGGAAGGCGTTCTCTCTTCTGGTTAGGGTAAAATCCTTAGTCGGCGATCAAGCAAAAGAACCGGCGTATTTGCAGGAGGTTGTTTGTGGCACATCCCGATATCCGCTTGACTGGGGTCGAGCGGTCATTTGATTCCGACGAGATTATCGTTTCAAAAACCGACACCAAAGGCATTATCACCTATGCCAACCGGACGTTTTTGAAAGTGGCGAGTTACGCGGAAAATGAACTGGTGGGGCAATCTCACAACATAATCCGCCACCCCGAAATGCCACGATGCATATTCAAATACTTATGGGACACGATTTCGATAGGGAAGGAAGTCTTCGCCTACGTCATCAATCTTGCAAAAAACGGTGACCATTATTGGGTTTACGCCCATGTGACTCCCTCGTTTGGTGAAAACGGAAAGGTCATTGGATATCATTCGAGCCGCCGCGTTCCGAAAGCGGGGCCGTTGGCGGAGATCAAGAAACTGTATCCTGTCCTTCTGGCTGAAGAACAGCGTCATTCATCGCCTAAGGAAGGCCTGGACACCTCGATGAAGATGGTGCTCAGCCTCCTCAATAAAAAAGGCGTTGATTACGACCAGTTCATCCACTGCCTTTGAAACTCAGTGATGATTCTGAGGAAATTTCACTAACATCTTCCCGTTTTTTGCTTTGCGCACGCATAATGGCGGGCGTCTTTTGGTAAAAAATATTGCACCGCAACATAGTTGACGCGGTGCGGCATCGCCCCTATAAGGACGGTGGGCCACGATCCCCCAACGGGTCGCGCCCTTCTGCAAGGAAGGAGAAAAAATGAATATTCCTGCACAACCGGCCCTTCGGCCGGCAAATCCCAATTTTTCGTCTGGACCCTGCGCGAAACGACCCGGTTGGTCGCTTGAGGCGCTCAACAATGCCATTCTTGGCCGTTCGCATCGCGCGAAAATCGGCAAGGAGCGGCTGAAGTCCGTCATTGATAAATCTCGGCAGATCCTTGGTCTGCCCGATGACTACCTGATCGGCATCGTTCCTGCATCGGACACGGGCGCCGTCGAGATGTCGCTGTGGTCGTTACTGGGCGCACGCGGTATCGACATGCTGGCCTGGGAGAGCTTTGGGGCGGGCTGGGTTACCGATGTTCAAAAACAACTGAAGCTGGATGACGTCCGTGTTCTGGATGCCGGATATGGTGAACTGCCAGAGTTGGGGGCTGTTGAATTCGACAGAGACGTCGTATTTACCTGGAACGGCACGACATCAGGGGTACGTATTCCCAACGGCGACTGGATCGCCGATGACCGCGAGGGGTTAACCATCTGCGATGCCACCTCTGCTGCGTTTGCCATGGATTTGTCGTGGGACAAGCTTGATGTGGTGACCTATTCCTGGCAGAAGGTTCTGGGCGGTGAGGGCGCACACGGCATGCTGATTCTCAGCCCGCGCGCTGTCGAGCGCCTTGAAAGTTACACTCCAGCGTGGCCGCTTCCCAAGATCTTTCGGCTAACCAAGGGCGGCAAGTTGATTGAGGGCATATTTAAGGGTGAAACCATCAACACGCCGTCCATGCTGGCGGTTGAGGATGCCCTCGACAGTCTGAACTGGGCCGAACGTATTGGCGGGCAGTCCGAATTGGTGGCACGCACAACCCGCAACCTGGCAGCCACGACAAAATGGGTCGAAGGAACTGACCAGGTCGATTTCCTAGCGGTCGATGCCGGTCATCGTTCACCGACCTCAATCTGTCTGAGAATTACCGCTCCCTGGTTTGACGCACTTGGCGAGGATGCGCAGGGGGCGATGGCCAAACGTCTGGTCGCCTTGCTGGATGAGCACGGGGTCGCTTATGACATCGGTTCCTACCGCGACGCCCCGGCGGGGTTGCGGATCTGGGCAGGCGCAACGATCGAAACGTCGGACCTGGAGTTGTTGTTCCCGTGGATTGAATGGGGCCTCGCTCACTTAGCATCCGATTCCAGAAACGCCGCCTGATAAAGGACCAGATCATGCCTAAAGTACTTATTTCTGATAAAATGAGCCCGCTTGCCGAAAATGTTTTCAAGGCGCGCGGTATCGAAGTTGACGTTAAACCGGGAATGACACCCGAAGACCTAAAAGCCTGCATCGGTGAATACGATGGTCTGGCTATCCGTTCGGCGACCAAGGCGACGCCGGACATTCTGGCCGCCGCCAAAAACCTGAAAGTCATTGGCCGTGCCGGGATCGGTGTCGATAACGTCAATGTAGCGACGGCCACGCAAAACGGCATCGTTGTCATGAACACACCGTTTGGAAATTCCATCACCACCGCCGAACACGCCATATCCATGTTGATGGCGGTGGCTCGTCAAATTCCCCTGGCCAATGCTTCGACCCACGCGGGTAAGTGGGAAAAATCCCGTTTCATGGGGGTTGAGCTGATGGGCAAGACCCTTGGCATCATTGGCTGCGGCAATATCGGTTCCGTGGTTGCGGATCGCGCCCAGGGCCTGAAGATGAAAGTTATCGGCTATGATCCGTACCTGTCACCGGAACGGGCGGAATCCTTGGGTATTGAGAAGGTCGATACGGATGAGCTGTTTGCCCGTGCGGACTTCGTATCGCTTCACACCCCATTGACCGATGACACCAGAAATATCATCAACGCCGATGCTATCGCCAAAATGAAAGATGGCGTGCGCATCATCAATTGCGCGCGTGGCGGATTGGTTGTCGAAGAAGACCTGAAAGCCGGACTGGAATCGGGTAAGGTTGCCGGGGCGGCGCTGGATGTGTTTTCCAGCGAGCCGGCCAAGGAAAATATCCTGTTCGGCATGGACGGTCTTGTCGCGACACCGCATTTGGGTGCGGCGACAACGGAAGCGCAGGAAAAAGTTGCCGAACAGGTCGCCGAACAGATGGCGGATTATCTACTAACCGGTGCCGTGACCAACGCCCTGAACATGCCTTCGGTTAGCGCCGAAGAAGCACCCAAGCTGAAACCCTATATGAAACTGGCTGAACAGCTGGGCAGTTTTGCCGGTCAGGCGACCAATACGGCGTATGAGGAAATTACGGTCGAATATCATGGGCTGGTCGCCGAATTGAATACAAAACCCCTGACAGCGGCCATTCTGCAGGGCCTGCTGGCGCCGCTGATGGAAGGCGTCAACATGGTGTCGGCACCGGTGATTGCCGCGGAGCGCAACATTAAGGTCAGCGAAGTCACCAGTCTGTCGTCCCAGGCCTACCAGACCCTGGTCAAGGTTACGGTGAAAACCGAAACCCAGACCCGTTCCGTCGCTGGAACGCTGTTCAACGGATCGGACCCACGAATTGTCGAGATCAAGGGGATCAAGGTTGATGCCCAACTCGGCCCGAATATGCTGTTTATCACCAATCAGGACAAAGCAGGTTTCATCGGCGCGCTGGGGACGACATTGGGGACGGCGGGTGTCAATATCGCTACCTTCAACCTTGGCCGTGCGGATGAAGGCGGCGATGCGATCGCGCTGATTGAGATCGATGGCGATCCTGACCAGATTCTTATTGATCAAATTTGTGCGCTGGAGCACGTCGTGATGGTAAAGGCGATGCGGTTCTAATTGGAAACCTTTGGTGCGAGAGAGGTCGGGCATGAAATTGCCCGGCTTTTTCGATACACAAATATTCGCCCTATCTTACGGCTGCAGAACCTTGGCAATTGCCGAACGTGGCTGTCAATTATTTGTACCGGATAAGAATTTTTTGATAGGTTTCGGTCTTTTTGAATTTTTCAAGCTCGGTATTGAATTTTTCCAAAAACGGTGCCCAGTCCTTTGAAGGCGTAAACCTGACCCGAAAGCCTACCGGATCAAAACCCGTTTCGGAAAAGGCAAGATCGTCTATTTTGATATCTATTTCTTTGTTTTGTAATGTCCAATTGCCGACATACTGATCAAGTATTCCGGCAGCCGCACGTTTTTTAGCAACCAACTTCAGGATCGATTCAAACGACCGCGTGTCGTAGCGTCGGATTTTTCCGTTGGCGAACGGAGATTCCAGCGAGGGGTAGCGAAAATTCCTCATGGCCGCGAGGGACATGCCAATGAGCGCTGCGACGGTTGTTCCCGGTGGTGGATTATCCTTCCGATACACCAAATTATCCTGGACGATAATGATTGGGTCTGTCCAGGCGAATTGACCGGGAGCTTCAACCCAAGCCTGGGCGGACGGATGCGCGTCTATCTGTCCACGGGCCAACATCAATTCGATACGTTTTTCCGGATACTTTAACTTGATGACCTCGTACCCGATACTGTTCGCAACGGTTTCAAATATATCATAGACAATCCCGTTTTGATTGATATCGCCGTGTATCAGATAGGGGGGGTAACCGATTTCAGGGAAGGCAAATATGACTTTTCCCTGCTCTGCCTGCGCGTGAGACCAGAAAAAAACAGAAAAACCCGATACCAATAGTAAAAACACCGCGCGACAGGGCATGCAGGTCCGGGCCATCAACGTGCGCCGGAAGCCGTTGGGCAATTGATTTTCATTGGAAAACATCTCCAGGCAAAAATGAAATCTAGCCGCCAACACCGTCCAGACATTGGTCCTTCGATACATGTAATTATAATTAAACTAGATAAAAACACAACCTAGATAGGGCTTGAGAAAACCGTTCATCTGTTTTTCGGATTGCTTAGGTTTGAGTTCGGGGTATTTTCAACAGGTAAAATCGAATATGAGGGCTGCCGTGATCGCCAATACAACATCAAATCCGTTTTTCTGGATCATTCTGGCTGTGCTGACGTTGTGGCTGGTTCCCTGTCTGGTCTGGGGCAATGCCATGTGGTGGGCATGGACCCGCAAGGTCGAAAACGGCCCTGGTGACCAAATCTGGTTTGGTTGGCTGGAAATCAGCAAGGCAATGGTGTTTGGCCGTTTTATGAGCGAGGCCAAGAGAGCACGCATCCGTCCGTTGCTGGACGCGATCGAAAAGCTGCCCTCAGAACTTGAAAATGACGCAAAACAAAATTCTCGCTAAGGGAACCCCGGCAGAAATCAGTCTATTCGTTCGCCAGGCCGCCTTCTGGGTTGTCTGGAATCAAAGGCTTTATCGCGAGCATCACCAATTTTATGAAGATCGTATGGCGTTGTTTGGTATAGGTAATTCAGCCAGTTTCCGAACAACAGATGTGCGCTTGAGCGCCACGTATTAAGCGGCGTTTTCGTCGGGTCGTCGTCGGGGAAATAGTAAGCGGGCAGGGCCGTACCTTTGCCTTTTGCCGCGTCGCGCCTGAATTCATCGTTGAGGGTGCGAAGATCATATTCCAGATGATTGAACATGTGCAGATGATGGAGCTTGCGGTCGTGAACGAGGCAGATGCCTGCTTCATCCGATTCCATCAGGACTTCAAGGTTGTCAAAGGGTTCGATATCCGCTCGCCGGTTTTCCGTATAGCGCGACGTGGGCACCGGGATAACATCGTTCAGGCCCCGGGTCAGTAGCGAAGTATGGTCAAGCACCCTGTGGTCGAAGACACCAAAACGTTTGGCCGCTAACAGATACTTGGGGATGCCATAGAAATGATACAGCGCCGCCTGCGCCCCCCAGCAGAGATTAAACAGGCCATGTACGTTGTCCAGCGTCCAGTCGAACAGGTTGGACAGGTCGTCCCAGTAGTCAACGTCTTCAAAGGTCATTGTTTCGACGGGGGCGCCGGTGACGATCAGGCCGTCGAATTTCTGGTCGCGAATTTTTGTCCATGGGTGGTAAAAATCGAGCATGTGCTCACGGGGTGTATTTTTTGGAACATAGGTGGAAGGCGCGAGCAGCGTTACTTCGATCTGCAACGGGCTACAGCCGAGAACGCGGGCCAACTGAGTTTCCGTTTTAACCTTTTCCGGCATCAGGTTAAGGATGGCAATGCGAAGCGGTCGGATATCCTGACGAACAGCGTCCGCATCCTTGATGACCAATACCCCTTCATCTTCCAAAATTTTGTGGGCGGGCAGATTTTCGGGTATTTTTATCGGCATGAATGCTCCGGGGTCTTTCTTTGCAATTGGCCCTTACGTGCGGCTCTTCTGGCGTTCGGCGCAAATGTTCAGATATCTGTCAAACCGTTGTTCACGGGTTTTGTCGCCCGCGATTTGCCGGTTGATAGCGTTGAAAATATTCTTCAGGACGGAATCTGCGTCAGGAACGTTATTGTCATCTGAGTGAAATAGGTCGTTGACTCCGATTGTAAAGCCCCATTTGTCAGCAATGGCGGAATAGCGCGGTTTTCGAAATCTCAACAATTGGGGGAAAAGTGGGCGGGCGAAATCAAGTGGTGAGACGCCGACACCGTCTACGGGTTTCTCTTCCAGCTCGGGAAGAATGAATTCAGGATTATAAAACAAGGGCTTGGGATCAGTTCTTGCTCGCTCCAGAAGTTTTTCCTCTGATATTTTGTCGGCTTCGATATAGAGGATGAGGCTTTCTTTACTGAGCGCCGCAAGGACCGGATCGTTATTGTCGTCGGGATTGCTAATCTCACAGAGACTGCCACTGGCGTCATTAATGAAATTCCGGCACTGATAGATGTTCCAGGCCTTGCGGATAAAATGTCCGACGTCTTTCATCGACTCGATCTCAGCCTGACGGTAGAGGTTCTGGCGCTCCAGAAATGTTGCCTTGTCCAGTCCGCCCTCCTGGGCGTCGCCATACATTCCGAGGAACGTCGATACCGGCTCCAGGTTGTCGACGGAGATGTTGTGGCTGATGTAGATCGAGTCCGATTTCAGCAACTGGGCAACAAACTGATCCTCCATCTGCATAATCTTGAACTTGACGTTATCAAGGATATGTTCCGCCAGATAGCGCGTGCCGATGCGATAGTCTGCTGAATAATGAAACCAGTTTGCCGAGTTCCTGAGTTCCGTCGACAGATGAGTTTTACCGACCCCCGACATGCCGAGCAGCGTGATGGCATGGTGGCATTGGCGAAATTCGCCGTATTCGATCATTTCTTAAGACCCCAAAAAGCCTGTGGCAATTGAGGTCAAGATATCTGATTTTTTCGGGCTGTCCAATTCCGCTGACGTCAGGCCGTTCGATAACCCCGGTTTGTTTCAAAGTATCGAGAAAATTAAAAAAGGACTCCCCACTTGCACCTGATCCGTGTTTAAATTACGCAAGCTTTGCCTGCAAGGCGGGCAGAAGATTACGGGGAGGAACGTGACCAGATATGAAAGCCGGTTGGCTGGCGTATTTGGTCTTCGAGATGTGTGCTCACTTCCCCCGTATGTCATTTAACACGGGGTATAACATTATGCAGAAATCTCTAAGTATCGATCCTGGCAAATGCACGGGTTGTCTTCAGTGTGAACTTGCCTGTTCATACGATAACGAAGGCGTTTTCAATCCGTCCAAGTCGCGGATCAAGGTGTTTAATTTTCACGATCAGGGACGCTATGTTCCTTACACCTGTACGCAGTGTGATGAAGCATGGTGCATGCACGCCTGCCCGGTCGATGCTATTTCCGTGGACGGTGCAACAGGGGCCAAAATCGTTTCCGATACGCTTTGCGTCGGTTGCAAGGTTTGCACCATTGCCTGCCCATTCGGGACGATTAATTACAACAGTGCGACCGGCAAGGTTATCAAATGTGACCTGTGTGAGGGCGAGCCGGAATGCGCCAAAGCCTGTCCGACAGACGCCATCACCTTTGTTGATGCCGACTGGACTGGTCTTGAAAAAATGCGTTCGTGGGCTGCGAAAACAGACGCCGCCGTACAGGCTGAGGCATAAAAAAACCAAGGGAGGCAAAAAATGGCATGGGCTAGAAACATTCTGCGCGTTAATTTGACGCAAGGCACGTGTACAAGTGAACCGCTCAATATGGAGTGGGCGGGGAAGTACCTGGGCCAGCGAGGTCTGGCGACCAAGTACCTGGTCGAAGAAACCGATCCCAAGGTTGATCCATTGTCGCCGGACAACAAGCTGATCATGGCGACCGGACCATTGACCGGCACTTGCGCGTCAACGGCTGGCCGTTATTCCGTGATCACTAAAGGGGCGTTGACCGGGGCCATCGCCTGCTCAAATTCTGGCGGGTTCTTCGGCAATGAAATGAAGAACGCCGGGTATGACATGATCATCTTCGAAGGCAGGGCGGCCAACCCGGTTTACCTGCTGATAAACAATGACAGCGTCGAGCTGATCGACGCTTCCGAATTCTGGGGGACATCAACTTGGAACACGGAAGACGGCATCAAGAAGAAGCACCAAGACCCGCTATTACGCGTCGCCTCAATTGGAGTGGCGGGTGAAAAAGGTGTTAAGTTCGCCTGCGTGGTCAACGATATGGACCGCGCCGCCGGACGTTCCGGCGTGGGCACGGTGATGGGGTCGAAAAACCTGAAAGCCGTCGCCATTCGTGGAACCAAGGGAGTGAGTGTTGATGACGCCCCGGCCTTCATGAAGGCGGTTTCTTCCGGGAAGAGCGTTCTGGCCGAGAACGGCGTGACCGGACAGGGATTACCGGCGTTTGGCACTCAGGTTCTGATGAACGTGATCAATGAAACGGGCGCGTTGCCGACCCGAAATCATCGCGACATCCAGTTTGAAGGAGCCAGTGATATTTCCGCCGAAGCCATGGCGGAACCACGTGAGTCGGACGGCAAACCCAATCTAATGACCAATGCGGCCTGTTTCGGCTGCACCATTGCCTGCGGGCGGGTATCGACGATTGACCGTACCCATTACACGGTCAAGGATCGCCCGGAATACCAGAAGGCGTCCGGGGGCCTGGAATACGAAGCGGCTTGGGCGCTGGGGGCTGCGAACGGTGTTAATGATCTGGATGCCCTGACGTTTGCCAACTTCATCTGTAACGAACAGGGGTTTGATCCAATCTCGTTCGGCGCCACGGTTGGCGCTGCCATGGAGATGTTTGAAGATGGCGTTCTGACGACCGAACAGACCGGTGGTATCGAGCTTAAATTCGGCTCAGCCGAGGCCCTGACACAGCTCGCCGAACTATGCGGCAAGGGCGAAGGGTTTGGCGCCGAAATCGGTCTTGGGTCGAAGCTGTTGTGTGAAAAATATGGTCGCCCGGAACTTTCCATGTCGGTTAAAGGGCAGGAATTCCCGGCCTATGATTCGCGTGGAATTCAAGGTATGGGCCTGACCTACGCCACGTCAAACCGTGGGGCATGCCATCTTCGCAGCTATACGGTGGCCTCGGAAATTCTGGGTATTCCGGAAAAAACAGATCCGCTGGAAACCGATGGCAAGGCCGGTCTGGTCATGGCTTTTCAGGATGCGACCGCTGTTGTCGATTCAGCCGGGCTATGCGTGTTCACAACCTTTGCCTGGTCCATGGATGACATCGGCCCGCAAATCGACGCCGCCTGTGAAGGAGACTGGTCGATTGAAAACCTGATGGCCTGTGGTGAGCGGATCTGGAATATGGAGCGCAACTATAACCTTGCCGCGGGGTTCACCAACAAGGACGATACGTTGCCGGCGCGGTTGCTGAAAGATGCGGCAAAAACAGGCCCCGCCAAAGGCAAGGTTTGTGGCCTCGACAAGATGTTGCCTGAATATTATCAGGCGCGTGGCTGGACAACCGAAGGGGTGCCGACAAATGAAACGCTGAACCGATTGGCGCTATAAACCATCGGATCAGAAACCATTGTCTCCGGGGCACCGTGTTCTTCGATAGGAACGGTGCCCCTCTGTTTTTTTAAGTCATAAAGTCAAAGAATGTTGAGGAGTGGATCATGACCTATGTCGTCGTTGGTGCAGGCCCTGCTGGAGTTGTCGCCGCTGAAACGCTGGCAAAAACCGATCCGGGCCGTGAAATTGTTCTTATTGGGGGTGAAGATTCACCGCCTTATTCACGAATGGCCATTCCCTATTATCTGACCGGAAACATTGAAGAGTCGGGAACCTATCTGCGTAAGACAGAAGGTTTCTACGACGACCGCGGCATCAAATATGTTCAGGCGACAGTGGAAAGCATATCCCCTGCCGATCACCAACTGACTCTGGCGGGTGGCGGGACGCAATCCTATTCGAAACTGTTGATCGCCACCGGTGCCAGTCCGATCAAACCTCCCGTGCCCGGACTTGATTTGCCGGGCGTCCATCATTGCTGGACACTTGAGGATGCCCGGAAAATTATTGAACTGGCCCACGATGGGGCTCATGTCACGCTAATGGGGGCGGGGTTTATCGGCTGCATCATTTTGGAATCCCTGGTCGCGCGTGGTGTTAATCTGACGGTCGTTGAAGCGGAAGACCGGATGGTACCGAGAATGATGAACCAGACCGCAGGCGGGATGATCAAGGACTGGTGCATATCCAAGGGCATTAACGTCCTGACATCTACCCGGGTAACGAAAGTCGGCTCTCGCTCCAGTGACGATGAGGGCACGCTGCTGGTCGATCTCGACAATGGCGATCAGGTTCCGGCTCATCTGGTTGTGGTGGCCGCCGGGGTGAAGTCCAACACGGCCTTTCTCGAAGGTAGTGGTATTGAAATTGAAGACGGCATTCGGGTCGATGAACATCTGCAAAGCTCAGTTGCCGACATCTACGCCGCGGGAGACTGTGCACAGGGACCGGACTTTTCCGGTGGTTGGTCCGTTCATGCCATTCAGCCGACCGCCGTCGATCACGGGAGGATTTCCGCCTTGAATATGGCTGGGAAGGTTACGCCCTATCAGGGGAGTCTGGTCATGAACGTGCTGGATACGGCGGGACTGATTTCGACCTCGTTCGGACAATGGCAGGGTGTTGGTGGCGATTTTGCGGAATCGGTAGACAAGGAAAATTCCAGATATCTGCGTCTTGAATTTGATGGTGATCGTCTGGTTGGGTCATTGTCGCTGGGACGTACGGATCATATGGGGGTGATCCGGGGCCTGATTCAGGCGAAGAGGCCATTGGGTGAATGGAAAGAAAAACTGATGGCCGACCCGCATCGCCTTATGGAAGCCTACGTCAGCCATGCCTATGTGTGAGCGCGTCTGAATGAAAATTCGCCTTAAACTTTACGCCCTGCTGGGTAAATACCTTCCATCCAACGCTGAAAAGAACGAGGCCGATATGGAGGTCGCTAACGGGACGACCATTGTTCAGGTGCTGGCCTCATTGAACGTGCCTGAAGAAGATTGCCATCTGGTTCTGGTCAATGGCGTTTTCGTCGCGCCCAGTGAACGTCACTCCCGTGAACTTGAAGAAGGTGATGCACTGGCGATCTGGCCCCCGGTTGCCGGGGGGTAACGGGCGTGACGGACGCAGTGATCATTGAAAAGGAAATGGGCATCACCCACTCGGATTTTTTCCGAACCATTCCGCGTGCTCTGGGCCGCGACGATTATATCAAAACCGCAGGCGGCGTCGTTCTGGAAACGGACGGTCGGCGCCTTGAAATCTCCGTCGGCCCCGAAGGTGAACGCCGTATTGCCCGGATGGTTATCCCACGAACACAAGTGACGATGATGTTTTCCGGTTACGGAGAAGCGGATATCAAAGGCGCCGTCAAACGCTTCGATATGATGTTTAAAAAAGGCGGTGGATGAAGCTGGCGCGATGGAAGAACGTGGAGGTGGTTGAATGCGATGGCCTACCTTGAGATTCCTGGAAGCCAGCGAAACGCGCGTTTAAGTTCAGTGACGGCATTGTCACGGTACCAGCGCCCGTGGGCGATGATGATGCGTTGTGGCTGCCAGGAAATCATTGTGCGAACGGCCGCGGCGAATTTTTTACGATGTAGGAAAAAGGTCATACGCAGGTCAATGGGAGCCTTGCCGTCCGGGTCCAGAGCGCCGGATAGCCAGGACATGAATCTGAAAACAGGGTTGGTGATTTTATCGCGTTCGTAATTTTGTATCAGGTCAACAACGATCAAAGTCCGGGTTGCAGCGTGGAAAAATACGGCTTCGGATAAATAGCTCCCGTGGATTATGAGCATGCTCAGCTCATTGCTCCATGGATATTCATCTCCCTCAACCAGATCAAAATCGTAACGGGAATACCGGTTGTAGTTTTGCGCCTGATTGCGCACGCCAGGGGCGGCATAGGTCGTGGCCTTTGGATAGGCTGCTACCCATTCATCCATCCACCAGTAATGGATGCGGTTGGGGGCAATCAGGTAGCGGACCTGCCCCAGGGCGTCGATTTCAGCTTTCAGCGCTTCAGAAAATTCAGTTGGTGAGTGCACCCAAAGTTCACCATTGCCCAGTTGAACGACGGTCATTCGGGTGGTGAAAGGAAATTTCACTCCCCCGTACCCAAACCGAATCACGGGACCGTCAACAATCCAAATCCTGTCGGTCACCGGTTTCAGGGTGCCGGTTGGTTCATATGTTTCGATGACTATCATATGCGATTACGTCATGTATGCATCGGCTAAAAAATAACTCAATTCTTAAATATAGGCGATTTTTTAGCCGCATGAAATTTCTGAAATAATTGTATGGGCCTGTAGTCAATATAGCGAACAATATAACCTTCCTGAATGGAAAAAACCTTAATGCGTAATGAAGATTAATACCTGTAATACGTGAATTTCCCTTTGATTTTGAATTTAAACCACCGGAAGGGCGAAAAACATGACCAGAGCGAGGATTCCTGACATCAGACCTAGCCCTAAGAGGCGAAGCCATTTTAGGTTGCTATCAGGCAGGTTTGCCACGATATGCAATGCAATAAGAGTTTGGACAAAATAGTAAAACGCAAAGGCGCGAGAAGCATAAGAAACGATCTCGAATATGCTTGTACTCCAGACAACGGCGATAGCGCTGACGGAGATGGCGAGATATCCGAGGTGGGGAGAAACTCTTTTGCGGGTTTCTTCAGCAATTATCCCGCCGCCACCCAGGGTATCAGCGACGGCGGCGCTGAACTGGCTCATCGTTGCCGCAAATATCAACATTATGGGGAGAACAGTGGACACATGGCCGGACAGAACGATTATTTCTGTTTCATCAAGATTGTTCAATGAGAGGAAATGTACTAACGGCAGGATCAATATGGCAAACCCGACATATATCAGAGCAGATAAACATTGGGCGAGACGCATACTGCGTATACGAACATCCGGCGAATATTCGCCGCCAAGATAACGGGATGTTTCAAAACCCTGGACAACAAGAAGCAACCCCGCGAGCATGCGAAATGTGTCCAAGATAGGCCTGTCTGGGGCGGTCGGAATGTTTGCCCACGATTCTGCGGGTGCGTCGTGTATCAGCATTCCAAGAAGAAACGCAACGATAATGGCCAGCTTGATTGATACCGAATATTCTTCCAAACGTTCCAGCGCCTTCAATCCGTGGCGCCAACCGACGAGTCCGATAAACAACAATACGCCGGTGGTTAAGGCATTGGCGTTGGAAGCGCTTGATACGTCGAAGCCCTTTAAAATGAACGCAGACATTAATCTGAGGTAAAAAGTTACCGAGATTATATAGGCGATCAGCAGGCCCGTACTGGCGATGTGCTCTAGTATTTGATGAATGAAAGATGCCGATCCGTCCGCTTCAATTGGTTCGGCATAACGGATGTTGAAGCGAATGATGCTCCCGATCAGGTAGGCGACAACAACAATTAAAAGCATGGCCCAGGGTGTCATAATACCCACTATGCCACCCAGAAAGGGAACTGCGATCAGGAATCCGCTACCAATGATAGAAGCTAATGGCGTGACACTGGCGCGCCAGAAGGTGTTATCGCGAACACGCGGAGTCAGGAACGCAAAGAGAAAAAATAAGGAGACGAGAGGCAGCAAAAATTCCAGAATATGCATTGGGTAGGGCTTTCCAAAATCTGCCACGCAGCCAATACGGTATCTCGTCGTCACGGTGAGGTAAACTGACACGTTGTTTGGAGCTGCCATGAACTGGGCCGAACCGAATTTTCGAATGGAACACGGCGTCAGGTCATTTTCTATTGTCGTCCCGAACCGATATTAATCGGTGAGCAAGACTATTTGTCAGCATAAGGATTATCACCCTTGCGGGCGAACATGCGGATGGGAATGCCGTCCAGACCAAAGGTTTCACGCAGGCCGTTAATCAAGTAACGATTGTAGGATTCAGGTATTTGATCGGCACGGCTTGAAAACAGCACAAAGGTAGGCGGTCGGGACTTGGCCTGGGTGGCGTAACGCAAACGAATGCGTCGGCCCGCCGCTATAGGCGGTGGGTGCGCCTCTGTCATGGCTGATAACCAGCGGTTCAGGGCTCCTGTAGAGACGCGGGTGTTCCAGATATCATAGGTCTTGAGGACAGCGGGCATGAGCCGGTTCAGGCCTTTGCCGGTTTTTGCTGAACAGGTCAAGATGGGCACACCCCGCACCTGTGGCAGTGAAGTCTGTAAACGGTCTTCCAATCGTTGCAGGGAAGCCTTGCGGTCGTCGGCGGCATCCCATTTGTTAACGGCAATGATCAGGGCCCGGCCTTCCTCGACAACATGCCGGGCGATGGTCAGGTCCTGTTTGTCGAGGACGGCGTTGGCGTCAAGGACAAGGACAACGACTTCCGCAAAACGGATTGATCGCAGCGTATCGCCAACGGACATGCCTTCCAGCTTTTCTTTGATGCGGGCCTTGCGTCTCAGCCCGGCCGTATCCACGAGCCGGATTTCACGATCCCGATAATACCATGAGACGGCTATCGCATCTCTGGTGATCCCGGCTTCAGGGCCTGTGAGCATGCGCTCTTGGCCGATCAGTTTGTTGATCATGGTTGACTTGCCCACATTGGGGCGTCCGACGATGGCAAGTTTCAGGATGCCGTCGTCTTCTTCGTTGTCATCTTCTGTTGATGAGATGCTTTCCTCGGCATCAACCAAGGCGAACCGTTCGGCATGTTCTGACAGCGCGTCATAAAGTTCGTTCAGACCTTCGCCATGTTCTGCAGATAGGGCGATTGGTTCACCCAGTCCCAGCGAGTAGGATTCCACCAATCCTGTCTGCCCGGCCCGCCCTTCACATTTATTGACAACCACCAGCACAGGAGTCTGGCGGGTGCGCAGCCATTTGGCAAAATGTTCATCAACCGGCGTCAGACCGGCCCGCCCGTCAATCAGAAACAGGGCGACATCAGCTTCATCAAACGCAATTTCCGTTTGCTGACGCATGCGGGCTTCTAGGCTGTCGTCGTAGGCGTCTTCAAGTCCCGCCGTGTCGATCAGTCGAAAATTCAGGTCTGCAATACTTCCGTCACCTTCACGCCGGTCACGGGTTACGCCCGGTGTGTCATCGACAATGGCGTGATGTTTTCCGGTCAGGCGGTTGAATAGGGTGGACTTTCCCACATTTGGGCGACCGATGACGGCGACAGTAAAGGTCATGGCGGGCTATTTCGTTTTACAGGGATCGCAACTGTTGATCCCGTGGGGTTAAGTGCACGCCGCCTTATTGATAAGCGACCAGTTCCGCATCATTTGCGAGGAAATAAACACTGCCGTTGGCGACGACCGGCGGGACGGAAACTCCGTCCGGCATTTCGACGACACCCAGTATCTTTCCATTATAGGGGGAGACGGCCAATGCCTCGCCATTTGACCCGGCAATAATCAACCGGTCGCTGGCCAGAATAGGACCGGTCCAGATGATTGGGTCCGAACGGTTTTCCGGATCTTCATAGCGCGGCAGGCCGCGGACCCAGCGAATCCGTCCATCGTTGCGGGAGATGCAAATTACTTCGGCATCATTGGTAAGGGCAAATACATAGTCTCCGGCAACCCACGGACTTTCCAGTCCGCCTATATCGCGGTCCCATATACGTTTGCCTGAACGCAGATCAATAGCTACGATCTGTCCGCCGTGGCTCATGGCAATGACCCGCCCCCGATCAATGATCGGTCGTCCGCGAATATCGGCCAGGGTGGAGATCACATCCGTCCGGCGCACAGCGGCAAGAGATTCCTCCCACAATACACGCCCGTTGCCGACGTTGAGCGCAATCAGCTGCCCGGAAGTATAGGCAACCACCACAATCCCGTTGTCGACCGCAGGGCTGGCGCCGCCCAGCATGCTGGCGGTTTCCGGCAAACCCGAATGGGTCCAGAGTTCTTTGCCATTTTTGGCATCAAGGGCAAACAGTTGATTGTTGAGCGTTACCGCAAAAACCCGGCCGCCGCGAACGGTTGGCGCGGACCGCATGGGTGCATCAAGCGACTTACGCCAGATTTCCTTGCCGGTTTTTGCCTCCAGAGCGAAGACCTTGGCAAAACCGGTAGTCACGTAGAGAGCCCCGTTGCTATAGGCCAGACCACCACTAATGTGGCCTTCATCGTCGTCTTCCGGAGTCAGATCTTTGGACCACAAGCGATTTCCTGTCTTGGCGTCAATTGCGGAAACGACGGTCAGGGAATCCAGGGCGAAGACCGTGCCGTTGGCGATGATCGGTTCGCCACTGAGGCGGTCTTCATCATCGGAACCACTTCCAATATCAACGGACCAGACGCGTTTTAGCGTGTCTCTGACCTGAATGTGGTGCATGGCATGATTGGCGTATCCTCCCGCCTGAGGCCAATTGGTGTTGGGTGTCGGTGGCGGTAAAAGAATCTGGGTATTGGCGATTTCCGGATCAGGTGACAAGGAGCGTTCGTGCTGGAGCACGGAAATTCGTTCGCCCGGCAAAGGAGGGTCTTTCTTTTTGTCGAAGATGTCTTCGTACACGCTGCAGCCGCTGAGAATGATGGCGGCGAGAGCAATTACCAGACCCTTACGCATGTTTTCCGACCTGTTCCGTTTGTTTCAAGGCGACAATCATAGCGGACAGTTTCGTCTTTTACTGTCCGATAGTTTTTAGCATTTCCGCGGCGCGTTGCGCCAGCCCTTGCGGGGTTGTAGCGTCATCTGCGATCATCTTGAATTGCTCACGGGCTTTGCTCTTGTCACCCCTTTTGAGCGCCGCAATGCCCAACACTTCACGCGCGCTGTGCCGCCACGGATTATCGGCAGCCACAACGCCCTCCAGGCGGTCCTTCATGAGCGAAATTCCGCCGGGTGTATTCAATTCTTGCAACGCGCCCAGAACGACAGCCAGATCACGGTACTGTTGAGGCAATTTAGTCGATTCCGATAATTCCTTATAAACAGTAGCCGAACCGGCATAGTCCTCTTTCCCGGCGAGCAGTCCAGCTTCGCGGAACCGCGCCAGTTGGGCATACCCGTCGTTGTTGCCTTCGGCTATTTTGCCAAAAGCGGCAAGCGCCTCTTCTGTCTTGTTGGATGAACCCAGGACCAGCGCCGCATCAAAAGATGTGCCCCGCGCCAGGCGTTGGTTCATATCGTAGGTTCGCCAGGCCTGGGAACCCGCGACACCAAGAACCAGCGCCAATGCCCCGCCAATGATGTAGTTGCCATAGGCTTTCCACAGTTCGTTGGCTTTATCCTGACGAAGCTCTTCGTCGATTTCTTTGAATAGTGTGTCGTTTTCTTCGGCCACCGGCCACTCCTCAATTCAAAATGCCCTGTCGGGATGGAAGAACCTAGGCGCTCAAGGCGTTTCGTCAACCACATTTTGCGGTGTGACGCAGGTGCGTGGTAAACTATCTACTCAGACAGGCAATGGCAAACAAACAGAACCCCAGAATGACTGATTAACGCCATTTTATGGAACACCCGATGCTCGGGATTTGGTTTTTTGGCCCTTTTCCGGTTTTAGCGATGCCAAGCATGGCTTCTACGAGTTCACGTTTGGTGTCGTGTCTGGATGGGTCGCGCCCGGCGTCATCAAGGCGGCCTCGGTACTGGAGTTCCAAATCACGGTTGAATCCGAAAAAATCCGGTGTGCAGATGGCTTCATAAGCTTTGGCTGTTTCCTGAGTTTCGTCGATAACATAGGGGAAGGAAAAAGCATTTGCCGCAGCGAACGCTTTCATATTCTCGAAGGAGTCTTCCGGGTAGGCGTCCGTATCGTTGGACATAATTGCAATCGCTCCGATCCCGGCGGCCTGAAGAACGTTCATATCCTCGCCAAGACGCCCGGCGATGGCCTTTACATAGGGGCAGTGATTGCTGATGAACATAACCAGTGTACCATTTGCGCCAGCGATCTGTTCAAGAGTTCGGGCATTGCCGTCCGTTCCGGCCAGATCAAAACCGGGGGCGCGCCAGCCAAAATTACAAATCGGTGTTTCAAGAGAAACCATCGATAATATCCTGTTGCGGGGGAAATTTATGCTAGTATTAACACTTCGATCATCAAGATTATACAGCGATGGTGGCAAACGGAGGTTAACTCGCCCTTAACCACGTTGTGCGACGATGACGTGACGTGAGAATTAGTGTCAAGTATCCGTAGACCGTTCCGGAGGCCCGTCAATGCGCCAGTTTTTGTCCCTGTTAACCGTTTTTTCCCTTGGAGCCTGCGGACCGCTTGTTTCCGCAAGCATACCGGGCGCCGCACAGGTCGATATTCTAACCGTTATGGGTACGGATAAAACTGTTGTTGATCACGTTGTGTCGTTGTCCAGCGGTAAAAACTGTTCTGCCATCCGCTTGGAAAAGGGGCTGCATTATTGCGAGGAAGACGAGCCTCAAATTCAACAAAATATTTACTGCTACAATACACTGGGCAGTGTCACCTGTTATTCCCGACCAGATCCATATCAGGGACGCCAGCAAAAACTGGGTGAAAATAATTCGGTCAAAGTAATTCAGCCTTCTCCGGTTAATCAGTGATAGTCTGAAATTCGTTTATTTTCTTGCCGGGGATGACATGGCGGCATTCAGATTTATTAATCTGGTGATGATTATCGCCGCGTTGGCGGTTTCCGCCGGTGCTGCGTATGTTTTTTTTGGCCGAACCGAAATTGATGAAGCTGAAAACCGTCTTCATGCGTATAAACAACGGATTCAGGCCCAACTTCCCTTGGCCGAAGCGGGAGATGCCAAGGCCCAGTACGTACTGGGACGCCTTCTGCTATTCGGTGAAGGCCGCACGCAAAACCTCCATCAGGCGTATAAATGGTTCAGTGCAGCCGCGGCGCGTGGTCATTCTGGAGCGCAGTATGAATTGGGTAAGATGTATGCGCGGGGCGAGGGCATTGGGCAGAGCTATTACAGAGCGGTTGAATGGTTCGGCCTGGCGGCCAGGGTCGGTCATCACCGCAGCGCACAGTTTGCGCTGGGGGAAATGTATTATCTCGGGCGCGGCGTCGATAGGGACTATGTGGATGCCCTCAACTGGTTTCAGAAAGCCGCTCAACGCAATCATCCCATAGCCCAATTTTATTTGGGTGAAATGTATGAAAAGGGCTGGGGAGTAAAACGAGACAAAATAGAAGCTTTCAAGTGGTATAGTCTCGCCGCACGCAAAGCCCGTGAAGTCAAAGACAATAACGAAAATCACGATCCGCTCAGGTCCCTGAATAATCTGAAGCATCAGATGAATAAGTCTCAGCTCAATGCCGGTGAAGCAGGCCTGAAGGCCTGGAAGCCCGCGCAATAATTTAAGTCTCGGTGAATTACGAGTATTGACCCTGCCGACACCTTGTCGCACCATCCGGCGTCCAATTTTACATGATTTCCAGGGTTTATGCGGGAGACTGAATTGAGTAATAAAATCAAAGCTGTAACTTTTGATTTGTGGGATACGATTATTGATGATGAGTCGGATGAAACCAAGCGTCTGACCGCCGGGTTGCGGACCAAGCCTGACGAACGGCACCATTTGGTGCTGGAAGCCCTCAACCGTCATCAACCTATTGGCAGCGATGAATTGAAAATCGCCTACGGTGTCGCCAATGCGGCGTTTGTCAAATGCTGGAAAGGGCACTCCATTACCTGGACCGTGCGGGAGCGCCTGGAGGTGCTGTTGAACGGTTTAGGCCGTACTCTGCCTGATGATGAGCTCGACGCACTCGCCGATGCGCAGGGACGCATGGAGGTGGATATTCCCCCCAACCCGATTGACGGGGCAAAATCGGCGATTGCTGATCTGGCATCTCGATACAAATTGTGCATCGTCTCTGATACGATCATCACGCCTGGAACCGGACTGCGCCAATTGCTGGATGGGCATGATCTTAAGCAGTATTTTTCCGGGTTCGCTTTTTCCGATGAAGTCGGCCATTCCAAGCCGGACCGGTCGATGTTTGACGCCGCCGCTCGGCAGATGGGAGTGGAGTTGAGCGAAATGGCGCATATCGGTGACCGCGACCATAACGATGTTAAAGGTCCACAGGCCCTTGGCATGAAAGCGGTTCTGTTTACGGCCAAGCGCGATCATGACAAAAACACCACATCCGCTGATGCGATTTGCGAGCGACACGCCGACCTACCCGGTGTGATCGACGCCTTAAACGCCTGAAAAGATAAAGGGATCAAATGATGGGCATACAGCCACGAATTTTGGTGATCGACGGATATAGAAAAGAAGCCCGGGATGAACTGGCTGCGGGTGGGGCGACCATGGCGGGTGATCAGTATGTGAAAATGCTCTCTCGTGTTTGCCCAGGGGTGAAGTGTGACATTTTGTTCCCTTGTGACGCGGGCGCGGCCCTGCCCACGGGGACGGCGTTGAGCGACTATGACGGTATCGCCTGGACCGGGTGCAGCCTGACGGTTTTTGAAGATACGCCTGAAGTAAATACCCAGATCGGTTTCGCCAGATCGTGCCTGGAAGCGGGCGTTCCCGGTTTTGGCAGCTGCTGGGCGGCGCAGATTGCGGTGGTTGCTGCGGGGGGTATCTGCCGTCCCAATCCCAATGGCCGGGAGATGGGATTCGCCCGTAAAATCACCCTCACACCTGAGGGCCGAGGGCACCCCATGTACGAAGGCAAGGCCAGTGTCTTCAATGCTTTTATCAGCCACGTAGACGAAATCACGCATGTGCCATCAGGCAGCGTCGTGCTTTCCGGGAACAGGTTTACGGCGGTGCAATCCGTATCCGTCGTTTACAAGGGCGGTGTGTTCTGGGGACTACAATATCACCCGGAATACGACCTGCGGGAAATGGCGCGCCTGACATGGTGCAGAATAGACAAGCTTATGGAACTCGGGTTCTTTCAGGACCGTCAGGCGGGCGAGGATTATGTTGACCTGCTTGAAGTTCTGCACCAGGACCCGAGCCGCCAGGACCTGGCGTGGCAGCTTGGCGTTGACGACGACATTCTGAACGAAGACGTGCGCCGCGCCGAAGTCAGGAACTGGATAGAGCGTCTGGTTATTCCAACCATGGTTAAAAACGGGCGGGTTGGCTGATGAGGTCTGTATCCCCCAGAATCCTGGTCGCCGAAGGAAACACTCGTGCACGCAACGAAAAACTCGTTTCCATGGGCGCGCGGACGGGCAGTGGTTGTTATCAGCAGGCAATCAAATACCTGTTTCCGTCAGCGCGTATCGATATCCTTGCCGCCGCGGATACCGATACGCAATTCCCGAATGGCAAGGAACTGGCCGACTATGATGGTTTAATTCTGGGCGGGTCGGGCCTTAATCTGCCGAACGGAGATGACAATCCACATATCCGCCAGCAGGTTGACCTGGCAAAAGCCGTGTTCAACGCGGGCATACCTTTCCTCGGCAGTTGTTGGGGACTTCAGATCGCCGCGGTTGCCACTGGGGGCAAGGTCGGAATTAATCCGAAAGGTCGGGAACTGGGAGTCGCCAGAAAAATTTCAGTAACCCCGGAAGGACGGGGATGCGGCCTATTCGAAGGTAAGAGCAGCGTTTTTGATTCACCTGCCATTCATTGTGATGAAGTCACACATTTGCCATCGGGGGGCATCGTGCTGGCGACAAATGATCATTCGTCCATTCAGGCCGCCTCGATCAAACACAACGGTGGAACGTTTTGGGGGGTTCAGTATCACCCAGAATTTGACCTTGCCCATATTGCGGATCTAATTCGCTCGTATACGGATGTCCTAACCAGCGACGGATTTTTCAGAGACGGCGAGGCTGCGCTGAAACACGCCGGAAAAATGGATGTTTTGCATCAGAACCCCGAACGCCAGGATCTGGCTTGGCTGCTCGGAGTCGATGAGGATGTCCTTGATCCGCGCATTCGTTTTCGCGAAATTGAAAACTGGGTCATCCATCAGGTCCTGCCACGCATGGCGGATAGAGACTGATGTCCAGGATTTACGACGTTGTCATCATTGGAGGCGGGCATAACGGTCTTGTCTGCGCGGCTTATCTGGCAAAAGCCGGATATTCGGTCAGGGTTCTGGAACGGCGTCATATCGTCGGTGGTGCGGCGGTTACTGAGGAATTTCATCCAGGATTTCGAAACTCCGTTTGTTCCTATACCGTCAGCCTCCTCAGCCGCAAAGTCGTCGAGGATTTGGAACTTTATGATTTTGGTCTGAAAATCGTTCCTCGCACACTTCCCAATTTTCTGCCTCTGGGTGATAGCGGATACCTGAAGTCATTCAGCGACAGCGAAAAAATGTTTGACGAAGTTTCTCGTCATTCGCCGGAAGATGCGGCGCAACTGGCACCTTACGCCGCCACCATTTCCCGTCTCGCCAATGTACTGAAGGCGCTCATTCTGGAGACTCCGCCGAATGTTGGTGGCGGCATGGGCGACCTCTGGAAACTTTGGAAGACGGCTCGGCGGTTTAAGGACCTGTCGTTGGAAGATCAGCGGGATTTTGCCGACATCATGACCATGAGTGCGGCGGAATTTCTGGGAAGGTGGTTCACAAGCGATGCAATTACGGCGCTTTACGCCTTTGATGGCATCGTCGGCACGCTGTCCAGCCCTTACAGCCCGGGGACCGCTTACGTCCTGCTGCATCATTGTTTCGGCGACGTGATGGATAGTCCGGGAACCTGGGGGCATGCTGTTGGCGGCATGGGAGCGATAACCCAGGCGATGGCCGCCGCCGCGCGTAAAGCGGGCGCGGAAATAGATGTTTCCGCTGCGGTTGCGGAGGTGATGATATCGGCCGGGCGGGTCAATGGTGTAAAACTGGAAAGCGGTGAAGAAATACGGGCCCGCAATGTTGCCGCCAATGTGACTCCCAAACTGTTGTTTGGGCAGCTTGTGAATAAGGAGCATGTTCCGAGCGAATTTTTTACCCGAATACAAAATTTTAAATGCCGTTCCGGAACCTTCCGCATGAACGTCGCTTTGAAGGAACTGCCGGATTTTTCCTGCCTGCCTGGATGCGAAACCCAGGAACACCATCAGGGAGGAATCATAATGGCGCCGTCCCTGCGGTATATGGAAAGCGCTTATCGCGATGCCATGGATTTTGGCTGGTCGCGCCGCCCCATCGTCGAGATGCTGATCCCCAGTACCCTTGACGATACTTTGGCTCCTGAAGGTCAACATGTCGCAAGCCTGTTCTGTCAGCACTTCAACCCAAACCTTCCGGATGGGCGATCTTGGGATGACTGCAGGCTGGAAGCGGCCGAAGCGGTCCTGAATACCGTCAACGATTTTGCACCCAATTTCCGCCGTTCGGTCATCGCCACACACATACTTTCGCCGCTTGATCTGGAACGGGAATTTGGCCTGACCGGAGGCGATATCTTCCATGGCAGTCTCGACCTCAATCAAATTTTCAGCGCCCGCCCCGTTTTGGGGCACGCCGATTACCGGATGCCGGTCAAAGGCCTTTACCTGTGTGGGTCCGGGGCGCATCCCGGCGGAGGGGTAACGGGAGCGCCGGGGCACAATGCAGCGCGTGAAATTATCAAGGACCTTTAGGGCAGCAAGCCGCTGGCATCAATGCCGTCGAAAATAAACTGGACCGCCAGCGCCGTCAGTAAGACGCCAAAAATTCTGGAAATCACGTTGAGCCCGGTTATGCCCAGAAGCCGCTGCAATTGAGTTGCCATCAAAAAGCAGATGAGGACGATCAACAGATTGACGATTAGCGCAATCACCACCATGGCCAAAAGCTGGGCTTCGCCATCCGTTTTCGCGACCAGTACAATGGCGGCCCCGATCGTTCCCGGTCCGGCGATGAGCGGCGTTGCCAGTGGAAACACGGAAATATCGTTACGGTGGTGGGCTTCTTCTGCCTCATCGGCGGTTGTTGACGTCGCCCCGGAAGACCTTGCCAGGACCATATCTATCCCCACCAGCAATAGCAAAATTCCTCCAGAAGTCTTCAACGCAGCCATGGATATGCCCATGTAGCGCAGCACGTCCGCGCCGAAAAATACGAAAATCAGCAAAATAATGGTGGCGATGGCGACGGATTTAACCGCAGTCTGACGGCGCTGGTTGGCAGGTACGCCTACCGTGAGTGCGGCAAACAATGCGGCCGAATCAATCGGTCCTACAGTGGCGAAGAATGTGGTAAAGGCGACAAGGCCGATTTCCAGCATCTGCGGTGTCATGCAACAGACTCCAACGGGGGGAAAGATAACGATCTTCGAACATAGAAAAGCATTTTCGGGCAGGGACGTGAACCCTATAGTTTGTTGATCATTCAAATTTTCAGAACAGGAACAAGAACGCGTGGCAAACGAAGAAGGATTTGTATCCCCCGGCAGCCGGGACGTAGATTTCGTCGAAACACGTATGGGCGTTTTGACATGGAACATCTGGTGGCGGTTCGGCCCCTACGATCAGCGTGAACCGTTAATCCGCAACCTGCTTCACGATGTGAATGCCGACATTCTCTGCCTGCAGGAGGTCTGGAGTAGTGAACAGGCCAATCAGGCCGCCCAACTGGCGCAGCAGCTTGGCCTTTATTATTGTTACGAACCGGTACTCGCGATTGACGGTGTTGACTGGGGTATGGCGATTTTGTCGAAATGGCCGGTGCTGGAATCGGAAGGACTGGTTCTGCCCTCCATGCCCAGCGATGATGGCAGCCGGGACTGCAAAGTGATGCGTGCCCGCCTTGACGGTCCCAATGGGGTCGTTGACGTTTATAATACGCATTTAAGCTGGCGCCCGGATGAGAGCGCCATACGCCAGCAACAGGTCAAATTTATTGCGGAGCTGGTGAAAGCGACCTGGCAGGGTCCTGTTCCGCCTATTGTCTGTGGTGATTTTAACGCCATTCCAACGGCGGATGAGATCAGGATGATGACGGGGGAGGCTGCGGTCCCTGTGGACGGCCTTTATTTCTTCGATGCGTGGCGGGCTGCGGGTCATACCGATCCTGGTTTTACCTGGGACCATGCAAATACTTTGACCAGAAAGGCGCTACAGCCCAATCGCAGGCTTGATTACATATTGGTTGGTGAACCGGCAGACAATGCGGTTGGTCATATTCTGAGTGCAAAGCGCGTGGGAATGCAGGAAACGGACGGTGTGTACCCAAGTGACCATTTCGGAGTCCTTGCGGAACTCAGATATTAACCGCATCATAGGCGGATCAATTTCGACAATAACCGGGTCGTCCTCCAATGACTGAAACGCACGAGCAGCAGGGACGCTGTAATGTCCTGATCAAAAATGGGCGGCTGATCGACGGATCTGGCGCATCCGTTCGGGATGCCGATATTGCCGTAGATGGGGACCGTATTGCGGCCATCGGATCATTAGCGGGCTGGACGGCGGATGAAACACACGATGCCCAGGGGATGGTCGTCGCGCCCGGCTTCATTGATGTTCACACCCACGATGATCTGGAAGTCATTAATGATCCCGGTCTTGAATCGAAGGTCAGTCAGGGTGTGACCACTGTTGTTGTTGGCAATTGTGGCGTCAGTTTGGCGCCGCTACGTCCGGGAACCGAACTTTCAACCCTGTTCAAGCTGCTTGGGCCGGAAACAGAATTCCGCTTTCCGACGATTAAATCCTACCGCGATTATCTGACGGCTCATCCGTCGTCGGTTAATGTGGCCATGCTGACCGGACATTCCAGCCTGCGTAGCGAAGCCATGGGTGCGGACCTGATGCGTGGCGCCACCTGCGGCGAGATTGAGCAGATGCGAGAACATCTTTCGGAAGCGCTGGCGGAGGGTGCGATTGGCCTGAGCACGGGCCTCGACTATCCGCCCGCAAGGCAAGCCCCGACCGATGAGGTTGTTGAAATCGCCAGGGCCATGGGGCCTCACGAAGATGCGGTATATGTTTCTCACATCAGAAATGAACGTGATCACATCGTTGAAGCCGTTCAGGAAACCCTTGATATTGGCAAGGCGGTATCAAGGATGGCGATTATTTCTCATCATAAATGTGCAGGCCGCAAGAACCACGGTCGAAGTCGTGAAACCCTGCCAATAATCGCCGAAGCCCTGAAATCTCAGGAGGCCGGTCTGGACGTTTACCCCTATATCGCCAGTTCCACTGTCCTGTTGGCCGAGCGCATTGTCGATTGTGATGACGTCATGGTTGCCAGTTCCGAACCTCACCCTGAAATGTCAGGACGCAGTCTGGCTGGTATTGCCAGGGAATGGGGGTGCACGGATGAAGAAGTCGTTGACCGGTTGCATCCGGCGACCGCCGTTTATTTTCAGATGAGCGAAGACGATGTGGAAAGGGTCATGGCATTTGAAAACACCATGATCGGGTCCGATGGCCTGACCGCAATGAACCATCCGCACCCGAGGTTGTGGGGAACTTTCCCGCGTGTTCTTGCGAGGTACGTTCGTGAGCGTGGTGTCCTTGATTTGGAAACGGCTATCCATAAAATGACGGGCCTGTCGGCAAAGACCTTCCGCCTGAAGGATAGAGGCGTGCTGAAGGCCGGTAATTTTGCCGACCTGGTCATGTTTGACCCTGACATCATCGAAGACCGGGCGACGTTTGAAAATCCGAAAAAGCGTTCGGTAGGGATCGAGCGGGTTATGGCGAATGGCGCGTTCATTTGGGCGGCGGATGCCGAAACGGGATCAAGATCGGGACGGTTTCTCGCCCATTAAAAAAGGAGCCGCCGGACCGGCCTCGGCGAGGCGAAGTCCCGTTCGCAACATCATGGATACACCAGCAAGAAAACCACCAAGGCTGCTGAACTTGATCGTGTTCTCGGCGATTGGACCGATGGCGTTGAACATCTTCTTTCCATCCATGCCAAGCATGATGAAGGTGTTCGACACGGACTACGGCACGGTTCAGTTTGCGCTGACGTTATACCTCACCGCCCTGGCGATGGCGCAACTGTTCGTCGGCCCGATATCGGACCGAGTCGGACGTCGCCCCGTTGTTCTGTGGGGGATGGGGATTTGCATGGCGGGATCTTTGACGTGTATTTTCGCGCCGACCATCGGCGTCCTGATAATGGGTAGAATTTTACAGGCCTTGGGAGCGAGTACCGGCATGGTCATGGCGCGATCCATGATCAGGGATATGCACGGCCTTGATAAGGCCGCCTCAATGATCGGATACGTAACGATGGTCATGGTTGTCGCGCCTATGGTGTCACCAACCTTGGGAGCGTTGCTGGAAAAAGCTTTCGACTGGCGCGCCGGTTTTGTCCTGGTGCTTTTCGTGACCGCTGGCGTTCTTGCGGTTTCGGTTTCCATCCTGGGGGAAACTCACAAGGGCCCCTACGAAGCGGCTGGCATTGGCAGGATGCTTGGGGCTTTCGTGACGCTGTTGAAGCAACGCCGCTTCAACCGCCACGCTTTTCAGATATCCCTGTCATCTGCCGCGTTCTTCACCTTTCTGGGCGGTGCACCTTATGTCAGCATTCAGTTGCTGGGCATGTCCGGCGTCGAATACGGTCTCTACTTTATGGTCGCCAGTCTGTCTTACATGGCCGGTAATTTCACCACCGGGCGTATGTCGGAACGCTGGGGATCGGATCGGTTGATCACGCTGGGTACAAGTGTGGGATTATTGGGTGGCCTGATGCTCGCGCTGGCTTATGTCAGTGACCATTTTACTCCGGTTTCACTATTCGGCTGCATGGGTATGATCGCCCTTGGCAACGGTCTTTGCCTGCCATCCGGAACTGCAAGCGCCATCAGCGCCGATAAAAACCACATTGGCGCAGCGGCGGGATTGTCGGGGTTTTTGCAAATGGCGACGGGGGCGCTGGCATCCTATACGGTCGGGATTATGTTATCCGATTCCGCGTTTCCTCTGGTGGCGATGATGGCGTCATCAGTGGCATTGGCGTTTATTGTCAATCTGATTAGCCTGAATCACCGCGCATAAACTTCGCAAGATTAATCAAGTCTCTCTCGGGTAGTTTGTCCTCGATTGGAGAAGTTAAAATGAATCGCGAAACCACACGACTGGACTATCTCGCCCGTATTGAGCGGGTGCAGTGTTATATCTATGAACACCTGGATGATGAACTGGACCTCGATAAGCTGGCAGACATTGCTTGTTTTTCCCATTGTCACTGGCACCGGATATATCGTGGATTGACGGGTGAGACAGTGACCAACACGGTCAGACGGCTGCGCCTTCACCGGGCGTCCGGAGAACTCATTCAAACCAGTTCAGATATCCACAATATCGCCAGACGAGCGGGATACGGAAGTGTGGAGGCATTTAGCCGCGCCTTTCGTTCGGCCTATGGCGAGCCGCCAGCCAGGTATCGTGATCGTACGCAATCTTCTCCTGCACCCAACCTGATAAACCCAAAGGAGACGACAATGTATACGACTGAAATCAAAGACCTCGCCCCGTTTCGGATGGCGGCGACCCGTCATGTGGGAGATTACATGAAAGTTGATGAATCCTTTCAGCGGGTACTTATATGGAACGCAAAAGTGGGAGTTGTACGAGGTGAAACGCGGATGATAGGAATATTCCATGATGATCCATCGTCCGTTGCAACTAGCGAATTACGAAGTGATGTTGGGATCGTTGTAGATGATGACGTCGCCATCGACAATGGACCGGATAACAAGGGCATAAATGTAGTCAATATTTCTGGCGGGCGATATGCCGTCGTCGAATTCAAGGGGCCCTATGCTGAATTGCAAGGTGGTTATGACTGGCTGTTTACGAAATGGTTGCCGGACAGCAATGAGGAAGCGGCCGAAAGCCCGGTCTATGAGGAATATTTAAATAACCCAAAAACAACGGCTCCTGCTGATCTGCGAACAAACATCTGTCTGCCGTTGAAAGGATAGCTGTCCGAATTGGTAGGGGAACCCCATCTCATGGGTTCCCCAAAATTCTATTTATCCGTCTCAATAATATCCCTGAAAGTGGCCCCGGAAATTCGTTGATAATCTTCAAATTTAAGAAATATTGAGCGGTCCAGGCGGCCTGCGTTGAATACCACTTCCCCATTGAGGCGGCATTTGTTGTCAACGACCAGAATCAGATCATCGTGAAAAGAGAAAGGCGGGACGGCGCCCATGACACAGCCAGTCAGTTCTGTCGCCTTGGCTGTGTCGGCAAAGCTGCCTTTCTGAGCTCCGACGGCGGCGCAAAGGGCGCGCATGTTGAGCTTTTGATCGCCTGGGATGACTCCAAGAACGAACCGCTTGCCGCCACCACCGCCCCTGACCGAAGAAACGATGGCCTTCATGGCTTGCGATGGGTGATTGCCGCGAATTCGGCTAATCTCAACCGAACGGCCCTCAAGTTCGTGCTCGATTATACGAAACTCCGCCTCGTTGGAGCGTAGGAAATCAACGAGGCGGGTGTGGGTATCGGTCATGTTTTTAGAGGCGGCCTTCCATAGCGGCTTCAAACATTACCTTCATTTCCGCCGCTCCGACAGGGATCGGGTTTCCGCCAGCCGTTGGATCGTTGGCCGCCATTTCCGACAACTCATCGAGGCGGCTTTCATCGACGCCAAGATCACGTCCCGTATGGGCAACTTCAAAGGTTTCACGCAACTCCAGGACCCAGTCCATGATCCCGGTGAAGCCACCTTTACTGAGGCCAATGAACCTGGCGAGTCGGTCCATACGGTCTTCGATTGCCACACGGTTGAAGTTCATGACGTAGGGCATGAAGGTGGCGTTGGTCAGGCCGTGGTGGGTGTTGAACACGGCGCCAACCGGGTGGCTGAGGGAATGAACGGCACCCAGTCCCTTCTGAAATGCTGTCGCTCCCATCGCAGCAGCCGACATCATGTGGCTGCGGGCTTCGAGATCCGACCCATCTTTGACAGCTTTTGGCAGCCACTCCTTGACCAAGCGCATGCCTTCGACAGCAATGCCTTCTGCCATCGGATGATATGCTGGTGCACAATAGGCTTCGAAGCAGTGAACCAGGGCATCCATGCCGGTGAAGGCGGTCAGGTGCGGGGGCAAGCCGGTTACAAGTTCCGGATCACAGATGACGACTTCAGGAAGCATTTTTGGATGGAAGATGATTTTTTTGGTATGAGAATTCTCGTGCGTAATAACCGAGGCGCGCCCAACTTCTGATCCTGTGCCGGATGTCGTCGGCACGGCGACGATGGGGGCAATGCCATCGGGGTCGGCGCGCAGCCAGTTGTCTCCGACGTCCTCAAAATCCCAGATTGGGCGGGTCTGACCGGCGACCAGTGCAATTGCCTTGGCGGCATCAACGCCGCTGCCGCCGCCCCAGGCTATCACGCCGTCATGTCCGTCTTCGCGGTACACCTTAACCCCGTCTCCGACGTTTTTACCAACCGGGTTGGGTTGAACATCCGAGTAAAGGCCCGTCGGTAGTCCGGCGGCTTCATTGGCGGCAAGGGCATCTGTGATCATCGGCAATCCGGCCAGGCCGGGGTCAGTAACCAGAAGAGGTTTTTTCATGCCAAGGCTTTTGCAGGCGTCCGCCAGTTCAGTAATCCGGCCGATGCCGAAACGCATGGCGGTCGGGTAGTTCCAGTTACCATTTACGCTGGAGGGATCGAAAGTCATGTCTTAGTCCTTAAAGCTGAGTCTTGAGATGGAAGGATTTGGGCCGGGTCAGGTGATCGTATCCTAACGCCGACAACGTGCAGCCGCGTCCTGAATCCTTGACGCCCGTCCAGGCCAATGCCGGGTCCAGATAATCGCAGCGGTTCATGAACCATGTACCTGTAGATACGTGGTCGCCAATTCGCAGAGCCGCATCAGCGTCAGATGTCCAGATAGAGGCGGTCAGGCCAAAGGCGCTGTCGTTCATCAGGCGGATTGCTTCTTCATCGGAAGAAACTTTCATAACGCCGACGACGGGGCCGAAGCTTTCTTCGCTCATCACGTCCATGGAGTGATCGACGTTAACCAGAATTTGCGGTCCCAGATAGGGCGATCCCGGTTCATTGGAACCAAAGGTACCTTCCGGGATCAGGGCCTGAGCCCCGGCGGCGATGGCGTCCGCCGTCTGTTTGCGAACGAAATCGGCGGCGCTGGCGCGCACCAGCGGGCCAATGGTCACGTCCGGGTCTGTGGGGTTGCCAAGTTTGTAGCCCAGAGTCGTCTCGCGCGCGATATCGATGAACTGATCATAAACGCTTTCGTGTACATAGATGCGTTCGATCCCGCAGCACGATTGCCCGGAATTGAAGAATGAGCCGTCCACCAGTCCTTCGGCGGCGTATTGTACGTTTGCGTCTGACCGAACATAGGCCGGGTCCTTACCGCCGAGTTCAAGCCCGACGCCGACAAAGCGGCCAGCGGCAGCGCGTTCAACCATGGCGCCGCCGGGAACGGAACCTGTGAAGGCAATAAAATCAACTTCCGGTGCCTGGATAAGCGTTTCGGTATCCGCATGGTTCAGGTGCAGGAACTGGAAAACGCCCTTGGGCAATCCGGCTGCCTCAAAAGCTTCCGCATAGACCTCAGCGCATAAGGGCGTCTGCGCCGAATGTTTCAGGATCACGGCATTACCCGCCATAATCGCCGGAATGATGGAATTGATTGAGGTGAGGTAGGGATAATTCCAGGGAGCAATAACAAATACAACACCCAGAGGGTCACGGCGGATGAAGCGGGTAAAGCCGTCTTTCTCATCAACCGGGACATCGGCAAGTGCTTTTTCCGCGATCAAGATCATGTGCCGGGCGCGCTCTTCTACGCCTCCCACCTCGCCGCCACCATAACGGATGGGGCGCCCCATCTGCCAGGTGATGCCTTCGCCAATTTCACCCGACTTGGCGACAAAGGCGTCAACAGCTTTGGTGCAAATTTCCGCACGCTCACTGATTGGGGTTTGTTTCCACTGATTTTGGGCACTGACAGCGGTTTCAACTGCCGTCGCAATTTCACGGGATGTGGCGTAATTGCGTTCAATGTAAACGCTGCCATCGACAGGGCTGACACAGCGGAGTCTATCGCTCATATTGTCCATCTCCTTGGGTAATTTAGAGAGCGTTATACTGCCTCCAAGCGGAAATGGATATCCCGAATGCGTCAGATAAATGCCAAAATATGTATCTCAATCGAAGGTGACAGTTGCGACTGCGCGGTCTACTTTTTCTTGCGCCCAGGCCTTTGGTTTTGACGGAACCAGACCCGCGCCCTTGACCAGAGTTCCGTCGCCCTTTGTTGTCAGTTCGACCCGTCCGGCTTTGGTTTCCACATAGACGCCTTTGCCGTCCAGAAGTGCGACCTCGAACTCTCCGTCAAGCGTGCCACCCCAGAACGTCGTGCCGCGAATTCCAATGGTGGCAGTATTGGTCTCAACCAGCATTTTTGCGTCGGTAATTTTCATCAGTTTGCCGCTAGTGACCTTGAACGCACCTTCCAGCAGGCGCATGACTGCGTTGTTTTGGCTATTGCTCATGATGAATTCTTGCATGACGAAATGAGTGCGTTCACCAAGCGTTACTTCCGCGCCGTCACGAAGCACGATCTCAATTCTAGCACCCTTGCCCGTTGAGATGATGTCGCCAAGCTGTATGTCGCTGCCGATCTCCAGTTTACGGGGCAGGGCATCCTGCATGGCGTAAGCGGTTTCCTGAATTTTGGTAACTTTACCGATTACATCGGTGCCTTCCGCGGCAAATTCAGGAGAGGCGATGGTGACCCCGATCAGCACCAGAAGAGTAAATAGAGTACGTCGCGTTATACCGGTCATATGTCCAGCCCTTATATGATTTCGAAATAACGTTCCATTTCCCAGTCGGTGATGGCGCGGCGGAATTCCCGCTCTTCCCATTCACGCGACGCCGCATAGTGATCGACAAATGTGTCACCAAAAAGGCTGCGCGCCGGTTGGGATGCTTTCAGGCGGCCAGCGGCCTCGAACAAGGTGCGGGGGAGTTGCAGGCGCTTCGGGTATTTTCGATCATAGCCATTTCCCTGCACGGGCGCGTCGGGCTCGATCTCATGTTCAATGCCCCACAACCCAGTTCCGATTGAGGCCGCGAGAGCGAGATAGGGATTGGTGTCCGCAGCGGCGATCCGGTATTCGATGCGTTGAGAACCTGCACTGCCTTCAATGACACGCAGCGCGACCGTCCGGTTATCAACACCCCAGCTCGATTCCGTCGGGGCCCAAAACCCGGGAATCAAGCGGGTATAGGAATTCACCGTTGAGGCGACCATTGCCAGCGTTTCGGGCATCAGTTTCTGTTGACCGCCGATGAAGTGGCGCATTTTGTCGCTGATGTTGTGGGGTTTGGAGGGGTCATAGAAAACCGAAGACCCATCCTTGTTTTTAAGCGACATGTGGATATGCCCGCTCTGCCCCGGCCAGTCAGGCGAACACTTGGCCATGAACGTCGCCATCAGACCATTTTTCTGAAACATGATTTTGGAAAATGTCTTGAACAGGGCTGCCTTGTCGGCTGCGGCTATGGCCGAATCGACAGCGATTGCGGCTTCGAGTACGCCGGGTCCGGTTTCTTCGTGAAGGCCTTCCAACTCCATATCCATGATGATGCAGCCGTCCATCAATTCCCGGTAAATATCTGAATCGACGGTGTTGCGCAGCACCGAATAACCGAAATGTCCGGGTTGCAGGTGTTTCATGTTGCGGTAATTTTTCTCGCGCGCGGAATGGGGCGTTTCTTCAAAGACAAAAAATTCAAACTCCATTCCAGCCAGGGCATCGAATCCCATGGAGTCTGCCTTTTCCAAGACGTGGCGCAGGATTCCACGCGAGCAAACTTCTTCATGTTTTCCGTCAAACTCGCCCAGAAAAAATAACATGTCGTCTTCCCAAGCAATGTCGCGGCACGAGTCTGGTAATACGCGGACACCCGCGTCCGGGTATCCTGTATGCCAGCCAGTCACCGTTACGTTGTCGTAAAGTTGATCCTGCGAATCCCATCCGTTGACGACATCACAAAAGCCGAATCCTTTCTCCAGAGAAGACAGGAATTTTTCCTTTTTCATATATTTACCGCGCATAATGCCATCGATGTCGAAAACACCGACCTTTACATAATCAAGGCCGCGTTCTTCGATAATCGCTTTGGCGTCTGCTACGGTTTTTACCTGTCTTGGATTCATGGATTTTACCCCCCTTGAAACTGAATTGAGTTAACCTATCAAGACAAAGAATGATGTGCCATGTATTTGGGGCGCAGGAGACAAAGAATACGTTTGTCGGCTTGATCATTTCCATTGAAATGAGGGTAAACCAGGGTATGGTCTTGCTAATTGCGGCGATTTGTTGACGCAGTACGTTTCCGTTTTCGAAATCCGAGGAGAATTTGACAATGACCACCACGTTCCTGAGCACACATACGCTGGCTGAAAACCTGTGGCCGCGTGGCGAAAAGACGACTGCGCAGCGGATCGTTCGTGGTGTCCTGCTTGCTTTTGTCGGCAGTCTGCTGATTGCCGTATCTTCCAAAATCCAGGTTCCGTTCTATCCGGTGCCGTTGAATATGGCGACATTCGCCGTGCTTGCCATTGGAATGGCCTATGGCCCGCGTCTGGGTTTGGCGACGATCCTTCTGTACATGGCAGAGGGAGCTTCCGGGTTGCCGGTATTTGCGGGTGCGCCGGAAAAGGGAATTGGCCTCGCCTATATGTCAGGACCGACCGGCGGCTACCTGCTGGGGTTTGTTTTTGCAACGGGGATTTGTGGCTGGGCGGCGACGCGGGGTTGGGACCGCAGCATCTGGAAGACGGCGGTGGCGATGCTGGCCGCCAATGTCGCGATATATGTTCCGGGTTTGTTATGGCTGGGAACCTTGCTTGGTTGGGAAAAACCAATTTTAGATTGGGGCCTGTATCCGTTCGTGCTGGGTGATCTGACCAAGCTGGCACTGGCTTCGGTTTCACTGCCGCTGATCTGGCGCGTGTTGGGCCGCAAGAGCTAAAAAAACCATTTGTTTTTCGCGGGAACATGGCGACTAAGACGCTCGTAGAAGTCATTGCCGATCATCAAGCCGGAAAGCTTGAACAAGCGGAATCCGGTTACCGTGACCTGCTGAAAGAAGACCCGGATAACGCCGACGCAATTCATTTGCTCGGCGTTATCTGTTTTCAGAGAGAGGCCCTTGAAGAGGCGCGAGAACTTGTTACCCGCGCGATCAGGATAAATGGCAGTGTCGCACTGTATCACGCAAATCTTGGCCGGATCGAAAAAGCGCGCGGCGACATAATCAAAACAATCAGAGCCTACCGTCAATCGTTGACTTTGATGCCTGATCAGGCAGACGTAAATTCTGATATTGCAGCCGTCTTGATAGACGCTGGAGAATGTGCTGAAGCTCTGCAATTTGCGGAACGTGCATTGGACCTTCTTCCTCGCTTTGCCGCTGCCAAATTCAACCGGGGCATGGCCCTGGCTGGACTTGGACGATATGAGGCGGCCATCAGCGCGTTTCAGGCAACAGTTCAATTGGATAACGGCTTTGCCGATGCGTATTTCCAAATGGCCCTCATCCATCAGGAAAGCGGGCATCTTGATAAGGCGGAGGGGGGATACCGCAACGCCATCTCTATCGACCCTAGCCAGATTGAAGCGCACTGCAATCTTGGTAATATTCTGCGTGCCGATGGACGTTTGACAGAAGCGCTTCAGTGTTATGAAAGGGCGCTCTTAGTCTTACCTGACGTGGCCGAAATCCATTCCAACAAAGGTGTCGCCCTGCACGAGCTTGGTGAACGTGAACAGGCCATCGAGAGTTATCGTCGGGCCATTGAGCTTGATGCCGATGACGCCGAGGCGCACAGAAATCTGTCTATGGCCCTGCTACAAGGTGACGAATATGAAGAAGGCTGGCATGAGTCTGAATGGCGCTGGCGAACCCGGCATTTCGTTTCTATCCGCCGCGATTGGAGCAAGCCCCAGTGGTCTGGCGAGGCATTGGCCGGCAAGACAATACTCGTGTACGCCGAGCAGGGATTCGGAGACAGTTTTCAGTTTTCCCGCTACATCCCACTGATTGCTGGACAGGGCGGCCACGTCATTGTCGAGGCCCCGGACACGATTGAGGGTGTGCTGCGGACGATTGATGGTGTTGAGAAACTCATTTCTCCAGGCGCGGCGATGCCGGAGTTTGATTTTCATATTCCGATGATGAGCCTTCCTCGCGCGTTCGGGACTACCATTGAGTCCATTCCCGCCCCCCATTCCTATTTGTCCGCACCGTCTGAGGCCGTGCAAATCTGGCGGGAGAGGTTTGGCGGGCGAGAGGAGGAGCATCGAATCGGTATCGTCTGGAAAGGGAGCTCGGAGCATTCAGGTAACCTCTGGCGCTCACCGGGTCTGGAAGTGTTCCGGCCTCTGCTTTCACAGGAAGGTCACAGGTTCTTTTCGTTGCAAAAGGATGACGGAAGGAAGGATCTGAAAGAGGTGGGACTGGCTGAACAGATTATCGATCTTGAAACGGGCCTCAATTCATTTTCCGATACTGCCGCCGTCATTGCTCAGCTTGATCTGGTCATCACCCCGGATACCTCCGTCGCTCATTTAAGCGGCGCGATGGGATGCTCGACCTGGATCGTGCTGCCGCATGTGGCGGAGTGGCGCTGGGGGATTGGAAGAAAAGATTGCCCCTGGTATCCAAGCGCCAGATTATTTCGGCAATCTTCCCCGGGAGACTGGGGCGGCGTCATCAGGAATCTTGCTGATGAACTGGACAAAATCAGGGAATCAAATCAGGCGGAAGCCGAAACTTCCGCCTGATAGGTTGGTGTTTAAAGTCCCCAGGGCAGGGAGAACGTCTTGACGTTGGTATAGCTTTTCATGGCCTCAACCACGCCTTCCTTATAACCCAGGCCTGAATCCTTGATGCCGCCAAACGGTGACATTTCCGTGCGATAGCCGGGAACTTCCCAGACGTTGACCGTACCGGTTTTCAGTTCGTGGATCAGGCGGTTTATATATTGCCAATTATCCGTGCAGACTCCGGATGACAGGCCGAATGCCGTCGAGTTGGAGATGCGGATGATGTCATCCAGATCCTTGCAGCGGATAACGGGGATAACCGGTCCGAAGGTTTCTTCGCGAACCAATTCGCAATCATAGGGAACATGGTCGACGACAGTCGGTGGATAAACGGCGCCTTCTCGGTTGTTGCCATGCAGCAAGGTTGCGCCCTTCGCAACCGCATCCGTGACACGAGTTTCGAACAACTTGGCAGCGGTTTCATCGACCACGGTGCCGATATCCGTTTCCGGGTCCATGGGGTTGCCGTATTTGAGTTTTTTCGCTTTTTCGGTGACCAATGCAACAAATTCATCAGCGACAGAGTCAACACAGAGAATGCGTTTGACGGCGGTGCAACGCTGGCCGGAGTTTTTCGTTGCCCCGGCAACCGCCATGGTCGCGGCGCGATCAAGGTCGGCGTCTTCCATGATGATCAGTGGCGCGTTGCCACCCAGCTCCAGAACCGTGCGGCGGTAACCCGCCTTGTTGGCAATGTATTTTCCCGCCGGAACCCCACCGGTGAAAGTGACGAGGGAAACGTGTTTGTTGGTAAGCATGGCGTCACCGAAATCGCCCGGCACACCGGTGACGACCTGAAACATTTCAGGTGGCAATCCGGCATCGTACAGAATATCGGCCAGCATCAAGGCAGCAAAGGGTGTCACTTCGGCAGGTTTGAGGACCATGCAATTGTTGGTCGCAATGGAGGGCGCGATTTTGTGTGCAACCATATTGAGCGGATGGTTGGACGGCGTGATCGCACTGATGGCCGTTAAGGGTTCACGGGTCGTGAAAATGCGACGTTTCTGGCCGTGCGGAGTCAGGTCGCAGGAAAAGGCTTCACCATCGTCCTGAATACAAAGCTGGCTGCACAAACTGAACACATCAAACCCGCGTCCACATTCATATTGGGAATCCTTTTTTGAGATCCCGAGCTCTGCCGTAATAACGTCGGATATTTCGTCCCGGCGCTCGATGATCAGGTTCGCCGTTTTCATCAAAACCTGCTGGCGCTCATAACGTGTCAACGTCGGCGTATAGTTGGCAGCTATCTCGAAGGCTTGATCAACATGCTCTGCTGTGCCGCGTGGGATTGACCCGATCACTGCTCCGCTATAGGGATTGAAAACATCAATACGCTGATCTGTACTGACTTTCTTACCACCAATGCGCATGCTTTCGTGCCGAAGGTTTGATAAAGTATCCATAGATTTTTCCTTTAAAATCCGAGTTCAGGCAACGTGATTCAGGGCCACGTTGAAGACATCAAAGTTGCGAAGTTGGTGGTCAGCAGGAATGCCGCTGACCGGCCGGTTAACCAATAACGGTACGGTTTGAGTCGATAGGCCGCCATGCGATCTTAAGGGGTCTTTCAGACCTGACAGGTCGTGTTTATCCGCTTGGCTGCCAATTGCCTTGTGGGCAGTGGCAATGACAACAATGTCACCAACCCGGTCCGTCGGGAGTTCGAAACGGGCGCAGGCCACTGCCTTGGTCAGGGCCGTCTCAATTCCATCAATGGTATTGAGATCAGCACAAACTTTATCGGCGTCCGTACCATCGGGCAGGTAGGCCGTTCCATATCCGCCCAAGGCCCCGTGATGGACAACGTAGGGATCGGTGATCGGCAAGATCACGCGGGCGGTCCCGGCACCCAGCATGTCATCCAGGATGGGCTGGAGGTAAACAACATCAGGTTCGCCCGCGCCATTGTGCATGTCGATCATGCCATGATCAGCCGTCAGCGCAACAACAGCGCCGAGTGCGTCCAGCTTTTCCCAGTAGCTGTCCATCATGGCGTAGAAATCATTGGCGACAGGGGTGCCCGGCGCGTGCTTGTGCTGGATGTAATCCGTTGTTGAGAGATACATCAGGTCCGGGCGTTCCTGTTCCATCAGCTTGACGCCAGCATCGAAGATGAACTCACTGAGTTCGGCGGAATAGACGGAAGGGATGGGCCGACCGACCAACTGCTGAGCATTATCAATGCCGTGTTCATTAAGCGTTGTTTCATCAGCTTTTTCAGATGAAAAACAAATGGCGCGACCGCTGGAATAGTCCAATCCGTGGCCCAGAAGTTTGCGCAGTTTATCTTTCGCCGTGACGATGGTGATTTTCGCCCCGGCGTTAAAGAAGGCTTCGAAGATGGTTTCCGCACGAAGAAGTTTCGGGTCATTCATCATGACTTCGGCGTCGGCTTCCATGTCGTAGAAGAAATTTCCACAAATGCCGTGAACCGCAGGCGGTGTGCCGGTGATGATTGAAAGATTATTGGGATTGGTGAATGCCGGAACGACACAATTGGCCCGAAGGTCCGTTCCATTTTCGATGATCTTTGCCGTAAACGGCATTCGCCCGACAGCAACGGCTTGTTCAATATATGCCGGTTCCGAACCATCAACGCAGACGACAACCACGGGCTGGTTCGGCCAGGCGTAGGTGCGGCCGTTGACGGTTACCGGGAATTTAGTGGTATTCATTGTGTTGTGCTCCAGCGTTTTGGCAAAGGAAAGAGGAGCCATTCCCATGGTTCCTCTTTCGAATATTCTCACTTATCGATGTTGAATTGGTTGGTCAGGGTTTGTCCCCGCGCCGCATGCGGGCCTCAATGTCATCGAGACACGGCATCAGGTCGGCAATGCTGTCGATGACATAATGTGCGCCGCGTTGGTACATGGTCGGATAAATACGATCGCGGTGTTTTTGTTTTACGTCTTCAGGGAAGGCATCCCATTCCTTGAGTGAGACGCCGACTTCGTTGCCGGAAATCGCCAGACCAATCGCCCATCCCCCGGCGTTCAGGCCCTCTTCAATTCCGGTCAACGTATCATCGATTTTGACGACGGACTGAACCGGGGAAATATCCAGTTCCAGCATATTGCGTATCACCATATGGCCAAACGGGCGGCCACGCGGAACATCGCCAGCGCCAAAGGTGGCGTCCGGCGAATATCCCTGTTTCTCGGCATCAGCCAGATTGATCGCCAGCATGCCCGGGAGGTAGCCGGATGTTGAGCCGATCTTGTACCCGCGTTTGCGACACTCGGCGACGACCTCCAGAGTGCCCGGGATCAATTGTGAATATTCTGACAGGCAGGCTTCCTGTAACGGCACGAAGCGGGCGAACATCTCATCGACATCGGTATCTGTCGGCTCATTGCCATGGGTTTCTATCCAGCGACGACGTACGCTTGGAATTTCACAAATCAGTCCGATGTGGACCTTTTTATGAGCGCCCATTGGAATGCGGGCTTCTTCCATGGAAATGGAAACACCCTTTTCTTCAAATACCTTACAGAAAACCACGGCGGGGGCCATGCAGCCGAAATCCATGGTTGTTCCCGCCCAATCGAAAATGACACAGCGAATTGGACCACGATAGGTTCGGGAATAGGTGAATTCACGTTCATGAGTAAATTGCATTGTCTCAAACCCTTTTCGTTAGATGATTTGTGTTGAAGTGAACCTTTCTGGAATGGATCAGGCGGCGGCGGGTGCACCCGTCTTGATGCCCATGTCGGCAACCGTCTGGCGAATAACCTCGAGTACGCCATTCATGTGGGTTTCATTCAGTGCGCCGATGCAGCCGATGCGGAATGACGGGGCGACCGTCAGTTTGCCGGGATAGATGATGTATCCCTGATCCTTCAGACGGTCATAAAAAGTTTGAAAATCAAAGGCTGGATCAGCAGGCATTTTGATGGTGACAATGATCGGTGCCTGCAAATGATCCGGGAGCAGGGTCTCAAATCCCATTTCACGAAGCCCGTCGACCAGAACTTTGCGGTTGTTGGAATAACGGGAATTGCGACCGTCGACACCACCGGCCTCAAAAAACTGTTCCATGGCTTTGTCAAAGGCGACAATCACATGGATCGGTGGGGTGAAGCGCCATTGTTTGGTGTCTTCCATGGTGACCCACTGGTCATACAGGTCGAGGCTCAGTGAATGAGCATTGCCTTTACATTTTTCCAGCTCGGATTGGCGAATGATCGAGAAACCCATGCCCGGAACGCCTTCCAGGCATTTGTTGGACGACGCCATGACGGCATCGAAACGCACGTTCCTGGCGCTTAGGGCAATTGCGCCAAAGGCGCTCATGGCGTCGATAATCAAATGGCGTTTATGTTTTTCAACAATATCCGCGATTTCCTTGATGGGATTAAGGATGCCGGATGTGGTTTCACAGTGAACGACCAGCACATGGGTGATGTCGGCATCGTTGCTAAGCGTATCGTCCAGATCAATCAGAGAGGGAGGGGTATCTTCCGGAGTTTCCAGAACCGCATAGGCGCGGCCGAGGTATTCGATGATTTTCACCATCCGTTTGCCGTAGGCCCCATTGATCAAAACCAGCGCTTTGCCGTCCCGAGGCAGCAGCGTGGCGATGGTCGCCTCAACAGCGAAGGTTCCGCTGCCTTGAACCGGAACACAAACATGGCTGCCTTCGGCTTCGGCAATTTTAAGCAGATTGTCGCGGACACGCTGATTGGTCTCGATAAACGTCGCGTCGCGTGACCCCCAATCATGAAGCATCGCTTCCTTTGTCGCTGACGATGTTGTTAGCGGTCCAGGTGTTAAAAGCCAGGGGTCTTGAGGGTGGGTATTCATTGAAACGCCTTCCTTGAAGTAAGCGGCGATGACTGATTTGCGCAATATCGGTCAAAAACGGTCAAAAAGCCACACAAAAAAACACAAATTCACATTTTTTTTCCAACAAATGCCACATTACCTGACTTTTGTGTCAGTCGTTTGACATACCTCCTGGAGGAAGGGTTAGAAGTGTGAAAAATTACTGGAACGATAAGGACGCGAAAACAGGAAATGATAGATAACCGGTCTCGCAGAGCATTCTTATTAGGCGTGGGAGCAAGCGGGTTGATATCGGTTTTGCCGATTCACTCCGTCACCGCTGGCAAACGCTCACCATTAATATTGTCCGCCAATCCAACCAAGTTTGACATCTTGAACGGAGAAGGTCCGAAAACGGATGTCTGGGCCTATGGCTCAACGATTCCCGGGCCAGAAATTCGCGTCCGTCAGGGAGATTTTCTTCGGGTCAATTTTGAAAATGGATTGCCTCAGGAGTCGACGGTTCACTGGCATGGTATGCGTTTGCCCAATGCCATGGATGGGGTTCCGAACCTGACACAAAAACCTGTTAAACCAGGAGAGTCCTTTCTCTACGAATTTCGTCCACCCGATGCGGGGACATACTGGTATCATCCGCATGTGAAAAGTTCGGAACAGGTTGGCCGGGGGCTGTACGGGCCATTGATTATTGAGGAGCCCGCCCCGCCCCTGGTTGACCGGGAAGTGACCTGGGTGCTGGATGACTGGCGATTGGATGAACTGGGTGCCATACACGATTCATTTTCAAGCATGCATGACATGAGCCATGCGGGACGCTTGGGGAACGTCGCCACCCTGAACGGGGTCAATAGTGACAAATTTTCGGTGCGGGCGGGCGAACGTATCCGGCTTCGCTTGATCAATTCTGCCAACGCCCGGGGGTTTGCGCTGAATTTTGCCGGGCATGAACCGACGGTGATCGCCTTGGACGGTCATCCGGTTTCACCTTTCTCCCCTGCCAATGGCCGGGTCGTATTGGGGGCCGGGCAGCGGGCTGATCTGATTGTCGATATGAGTGGAAAGCCTGGGGAAACGTTTGCCGTAGACGATGATTATTTTTCCCGCCAACCCTACCGTTTTCTTGATCTTGTTTATGACAGCGCAGCCCCGCTTCGTGACTCGCCCTTGAACGCGCCGGTCAACTTGCCCGCCAATCCGTTACCAAAGGTGATGACCGATCAGGCGGAGACCTTGGATATCCGCATTTCCGGCGGCGCCATGGGGCAGATGCGCAGTGCGCGGTTCAAAGGCGAGGAAATGGATATTCGTGAACTGGTCGGGCAAGGCAAGGTTTGGGCGATCAATGGAGAGGTTTTTGATCCGTCCAGTACCGAGCCTATGTTTACACTCCGAAAAGGCACAACGCAGCGGCTGCGCTTTTCCAATGATACGGCGTGGCCACACCCAATGCATCTGCATGGCCATGCCTTCAAGATTGTGACGAGAAATGGCGTCAAGGCAGAACGCGAAATCTGGACTGACACGGTTCTGCTGGCTCCGGATGAGCAAGTGGACACGTTGTTTGTTGCCGACAATCCCGGTGACTGGCTTCTGCATTGTCATATTCTGGAACATCACGAAGCCGGAATGGCGAGCGTTGTGCGGGTTGCCTGACGCCTTGCAATACTCAACACCGATGAGTATTGATTGAGGATGTCTCAAGAAGCTCTCGTCCGCGAAGCATTTTCTGTTCAGTCTGGGTGGTGTACGAAACTGGGGTCTCCGTTTACAGCGCGCCTGATGGATGTGCTGGGTGAGCATCTCGACCGACAAAGTGCGACGGGATGCAAAATACTTGATTGGCAAGGTCCAGCTGGTGCGTATGGAGATGCAGTCCCGCTTCGTCTTGCCGGTGCCTTGCACGCACTTGTAAGACGTGGCCGATTGCCTCAATTGGCTGAGCACTATCCGCCCAATCCCTTGCCATCCCCAATTTCCATGACCAATGGAGTGATGGCGGCAATAAAGGATGCTGACGCTGAAATTTGCGAGTGGCTTGATCATGCGCCACAAACCAACGAAGTCGCACGCTCTGCAATTTTGTACCCAGGCCTCATGCTCATTGCAGCAGAAACCCGGTTGCCTCTGGCATTGTTTGAACTTGGGGCGAGTGCCGGCCTGAACCTGATATCGGACAAGTATGCCTATCGGATTGGTGAACAGGCACTGGGGGACCCGACGTCATCTGTGATCTTGTCACCAAATTGGAGCGGATCTTTTCCAACCGGTGCGACGCCGAAAATTCTTAGCAGACGGGGATGTGACCGAAACCCTATTGATGTAACTGACCGCACTCAACGTGAACGGCTGCTTGGTTATGTCTGGCCAGATCAGGCCGAAAGGATATCTCGGATTGAGGCGGCAATTGAAATGGTCGGTAACCTCAAGCCGCAAATTGATAAATCGGATGCGGCCGAGTGGGTTGATGATGAAATCAGTACGCCAGCGGAAATGGGCGTTGTACGGGTATTATATCACTCAATTTCTTTTCAGTATTTTCCCGACGACACTAAGAATCGCATTTTATCGCGAATGGAAATTGAAGGACATAAGGCAACTCCGCAGGCACCGTTGGCGTGGCTGGCGTTCGAATTCCATGAGGATCAGGGGGCGAGACTAACACTTAAATTATGGCCCGGCGGCATAGAGCGCGTTATCGCGACAGCAGACGCCCACGGGCGTGAAATTCAGTGGCTTAAATAAATAGTTCTCCAGGATCACTCAACGTTCCGTGTTCCTCCAGTAGATTTCCGACCTTGACGTAAATCAGGCAGCCTTCGTCGAACAATGGGGAGTGTACATTTCGGTGCGGGCTGCGAATCCAGGTTCCTCAGATGTAGGCAACGAACTCGTCTTGAAATGCCCCGTCCTGTACGTAAACTTCCTTGTATCTCATCTGGTGATATGAAGATTTTAAATACAGGCGTTTCGACGATGGCAGGCACGCATTTGAGGTGACGGCCGGACGAATCAAGAGAACTTTCAAGGCCGTATAAAAAAACCGCCAAAGACCTAACGCGTTCTCCAGGCCTGGGTGCTTTTGTTGAGCCCGTAGGTCATTAGGGCATGTAAGATTCTGGCGCCAGCGCAGGTGTAGGCAATCATCATGGCCATGGCGGCGGCGGGCGCGATGTCGCCCGCATCGTCCATGTTCATGACGGCCACTGCCGCCAGTGTGGTATCAGATGAATAGAGGAAGATGACCGCCGATACCGTGGTCATGGCGTTAAGGAACAGATACATGGAGATATCAAGTGTGGCCGGCAGGCAGACAGGAAGCGTGACCCGGAACAGGGTCTTGTAAAATGGTGCTTTGAGTGACGCCGAGACGGATTCGAATTCCGGGTCCATCTGTTTCAGCGCCGTCGTCGCCGTCAGGTGACTGACCGTGTAGAAGTGGGTCACGGTGGCAACCACCAAGATTGACATGGTTCCGTACATGAAATTGAAGGGGTTGTTCGGATTGTTAAAGAAGAAGATGTAGGCAAGCCCCAACACCAGACCCGGGACCGCCAGCGGCAGCATGGCGATCATGTGAAAAAGTGTGCGTCCTGCCTTAAATCCACGACCCTTTTCGACTAAATAAGAGCCAAAAAAGATGACGATTGTTCCAACTACCGCCGTGTAAAGAGCCATGCGGATTGAATTCCAATAGGCATCCCATCCGCCACCATCCATGACGTCGAAGTCGTAATTGTTGAAGGCCAGTTCAAGATTGTAGGGCCAGAAGGTCACCAACGCCGCAAATTGGGCCATGCCAAGCATGGCGATAATCAGTAAGGCGACGAACCCACAAAAGCAGAACATGATCGTATCGCGTGAGAAATTGGGCTTTGGCTCATATGGCACAGCACGGGCGGACAGCAGGGCCACCTGCTTTCTTTGAACAATTCGATCCGCGGCGAAGGCAAAGATTGCCGGAACCAGCAGAACCACGGAAACCACGGCCCCCATCTGGAAATTTTGCTGACCGATTACCTGTTTGTAGACATCGGTCGCCAGTACGTTGAAGTTGCCGCCGATCACCTTGGGCACGCCGAAGTCCGTAAAGACCAACGTGAAAACAACAAAACACGCACTGATCAGGCCGTACTTGCAACCCGGCAAGGTGACAGTGAAAAATGTTTTGATTTTACTGGCGCGAAGCGATTCTGCCGCTTCATAGAGGCGGGCGTCGGTGATTGACAGGGCTGTAATGACGATCATCAACGCATGCGGAAACACCCAATAGCTCGACCCGATGACAACACCAATGGGACCATAAATGGTTTCTCCCATCAGCAGGCCCTTGGCGACACCCTGGTTGCCGAACCAGTAAACCAGAGAAATGCCGCCCAGTAGAGACGGGGTAAGCAGCGGAATGAGAGCGATAATCTTGAAAAACCACTTGAATGGCATGCAGGTTCTCGTCAGGGCATATGCATAGACAAATGCCGTCACGATCACGACCACCGTGGAAATAACCGCAACTTGCATACTGTTTGCAGCCGACAGGAACAGGGCGGGTGTCGAAAAATATTCTTGAAAATTTGCAAAGCCGATGAACTCATCGGCCTTATTCTCCATACTTTTTGATAGCATGGTGTAGAGTGGCAACAGAATGAAAACGGCGAGCATTCCGCCGATGACGACCATGCAGGTGCGCATCATCCAGTCATCGCGGCCTATCTTCTGTTTCACCAATGCGGGCGCGGTTGCATCACGGACAGTCGCTACCGAAGAGTTCATCAATCAGCCCTCGACACCGGTGTAGATCTGGATGTAGTCGGGTGGAAAGCGGATCGGAATTTTCGAGCCGACCTTGATTTCTTTACGGCGTACCAGATTGATGGAAAAATCAGCGCGAATGTCGTGCCCCGAAAACGCATCACCACCCAGTTCGGCGCGGTAAAACGAGCCTAAAAATTCCAGATGGTGAATTTCCGTTTCAACAACGTTGCCCGGCTCGGATAAATCCTGTGCGTTGATATCTTCTGGCCGTATGGCGACGGTGATCACGCTTCCTGGGGTGTTGTCACCGGTGTCACACCGCAACTTCGTCCCCCCCATTTTAACCACCCCGACTTTTTCCACAGAACCAGGAACGAAGTTCATGGTGCCGATAAAGTCGGCGACAAAGGCCGTTTTTGGTTTGCCGTAAATTTCTTCGGGGGTGCCAATTTGTTCGATCACGCCTTGGTCCATTACAACGATCCGGTCGGCCATGGTCAGGGCTTCTTCCTGATCGTGGGTGACCATAACGGTGGTCACGCCCAGACGGCGTTGAAGGTCCTTGATTTCTGAACGCAGGTGAACGCGGACCTTGGCGTCCAGCGCACTAAGCGGTTCATCCAGCAACAGCAGGCCCGGGGACGTCGCCATGGCGCGGGCCAATGCAACACGCTGCTGCTGACCACCGGAGAGCTGAGCGGGGTATTTATCGCCCTGGTCAGAAAGGCCGACCAGTTCCAAAAGTTCAGTTACCCGGGCATTGATCCGGTCTTTAGGGAGCTTCCGGTTTTCAAGGCCGTAGGCGATGTTCTTGATAATAGACAGATTGGGGAACAGGGCATAGGACTGAAAGACGATACCGAAATCGCGTTCCGCAGGTGGCAGGCTGGAAATATCCTGCCCATTCTGTTCAATTTTTCCATACGTCTGAATATCCAGGCCGGCGATAGCACGAAGCAATGTTGTTTTTCCACACCCGGATGGCCCGAGAAAGCACACGAACTCATTTTCATAAACTTCCAAAGAGACATCATTCAGCGCCGTAAAATCACCAAACTTCTTGGTCAGGTTTTCAATTCTTAAAAACGGGTTTTGGTCCGTTGCCGATTTCATGTGCCCCCCCCGGTGAATGCATTATTGGTTTTGTATTACTTGAGAAATATATCAAAAGAAACGGCCACCCAACACATTTGAGTATTGGGTGGCCGAAATATTCACACCGTCGGCAGTGCCTGTGTTTTATTTCTTTTTCGGTTCAGATTTCGAATCATACCGGGTTTGCCATTCCTTGAGAATGCGGTCGCGATTGACGGCGGCCCATTCAAAATTGTTATTAATCATGGCGCCGAGAATACCGTCCGGGAAATATTTTACCGGCTTGGCGACTCCTGGATAGGCAACAACGGCATATCCTTTGTTGTACATTATGTTGGCTTCCCTTGTGATCGAGAAATCGACCAGCTTCTTGGCCGCGTCAAGTTTTTTGGTGCCCTTCATAATTGCTGTTGCTTCCATGTCCCAACCGACACCTTCGCTCGGCAGGATAATTTCCAGTGGCGCACCTTTGGCTTTGGATTTGGCACCTCTAAAAGCAAAGGACACGCCAATGGGAATTTCGCCGGAGGCTGCTTGTTTGCAGGGCTTGGAGCCGGAATGTGTGTACCATGCGATGTTCTGGTGCAGGGCATCCATGAACTCCCATCCGCCACCTTCACCAAACATCTGAAGCCAGCTGGATACATCCAGGAACCCTGTTCCGGAAGAATTTGGATTTGGCATCGCGACGCTGCCTTTGTAGACAGGTTTAGTCAGATCCCGCCAGGATTTCGGAACTGGAAGGCCTTTTTTCCCGGCCTCAACCGTGTTGTAGCAAACTGACGCAATCCACGCGTCCATCCCCGTCCAATGAGGAGGATTAGCCGAATCAATGAACTTTTTGTCGAGTTTGTCCGCACCCTTTGGTTTATAGGGGAGGGTCATGCCTTCGGCCTTCATTTTCATAAGGCTGGTTGCGGCCAGACCCCAGACGACATCGGCCTGAGGGTTGTTTTTTTCAGCCAGCAGTTTGGCCGTAACGATCCCTGTGGAATCGCGCACCCATTTGATTGTGATGCCAGGATTGGCCTTGGTGAATTCATTTGCATACTTTTTCAAATCTTCAGCTTCGACCGCGGTATATACCGTCAGCTCGGTTGCGCCCTGTGCGGCGCCAAAACCGACAACGCCCGTGACGGCGGCAATAGCCGTTGAAAGCGTAAGCGTTTTTAAGATCTTCGTTTTCATTTTTGTTTCTCCTAATCTCCCTGGAGCTGCTTCACTCCCCAGATGCAAACTGTAACCTAGGTCCGGGCCTGTCCATAGACAAATAAAGAATTTGTTACGGTAATTCCGTGCTTTGTCATTTTGTCGAAGTCCGTAACCACAAATTACTCCCTTATTTTTTGGGCTGTTTATCCACCGCGATTTCTGCCACGCCCGGACTCTCAAGAGGCTGCTTCAATGACATTTCCATATTTTGCCACCAAAAACCACAAAAACCCACATTTGACGCATTTCAGTTATGCCGGGGACCCGAATTGGGAGGTTCCGGTACATGTCGCCGCTTCTGCCTTTTATGCTCCGTGGAACTTGGGGCACCAGAGGTGCGGTACCGGATTTCGCGGTTTTTTTAGTTGTGTCGGGGATAACAACCGCCACCACCACGCCAGCTCGTTTGTTGATTGGTCGCCTGTGAAAATTCAGATAGACTAAATGTGTAATGTGGATGTGTGAAGTAAACGCATGGTTGAAACCTAGCGGCAGGGCACGATAGGTTTATATCCGCCGACGATCCCTGACCCTAATTCAATGCGGCATCGGAGCCGACGAAGATATGAGTGCTGAAAATTTTTTAAGAGATCAGTGGTCCGACAAGAGTAGAGCTGAACTTATATCGGAAATTTCCCGCCTGCATCGCGAACTCAATCATCATGAAGCGGGGGGGGAAGAGGGCTTATTTACGCGTTCTGAAGACCGGACAATCCGCCAAATTGTCGACTCCCTGAACCAGGGTGTTTATGTGCACCGCGACTTTGAAATCCTGTATGCAAATCCCGCGATGGCGCAGCTATTTGGCTATGAGACTCTGGGTGAGTTGTTGTCCGTGTCCAGTATCTCGAAATTGTATAGCAAGGACGTGTGGCCCGACCTTGAACAGATGGCTCTTGACCGGAGCGCCGGACACCCGGCACCGGCTCAGTATGAGACAAAAGGAGTCCGTAAGGATGGAACCGAATTTGATGTCAATATCCGTCCGGTACGCTCCATATGGGAGGGCCAACCGGCGATCGTAGCAACTCTGTTTGACGTTTCAGGACGTGTAAACGTGCGACGAGAATTGAAAAAGCAGTTGGACTTCCTTCAGACATTGTTGAACGCCGTTCCGTTTCCGGTTTTTTACAAGGATCAAAACCATATTTACAGAGGCTGCAACGATGAATTTTCACGTTTCATAGGGATGCCGAAAGGGGAAATTGTCGGCGCTAGTGTCTATGACGTTGCGCCAATGGAATTGGCGGACGTATATCGCCAGGCGGATGATGAGTTGTTTCAAAAGGGGGGGATTCAGATTTATGAAGCTGTGGTAAAATATGCTGACAATACCCATCATGATGTGCTGTTCCACAAACAAGTGTTTATTGAACCCGACGGCAGTGTCGGAGGGTTGATCGGCGCCATGCTCGATATTACGGAACGCAAGCGGCTTGAAAATCTGTCGGAAAAAAACCGGGAATCCCTTCGTGGCTTGATCGACAATATTCCGGATCTCATCATCATGAAGGATATTGATGGACGCATACAGTATGTGAATCGCTGCTTTGAAGAATGGATGAAATTTGACCGGTTTGAGGCGGAAGGAAAAACGGTCGCGGATGTTTATGGTGATGAACGCGCCGACGACGTACAACGTGACGATCACAAAGTGGTTTCCAGCGGTGAGGTCATCGCCCGGGAGATGGACATCGATTATGCCGATGGGATCACCCGCAGTGTGTATTCAAAACGGTTTCCGGTCGCCAAAGCATCCGGCGAGCTGATCGGGATCGGCGTCATCACCTCGGATATTACCGAACACAGGAAGGCTTTGGAGGCCGTCCGTGAAAGTGAAGAACGGTTCAGGAGGCTGGTAGAAAATGTACCGGACCCACTGATCGTTCATGATGTGAATGGCGAAATTGTAGAGGTCAACGATAAATTTTCGGCGACTCTTGATTACACCCGCGAGCAGTTATTGACGATGAATGTTTCAGATTTTGCTGTTGGTACTCCGCCCCTTGATTTGAGATACCTGTGGCGGACCATGGAGGGTACACATATTCTGAAGTCTCGAAACAGGAGACGTGACGGGAGCGAATTCCCGGTTGAAGTTCATATCAGCCGTTATAAAGATGGTGGAGCGCCTCATTTTCTGGCGACCTTGCGTGATATGACAGAGCGAACGAGTGTCGAACGTGATCTGGTGGTGGCGCGTGACCGGGCGGAATACGCCAATCAGGCGAAGTCGGAATTCCTCGCCAACATGAGCCATGAACTGCGCACGCCACTGAATTCGATCATCGGATTTTCGGAACTGATTCAAGCCGGGATATTTGGCGTGATCAGTGAGCCTCGCTACAGTGAATACATTGATGACATTCACCGTTCCGGGACACACCTGCTTAATGTCATTAACGATATTCTCGATATGTCAAAGATCGAAGCCCATCAGATGGCCGTTCATGAAGAGGTAATTGATGTCCGCGATGTTGTTCGTGATTGCAGGCGGATGGTTTCTCATAGAGCCGAGCGCGCCAACCTCAAATTAATTTCCAGGGTTGATTGGAAAATATCAAAAATTTTTGCTGATGAGCGGCGGTTGCGGCAAATTTTAATCAATTTGTTGTCCAATGCGATCAAGTTCACTCCGCCCTACGGACAAGTCAAAATACTCTGTCATTTAAGTGAGGATGGCGACATTGAGCTGATCGTTGAAGATACGGGTAACGGTATCCCCGAAAGCGAGGTCAAACGGGTTTTTGAGCCCTTCGTGCAGGCCCGAAAACATTCAACGCAGACTCATGAAGGTACGGGGTTGGGACTGTCACTGGTACGGGCGCTGGCTCGCCTTCATGATGGCGGAGTATCGCTAAGCAGCGAAATTGGCAAGGGAACGCGCGTCACGGTGACACTGCCATCTACACGTTTGATCGGCTGAAACGTTTCTTGACCTGATCATATCCGTTCGCCACATTGCCGACAGAGATAACGGAGAGGTAACCCATGCTTGCAGAGCAGCGCCGCGGTCAAATTCTGGGAATTCTGGGTGAGAAAGGCGCGGTGACGGTCAATGAGCTATACCGCCGTCTACAGGTGTCGCGTGAAACCATTCGACGCGATATTACCAAACTCGCCTCAGATCGAAAGCTTCTGAAGACCCATGGCGGGGCGCTATCCATGGACCAGGTCGAACCTGCATTCGCTGACCGATTGGAAACCAACATAGAAGGCAAACGCGCAATTGGGCTGGAGGCCGCGGCATTGGTTCCCGACGGGGCTTCGCTAATCATTAATTCAGGGACGACAACGATGTGTCTGGCCGAATGTTTGATGGCGCGTCAAAAATTGATCATTTACACAAATGACATTCATATCGCAGGGCGGTTGGCTGGGCGAAATGATAACCGAGTGATTTTGCTGGGGGGGAAATTGCAGGGATCGGAAGGTGCCACATTGGGACGCGATACGACGGATTGCCTGTCCAACTACTTTTCTGATTTTTGTTTTATTGGCGCCAGTGCCCTGAATGCCGATCCCATACTCTCTGATTTTTCACGCGAGCAGGCGGAATTTCATGGACAGGTGATTGTTCATGCCCGCACATCTGTCCTTCTGGTTGACCACACAAAGTTCGATAAGCGCGCGCCGGTCAGGGTCAAAAATCTTGAACGCATCACCCACATCATCACAGATGTGAAAATGAACAGGCCGCTTTCCGGAGCCCTGTCCTCATTAGCCGCCGAAGTCCTCGTGGCCAGGGCTGGAACGGAACATTAGGTTTGCCGGGTGCCGGTTATTGAATCCCCGGTGACGTTCTGTTTTGGCAGTGCATCCAGTTCCCCAGCGCGTTCCAGTACGGGGTAAGAGACAGCAACGACATGGGAATGAATACGCTTGAGATCGCGCAAAATATCCATGTGCAAGGCGCTGGTTTCAATGCTGTCTCGCTGCCCGTCACGCAGGCGGGACAGGTGTCGGTCGGCGGCCGTCCGTTCAATCGCAATTACGGCCCGTTTTTCCGCAAGAAGCTGACGGGCGAGACCAACATCACCAGACATGAAAATACTTAATGCCAATTTTAGATTATTGGAAACTCTGGTGTGCAGTTCCGTCAGATCATTCAGGCCGGTTTCTGAAAACTGCAGGCGCTGCTTGTCTTTTTTCTTGGCGAGGTCCATCAGGTTTTCCGCGATATCACCAATGTGTTCCAGATTGGTGGCGAAAGCCACGATTTCACCAGCACGCAGACTTTCCTCTTTGTCCAGTTCCTGGCGTGTAACTTCGGCTATGTACAGCTTTATGGCTTCATGAAGCTGGTCAACCGCGTCATCCATATCATGGACATTACTGGCCCTTGACGTGTCATTGCTGGCGATAACGATCAGACTTTCCCCCAGCATCTGCTCAACGATATCACCCATGCGTAGGGTTTCGCGCGAGGCGTACGCAAAGGCCAGTTTGGGAACTTCAATTGCATTTTTATCCAGATGTTTGGGGGTTCCCGGATCATCGGTTGTATGTACGGTGGGCAACAGGCGTTGCATCTGGTTCGCCATGATATCGGTTAGGAATATGAAACCCAGTGCAACGGCAAAGTTAAAGAATGTGTGAAAATTGACAACCTGGCGTGCCGCATCCCCGTCCAGTCTGGCAATCAAAGGAGAGATGGTGCTCAGCAGAGGCAGCAGGACAAGCGCCCCGCCAACTTTGAACAGGGCGTTTCCGATGGTGACGCGCCGGGCTTCCGGGCCTTCTCCGGCCATCGCGATGATTGGTGGCAGAGTACCGCCGATGTTGGCGCCAATGACAAGAACCAGCGCCAATTGAACCGAAATGGCCTCGGTCGACGCCAGAGACATAATCAGCAGCACGACGGCCAGACTGGAATGGGCGAGCCAAGTGAGAAGAGCCGCAATAAGGATGGCGATTAATGTTTCGCCCGAGACAGACTCCAGTATCTCAATGATCAATGGGGATTCCCGAAGTGGCGTTGCTGTCGTGACAATCAACTTCAGCGCAAGCAGCATCAATCCCAGGCCTATTGAGATTCTGCCCAATTGTTTGATCATGCTGGTATTGGCTGAAAAATGAAGGATCACGCCAAGCGCCATCACCATTGGCGATAACCACGAAATATCAAACGAAAGAATCTGGGCGACCATGGTCGTGCCAATGTCCGCGCCCAGCATAACAGCAAGGGCCGGCGCCGTGGCGACCAGTCCGCGGCTGGAAAAAGAGGCAACCATCATTGCGGTTGCGGTGCTACTTTGCAGAAAGGCGGTGACGCCGAGGCCAACCAGCATCGCGCTAAATCGGTTTGAGACGCTTTTTGCAATGGCCTGACGCAGGTCAGCCCCGAAGGCGCGCGTAACGCCGGTTCTTAACATGCGCATTCCCCACAACAGCAGGGCGACGGCGCCAACAATGTTAATTAGTATTTGCGTTGCGGAAATGGCGTTGCTCTCTCAGGTCAGTAAGTAGGTTGTCATCCGGATGCTCTAGTCAACTGCGCTAAACAGCCGATAAAGATAGGTCAGGTCAGATTTCAGATTCTTGTTCCGAATTCTGTTGAATTTAGAGGCGGGCAGCGTTTGCCACTCGGGCTCAAGTTCGGCCAATGCATCGGCCAGTTGCCATTCATGCTCAAAACGTCGGCCTGCCAGAAGTCGGACGGCTGCAACCTTAAGCTTCGATAGCGTGCCCGATTCCAGATTGACCAGCAAACTGGGGTCGATGAAGATGTCATGCAATTTGGCATACTTGAGAACGTCTGGATATGTGTTCCCTCCGAGGGACGGAACCTGATCCAGCGCATGCGTGAAGTCAACAGCCGAGTTGAAAGACTCTCCGACAACGGCATTGAATTTATGCCCGCTGATGCCTTCGCTATTGAGCTTGCGTAAAACCGGTTCCGATATGCCATAGTGGACGGGCGTATAAACCTGCTGATTAAAAACGTTTTGCATAAAAAATAAACCAACGAAACACACAACGCCGGCAAGGACCGGGGTCGCCACCCAGCCCAGGCCGATGCTTCCGAGCACTCGCCAGTGAACGCCCCTCCCGCCCTTGACCAGTGCGATGCCAATGACGGCGCCGACGGCGGCTTGTGAGCTGGAGACAGGAACCAGTGGAATTGTTGGCAGACCGTAAGACGCAAGAAAATGTTCCAGCCCCTGAGAGGCGAATAGGAACAGAACAATGGAGTGTGAAATCACGACTACCCATGCGGCGATGGGTGACAGCGGCGTCAATCCTCCACCAATTGTTGTGATGACGCGCTTGGAATATGTAATGACGCCAATACCAATTGCGACGGCGCCAATGAGAAAAAGTTGCTGGATGGATGTTATGGTGAAAAGACCGGCGAAGCTAAAGTCGGTAAATGGAGAGGCCGGTATGAAAACGCCCATTACGTTGCCGATGTTGTTTGCGCCCAAAGAATATGATCCGAATGCACCGGCGAATATTAATCCGACGCGGATATAAGCGTCCTTTCGCAGCAAATGGATCGGGTAGCGATGCAACAGCCAGTTAAGCAATTTGAAAAGCCCGACAGCAAACACCGCCGATAATATTGGGCAGATCACCCAGGTCGATAAAATTTTTGCCAGCGATGATGAATCTGTTAGCGTTTCACTGAACAGATTCCAGCCAATAATGCCGCCGACGATCGCTTGCGTGGTTGATACAGGAACACTGGCCTTGGTCATAAGATAGACGGCAAGAGCGGCGGAAAAGGCTACCATGAATGAGCCCGGCAACGCGTTGATAGCGCCAAGCTTGCCAAGAGTATGCGCCGCACCTGCGCCACTGAACACCGCACCCAGAATAACGAACACGGAACAGATGAGCGCCGCCGTCGTGAACCGGATCATGCGTGTGCCGACGGCGGTGCCAAACACGTTGGCTGCATCGTTGGCGCCAAGTGCCCAGCCCAGAAATATGCCGCTGGTCAGGAAAAATAGAACAGAAACATCCATGCGCGTTAGTGAGTCCGCTTGATGACGTATATCGCAAGGCGGTCAGCGACGTCCTCTGACCAGTCCGCTACGTTGTCCAGATTTTCAACAAAATGGCGTAGGTGGGTTTTGTGTGCGAGATCAAGGTTGGACCCGAAAATGGCACGCTTCAGTTTTGTTGATACCTTGTCCGCTTCTTTTTCGTAGAACATGACTTTGTGATTGTGATCACCGACCGCATCAATGTTCCTGAAAAAGGCGCGTGACGCCAGAACGACGGCTTCCACGGCTTCAACAACCATCTCTACCAGTTGTCGAAAATCTTCCTTGTAGACTGCGGGAATATCCGGGTTTTCAATGGAGAAACCCCAAAGGGTGCCTTCTATTCGGTTGGTGATGTTATCAAGGTTTTCCAACAGCCCCAGAACGTCCCCGCGTGCATCGGGGATCAAGGTTTGTGAATAAAGTTGTGTTTCGATTGACCGGCGTAAATCATCCGCCGCGCTTTCTATATCGTTCACTTGACGAAGCTTGTCTTCGAATTCATCGCAGCTTCCATGATCAAGGTAGTCGCGGACGGCGTGTTTGAACAACAAGCCTCCTTCCGACAACAGGTCAAGGAACTTATCAATTTCCGCTTCCAGTGCGCGCGTGCGCCGAAACAGTCGAATATCCTTGTCAAATTTCATTCCAGTTCACCCCTCAAAACGCTGTCGCCTTGGGCACTCATCAAGCATATGGAGTTCGCGTTATGCCAATAGCCATAACGCATAAGGATTTAAGGATTGTATAAGGAGAATATTTGTCAGGAAACACAAAATCGGTCAAAAACAGTTAAATATCCACACGCCCTGTTTAAGAGAACGAGAAACTACCCGGTGACATTTCCGCAATCGTCTACGATTACGCCGTTTTTCGTCCAGGCGGGTTCCGCCATACGGACAAAAGTTTCCGAAAGGTCTTCGGGGGATTTGACCGATTCCGGATTTTCTCCAGGCATCGCTTGCGCACGCATTGCCGTGCGGGTTGCGCCGGGATTTATAAGATTGGCGCGAACAGATGTTTTTGAGATTTCTTCAGCGTAAATCCTGGTCATCATCTCAAGTCCGGCCTTGGATATGGAATAAGCGCCCCAGTAGGCGCGGGGCAGGGAACCGACGGTACTGGTGACGAAAATCGCACGGCCAGCATCGGACTGACGCAGCAAAGGGTCCATACTGCGGACAAGCCTCCAGTTGGCGGTAAGATTAATGTCCATCACGTTTTGCCAAATGTCCGGTTTCATATGGCCGAGAGGGGTCAGGGTCCCGAGGACACCGGCGTTTCCGACAAGAATATCCAGTTTCCCATGGCGTTTGAAAATTTCCGCCCCCAAATTGTCAATACCAGAAAAATCCGTCAGATCGAGAGGGACCAGGGTTGCATGTTGTCCCGTCGCGTCAAAAATTTCGTCATCAACCTCTTCCAGCGCGCCCTCGGTCTTTGCCAGTAGAACAACATGGGCTCCTTCTTGGGCGTATCGTTTGGCGATGGCGCGGCCAATTCCACGTGAGGCGCCGGTGATTAGAGCGAGTCGACCATCCAGCCGTTTTATGGTGTTGTCATTCATGATCAGTCGGGGTCATCAAGCAAGGAGAGAAGTCCGGGCACTGTATCTTCTTCCTGGTCGGTCAGGCGAATTGGGTAATCACCAGTAAAACAGGCATCACAGTATTGCGGGGATTGCTGGTCACGACCGGCTTCTCCGACGGCCCGATAGAGGCCGTCATTTGAGATGTAAGCCAGGCTATCGACGCCGATATAGTCTTTCATTTCTGCTAAGTTCATGCGTGCGGCCAACAGCGCTTCGCGTTCGGGCGTGTCAATTCCGTAAAAACAAGAGCCATTAATGGGAGGGCTGGAAATGCGCATATGGACTTCTTTTGCGCCAGCGTTACGGACCATGTCGACGATTTTTACAGATGTGGTGCCGCGGACAATCGAATCATCGACCAGCACGACGCGCTTATCCTTTAGCTGTGAGGCGTTGGCATTGTGTTTCAGCCTGACGCCGAGATGCCGAATCTGGTCAGTAGGTTCAATAAAAGTGCGTCCGACATAGTGGTTTCGGATGATCCCCAGTTCGAAAGGAATGCCTGCCTCTTCGGCGTAACCAATGGCGGCGGGCACACCGGAATCGGGAACCGGAACCACAACGTCGGCAGTCAAATGATTGCTTTCACGGGCCAGTTCAGCGCCAATCCTTTTTCGGATGTTATAGACATTCTTACCCTCCATATCGCTGTCGGGCCGGGCAAAATAAATGTACTCAAATATGCAAAAGCGGCTGGGACGGGGTGCAAAAGGCTTAATGCTGCGGAGGCCCTTTTCATCGATGATGACGATCTCGCCGGGTTCAACATCCCGAATAAAGTCGGCGCCGATGATGTCCAGTGCACAGGTTTCCGACGTCAGAATATATGACTCCCCCAATCGCCCGATCACAAGAGGGCGCACTCCGTAAGGATCACGAAGTCCGATCAGCTTTTTCTGTGATAAGGCGACAAGCGAATAGGCCCCTTCAATATTTCTGATGGCGTCGGTCAGGCGATCAACCACTTTTCCATATTTGCTTCTGGCAACCAGATGGACGATCGTTTCTGAATCGCTGGTTGACTGAAACAGGCAGCCGCGGTCAATGAGTTCCTTGCGCAGCTTTAACGCGTTGGTCAGATTTCCGTTGTGTGCAACAGCGAAACCGCCAAACTTGAACTCCGACAGAAGGGGCTGAACATTTCGAATGACCGAATCCCCCGAGGTCGAGTAGCGCACATGCCCAATGGCGTATTGACCACTCAGTCGGTCCATCGTTTTGGAGGAACTGAAGTGGTCTCCGACCAGCCCGATTGCGCGATGAGAATGAAACTGTTCGCCATCATAGGCGACAATGCCGGCGGCTTCCTGACCGCGGTGCTGAAGAGAATGCAGCCCCAACGCCGTGTGTGTCGCGGCATCCGGATGACCGAATATACCAAATAACCCGCATTCTTCTTTTGGGCTCAGGTCGTCAATCCAGGGGGTGTCCTGGAGTGACGGTAAATAGGGATGTGGTGGAAATGACGGAGAGCGGTTCATGGTTCGACAATTTCCTGTCGGTTGAGTGTTTTAGTTCAATTCTGGCTTTGACTGGAATCGATCAGTCGTTCCATATCCTGACGTTCTTTTCGGCCATAGGCGCCTTCGTTTAGTGGTTGATCGCCTTTGGGTTTGGGGGCGATCAGACCTTCTACAGTTTTGGATGTCCCAAGCAGTTGCCGTGTCCGTTCACGGGCCTTTTCTGCGGCTTGCGCGACAGGATCAGATGCGGCGCGGTCCGGTAACATGGCGCGTAACTTTTCCGATCCCGGTTGGATCAGTTCCATGGACTTTGCGCTCGTTAGCCACTCAGGGCGGTCTTCTTCGGACATGATCAGTTCAACGCCAATATAGGCCAGGCAGACGATTACGGCGCCACGCGCAAGACCGAACAGGAATCCGAGCGCCCGATCAAGAGCGTTTAGCGCGCTGCTTTGTACCATTTTGGAAATACTGCGCGTCAGATAGGACAGGAAGATAAGCGCCACGATAAAAATAACAACCCCCGACGTCAGATCGGCGGCGAGGTCAACAGCTATCCATTCACGGACATAGGGTTTCAGAAATGGGAAGCCGTAAAAGGTTGCAAAGATCGCGCCGATCCATCCCGCTACGGAAAGGACTTCATGAACAAACCCGCGCGCATAGGCAAACAGTGCGGAAACCAGCAGCACAACAATAACCGCGATATCGAGTATGTTGATCGGAAGATTGTTCAGATCATCCATGCCGTCTTTGTCTTTCTACTTCGCTGGCGTCGGGAAACAGGGGAAGCAGATCCGAAAGGTGCCGGATTTCCCTGATGTCCATGTTGCCGCCATAACCGCGTCCGCCATCCTTCTTTTTAAATGCCGGAACGATAGCTCGTGTAAACCCGAGTTTCTCGGCTTCTTTCAGTCTCGCCTCCGTCTGCGATACGGCGCGCACTTCTCCCGACAAGCCGAGTTCACCAAAAATGACTGTCTCCGATGGCACCGACGTCCCGCTGATTGATGAAACCAGCGCCGACGCCACCGCCAGATCCGCCGCCGGTTCTGAAATTTTCAGTCCGCCAGCGACGTTTAGGTACACCTCGGACCCGGCAAGCGCAAGACCGCAACGGGCTTCCATCACGGCCATAATCATGGCGAGCCGACCGGAATCCCAGCCAACGACGGCGCGCCTTGGCGTGGCCTGTTGAGACGGCGCAATCAGCGCCTGTATCTCGACCAGAACCGGACGTGTTCCTTCCATCCCGGCAAAGACGCTGGCGCCACTCACATCGCCCTCATGGTCACCAAGAAATAGTGCGGAGGGGTTGGATACTTCGGCCAGCCCACGTTCGGTCATCTCGAACACACCGATTTCATCGGCGGGTCCGAAGCGGTTTTTGACGGCGCGAAGAATGCGAAACTGATGGGACCGGTCACCTTCGAAATAAAGCACGGTGTCAACCATATGCTCCAGTATGCGTGGTCCGGCAATGGCACCTTCCTTGGTGACATGACCCACCAGAATAACGGCAAACCCGATACGTTTGGCCAGACGGATCAGTTCTTGTGCGGACGTTCGGACCTGTGCAACCGTACCCGGAGCGGAATCCAGATTGTCCACGTACATGCACTGGATTGAATCTATAATGACGATATTCGGCGCGTCGCCGTCGTCCAGGGTTGATACGATGTCGCGAACAGAAGTTGCGGCCGCCAGACTGACGGGAGCATCCGTCAGTTGCAGGCGTTCGGCGCGAAGCCGGAGCTGATCAATGGCCTCTTCACCAGAAATATAGGCACACCGGAATTTTTTTGAAAGGGCTGCCGTGACCTGCATCAGCAGCGTTGACTTTCCGATTCCCGGATCGCCACCAACAAGTGTAGCTGATCCAGGCACCAACCCGCCGCCGAGAGCCCGGTCAAATTCAACAATGTCAGAAATCCGCCGTGGCGGCTGTTTTTCCGACCCCTTCAGAGGAACGAATTCAATCCGCCGACCCTTCTTGGCTCCCAGCCCTTTGGGAGCGGTTTCAGGAGTTTTTTCCTCGGCCATGGAATTCCATGCGCCACACGAATCACAGCGTCCGGCCCACTTGACGTGAGACGCCCCGCAGTCCTGACATACATAGAGGGATTGTTGGCGCGCCAAGGCCTGAAAAACTCCTTTGTTCAGCCCCTGAATTAGAGGAAACCGAGCTTCGACACAAGCCGTCAGGATTTACGGTTTGTTTCGGGGGGGTTAGAGATCGTAGTGTCGTATGTTGTGAAAATGGTGGCGATAATTTCAAGCATTTATGAGGGGTGATTCTCTAGGACACCCTGGGTTTGAAGTTCCCCCGTCTAGGTTTCTTCCAACCATTTTCAAGGCCGTTACAGAAGGAGTGCAGGGCCTTGATTTCTTCAGCATTGTTCCGGGTGGCGATCCGAAATTCCTGTCGGTAGCTTTGGAGCTCCGAATCAATCAGGTCAATTTGTCCTCTCAGCCGTGTAACCTGGTCACCGTGAGAATTGGTCAGTCGTGAGATCTCCACCGCGTGGTCATTGATAAGCTCCCTGCTTTGACGCAGAACCCGGTTAGTAATTTCATTTGCAGTCCACAGTGCTGCGATGGCGATGATCAGCGAAAGCAGCGATATAGCGAAAGCTAATGCCATTCTTTGACCTCCTGAATCATTTTATAAACTGGATTCCAATGCAGGGAGCAAAATCTCCGATTCGCTTGATGTTACGGGAGGGCCGAAAAAATGTCTGTGTCGGTGCGCACAGATGGTTGCCGTGCGGCAATCCAAGCGCAGATGTTGTGTCTGTTGGTTACGCCCGAAGCGCCATTTTGATGGGGCCGTCGGTGCGTCCCGCGATGAACTGGTCAAGGTAAGGATTGTCGGAATTGTCCACATCCTCGGGCGATCCAGCCCAGATAATTTTACCATCGTAGAGCATGGCGATACGATCACCGATTTTCTTCGCCGACTGCATATCATGGGTGATGGTCATGGCCGTGGCCCCGACCTTTTGGTTGACGCCGACGATCAGGTTGTTGATTACATCGGCGGTGATCGGATCAAGGCCCGTGGTTGGTTCGTCAAAAAAGATGATGGCCGGGTCGGCGGCGATGGCGCGGGCCAGGCCAACCCGCTTCTGCATTCCGCCCGACAGATCAGCGGGCGAGAGATCAATCACATTTGCTCCCAAACCCACCAGCGCCAGCTTTTCAGCCGCGACATCGCGGGCTTCGCGCCGGTTCATTTTTTTCTCCGCCAGCAGGCCAAAAGCCACGTTTTCCCAAACCGGAAGGCTGTCGAACAGGGCGGCGGCCTGAAACAGCATGCCGATCTGTCGATTGACCTGTTCTCGATCAGCTTCGTCCAGACCGACCACGTTCTGTCCGTCGATCTCGATGCTCCCCTCGTCAGGTGTCAGTAGCCCCTGAATGCATTTGATGGTGACGGACTTTCCCGTGCCCGAGCCGCCAATAATGACCAGCGATTCGCCAACCCCGACATCCAGATCAACACCGTCCAGAACGACCTTGTTGCCAAACGCTTTTTTAACGCCTCGAAGGCGGATTTTTGGGTTGGTCCCACTCATTTTGCGAAGAAGATTTCGGTCAGGATGTAATCGAAACAGAGAATCAGGATCGACGCTGATACCACGGCATTGGTGGTCGCCATGCCAACGCCCTGCGCGCCACCTTTGGAATTGTAACCGTGGTAGCACCCCATCAGGGTGACGATGAAGCCGAACACCGACGCCTTGACCAGACCGGAAATCACATCATCAGCTTCCAGAAAATTCCAGGTGTTTTGCAGATAGTTCGACGCATTGAATCCGAGTTTGTAAACGGCAACAAGATATCCGCCGAATACGCCAATGATATCTGCAATGAAGACCAGAACCGGCATCATGGTCAGGCCGGCAATCAGGCGCGGCGCAACAAGATATTTCATGGGGTTGGTGGACAGGGTGGTCAGGGCGTCGATCTGTTCCGTTACCCGCATTGTGCCAATCTCTGCCGCCATGGCGGCGCCGATGCGCCCGGCGACCATCAGCCCTGCCAGCACCGGTCCCAGCTCGCGGGTGATCGAGAGAACGACGACGTTGGCGATTGCGCCTTCGGCTGAGAATCTGGCGAAACCGGTGTAGCTCTGCAAGGCAAGCACCATACCCGCGAACACCGCAGTCAACCCAACGACCGGCAAGGAATAATAGCCGATCTCAATCATCTGTTTGATGATGATTCTGGGATAGAACGGAGGACGCAGGCAGTGTCCCACACCGCTAGTGGTAAAAATCGTCAATCGTCCGGCCGTTGCCAGAAAGGCCAGAAACACGCGGCCAATGGTCTGCAGAAAGTTCATGTGGAAAACCCCATCAAACGTCGTCACCACCCTTATAGACGCGGTGATAGCGTCTGCCCAGAGAGGTTAGTATTTCGTAACCGATAGTATCGGCATCTTTGGCCATATCATCAACTGTGTGATGGGGGCCGATCATCTCAATCCATTGACCGGGCTGGGCCTGAACTTCGGGAACATCGCTGACATCAAAGGTGATCAGGTCCATGGATACCCGTCCAATCAGGGGAACACGGTGCTCACCAATATATCCACATGAGCGGTTGGACAGTGAACGGAGTACACCATCAGCATATCCTACTGGCGCCGTCGCTACCCGCGTTGGTCTCGTGATGGCGTAGGTTGCGTTGTATCCTACGTGCTCCGGAACCTTGGCGTTGCGAACTTGGGAGATCCGTGCCTTAAGAGAAATTGTGGCCCGCATGGGATTGGATCGTGCCGGCGTGGGATTGGCCCCGTAAAGCGCAACCCCTGGTCGACCCAGATTAAAATGATAATCAGACCCGAGAAAAATACCTGATGAATTACAAAATGAGGCCCGTCCCTGGGGGATAATTTGCCGGACCCGATTGAATGCGGCCAGTTGTTCGGCGTTTTGTTGGGAGGTGACGTCATCGGCTGAGGCCAGGTGACTCAAAACCAATTGGGTATCGAGCCCGGCGATCAGGTTCGGGTCATCGGCGATCTTGGCAAGTTCGTTGGGCGGAAAGCCCAGCCTGAGCATGCCCGTATCAATATGCAGGTCACAGGGAAGGGGGGTATCGCCGCAGAATCTTTTCCAGAGCGTCACTTCATGCAGGCTGCCCAGGGCCGGTATCAGATCATGTTCAGCGAAAGCTTCTTCTGCTCCTTCATATAACCCATTCAAAATGTGAATAGGGGTGTCGGGCAGTACGCGCCGAAGCCAGATGCCTTCATCAATATGAGCGACAAAAAATTCCCGACATCCGGCGCTCGCCAGCACCGGCGCGACCCGCTCGGCGCCAAGTCCATAGGCATTGGCCTTGACGACAGCCCCACACTCGACGCCGTTCAATTGTCGGCAAAGCGTCTTGTAGTTTTCCGCGACCGCATCCAGATCGATACTTAAGACCGCACCAGCAAGATGTTCGGGAATTTCGGGGTAGGGAGAGCGGCTCATCATCCGACCTGTTTAGCGGGGGGAGAGGGGGCGATCAATCCCGGTGTGCACGCCCGCTCATTTCGGACCGTCACTGTTCATGATGAAAGGCGTCATAATCACCAAAGCGGGTAAATTCGCCGGTAAACTGGAGTTTGACGTCACCGATGGGGCCATGGCGCTGTTTGGCGACGATCAGATCGGCCAGGTTTTGAATCTGTTTCAGGGCGTCTTCCCACTTGGCTTCGCGTTCGTGATATTTGGATTCGTCTTCTTCCGAGCGTCGCCCCGGTTTTTTGCGCTCCATATAGTATTCTTCGCGGTAAACAAAAGAGACCACATCGGCATCCTGCTCGATCGAACCCGATTCCCGCAAATCGGATAATTGGGGTCGCGGTGGCTCACGGCTTTCCACCTGACGCGATAGCTGCGACAGGGCAATCACCGGAACGTTGAGCTCCTTGGCCAGGGTTTTGAGGCCACGGGTGATTTCCGAAACCTCCTGTACGCGGCCATCGTTTCTGGAACTGGCGCTGCCGGAAATGAGCTGGAGATAGTCAACGATAATCAGGCCAAGATTGTGTTGGCGCTTTAGACGCCGGGCCCGGGTACGAAGAGCGCTGACCGTTAGGGCAGGTGTGTCGTCTATAAAGAACGGAACTTCATGAAGAGTTTGGGCGCATTGAGCGAGGATGGTGAATTCGTCATTGGTGAGCAATCCTTTGCGCATCCGGTCGGACGGAATGTTGGATTGTTCGGACAGGATACGTCCGGCCAGTTGCTCCGCCGACATTTCCAATGAAAAGAAGCCGACAACCGCTCCCTCTTCACCGTTGGAGTCATGAAAATCTTTTGCTGCATTGTAGGCGATATTGGTAGCCAGCGCAGTTTTACCCATACTCGGGCGACCGGCAAGGATGATCAGGTCTGAGGGGTGAAGACCGCCCAGCAGTGTATCGACATCGCGAAATCCGGTGCTGACGCCGGCCAGTCCGCCTTCGCGGCGATGGGCGGCATCGGCCAGTGAGATGGCCTCAATGATCGCCGTCTTGAAGTCCTGGAAACCGCCTTCGTAATCTCCTGCCGTGGCCAGGTCATAAAGATTCTGTTCGGCCTCCTCGATCTGGGCCGAGGCGATGGCGTCAATGTCGCCACCGTAGGCCCGGTTGACCATGTCTTCACCAAGGTTGATCAACTGGCGCTTGAGATAGAGATCGTAAACGATCCGCCCGTATTCACCGGCGTTGATGACACTGGCGGCGGCCCCCGCCAGTTCGGCGAGGTAGGCGGGGCCACCGATTTCGGACAGGCTTTGGTCGTGTTCGAAAAAACGTTGCAGGGTGATGCCGTCCGCGACCTGACCGCGTTCAATCAGTTTGGTGATCGCCTCATAAATCTGTCCGTGGCGTTCATAGGCGAAATGTTCGGGACGCAGGAATTCCGAAATTTTTTCATGAGCCCGATTATTGAGAAGGATGGCGCCCAGCAGTCCTTTTTCAGCCTCCAGGTTATGAGGCATGGTGCGAAAGGCCGACGCGGTTGAGCTGTCGGACAGCCCATCTGCGGCAGGGGAAGCACCCAACTCAGGCGGGATCGTGACGTCACCATACTCTTCGGTGTCGGGGTAATCCCGGTCCGGGTAGTCGGCATCTGTCGGCGGTGGCGGTGGAGGCATTGTGGTTGGCATGGCGGGCACCTTACCCGTCGGACTGAGCTACCGATATCTGGAAAAAACAATGCAGTGGGGATAAAAACCGGGTCAACGTCATGAACTGTGGATCATGGGGAAAACCGCCCGAAAATAATCTAAAATAGTCATGTTTCGAGTGACAAGCACACTTGACTTTCAAACAGAAACGGCGCGCCCAAGGGCGCGCCGCTGTTCGTTTTCGATCTGACGACGAAGCTATTCAGCTTTTTCGTCCGTGTCATCAGATGCCACATCTTCGGAAGGGGCGTCTTCTGCGTCGCCGTCATCAACCGTCACATCGACGCCTTCATCGAACATGGTTTCAGCCTGCTCCAGAACGGCATCGTTGGCGGCTTCTTCGGCAATGGTCTGGGCTTCCTGTTCGGCAATTGACAACATGGCCTTGCCCGTCGTGGCCTGGGTTTCAGCTTCATCGGCGGTCCGGGCAACGTTGGCGGTGACCGTCACGAAAACTTCGGGGTGCAGCGATACGCTGACCTGATGCAGCCCAAGGTTCTTGATCGGTACATCAAGACGCACCTGCTGACGCGATACCGTGTATCCGTCTTCCGTCAATTTGTCGGCGATGTCACGGGCATTGACTGATCCGTAGAGCTGTCCGGCGTCACCGGCCTGGCGCACGAGAATAATAGAAACACCATCCATCTTTGCGCCAACGGCGTCGGCTTCGCTTTTCCGCGTCAGGTTTTCAGCCTCAAGCTGGGCGCGGCCCTGTTCAAATTGTACACGGTTTGCCGTGTTGGCGCGAACCGCCTTGCCCTTGGGCAGCAGGAAGTTGCGGGCATAACCTGGCTTGACGCTGACTTCGTCACCCATCTGACCCAGTTTTTCGATGCGTTCCATCAGGATTACTTGCATTTCTCTTCTCCTGTATCGCCCCTTCGGGCATGGCGCCCCAAGAGGCACAAATTATCGGCACAAATCTAATCGTCATCTCCGGGCCTCGGCCCGGTATTCAATTCCGTTGAGCGGTCCCGAAGGCCAACCCATTGTTCCACCACGCCTACACCAGCGACCACCAGCGCGGCCCAGCCGGACATCAGCACAACCAGGTAAACCGCGACCAGAACGGCTGACGTCGCCTTTACCCGGCGGGCCAGCGTATGTATCACCGCAAGCCCGAGGAAGAAATAGGGAATAGCCGTCACCATGGCGGTGTTGTGGCCAAGATACCCCAAGTCTTCCATCCCCAACAATGGCCCCGACAGCGCCGCTCCTGCGGACAGGACCAGCGGCCAGGATGCCCATTGGGGCAAATCAAGCTCCGCATAGGCGGGGCTTGGGCGGAGGTTGCGGCCCGCCCGGACCAGCACCCCCTGGGCGATAACGGCATTAACAGCCGTCAGGGTCACCCAGCTAACGCCGACGGCCCCTGGAAACAGCGGCAGGATCACGTCGATCGCGCGGCTGCGCCAAGCTTCGTCAGTGGTTGGAACCAGAAGCTGAAACGCTTCGGCCATATGAGCCTCAAGCGTCCCTTTCAGTCCCATCTCACCGGCGCTGAATTCGGCCAGCAGGATCATTCCCGTGGCCAGCAGCGCCAGAGCGGCGAGGGCGGGGCCGATGGGATACCATTCGGACTCCGCCTTGTTTTCGCCGCCCGTCGTCTCCGAACCTGTCAGGTTCGTCGCCGTCTGGCGCTGCAACATCACCAGACGTGTCACCATCCAGGCGGGCAGGGCGTAAACAAGCCCGTAAATACCGGCCAGTGATAAGCCACCCAGGGCGCCGGTGGCTAAAAAGCCCGTTCCGGCGGCGATGGTTGCAGCCCTTGGGCCTTTCCCCAGCCCGACCAGCAGAATCGGAACCGGGGCCAGGTAAACAAGAATCAGCGTCAGGGCCGATCCACCGAGATAAGCCAATGCAAAAAATGCGCTCATCAGACCGCTGGCGATGGCGATCAACGCGTCACGCTGCATGACGTTCCCGGACCTGTCGTCCGCTCCCTACGACAACACGTAAGGCATCAGCGCCATAAACCGGGCGCGTTTGATCGCCCTCGCCAGTTCACGTTGCTTCTTGTTGGAAACAGAGGTGATGCGGCTGGGGACGATTTTGCCCCGCTCGGACGTATAACGGCTGAGCGTCTTGGTGTCCTTGTAGTCGATCTTCGGCGCATTGGGACCCGAAAACGGGCAGTTCTTGCGCCGACGGAAGAACGACAGGCGGCTCGGTGCGGATTGTCCCTCACTCATGATGCGGTTCCTTCGGCTTCAACACTTGGCGTTTCGACACTTGTCGTTTTAACAGGGGCCTCAGGCGCTGCCTCGGCCTTCGGCTCGGGTTTTCCAGGTCGGTTGTCATCGCGCTTTTCATCGCGGTCGAAGCGGCCGCGGCCACGCGGACGCTCGTCTCCGCGATCCTTGTTGCGCATGATGATTGACGGACCTTCTTCATGTTCGTCAACGGCCAGCGTCATGTAGCGCAGCACGTCTTCATTGATGCGCATCTGGCGTTCCATCTCATGCACGGCTTCGGCCGGGGCGTCGATGTTCAAAAGCACGTAATGGCCCTTGCGGTTCTTTTTGATCTTGTAGGCCATGGTGCGCAGGCCCCATGATTCGCGCTTGGCGACGGTTCCACCGTTTTCGGTGATGACCCCTTCAAATTGTTCGGTGAGGGTGTCTACCTGGGCAGACGAAATGTCCTGGCGTGCGATAAACACGCATTCATATAAAGCCAACTTTTTCTCCTTCCTACGGATTATCTCATCCCGGAAATTCGGGCATAGCCGGGCCAACCCCGGCAGGAAGCTTCAAGGCGGCGCATAATACACAGATAAACCCCCTGTGCAAGCGGTTCCGCGAGCTTGAGTTGAGCGGTGCAAGTCTCAGAAAAAACCACATTTACCCCCATAAACCCCCATGGTTTTGAAGGTGCACGCCATACTGGCGAGAAAAACCGCAAAACTCTGCGGTTCCTTAGTCGCGTGGGTTTGAATTACCCCCCTTTAACCCCATGAACGGGTGCAAAATTTCCATTTTGAGGGGAAATTATGGGGGTAACGAGGTAGAATAGAAGGAGGTGTTTTTTCGAAAAAATTGACAGGAAACTCAACATTGTCCCTGTCCGCAGTGCAAACACCACGGGACAGGTAAAATATTCAAAATCGCAATCCGTACCTAATAACGGCACCAGCACATCCAGCCGGGTAACTCCGGGGAATTTACTCTATAGATCGTAATTGTGGTTTTTATATGGCACTTACACGTATTTTTTGAAATAATTTACAACGTGAGAATTGCGGGGACATGACGTGATCCCAACGGGATCGGGATCGTGTCCCCATAATTCGGGACAAAGGGAAGATGGTCCGGTTGCACACAAAAATAGGTATGGTGTCCCCAGATATGCATATGGGGGAGTATCTATAACGAAATCACGAAATCACGAAATCACGAAATCTGGGGACACCTTAACTTATATCGCCGCAATCTGATATATTCTCCTCCCGAATTTCGGGTACACGATCCGCGTTGCTGCGCAAAACGGTCATGTCCCCGTAATTCTCACGTTGTCGGCATTTTGAAAGGGTGATGTTATGGCGAGGTTGGCGCGGGTGGTTGCACCGGGGATGCCGCACCACGTGACCCAGCGCGGCAACCGGCGACAGGACACTTTTTTCTGTGACGATGATTACCGGGTCTATCTGGAGCTGATGGCCGAGTGGTGCGGTCATTATGGTGTGGACATCTGGGCCTGGTGCCTGATGACCAATCATGTGCATCTGATTGCCGTGCCTGAAACCGCCGACGCGTTGGGCCTTGCTGTCGGTGAGGCGCACCGGCGCTATACCCGCCATGTCAATTTCCGCGAAGGCTGGCGCGGTCATTTGTGGCAGGGGCGGTTTGCCTCGTTTCCCATGGATGAACGTTATCTTTTGGCGACGGCGCGATATGTGGAACTGAACCCGGTCCGGGCCAAAATGGTCAGACGGCCCGAAGATTACCGGTGGAGCAGCGCGCGCGCCCACCTGGCGGGGGCGAATGATCAGCTGGTGACGGTCGAGCCGCTTCTTGACATCGTTGGCGACTGGCCGGCGTTATTGTCCAGCGGTCTCGATGATGACGATTATGAAACCCTGCGCCGCCACGAGCGCACCGGTCGACCGTTGGGCGGTGACGTGTTTATCGAGCGTCTGGAAACTGAACTCGGGCGACCCTTGAAGAAGGGCAAGCCGGGGCGCAAAGTTGGCTGAAGCCGGGGGCGGTGAGGATGCGGTTCGTTCTTCTGCAAAACGGTCTTAAGGACCGCCATACGCATTTTTACAATGAGACCCTGGGCTGGCTGGACGCCTGTCGGCGCAGGGGGCATCGGATTGGCGTCTATACGCACAAGCTGGCGGACCCCATCGTTCTTCTGGAGACGGGCGGGTTTCCGATTTTTTCGTTTACGCTGGAAGAAAACCTGTCCGATGGGCGGGGCAGGTCGCGGCGAGACACCTTTCTGCTGTCCGCCAACGCTTACGCCAGGACCATCGGCGCTATTTCTCCCGCAATTAACGCCGATGATGTTGTTGTCGTACCCTATTCAACCGATTGGCAGGTTTATGGATTTGCCCAATGGTTGACGTCGGTCCCCGAGGTCGCCCGGCCCAGGGTAGTGTTCATATTTCATCTCCCCAACCTCAGCTGGACGCCTGACGGGAAGGCGGCCCACCTTCGGGGGGATTTTTCGAGCATCCGCCAGGCGTTTTCACACCTTAAAAGCGTGACATCTCTGGCCCGGGTTGTGTGTCTGGCCACCAACGGGGCGTTACGCGGCGAGCTGGTTCGTATTCTGGGGGTCCCGGTTTCGACCTGTCCGGTGCCCATCAGTTATTTCGAGGCCGATGCGGTGGGAAAGCGAGCCGGGGTGCGAATCAAGCGGGCGCATATCGGCGTGATGGGGGAGTTTCGCCTGGAAAAGGGGGCGTTGCTGGTCGCCGATACCCTTGCGCAGTTCAATCGGGCCCGTCCCGGAAAAACCATGTTTATCCAAACCAATTACAGTGGAACGACCGCTGCCCCCGGACTGGACAGGTTGCGTCGCCTGGAGACTGATAAAATTACGGTATTTGACGGGGAGATGAGCCAAGCCGACTATACGGATCGGCTGAAAAATATCGATATTTTTTTACTGCCCTACCAGCGCGAGCGTTACATGTTCCGAGTTTCCGCAATTTTCGCGGAAGCCCTCGCCTACGGCGCGGTCGTGGTTGTTCCCGGCCAGACCTGGATGGCCCGTCAGCTGGCCGACGGATTTGGCGCCGGAGTGGTTTTTGAAACGGATGCCGCCGCCGAGATTTGCCGCGCCCTCATCGACGCGAGCGACCGCTTTCCCGAACTCAGCGAAAAAGCCCGGGCGGGAGCAACGGCGTGGCGGCGGAGCCAATGCACGGAAGCCCTTGTCGACGACGTCATCTCACGGCTTTCCGCCTGATGGGGAGGCCGCACTGGCGGTTCAAATGTCCAGGGTTCCAACGGCGAACGGGTAGTCGTGACCGGCATTCTGTGCGTTCAAGTCGTCCCTGACGCCTGAACTGACGCGTTCGATTGCGGCCAGGCCCTTTTCGTAAAGCGGCAGTTTCCCCGGGTTGATGGAAGACTCCAGGGTCAGATCGTGCACGAACAGGGGAAGCGTGATCGTGTAGCTCGCGGTTCGCTTGAACAGCATGAATTCAGACGTCACCCAATTGACGGCGTAAATCATGCTGAGATCAATCGGGTCTTGCCTTCCGTCAGCGGGACAATACAGATCAATCAGTTTTTTCATGCCGCGTCGATTGATCAGGTAGGCGCCGGCACTGTAGTTGTCCTTTTCCCATTCCTGCCATAACGCGCCCAGCGTCCTGTAAATCTTGCCAAGGCGATCAATTACCGGCGGATTGGAAACATGAAGCTGAAGGGTTTCCCAGTCGTCGGGCGCCAGGCCGACAATCCTTTCATAGTCATAGACATAGAGGGCGCGAACATCGTCTTCCAAAATCAAAGCGTAAGGCGAGCCGTCGTCATAAGCCTGCTGGACCGCTTTTAAATGCGAGGCGACGCAGGCGATTTCCGGGATCGTCGCCGTGTTGCGGTGGTGTTTCAGAATTTTGAACCGGGGCAGGGAGTTTGGCGTCAGTGCTTCGATACGCGAATGGCGCATTTTAGCGACAGCCAGCCAGCGCATCATCATGTCACGGCGGAGGTCATCCTGCGCTCTATTGATCCAGTAACACGGCGTACTTTCGCTGTGTTGAAGCGGATCAGTGAATGTGCCGTTATCTGTAGCATTTTTGTGCACGGTATCGACCTGTGACCTTAAAAGTGGCTCGCTGGTTGGATGTAATCGTAGTCTTGCCCGTATTTTTTTGGAAGGTCAGTGGCGTTGATCAATCCCGGTCCTGTCCGGGTTTCGCCTTATGGGTTGAAGTTGCGAGAAGATGGCATGACTATGACTGTGATCGGGTGCATTTGGGTTCACGTATCGGGTGCCGGAATAAGGAGACCATATGGTGTTCATCCAGCTTGAACAGATGGAAAAATTGCTGGGGCAACTGCCTGCGCAAGCGCGGACGATTGACTATATGATAGAGGATTATAAACAGGTCGAAGGATGGATCGAACCTGGAATTTTTCCTGTCGTCCTGGCGCTCGACGCCATCCAGAACAAACTGAACTTTACCGGTGGCGCTCTGGAAATCGGAATTCATCAGGGCCAGTTTTTTATTTCGCTGGCTAACCTTTGTGATGCGTCGTCGGATCTGGTCGCCGTTGACGTATTTGATGACCAGCAGAAGAATATCGACAATTCCGGAAAAGGGGATGAGGCGGCATTCCGGCGCAATATTGAAGCCTATTGCAACAAGACAAATGCTGAAATCCGCACCATAAAATCAGATTCCCTGGATCTCAGGATCGGGACCCGGGAAGGTGTGGAGAGCGGAAATTTCCGTTTTATTTCCATCGACGGCGGGCATAGCGCGACGCACACCTATAACGATTTGATGCTGTCCGAGCAGCTTGTCGCCGATGGCGGCGTTGTTTTCCTCGACGATATTTTACACCATCACTGGATGGGGGTGATGGAAGGGTTCATGCGTTACCGGCTGTTTTCTCCCGGGGTTCTCGTCCCCTTCCTGGTTACGGCGAATAAAATGGTGCTGTGCAAGGCCACCCATCACGGCAGATACCTTGAGTTTTTTGCCAAACACTTTCCGCTGGGGGACAAAAAATCCTACCGCTGGACCGGTGACTTCATTACGGTCGGTGTCGCCCCGGCGCTTATTCGGGGTGCAGAGTAGGTCGCGCCAAACCGCAATTCCAATAGCGCGCGTCTTGACAGCCAGAACCCGTCGGCTATCACTCTGCTATCGATTTTTCCAAGAGGGGATATTCTTATATGACACGCGCCATTGTGTTTCCAGGGCAGGGCAGCCAGTCCGTGGGTATGGGCAAGGAACTGGCCGAGGCGTTTCCCATTGCCCGCGCTATTTTTGACGAGGTTGATGAAGCCCTTGGGCAGAAGCTGTCGCAGATCATGTTTGAAGGCCCAGATGACGAACTGGTGCTGACCGAAAACACCCAGCCCGCGCTACTGGCGGCGAGCATGGCCGTGTTGCGGGTTCTGGAGGCCGAGAAAGGTTTTGTTCTGGCGACGCAGGCGGCCTATGTGGCCGGGCATTCGCTAGGCGAATATTCGGCGCTGTGCGCGGCGGGCACGTTTTCGCTGGCCGATGCTGTGCGGTTGGTGAAGACCCGTGGCAAGGCCATGCAGGTGGCGGTGCCGGTGGGCGAGGGAGCCATGGCGGCGCTGCTTGGGCTGGAAGCCGAAGACGCGGAAGCCATCGTCGCCGAAGCCGCCGGAGACGGGGTTTGTGATTTCGCCAATGACAATGCGTCGGGGCAGGTGGTTGTTTCCGGGTCAACAGCGGCGGTCGAGCGCGCCGTCGAGATCGCCAAGGGCCGTGGCGCCAAGCGCGCCGTCCTGTTGCCGGTGAGCGCGCCGTTCCATTGTGCGCTGATGCAGCCCGCCGCTGACGTCATGGCCGAAGCCCTGGCGAGTGTGACCATGAACGATCCGGTCGTGCCGCTGGTCGCCAACGTCACGGCGTCGGCGATTACCTCGGCGGATGATGCCCGCCGTTTGCTGGTCGAGCAAGTCTGCGGCCGGGTGCGGTGGCGCGAATCGGTTCTATATATGAAAGACAGCGGGGTCGATAATCTGCTGGAAATCGGTCATGGTAAGGTGCTGTCGGGGATGACGCGGCGCATTAACCGCGACCTGTCGTCGGCCAACGTTGGGACGCCTGAAGATGTTGAGGCGTTTGCATAAAAGCGCCGGGGCAGGCTGATGAAACACATGGGATTTTGAGGTAAAACATGTTTGATCTAAGCGGAAAGAAAGCTCTGGTGACCGGGGCGTCCGGGGGAATCGGCGGCGCAATTGCGCGCGCATTGAAGGCGCAGGGCGCCGAAGTGGCGCTATCGGGGACCCGGGTCGCGGCGCTTCAGGCGCTGGCCGATGAACTGGGCGCAGGGGCCTATGTGTGTCCCGCCGATCTGTCCACGACGGACGGCGCCGAGCAACTGGTCAAGGATGCAACCGAAGCCATGGGCGGCATCGATGTCGCCGTCAACAACGCCGGCCTGACCCGCGATACCCTTGCCATGCGCATGAAGGACGAGGACTGGCAACTGGTGCTGGACGTCAATCTGTCGTCGGCCTTTCGTCTGTCCAAGGCCTGCCTGCGTGGCATGATGAAGGCGCGCTGGGGACGGATCATCGGGATTACATCGATCGTCGGCGTGACCGGAAACGCCGGGCAAACCAACTATGCGGCATCAAAAGCCGGCATGATTGGCATGTCCAAATCCCTGGCTCAGGAAGTCGCCAGCCGGGGCATTACGGTCAACTGCATCGCGCCCGGTTTTATCACCACGGCCATGACGGATGAGTTGAGTGATGATCAGAAAGCGGCGCTTGTTGGTTCCGTTCCGGCGAGACGCATGGGGACGGCTGATGAGATTGCTTCGGCGGCGGTTTATCTCGCCAGTGAAGAGGCGGCCTACGTGACCGGGCAGACCCTGCATGTGAACGGCGGAATGGCAATGATCTGAGCCATTTGCGCCGGATGTAAACGGTGGAATCCGGGTACTGGTCATGGCTGAAAAAGTGTGTTACCAAACGCCGGTATTCCAGAATTTCTTGATATTCCGGCGGCTGCCGGGGGAGCGAGACCGGAAACGTTTTTTATAACCAATGTTTAAGTCGAGGATATAGACCATGAGTGATGTCGCCGATCGCGTAAAAAAGATTGTCCTGGAGCACTTGGGTGTGGATGAGGACAAAGTGGTCGAGAACGCGAGTTTTATTGACGACCTGGGTGCCGACAGCCTGGACACCGTTGAACTTGTTATGGCATTTGAAGAAGAATTCGGTTGCGAAATTCCGGATGATGCGGCCGAAAAGATCGCTACGGTCAAGGACGCCGTCGACTTCATCTCCGCCAACAGTTGATTTTAAGTCGATCTGCATACGGTGGGACGCTCTACACGTCCTGCCGTTGGCATATCAGGAACCTTGATCACGCCTTCGAACCGTTCCGAAGGACTACACAGACTATATGACAGGTGGTAGTGAACGATGAGACGTGTCGTTGTTACGGGCATGGGAATCGTCAATTCCCTTGGTGTCGGAGTTGAGCATAACTGGGCTAACATCCTGGCCGCCAAATCCGGTATTCGGGGAATCGAGTCTTTTGATGTTTCCGACCTGCCCGCCAAGATTGGCGGGCAGGTTGTTGCCGGTGATACGGCGGATGGTCTGTTCAATGCGGAAGACTGGGCTTCCAGCAAAGATTTGCGCCGGATGGATGATTTCATCATTTACGGAATGTGCGCGGCTCAGCAGGCGGTTGAAAATTCCGGCTGGATGCCCGAGGCGGACGAAGACAGTTGGCGCACCGGTGTTCTGATCGGTTCTGGAATAGGGGGGCTGTCCGAAATTGCCAAAACCAGCACACTTGTTGATGAAGACAAAATCCGCCGGGTCAGCCCGTTCTTTATCCCGGCCAGTCTGATCAACCTGATCTCGGGGCATGTTTCAATCAAGTATGGTCTTAAAGGGCCTAACCATTCCGTTGTCACGGCCTGTGCTACCGGAACACATGCAATCGGCGACGCCGCCCGCATAATTGCCCTGGATGATGCCGATGTCATGGTCGCGGGTGGGGCCGAGGCGGCAATCTGCCGTATCGGTGTGGCTGGATTCTGCGCGGCCCGCGCCCTGTCGACCAACTTCAATGATACACCGGAGAAGGCGTCCCGCCCTTGGGACCGGGACCGGGATGGTTTTGTCATGGGGGATGGCGCCGGTGTTGTGGTGCTGGAAGAACTGGAACACGCGAAAAAACGCGGCGCAACGATTCATGCGGAAGTCGTCGGTTACGGCATGTCGGGAGATGCCCATCATATTACGGCCCCGGCGGAAGATGGTGGTGGCGCCTATCGTTGCATGCAGGCCGCGCTCAAGCGCGCGGAACTGAACCCGTCCGATATAGATTACGTCAATGCCCATGGCACATCGACGCCACTTGGGGATGAAATTGAGCTTGGGGCGGTCAAACGCCTGTTTGGCGATGCGGTTTATGATGTCGCCATGTCATCAACAAAATCCGCCATTGGTCATCTTTTGGGGGCCGCCGGCGCGGTTGAGGCCATTTATTCGATTATGGCAATTACCAATAATGTCGTGCCGCCGACCCTGAACCTCGATAACCCCTCGGTTGACGAGAAAATCAATCTGGTTCCCCATCAGGCGCAGGAACGCACCGTCGATGTGGCGCTTTCCAACTCCTTCGGGTTTGGTGGCACCAACGCCTCTCTGGTATTCAGGGCGCTTCAATAAACACTTAATCAGAGTAGTGTTCGATGTATCAGTCCTGCTAATCTGTCTTTATGCGCCGCTTAATCTACATTCTGTCTGCACTCGGTCTGGCCGGTTCTCTTGGCGCGGCGGGAGCCGGGTTCTGGGTCTATGGCAGTTTTACCCGGCCTGGGCCGTTGGAACGCGACAGCGTACTTATCATCGAACGCGGGTCGGGGGCCGGGGCAATCGCCAGGGAACTGAACCGGGCGGCGGTCATTGATAGCGCGCTGATCTTCAAGATCGGCGTCCGGTTTTTTAACGACCCGATCCCGATGAAAGCGGGAGAGTATCTGTTTCCCGCCGGTGTCAGTCCGATGAATGCGGCAAAAATTCTTCAGAATGGAAAGACCGTTATCCGCCGGATGACAGTCGCGGAAGGACTGTCATCAGCGGAAGTCATCAATATTCTACGCCGTACGGAGGGACTTACCGGGCAGATGAGTCCGCCGCCGGAAGAAGGTAGCCTGTTGCCGGAAACCTATCACTTTTCCTTCGGTGATACGCGCCAGGACATGGTTTCCCGCATGAAAACGGCACAGCGTAAACTGCTCTCCAGTTTGTGGAGTGATCGCAGCGAAGGGTTGCCGATCAATACACCGCGCGACGCGGTCATTCTGGCTTCCATCGTCGAAAAGGAAACAGGCCGGAAAGGGGAGCGGTCGCGGGTTGCCGCCGTGTTCCTGAACCGGATTCGTAAAAAAATGCGCCTGCAGTCTGACCCAACCATCGTATACGGCATAACCAGAGGCCGCCGACCGTTGGGCCGGAAGCTGTCTCGCAAGGATCTGAAAACGGAAACACCGTACAACACCTACATTATCAAAGGGTTGCCGCCGACGCCGATCGCCAACCCCGGTCGCGATGCGCTTCGTGCGGTGCTGCAACCGGATGTTACCGACGAACTATACTTCGTTGCGGACGGAACGGGTGGGCACGTCTTTTCGAGCACACTTGAGCAGCATAACCGCAATGTTGCGCGCTGGCGGAGATTTCAGAAACAGAAAAAGGGCGCTAGCGGACAATAAGTGCGGGCCGACGGTGTGAGCGGGCCTGTGATGATGATGTTTCCGCCGCCACCCGTAATCCGGCGCGATCCGAGAGGTCGGTGATGATGATATCCAGTTCCGGCGACAACCGTCGCCTGGTTATTCCCAATTTTTCTTTCGCGAAAATTTTGGCGAAATACCGCACCAAGAAAGATTTCCCAGTGTGGCAGGTTCCCTGCTCAAACCGACTTTTTGGTTGTTCCGCCGAGCAGTTTTTTCGCTTTTTTCGGAAGACTGACAAGTTCCCTCGATTTGATTTCGATGTGCTTGGGTTTTATTTCTTCCGGTAGTTCACGTTAAAAATTAAGGGGTTATCTGGTGCAATCCCAAAGATTATACGGGAAAAATCAGGGTTTTCTCGGTAACCGGCTAACCAGACAATCAGACCAGGATGATGGCAGGACGCTCAACAGCCAAACCGCAAAATACATGGGCCACGGGAAAACGATGCGGGCTTTATTGCGTGCGAGGCCGCGCCGGATGATCCCGGCGGCCTTCCATGCGTCCATCAGGAACGGCATGGGGAAGGTGTTGGCGTCTGTCATGCGGCTTCTGACATATCCGGGACAGATTACACTGAGCCGGATGCCATCGTTCCTGAGGTGTCCCCGCAGGCCTTCGCCATAGGATTTTACTGCGGCTTTGCTGGCGCTATAGGCCGGTGCTGAAGGCAGGCCGTGAAATGCGGCAATGGAACTCATGATGGCGATCTGCCCACACCCTCGGTTCCGCATTTGTGAAATGGCGGGATGTATGGTGTTGAGAACACCGGTAACATTGGTGTCAAAAATTCGCCGCACCTGATCGTCGGACTCGCCTTCCGGCCCTCCCGTTCCAGCGGAAATGCCCGCATTGGCGATAACCAGGTCCAACGGGTAACGGGCATCGCAGTCAAGAACCCACTCCCCCATGGCGGTCGAATCCTGCACGTCAATGACGCCAATGACTACATCTGCTCCCTTATGTTTGCAGCTGTCGTGAACTTTTTTCAGGCGGTCGGCGTTGCGTCCGCCAAGAAACAGGACAACCCCCGGTTTTGCATAGGATTCGGCAAGCGCTCGCCCAATTCCGCTGGATGCGCCGGTGATCAGGATATGACTTGGGGTGTCCATGCCGCCCAGAATACCGGGTCTCGTCCGATTGTCGAACGGGGAGTGTTGTTGTGACGCAGTTGGCCCGGTATAAATGGGCAACCATTACGTGAGGAGTATATTTTGGCGCTGTCGTCGATGACCGGATTTGCCCGCAGGGAGGGCCAGAACGATATCTGTTCCTGGAGTTGGGAACTCAAGAGCGTCAATGCAAAGGGGCTTGATGTGCGTTGTCGGCTTGGCAGCGCTTTCGACAATTTGGAACCGATTGTTCGCGAATATGCCGGCAAGTCATTTCGTCGCGGAAATATCTCCGTCAATCTTGCATCGACAACCGCTCAGAACACCAATACCTATCAGGTCAATGTACAGGCGCTGGAAAGCATTATCGATGTCCTGCCGGAACTTGAAAACAGGTTTGGTAAACTTCCCGCTCCCAATATCGCCGACCTGCTGGGATTGCGCGGGGTGCTTGAACCGGTTGAAGACCGTATTTCAGATGAAGCTAAAAAAGCGCTTGATGAGGCGGTTTTGGAAGATCTGGAGCAGGCCCTGAAAGCGCTCTTGCATATGCGTGGGGATGAAGGCGCACGATTGCACCCGGTATTGATGGAGCAGCTGGATACGCTGACCCGCCTGACCGCACAGGCGGGCGACCTTGCGGCGACGCAACCGGACGCCATATACAACCGGTTGCATGAACAACTGGCTGAAATTCTGGATAGCGTACCTGCCTTATCTGAAGACAGGCTGGCGCAGGAAGTCGCCATTCTGGTTACCAAGTCGGATATCAGGGAAGAACTGGATCGTTTGAAGTCGCATGAAGGGGCCGCCCGTGATCTGCTGGCGGCCGGGGGAGCCGTAGGACGAAAACTGGATTTTCTGTGCCAGGAACTGAATCGTGAGGCCAATACGTTGTGTTCAAAGTCGTCGGATGTGGAGCTGACGCGGGTCGGCCTTGACCTGAAAGCTGTTATCGAACAGTTCCGGGAACAAATCCAAAATATTGAATAGAGGGGGGCTGAGACAGTATGTGTATATCACGTCGAGGATTGATGCTTGTGCTATCTTCGCCCTCGGGCGCGGGAAAGTCGACGATTTCGCGGGCGTTGCTGGACAGGCACGAACACCTTTCGATGTCAATTTCGGCAACCACCAGGCCCATACGACCGGGAGAAGTGGACGGTAAGGATTACATTTTTGTCGATCAGCCCCGATTTGACGAAATGGTCGAAGCCGAAGAATTTCTGGAATACGCAACCGTTTTTGGTCAATCTTACGGCACGCCGCGCGGACCGGTCGAAGACGCCATGAACCATGGCAACGACGTCCTGTTCGATGTCGACTGGCAGGGAACCCAGCAGCTCAAGCAAAGCGCGCATGAGGAATTGGTGAGTATTTTCATCCTGCCGCCTTCGCTGAAAGAGCTGGAAAAACGCCTTTACGCCCGCGCCCAGGATTCAGACGATGTGGTTAGGTGCCGGATGGCGAAAGCCACGTCGGAAATGAGCCACTGGGCTGAATATGACTATATCATCATAAACAATGACATTGATGAAAGCGTCAAACAGGCGGAATCTATCCTTGCGGCCGGGCGTCTGAAACGCGAGCGCCGCAAGGGATTGACGGAGTTTGTACGCAAGCTGGGCGTCGGACAATAGTCATGCTGCTTTTTCGGCAGAGCAAAACTCCATGACACGTTCCTTTGGGAACTCCAGGGTTACGGTGGTTCCATTTTCGCCGCTTTTAATGTTTAAATCGGCATCATGGAGAGATGTTAATTTTTTGCACAAATGCAGGCCAAGCCCCGTTCCCTTTTTCAACCGGGCGCGATGACTGTTTCCGCTGTAGAAAGGTTCGATGATATCGTTTAACTCATCCTCGCTCATCCCAATGCCAGTGTCGGAAACCGCAAGCGAAACCGATCCGCTTTCATTCAGGTGGGCTTGTACAGAGACCAGCCCGGTTTCCTTATTAAACTTCACGGCGTTGGATAGCAGATTGGACAGAATTTGCGAAACCGCCCGCCGATCACACCATAAGTCTGGCAACCTGTCGGGGATATTGACGTTGGTCGACAGTTTTTTGTTCTGGATTTGAGGACTGAACATTCGCAGAACCGAAGAGACCGCTTCGGACAGGTTTACCCTGGTATTTTCAAGTTTATAATGCCCCTCCTCGATCTTGGATAAATCCAATATGTCGTTGACGATGTTGACCAGATGCAGCCCGGAAGAATGAATGTTGTTTGTATATTCCAGGTATTTCTGATTCCCCAATGGGCCGAAAATTTCCTGGGCCATGATGTCTGAGAAACCGACAATTGCATTGAGCGGCGTCCGCAGATCATGGCTCATGGAGGACAAAAATTCGGATTTGGCGTTGTTGGCCTGTTCCGCTGCGCGGGTCGCGTTTTTAAGGCTTTCCTCGATGCGATTGACCCTGACAACGACAAACGTCGCGATAGCGCTTCCAATCAACATCAGGATCAAGAACATATCATAGAGAAAAGCTCGGCTCCGTTTCTGTTCCTTTTCGCTGGAAGCCAGAAACTGGGTTGCTTTTGTGTTCGCCAGGCTGGTCAATTGATTCATGTTTGAGGTTATCTCAATGACGTGCCGTGCGCTCTTTTCCATGGTGATCTCCGCCGCTTCACTTTGTCGGCCTTTTCGGGCCAATTCTATAACTTTGGCGCGGACAGGCTGCCATTCGGCGAAGGATTTCCGGGCCTTCACAACCAGTGAGTTGTCACCCAGAAAACGTTTCGAAATAATTTTAAAGGTTTTGAGAACAAGCGCCTCATGCTTTGAAACTTTGGCGATCGAGGTTTCGAGTTCGCTGGAGTTGCGCGCCAGGGCGACGCCCAGCATGTACCGGTGCATGTCTATTATATTGGTGTTTATGTCCCGCACCGCGTTGATGACCGTTGTTGGGTGGCGATAAATATCTCTGGTCAAGTTGGCCAGACTGTCGTTTTCCCGAATGGCGCCAATCGCCAGCACAAACATCAGGATTAACATTATAAGAAAACCACCGATCAGCAGCGGCCAAGTTGCAAAGCCACCCAACGCGCGGTCGGCCCGGGTAGCGCCAAAATTTAGAAGTCCAACCATTGGGCTCAGGACTTTCGAACTTGATACATGAATTTGTCCATCTCCATTTTCAGTAATTCGGATTGCTCGGATAGCTCGTTGGCGGCGCTGAGAACCTGTGAGGATGTGGAACCGGCTTCGGTTGCCGCCTGGGTAACGTCCTGAATGTTGGACGAAACCTCTCCTGTCCCGGCTGCCGCCTGTTCGACGTTGTGAGCAATTTCCTGCGTCGCCGCACCCTGTTCCTCGACTGCCGCCGCGATAGAGGAGGCGATCTCGTTGATTTCGCCAATCGTTCTGGTGATATCGTGAATAGCTCGGACCGAGCCTTCTGTCGCCGCCTGGATACCGCTGATCTGACCACCTATTTCCTGGGTCGCCCGGGCTGTCTGGTTGGCAAGGTTTTTGACTTCACCCGCCACCACGGCGAAACCCTTTCCGGCCTCGCCCGCCCGGGCGGCCTCAATCGTCGCGTTGAGAGCCAGCAGGTTGGTCTGATCCGCGATGTCTGTAATCAATTCGACAACCTCGCTGATTTTTTGGGCGGATACGGCCAGGTCCTGGACCATTGCGTCGGCTTTTCCCGCCGCTTCAACCGCCGCGCCGGCGGTTTTTGTTGATTGTTGAACCTGTCGATTAATCTCGCTGATCGAACTGGACAGCTCTTCCGCCGCGGACGCCACGGTTTGAACGTTGGTCGATGCCTCTTCCGACGCCGCCGCGACGGTGGTTGCACGGCTCGACGTTTCTTCCGAAATTACCGTCATCGACTGAGCCGACGCCTGCAATTCGGTAGACGCCGAAGATACGGTCTCCACAACACCACCGACGCTGGCCTGAAAGTCGTCGGCCAGCTGGTTCATCAGGCGGGTGGTCTCCTCGGCGGCCTTTCTCTCCTGGTCCTTGGCTTCTTCCTCCAACCGTTTGACTCGGATAGCGTTATCCTTGAAAATTTGAACCGCCGCCGCCATTTTTCCGATTTCGTCGGTGCGACCCTGGGCCGGAATTTCGGCATCCAGATTACCTTCCGCCAGTACAGACATGGCGCCGGTCATGGAAATAACCGGTTTGGAAATGCCATTGCCGATAAACCAGCCGATAACAATTCCGATCATGATTCCCACGATACTGGTGATCAGCATTGCAAATTCGGCTGACTTGATCCCCGCCACGGTCTCTTTTCGGATCTGTTTTTCCACCTGCGACGCTTCTTTTTTGATCCACTCGGTATCCGTGGCTGTCGCCCCTGCCGCAGTCGCCATCTCACCCTTAACTAAATTCTGAATTGCCTTTTCGTCCTGCTCGCTGTTCGTAAATGATTGTTCGTAGTGATGCAGAAGCTTGATCAAGTCTCCGGCCAATTTACGCTCCTCCTGCGTTTGGGCCACTTTATTGATCGATGTTACCGCGGTTGTTAGCTTGTCGAATTCACTTTTTGTCCGGGTTCCGAAGGATGCGTCGTGCCGACCCAGGGTGACATTGGCGTAAAGTCGGGCAAGAAGCGCGTGACGGACGGCCTGTTCCACATAGTTCCTGGCGTCGCTGTTGCCTTCCAGGACAGCCTGCTTGAGCAGGATATCCAGGTCCGCCAGAAACTTGTCGCCTGTTGGCTCAAGTTCTTCAGTAACTCGCCGCTTAAGATCGCCTTGTAATTTTTTGGCTTTTTTGAAGTCCTCGAAATACGTTCCGACCGCCTGTTGAACGGCCGCTACCTTTTCCTTTCGTTTCGATTCGGTAAAACGGGTATCCGCCTTGGCGAACAGGGGAGGGAGTTCATTGACCAGCCGCTCGACTTTCTTCGCATCTGCTTTTCTGCCGGTGACTGTAAACTCTCGGGCAAACATCCGAAGTTTAACGAAGGTCGCCTCAATCTCATTGGCGATCGCCGCTTCCTCCACATTGTCCGTATACGACGCCACCTCGTCACCGGTTGATACAAATCGGGAATAGGCGATCGCAGATACGACACCCAGGATCACCAAAATCGCAGAAAACCCCAGCAAGACCTTGACCTTGACACTGGTATTGTCCAGCAACCCCGTGCGTATGGTCGTGTTCGTGGTATTCATTTTTATCTCCATGTGAAAAATAAGCTCATGCTTGGGTATTCCACTTTCCTTATTGCGAGCGCAGAAGGAAACGTCTGTTCAGTTTCTGGACCGAACGAGCGTTTCCGGGAAACAGCGAAGCGAATTGCTGCACTTGGCCGCTCGACGCCTCAATTGCTTCACCGTATATGGACCAGATCACTTTTTCCGAACAGGGCGGTGTTGTCAGTGAGCCATAGTAACGATAGAACGCACGGTCATCGGGCAGCAGGCGTTCCGGGGAAACTGTAACTGAATCCACCAGCTTTTCGGGTCCGGCTGTGGTCGGCATGTTTTGCCAAATTGGCGTAAGGACGGGATTTTCTACCCCTTGGGCAATAAATACACCGAGGACAGCCAGGGTTCCGTTTTCGGCGGCGTGAACAAAGTGGGCCTCCATATTGTACGCCTTCCCCCGGAACGTATGTTCGCTGGGGTGATGGAAATGGAACTGAAGCAATTTGAAGTCCTGGCTGTCTACTGTGATGCTACTGCCAGGTTCGCAATTGACTTGGATCGTATGACCATTGTTCACAACTTTCAAGGGAGTTGACCTGTAAGAAATCTTAATCCCTTCAACTTCAGCGCGGATAGAATTATTGATATCAATGGGAGATTGCTGAAAGCCCACTCCGCAGACGTGGTTGGCGGGGGACAGATCTCCCCAATGATCCGGTCCCTCTGCACCAGTGTAACCCCAGTGCGGTGTGTCGCCGTGCGTTGTTCCCGCTGCCAGTGCCGACGTAAGCGACAGACAGGTTGGGCAGGTTGCAAACGCAGCTCCTGTTAACATTTTTAATGCGTGTCTTCTGTTCATAGCCTTAATTCCTAAATCGACGGATTCCGACTGTTGTAACCCGCGCGAAATCCTGTTCCGCAAACCGGTTTGAGGGATTCGTGCTGGATGATCCGTTCGTGAATTACAAAGAAGCTCTTGCCTGAGCGAAGGTACTGTTTCCCAGGGAAAAATATCTAATACCTGGAAAACTGTTAATGATCGCAATCGCCCCCTTGAATTCAGGGGGCAAAAATTCACCTGTTTAGTGAGGTGATTCTATAGTGAGGGAGGGCCTGTGGCGGGCTGAACTGAAACCAGATCAAGCTTCATCTGGCAAGTTTCTGTCGAGAAATTCACAATCTGCACCAGGCGGGAAATGGTGATTTTGTGCTCTTCAACAATGGCGGCGTCCATGTCCGGGCCATCAGCATTACCATCAACCAGAACGTACGATCCATTCGGCGCATCAGGCAATTCACCTGCAACGGCGGATGTGATGACAAGCACAAGCTGCCCGAAAAAAAGCGCCAGCAGGAAGAATTTAATAATGAAAGAAAGGCGGAATTTCATAGTGCCTTCACATACTGCCGAGTTGCCATAGAGGTCGTGACAATAATAATCATTTTCATGGCAACATTGTGGCAGTTGATATAGTTGTATGGGTGTGACATTTCAAGGGTCAAGGTGGATGCGCAGATCGACAGGTTTTCTCGTCTAATGAGCTATTGAACGAAGATACGTCAGATGGCGGACAGGTCGGAGGCACAGGCAATTGCGCAAAATTGCTCTACCGTCAAATTTTCAGCCCTTGCCGTTTCTTCGATGCCCAGACTGTCAAAGTCCAGATTGTAGGCTTTAAGGCTGGAACGTAGCATCTTGCGTCGTTGTCCAAATGCGGCAGCCGTTACTTTTTCAAGCGTGTCCCAGTTTGCCGGAGCGAGCGGGATTGGCCGAGGCGTCAGGGAGACGATGGTAGACGTGACTTTTGGAGGCGGCGTAAAGGCGTCTTTCGTTACGTTAAATTCATGTTCCACATGACAAAGCCATTGGGCGATCACGGACAGTCGCCCATAAGATTTTGAATCAGGTTCAGCGGTGATTCGGTCTGCGACCTCTTTTTGGAACATCAATGTCAGTTTTTCATAAGCCTGTATATTGCGAAGACAAGTGATCAGCAGAGGGGTCGCAATATTGTACGGCAAATTGGCGACAATCTGACGTGGCGGCGGGCAGAGGTCGGGCAAATTGGTCTTCAGGGCGTCGGCTTCGATTACCTGTAAGCGCCCGGGGTAGGAATCTGAGATCTCAGACAGGGCATCGCGGCAACGTGGGTCGTGTTCAATCGCGATGACCCGCAACGCCCCTTGTGACAACAGGGCCCTGGTTAACCCTCCCGGCCCCGGTCCGATTTCAATAACCGTCGTTTGCTCCAGCCTTCCGGCGGTTCGTGCGATCTTGCCGGTCAGGTTCAGGTCCAGCAGGAAATTTTGGCCTAACGATTTTTTGGCTCGTAATCCGTATCGGTTGATCACGTCGCGCAGCGGAGGAAGAGGGGAGGTCATCAGTTCAGGCTGACGCGTGTGCGCGGCATCTAGCCATCTCGCTGGCTGTCTGGAGTGCCGCCAGCAGACTTCTCGGACTGGCAAGACCCTGTCCCGCGATCTCCAGGGCGGTTCCATGGTCGGGTGACGTGCGCACGAAGGGGAGGCCCAGCGTTATATTGACACCGCCGTCGAAATCGAGCGTCTTGATGGGGATCAGCGCCTGATCATGGTACATGCAAATCGCCGCATCATACCTGGAGCGTGTGCGTTCCGCGAACAGAGTGTCAGGTGGGAACGGTCCTTCAACCTCCATACCCCGCGCCTTCAGGATTTCAATGGCCGGGCGGATAATCCGGCCTTCTTCCGTTCCCAAAAAGCCGTCCTCTCCCGCATGCGGATTCAACCCGGCTACAGCGAGACGGGGATGGGCGATGGAAAACTCACGTTGTAACGCCTGCCAGGTAATTTGGGTCTGCTGTACAATACGTTCGGTCGTAAGATCCGCAATCGCCTGCGCTAATCCCACATGCACACTGATAGGAACCACCCGCAGTCCCTCACATGCCAGCATCATAACCGGGTGAACACTTTCACCGCACAAGGCGGCCAGAAACTCCGTATGGCCAGGAAATTCAAACCCGGCCTGATACAGAATATTTTTCTGTATCGGATTGGTAACTATACCAGCCACCTGTCCGGAGCTGGCAAACCGGGTCGCCAACTCAATTGATGAGATGACAGATGGGGCAGTTTCTATGTTCGGGTGGCCGGGCGTTGTTTCCCCCGACCTGGAATGATGGAGGATGGGCAAGGCGTAGCTGAACACGTCAAGCGCTTCGTCGGGAGAAACTATTTTTTCCATGGGAACGCCCAGATCAAGCACGTTGCTGATGGATTGGACCTGCTCAACATCATCCACAAGAAAGTAGGGTGCGGCGGTGTTGTTCCTGTTTTTCCAGGCCATCAGTGTGATCTCGGCGCCAATCCCCGCAGGTTCACCCATGGTCACGGCCAGAGGGGATTTTTGGAGGTCAGTCATAAAGCATCCGGGTCACCGGTTTCCCAACCGAACGTCGATGAAAGACGCCCGGCGCAGATCACGGATATAGCGTTTCGCCGCGAGATTAAGGCGTTCGGTCAGGAGTTGATTTTTGATAATCTGGCGCTGTTGTTCCGGTGTGCGTTTTTTGACCTTGGGGACAGTACGCTCACAGACCATGAGAACGATCACGCCTTCCGGAACTTGTTGAGGGGGGCTCGCCTGACCCGTTGGCACATTTTTAACCAAAGATTGCATTTTGGGCGAGATTTTTGAAATCTCGAATGTGCCCAGTTCTCCAGACAACGGCGATCCTATTTTTTTAGCCAATCGATCAAAATTGACACATCCGCTCACGCCTCTTGTTTCGGTCTCGGCTAACTGCATGCGCTGGCTAACGAGCTCCGGTGCCGAATTTGCGGGTAATGCGAGATGCAATTGGTAAAGTTTAACCTTTTCCGGCCCTGGCGGAGGTCCGTCTAGGCCGCGTGAGGGGCGGGTCGCGCGAAGCAGGACGATATAGATGCCGTCTTGTGTCCTCACCGGACCGGCAAGCTGCCCCGGTTTTAATGTCTGGACGATTTGATTGATCTCAACACTATTGTTCCCGCGTAAAGTCCAGCCCAGATTACCCCCCTCAGCCGCAGAAGCACTTTGAGAGAAATTCTGGGCAATTGCGGAAAAATTGCCGCCCTCTTTGATTTGCTGAATTAATCGCTGCGCCAACCCGGTTACTTCCTGCTCCTGTTCCGGTCGGCTGATGGGGAGAAAGATTTCAAAAACAAGATCTTCGGGTTTTCCCTTATTTGCCTTCAGCTTCTCATAGGTTTCGTTTACTTCGTCATCGGTAATGGAGATGCCACGGCTGTAAATCATGGAAACCATTTGTTTCCACAAGGCGCGGGATTCCATTTGTTCGTCTATAGTGCCTTCCTGTAGCTCGCGCCGCTTGATGAACGCCTTTAGTTGCCCCGGTTTCATGCCATTTTGCCGTTCCAGCGCGGCCTTTTCGTCAGCAATTCGCTTTGGGCTTGAATTGATCTGAAGGAGCTTCGCCTCTTGCAGCTTGATGCGTTCATCAATCAGGCTGCGCAGAACTTGAAAGCTGATTCGCTGACGGGATTCCGGAGTGTTGGGAATTCCAGCGAAGGCAATCACCGCATCCAGCCGGGAATTGAGGTCAAACATCGAGATCATCTCGTCATTGACCACGGCCGCTATACGTTGTGACTGCTGGGCATAACCATCGGACAGGTGAAAAACGCCTGCGGCGAATGCACATGCGCAGGCGATTGCTATTTTCATTTTCTTTACGTTTAATTTCATGGCCCAGAACATTCAGCTTTCCAACATAGGTGTATGATCGTTACTGGCTTTGACTGAAGCCCGAATGAACTTCGCCCAGCGTTTTCAGGAGCAATCGGAAGGTGATTGAATCCGTAGGTTCAATGTCGCGGTCGACGAAGAAGGTCCTCGTGGCGCTGGTGGTCAGTGTTACGCATTCGTTTTCGTATACGAGGTCTACTCCCGCCGTTCGGAACTCGTTTGTCGCCATGTCGCGAACACCTCTGAAGCTGGTTCGCCAAAAGCGGTTTATTTTTGAACTGAGGGCATAGTTCAATTCTTCGCGCCCACTGAATTCGCTGTCTGTCTGCTGGTCGAGGAAGACGTAATTGGTGTCGAGGCGCAGGGCCGGAACACCAGCCGACAACTTGATCTCGTTGCGGTTGGGCGCAAGACTATCAGGAGAAAATCGGGTACGGTAGGATAAATTGAGATGTTCGCCGGGATTGACACCGATGCGGGCGACAACATCGGAGAAATTATCCTCCAGTCCGGAACCACGGGCAAAGGTGTCATCGGTTTTTGGCCGCCATGATTGGCCGACAAAGACCCGGGTGCTTCCGCCATTCGCACCGAATACGCCCCATTTCAGTCCGTAGGCAATCCTGGGGCCGCCTTCGACCCGGTCCAGTCCAGAAAATCTGTTGGTGCTGAACAGGTTGGTGTCGTCAAACTCCAGCTCCGTGCTGTCTTCGTTGGGGATGTCGTCAGGGTTCCCGCCATAAGGGCTCCAGGTAAAGGCGGCTATGGGTTCGAGGGTCTGGCTGACGGCGCCTCTCCTTTTTACGAACGGCAGGCGCCAATCCAGGGACGCCTCTGGCACGGCGCGATAGCTGACGCCGCTAAAGTTTGATTGCCCATTATTTCTGAGCAGGCTGTTGGTATGATAGAAATCCGTATTCATGGCCAGTGACACCGTATAGATATCACCCATTGCGCCAACTACCGGACGCTGCCAACGTGAGCGCATTGACAAGCGCCGGGAATCGGTGCCCTTGGCCCGGGTCAGTGCGAGAAAATTAAAGTCAAAGCTGGTGGTGCCGCCTAACCGGTCCCGTTCGCCGACATGATTAAAATCGACCAGCGGCAGGATCAGCGGCGTCGTGTCCTGATTATCATCGGCTTGCAGTCCCTGAAAGGCGTGAGTGCTGGCGGAAAAATAGCTTTTCTGGCGAAATGCTTCCGTGAACAGTTGACTGTTCAAAGAGCCTGGCGATGTAAATCCGTATCGGCGAAGGTAAGTGTCATCTGTTGTTCGGTTTAAATCCACGCCCCAGCGCCAGGTGTCATTGATGTCAAACCGCCCCTTGCTGTTCAGATGCCCGCGGGTTCCGAATTTTCCGTTCTCAGTACCCTGGGCGTCGGCGCTGTTGTCGCTTTTGGTCAGGCTGCCTGATATTTGCACCTCGCCCTTAAGTATCTTTTTACGATACTCGGCACTGATGACGGGAAAGGCGTCGCTCATGATAATTGGGGTAATAGTTGCGTCTTCGTGTGGAGATATATTCCAGAAATAGGGCGTTTGAACAATTGTGCCGAGGTCACTGGAATTTCCGAGACTTGGGAATAAAAAGCCAGATTGCCGTTTGATCGTGGGGTCGGGATGGCGAAAATATGGTGTGTAAAAGACTGGGTAGCCAAAAAACTCCAACCAGGCGTCGCGGTATTCGACAACGTGTCTTGTTTGGTCATGAATGACGCGAACCGCCTTGATCTGCCAGACCGGCGGCCGTGTAGGATCTTCAGCACACAAGTTACAAGGTGAATATACGCCCTTCCGTAGCTCGGTAACCACGCCGTTGCTCCGTTGGCCGCCAGCGCCAGCGATTCGCGAGCGATCGGCCAGAATAACACCGATATTTTTGATGATGCCGTCTTTTAGATCCCCTGATATCTCGACGGACTCCCCATATATCTTCTCTCCTGATGCTTCCGTAAAGACGACGTTCCCAGATGCCTGGATGACTCCGGTGTTTCGGTTGTAAGTGACCTTGTCAGCCCTCATGTTCCGGTCAAGGTGATGGATGTCCACATTTCCAAACGCCGTGACGATGCCGGTTTTCTGATCAAAACTCATCTCATCCGCGCTGAAATTGGCGGTCTGATCTTCGTCCGTTGCTGCGACAGGGGTGGGAGCCGACGTGACGGCCGCGGGTGTCAGTTCCAGCGGCTTGTCCGGCGAAAAAAGTGTGCCCAGCGGGCGATCCGCCGTTTGTCCGGAAATGGCCCATCTCGGGTTTTGTGCCGAAGATACGGAAGCTGGTGGCGATACCGGTGGCGCGTTTGTGTCTGACCCGGTGGACGATTTTCCGCCGGGCAATTTGGGGTCGGGGGCGAACAGGGTGCCGAGAGGCCGGTTTTCCGTCGGGCCCTGCATCTGCCAAATCGGAGTGGTCACGGGGGGAGGGGCGCTCAGTCGAGGTTCGGATACCGTTGGCGTAGTTTGCGTGGAGGGTGTTGGTTTCACCGGGTCGGGGCTCATAAGAATGCCCAATGGACGGGATTTTGATGCATTTGGTTTGTCGATCTGATCCGAATACCCGGGGAAAGATGTCAGGGGCCGATTCTCCTCCGTCGTGGGTTGTGCGGGAGCTGAGCTTTGGATGCCGGACGGGGAGGGCGTCGGGGCCTGTATTTGGGCGGGTGTCAACAGAATGCCGAGCGGCGGTTCTGTCGGTTCTGGAATTTCGGTGCGTACAGGAACGGAGTTTTCATTGATTATCGGAGGCGAAAGCAGAATTCCCAGTGGTTTTTCCGGATTCCGACCTGTCGTTGCACCAACAGACGGCTGGGCAAACCCAATCATCAGGGCGGTTCCCAATCCCGCCGCTGCGGCGTGGGTGTAGAGACGAAGCCTCGTCACTCTATCCGTCCTCCAGATGCAAAAGCATGGTAAGTCCTAGTAATGTCGCCACGCCTGACGGCGACCATGCTGCCAGTGTTACCGGTATACTATCTGACAATCCCAGAGCAAATACCACGTCAGAAAAGAAATAGAGAAGAAACCCGGTTATCACGCCACCGGCAATTACAAAACTTGTCGCTCCTCGCCGAGACGGGCGCAAGGTGAAGGTTGCCGCAATCAGTACCATGGCGCACATGAGAAACGGCGTGGCCAACAGAGTGTGCCAATGCAGGCGATGGCGTACGGCGGAAAAACCAGCTTTTTCCAGAGTGGAAATAAATCCAGGCAGAGCCCAGAATGACATTGTTTCCGGCGCCGCAAAGCTGTCCTGGATTTTGTCGAGTGTCAGATCTGTGTCGAGCCAGTATTCGTCGCGGAACTCGGTAGGTTTTTCGGGTTCAAATATCCAGGCCTTCTGCATATGCCAGAAGCCGTCTTCCAGCCGCGCATGGGCGGCATCAATCCGGCCGCGAAACTTATCCGCTCCCGCATACATGAAAACGACAACGTCACTCAAATCAACACTCCGACCGTTTTGCAGAACGTGTTCAGCATGAACCACGGACTGTCCGTCGTTGTTGGCTTGACGCAGCCATAAGCCACTGTCGGTCAGCGCGAGAAAATTATCTTTTCCCTTAAAATGCAAAGCCTCTAGGCGTTCAAAGCGGGCCAGCGCGGCTGAGGCAAACGGGTTTACCATCGAAACCTGTATGCCGCCCAGCAGGAATGCGAGGGTGAGGACCGGAGTCAGAAACTGCCAGGCGGAAACGCCGGCGGCACGGGTAATGACCAGTTCGTGGCTTCGTGTCAGGCGCCAGAACGCGGTCATGCTGCCGAAAAGAATGGCAAATGGAAATGTTTCCTGACTCATGTGAGGGAGCTTCAGCAGCGCCATTTCAATCACATCGCCAAAATCCACGTCCGGTTTGGACGCTGCCCGTCTTAATAGCTCAACCGTATCAAAGAGCAGGATCAGCAGCAGGAAAAGAATAAACAAGGCGACAAAACTGATCAGGAAATGACGGCCGATGTAAACGGAAAGAGTTGGGGATATGCGCATAACCAGACCGCCTATGTACTCAGGGACGCTGGTTTGGGTAGTTTAAATTTAGGAGGACGCAGCAATGCAAATCCGGCAACCAAAATCGGCAATAAGGCGTGAATGTATATCAGGGGGACCAGTTTCAGATTTTTCGCCACGATGTTTTCAAGGCCAAGCGCCGACACCAGCAACCCCACAACGATTATGACGCTGATGGTAATCTGGCGGGTCTGGGTATGCCTGGAGAAATTTCCGCATACCAGGAAGTACAGTCCGATCAATGTAAAGCCCAATGCTGTCAGGGGGGAGGCCAGGCGTTTATGACCTTCAACAATAAACTTTCCAACATCTCCGACCGAAATGTCTTCTGATGGTTTGGCGTCGAAAAGCTCGCCCAGTGTACGTTCCCGGGCCTCGCGGTGACGCGTACCCGATCCGCCACCGCCACCCAACTCCTTGAGATCCAAAATACCCTGATCAAAATACAGAATGGACAGCTTATTGGTTTCCTTATCAACGGTTTGACGGTTGCCATCAAACATGACGACCCGGGCGCCGGAATCAGTTTCGACCAGAGCCCCCTTGGCCGCCATCCAGGTTTCCGGTTTTTTGGGGTCGCGTCGGTCATAGGCCAGAATGCCGAGAAGTTGGCCGTCGGTTGAGCGCTCGCGTACATATACGGTGACGCTGGAAATATTGGTGAAAGCGCCTTCTTTCAGGAGAATGTGGGAATAATTGCGGATTTCCCATTGAAGCTCCCGGAACGTTTTGTATGACGTCGGCAGCAAGTAGAGATTTAATACATACCCCAGCAGGACAACCAGAGCAGACAGGAACAAGGCTGGTTTCGCCAATGCCAGATGACTTTGCCCGGCGGCGCGCATGACCACCAGTTCCCGGTCGGAATTCAGTTTGGAATAAATAAACAAAATAATGCAGAAAAGTGCGATTGGAAGGATGATTGTAAGAAAACTGGGCAGCATCAGCATCGTCAGATACACGAACGTGACGATGGAAACCCCCTGGTTAACAATCATCTCCACGAATCGTAAAGACTGCGACAGCCAGATGATGCAGCTAAGTCCCGCGGTTACGAGAATCATGCCGACAACAAGCTGCCGCAAAACATATCTGGTGAAACCATTCATGCTCTGGACCAACTCAATTGAATCGATGAAAACTGGTCGAAAAATCCAAAAAAATCAAGGAATAACGCAGAAAACGAACTACGCCGTCCGTTCGCTGACCACACTTTCCAACTGAGCGATTGTTGACCGCAACTGGGCCTTAATCTTTTGCGGAGGTATGTCTTCGTTGGCAGAGGAGGCATAATCCACCGGTATAATGTTTTTAAGATCGAAATCTGCGCCGATACCCTCGATATCGAAATCGTTTTCAGACAAATTCTGATATTTGAGAACAGCATTGGTCCAGGCGAAGAACCAGAACTGAAAATAGCCGAACCCGCCCTTAACGTTCCGACGGCCAAGGACCAGACCCAGGCCTTTAAGGGCGTAATAGAGGTTTTTTGGTTTCGACATGAACCGCGTCAGTCGCTGGATCATCTGCCACAGAGCTGCCTTGTTTTTCAGGATCATGCGCAGGAACAACCAGAGGTTTCCAAATCCCTTGCCGTCCATGGCGACAAAATTACCTTGTTCCAGAAGGTCAAAATAGGCTTTCAGGCGATTGTATTGATATGCCCCGTCCGTGAAGCCGGTGACAAATTTCTGATAACCCTCGACAATAACGTCGCCACCCAGCAAGTATTTGATGTTGGTCTGGTATTTGTATCCACCGAGCCCGAAGCGCACATCACGCAGGCGATTGGACAGCTTCATGCGCCGATATAGCGGCGTTCCGGGTAATGCCGTTAACAGAGACGGGTCACCTGACAACAGGGCGCTGTCCTTCAGACCGTCAAGGGTATTCTGGAAACAGCATTCATCATCGGAATCGAATCCAAAAATGAGGCCCGCGACAATGATGAAACCGTAGGATTGCACCTTGCGTACAACGTCAACCATATCCGGCGCCGAGTTCTGGACTTTGGCAGTTTCCAGAAGCGAGTTTTTGGAAAAACTCTCAATTCCGATAAACAGCATGTCAAACCCGGCGCGGCGCATCTTTTGCATCAGCGGTTCATATTTATAGAGATTGATGGTCAGCCACGTATAAAGGCTTGGGCGAAAGCCCGTGCGTTCCTGCCATTCCAAAATGCGGTCAATCAGTGCTTCAGCCCAGCGTGGTTCACCGATGAAGTTATCACAGGCCAGCAACACCTGTTTGACGCCAAGTCGGCTCAGGTGGTCAAGCTCATCAATGATCAGATCAATGGATTTATTATGCGGGCGATTATTATCTTTGAGGATGCGGATATCGCAGAATTCACATAGGAATGGGCAGCCACGCGAAACTTCCAGAACTGCGCCGTAATAACGCTCAATCGTCGTGTCGAGCATCGGGCGGAAGAAGGGTTTGGCGTTGGCGATCGCGAATCGTTCCTTTGAGTGGACAATCCGCTCCAGTGGTTTTCCCGTGCGTAAATCATCCAGTAAACCAGCAATTTTCTCTTCGCCATCACCGATAAAAACGTGATCAAAATTATCCAGTTGATCCAAAGATCTGGCCTGATCGAACGACCAGCAGATCGGCCCGCCGATGAGCATTTTTGCGTCGGGGTATCGGGCCTTAAGGTCAGCGCGAACCCGTTCCATATTGCCGCAATCCTGATTGATGCCGCTGAATAGAAAGGCATCTGCCTCGGAAATTATTTTTTCGTCCTGGAACCGGCAATCATACAGAGACAGTTCAAAGGCGTCATTGTCCGGAATATGAGAGGCCAGGGTATAGGCCCAGACGGGCATGAATTTGGCGCCGTAGTTCTGGGTGTCGGCATATATGGGGTCCGGCGCATGAACGAAAGAAACGCGCAACTTTCGGGCATCGTGATCGGGGCCAACCGGTACCTGGGAATCACTCGTCATTATTGTACACCCGAATGTGTTAAACAGATTGGCAGATTGGCATCAAACACAAATCTTCAACCAAAATCGACTTCTGAGACAGCAGTAATTACGGAACCACCGTCCATCACCGTTTGCCCTAACGAAGCGCATTGCACAAGCAATTGATCGGCAAAAAAACGCGCTGTGGCGATCTTCATGCGCAGAAAATCCGGATCGCCGCCGCTGGCATCCAGTTTTTCCTGCGCAATTACCGCGCTACGAACCAACAGCCAGCCACCACATACAAGGCCTGTCAGGCGCAGGAATGCAACCGCCCCGGCGGCCACTTCTTCGGGTGTTGCGCCGAAGGTCGAGACGACCCAATTGCTGGTCTTCTCCAGCACGTCCACCGAAGATGACAGCCTTTCGCCCATGTCAACGAACACCTGATCTGTCACGCTGCGCATGTTGTGTTGATCGTCTCGAATTAGACTGATCAGCTTTTGCATGGCGGCGCCCTTGTCATACGCAACCTTGCGTCCAACCAGATCGTTGGCCTGAATGCCGTTAGTGCCTTCATAAATAGCGGTGATTCGAGCATCGCGAAGATGCTGGGGAGCGCCGGACTCCTCAATGAACCCCATGCCGCCATGCACCTGCACGCCGGTATTGGCGACTTCAATGCCGGTATCGGAACTCCAGGCCTTGACCACTGGTGTCAGCAGGTCAACCATGGTTTGCGCATCGGCCCGGGTGTTGGCGTCTTCGTGGCGTTTGGCAATGTCTATACGGCTGGCGACAAAATAGGCCAAAGCCCGCGTCGCTTCGGTCTGCGCCTTCATCGATAGCAACATTCGCTTCACGTCGGGGTGATGGATGATGGTGACGGGTTTGGGATCATCTGACCCCATGGCCCGGCTTTGTACACGTTCCCTGGCAAAGTTTCGCGCCTGCTGGTAGGCGCGTTCAGCAATACCGACGCCCTGAAGCCCAACATTCAGCCGCGCGTTGTTCATCATCGTGAACATGCATTGAATACCCTTATTTTCTTCGCCGACCAGGTATCCTATGGCGCCTTCGTTGTCGCCAAAGGACATGACCGCTGTGGGGCTGGCGTTGATGCCGAGTTTGTGTTCAATGGAGACGCAACGCAAATCGTTGCGTGCGCCCAGCGAACCATCTTCATTGACCAGAAATTTCGGCACGACAAAAAGAGATATGCCCTTGATTCCGGCAGGAGCGCCGGGGATACGGGCGAGGACGAGGTGGACGATGTTGTCTGTCCAGTCGTGTTCGCCATAGGTAATAAAAAGTTTCGATCCGGAAATTCGATAGTGATCTCCGTCTCTTTCCGCCTTGGTGCGAATGCGCGCCAGGTCAGACCCGGCCTGAGGTTCGGTCAGGTTCATGGTGCCGTTCCATTCGCCGGACACCATCTTTTCAAGATATATGGTCTTTAGATCGTCACTGGCATGCGCCGATAGCAGTTCAACGGCACCCTGGGTAAGAAGGGGGCAAAGGCCAAATGACATATTGGCTGCCTGTACCATTTCCGTGACGGCGGTGGTGACCAGCCAGGGTAGGCCTTGCCCACCGTATTCCGGATCGAACGGCATGCCGTTCCAGCCCATATCGATGAATTGACGGTAGGCTTCCTTGAAACCTTCGGGAGTTCTAACCACGCCATTATCAATGACACAGCCCTGTTCATCACCGCTGCGGTTGATCGGGGCCAAAATCTCCGATGCGGTTTTGCCTGCTTCTTCCAATATGGCGTCAATCAAATCCGGACTGGCGTCTTCGTATCCGGGAAGGCCGGAAATTGCCGCCATATCCGCGATTTCATTCATCACGAACCGCATGTCATCAATTGGGGCTTGATATACACTCATTGTCGTCTTCCCTGGGAAATACTCACACATCAACGCCATTTCCGGCGCGGCGGAGTCTATGAATTCCAGTCCGCGGGTGCAAACAGAACATTCGAAACAAAAGAATTAACGGTCAAATCTGGACGGAACGACGCCAGAATGTTCATCCGCCTAATCAAGAGGCGCCAGCAGGTTTCGGATTTTTTGTTCCTTCCCTTTCGTGTAAAGCCCGATCTCGCGGTCGACATCCAGGATGTGGCGGATCCACCATTCGCGCAAAAATTCATGAAGCTTATGTAGAATTTCCGGATTATGATGCTTGTGCCAATTGTCGGCCAATCTGTTCATGCTGTCGGCCAGTTCGTAGTGGTGTTTGCGGTGTTCTTCCAGCTTCGGGTATCCACAAATTTTCATGATCATTTCTTCGCGCCGGAAGTGGTATCGTGTGTAATTGACCAGTTCCTCGACGATTTCAGTCATATCTATATTATCTCTGAACCGGTGTGCAGCCCGGTTCATCAGCTTGATGATCGTCTGGTGATCCTTGTCCAGGGCGTCAACGCCGACGCTTAATGAGTCGCTCCATATCAGAATTTCTTTATTTGATGCGAGAGGCATTTCAATCCAAAACGAGCTGCCGACGCCTTCTTCACTTTCGAAGCCGATCCGTCCTGCCATTCGTTCCACCAACTGTTTGCTTACGGTCAAGCCGATGCCCGTGCCGGTTCGCGTTAATGCCGGGTCTGCGCCAATGCGGTGGAACATCTGGAAAAGCCCGGCAAAGTCTTTTTTTGCGATACCGATACCTGTGTCCGTGACTGATATGCAGAAGAAACCGGGGCCACCTTCACGGCCATCAATGGTTACTGTTCCTCCGTCCTTGTTGTATTTAAGCGCGTTAGAGAGAAGATTGAGTACAACCTGTTTGAATCGGAAGGGGTCGGTCTGAAGAGTTTTTGCCGGTCCTTCGCTGAAATTATCAATGATGGTGATATCCCGCAGGCCTCCCTGAGGAACCATCAGGGCCACGCAATTTTTGATGATTGCGTTGGCATTTGTCTCTTCCAGCGAAAGAGAAACCCTGTCTGCTTCAATCCTGGCAAGGTCAAGGACGTCGTTAACCAGGTCCAACAGGCGATTGCCCCCAGCAAGAATGCTTTCAACATGTTCGATTTGGTTTTTGGAAAGCGGGTTTTTGGTGTCGATCATCAGCATCTGGGCGAACCCGAGGACAGCATTCATGGGGGTTCGCAATTCGTGACTCATACTGGCCAAGAATTCCGATTTTGCTCTGTTGGCGTTTTCCGCCTCGTCTTTGGCGGCCAGAAATTGCGCCTGCGCGAGCTTGCGATCACTGATGTCGCTGGTGGACCCCGCCATTCGTTCGGGAATTCCATCGCTGTTGCGGGTAGCATGGCCGCGAGACCTCACCCATTTGTAATTTCCTGGTTTGCAGCGGAGACGGAATTCCACGTCGTATATGGTGTTTTTTTCAAAATGAACACCAAGTGCCTTTTTCACGAGGCTACGGTCTTCGTCGTGTACCAGTTCGAAAAAGGCCGCGCCGGTGTTTTCAAGGTCGCCCGGCTCATATCCGAGCAATTCCAACCACTGAGGTGAAAAGTAATTCTCATCGGTGATGATATTCCAGTCCCAGATGCCATCGTGCGTACCTTTGATAACACGGTCGTAACGCGCTTCGCTTTCTCTGAGTTTGAGGTTTGATTTCTGAAGATTTTGAATCCATTCCTCGCGTTCTCGAATTTCCCTGGGGACCCAGCGGCGGATCAGCAGAACAAGCACCAGAATTCCGGCGATGATATTGATCAATTTTGGAATGATGATCAGGGAGGGGTGGAGCAAAACTTCGTGGATGCCCTTCGGTAAAAAACCATATAGCGAACTGAAGTAAAACCCGAAATAAACGTTTTCGAACAGTGTTCTGAAAGCATCGATGGCAAGCACGACAAGAAGCACGCCAACAGCACCGCCAACGATCCTGGATTGTCTTAATTTGTAAAGGTAGAGCCCAAGGATCATCAGCCACAGAAAGGTTATGACCCAATATGAAGCAAGTGTAATCAATTCAGACACTTATGGCCCCCACCACGATCCCTGTTGCGCCAGTTGCGATCTTTTTGCGAAAAGGACAATCTGACACACAATAGAAGTTAGCGGACCAAAGAGAGGTATCCCTTGATATGAATCAATTTAAAATCCAGGCGGCATGTAAAATTTTCAAAGGCGCCTGTTTTCTCGCCTTCGTTTTTTTGGAACATGGATATTTGAAGTCAAAAAAATTCCGGCCCGTAGCGTTAATTTTGCCAATTTGCTAACCTGATGCACGGTAATCAGGGCTTTGCCAAGGGTGTTTTGGCGACAATAGTCGGGAGGAAGCGTTATGACACGTATAACGGCTGCCGAGCTTGCGTGGTCACGGACAGTTGCGTTCTTCAACGCTCATTTGGGTTAGCAAAAATCAGAACTTCTTCGCCTGAACAAGATAGGCGGAAATATTGTCTTCGCCCAGGGAGCGGCAGGCTTCGAGGCGGTGAAGGCCTTCGACCAGGACGAAGCGGCCCTGTCCCTGACGCACCTGAATGGGGGTTTTCTGGCCGTTTTCCAAAATATCTTCCGCCAGGGATTCCACCGTTTCCTGATCAAGGGTCTTGCGCCGCGCCGTCGGGACATAAATTTCTTCTATGGGGATATCCTGAGGTTTCAACATGTTATGTCCCCGCAGGTGGCGGTTGGTCGCGGGTAAACACCCACTGTTTGCTGTCGGACAAATCCGGGCGGTATTCATAACCGCCGCTGTTGAATTCCCGGATGCCATCGGGCCGGTCAATGCGGTGTTTAATGATGAAGCGGCTCATCATGCCGCGCGCACGTTTGGCGAACATGCCGAGTGTGCGGGCCTGACCGTCCTTGATTTCCTTGAAAACCGGGGTGATCACCTCACCTTCCAGAATTTTTGGTTTGACCGCCTTGAAATATTCGTTGGAAGCGCAGTTCACCACCGACCTGTCCTCGTGACCTTCGAGGATGTCATTGATCGCATCCGTGATCTGCCCGTCCCAGAAATCATAAAGATTGGCCTTGCGTTGAGGCTGGAATCTGGCTCCCATTTCCAACCGATAGGGTTGAATCAGATCAAGGGGGCGCAACAGTCCGTACAGGCCCGACAGAATACGTAGATGGTCCTGGGCGAAAGCCATGTCCTTGTCATTCAGGCTGGCGGCCTCAAGACCAACGTAGGTGTCGCCGTTGAACACAAGCGCCGCTTGTTTGGCGTTGGACAGGTCGAAAGGTACCGAAAAATCCTTGAATCGGCGGTAGTTGAGGTCGGCCAGACCGTCGCTCAGCTTCATGGTCCGCGCCAGTTCCGCCCGGCTTAGTTTTCGCGCGGCGGTGACCAGTTTTGCCGATTGATCCAGAAATTCCGGAAGCGTGTGTGTTGGTGACGTGGTTTCGGAATCAAAATCCAGTTTCTTGGCCGGGGAAACAAGCGACAGCATATTCTTGGGTCCGTTTTCGACTGTTAACGCGGGAATGTTCTGCCTAAATATAGACAGGCATGGAGCAACAGCAACAGGATAAACTTGATGATCACCATCCACGGACTCAAAAACTGCGACACCTGCCGAAATGCGCTCAGGTGGTTAAAGGCAGAAGGCATTGACCATACGTTTTCGGATGTTCGTGTAGATGGCCTAAATTCGGCGGACATATCGGCGTGGGCCGAGGCCGCCGGGTGGGAAAACCTGCTCAATCGCCGCGGGACCACATGGCGCCAGCTTGACGACAGTGACAAGGAAAACATTGATCAACAGAAGGCCGAAGCGCTGATGCTGAAGTTCCCGGCGCTGATCAAGCGTCCGGTATTTGTCAAAGGGGCCCACGTTGTGGTCGGGTTTAAGGAGCCTGAAAAAAAACGCCTTAAATCCCTCTAACGCCGACTTGCCAGCGAGTCCGCCAGAACGCAGAGAATTTCAAACATCATGGTCGCTCCGACCAGCGCCGTATTGCCGGACTGATCGAAGGGAGGGGCAACTTCAACGACATCTCCGCCGATTAAATTCAGGCCCTGGAGGCCACGAATCATCTTCTGCGCCTCGTAGGTCGAATACCCGCCGATTTCAGGGGTGCCGGTTCCTGGCGCATAGACCGGGTCCAGGCCGTCAACATCGAAACTTACATAGGTGGGACCGTCACCAACAATGTTCCGGGCTTCTTCGATGACGGCATCCGTGCCCATGTCAAAATATTCGTCGATCGTGATTACCCGCATGCCGGAATCGATGGAAAATTGCCAATCATTTTCCGAATACATGGAGCCACGAATGCCAATTTGCACGGTGCGTTTCGGGTCCAGCAGCCCCTCTTCCACGGCGCGCCGAAATGGTGTGCCATGGGTGTACTTGTAACCACCGAAATAGCTGTCACTGGTGTCGGCGTGGGCGTCGAAATGCACCATGCCAAGGGGGCCGTCGGTGGCGATGGCACGCATGATAGGCAGGGTCATCAGGTGATCCCCGCCGGCGCTTAATGGGAGAGCGCCGGCGCTATGAATAGTGCTGAAGAATTTTTCAATGATGCCCAACGATTCCATCAGGTCAATGGGGTTGATCCCGGCATCGCCAAGATCGGCCGCCTTGCAAAGTTCATAAGGACAGATGCGGCTTGACGGGTTGATACGGCGGATCAGGCTCGACATGTTTCGTATTTCACGCGGTCCGTGACGGGCACCTGCGCGGTTGGTTGTGCCGCCGTCCCAAGGCACACCGATCAGGGCGACATCCACCAGCGCCGGGTCAGTAATGTAAGGCAGGCGCATGAAAGTCGGCATACCGCCGAAGCGCGGTGTTACAGAACCATCAATAGGTTCAAATTTGATATCCTGATCGCTCATCTGATGATCCTTATTCCATAAACAGTTTGCCGGGGTTCATTATGTTTTTCGGATCAAGAGTTTTTTTGATGGCTTTCATCAATCCAACTTCGACCTCCGAACGGTAAATCGTCAATTCCCGGCGCTTTAACCGGCCGATCCCATGCTCGGCGGAAAAACTGCCGTTCAATTCAGCGACGATATCATTGAGCACATCGGTAACATCGTGCCATCGATCCAGGAACGCCTGTTTGTCCATGCTTTCGGGTTGGGAAATGTTGTAGTGCAAATTGCCATCCCCGACATGCCCAAAGCAGACGACGCGGCTTCCGGGGATGACACGTTCGGATGTCTGTCCGGCGCGCGCGATAAACTCGACAACCCTCGAAATCGGGATGGTGATGTCGTTCTTGATGCTGCCCCCAAGGCAGGCCTGCGCGTCCGGGATGGATTCCCGAATTCGCCAAAAATCACCTCCCTGAATGCCACTTTCAGCCAGCACCGCGTCAAGCACGGTGCCGTCTTCCAAACATTGCGACAGGATATTTTCCAGGGCGGCACGCAGATTGCCGCCCTGCTGGGCGCTGGATAGTTCCATTAAAACGTACCAGGGCGCGGGTGCGGAAAAGGGAGAGCGATTGTCGGGGACGCGGGTTGTGGACAGGTCGAAACTAAGTTGGTTCATCAATTCAAACGCGCTCAACGCTTCACCGGCTCCGGCGCTGATCCGGGTAAACAGCTCAACGGCGTCATTTTCTGAGCCTAACGCAACCATGGCTGTCTCTTTTTGGCGGGGCCGGGGAAACAGTTTAAGTGTGGCTGCGGTAATGACGCCAAGGGTTCCTTCCGCGCCAACATACAGGTGCTTTAGATCATAGCCGGTGTTGTCTTTGCGCAACCCTCGCAATCCGTCCCAGATATCTCCATTGGGCAGGACCACTTCCAGACCGAGAACCAGATCGCGTGAATTGCCATAACGCAGCACCTGCACACCACCGGCATTGGTCGATAGATTGCCGCCGATCCGGCAACTTCCCTCAGCGGCCAGACTTAACGGAAACAGACGATCCGCGTCTGTAGCGGCATTTTGGATCGCACTCAGAATGCAACCGGATTCACAGGTCAGGGTGAAATTCAATGGATCAATTTCCCGAACTTCATCAAGACGTTCTGTTGATAAAACGATCCCGCCGTCTGGCACTCCACCGCCAACCAACCCCGTATTTCCACCCAGCGGAAAGACCGGGATGTTGTTTTGGAAACAGATCTCCATCACCTCGGAAACTTCAGACGTCGAGCCGGGTTTGACAACCATTTCACAGGAGCCACGCCACAAACCCCGCCATTCGGTTATATAGGGTTCAAGCGCGGATGTTTCGGTGACGACATGCCGGTCGCCGACGATGCGGGTTATCTCGCTGAGTGAATTTGATTGATTGGTCATTGAAGGATATTGTTCGGGCAACAATAGGTATGCAATATGTTTCTTCCCCACAAGATAATGGACCAGGCCGATTAGCGACCAGGAAAATCCCACCGATTCAGACTTTATATACTCCTACGCCATCGCTTCTGATGAAACGATGACGCTTGAATGGGCGGAAGGAGATATGGCGGAAGCCTTCGTGAGCGAAGTTCCAGATTTTCGTTCGGGCGGTTTTTTTGGTGAGCTGATACACCCTGATGACCGGTATATACTGGACGCCAGACTTAAGGTCATGTTTTCGACGGGATCTTCGGTCGATAACATGCGGGTGATTGACCGCAATGGCCGGGAAAGAACGGTGCGGGCATTTTCCCGTATGGAGAGGGACCTGGTTGATGGCCGGGTCGTTCGGATAACCGGCTCGGTCCAGGATGTCAGCCAACAGTTTGAGGACCAGAAAAAACTCCAGCGCAACGAAGCGCTTTTGAGCAGTGTGTATGACAATGCCGGTATCGGTGTTGTACTTCACGCCGTGGACGGCAATACCCGAATCAGGGTTAATCCGGCGTTTTGCAAGATGGTCGGGCATACGGAAGCACATTTGCTGAGAGAACGCTACGCGGACCTGACTCACCCGGACGATCTGGCCGAAAGTCTGGAACTTAGACGCCAGTTGTTTGAAGGCGAGATCGAATATTTCAATGTTGAAAAACGTTATGTGCACAAAGACGGCCATCACGTCTGGGGCAACGTACACAGTACTGTAACCAAGGATATTGATGGAAACGTCGGGTATTACGTGTCGTTCATTGAAGACATTACGAGGCGCAAGGAAATTGAAGCCCGCCTTCGCAAAAGCGATCGAAAATACCGCGATCTGATTGAGGGGTCCGTTCAGCGCATCATCATTACCACAAAAAACCGGAAGGTTTTGTTGGTGAACGACGCATATGCCAAGTTGTTTGGTTACGAGTCGGTCGAAGATATCATGGCGCTTGGCACTTCGTTGTCACTGATTGCGCCTTATGAGCGCAAGAAACTTAACGCCAAACGCCGATACCGCGCCAGCGGCAAGGAAGTGAATCCGCAGGTTGAATATGATGGAGTGAAAAAGACAGGAGAAATATTTCGCGTCCAGGCCGTCACTCAAAACCTGGAATGGGAAGGGCAGCAGGCCTTCATCTCGACAGCCATGGATATTACCGAACGCGAACGGGTACAGGAAGAGTTACGTGAAAGCGAAGGGAAATACCGCAACCTGATTGAAGGGTCCATTCAGGGCATGCTGATCGCCGGTGAAAGCGGCGAGATTCTGTTTTGCAACCAGTTTCTCGCCAGCATGCTGGGGTACCGGAACGTGGATGAATTGATGGCGCAAAAAAATTCAATGGTGCTTTTGGCCCCATATGAAGAATTGCGCATAAGAACAGTCAGAAGCGCACGAGTCGCGGATGGCGACGTTGCGCCAGAAAATGAAGTGGATTTTGTCAAAAAGGATGGCAGCATCATCCGCGTTCAGACTCTTTCGAGAAAAATCATGTGGGGTAAGACCGCCGCGATCCAGACTGTGTTTATTGATATTACCGAACGCAAACGCACCGAACGCGAATTGATAGAAGCCAAGGAACAGGCGGAACTGGCCAATCGCAGTAAGAGTGAATTTCTGGCTAACATGAGCCATGAGTTGCGCACGCCGCTCAATGCCATTATTGGGTTTTCTGAAGTCATCAAAGGCGGTCTTTTCGGGCCAATCAACAACCCTCACTATGAAGATTACCTGACGGATATCCACGACTCAGGAATCCACCTGCTTTTGATCATCAACGACATTCTTGATGTATCCAAGATCGAAGCCGGTGCGATGGACATCGCCGCCGAAGAGTTGAACGTCAAGGACGTCATAACCTCATCCGCTCGAATGGTCGCGGATCGGGCGCGAAATGCCGAACTGAAAATTAACATCGATATCAGTGAAACAGTCGATGGGGTTTATGCCGATGAAGTCAGATTAAAACAGGTCCTGCTCAATCTGCTGTCCAATGCCGTTAAATTTACCGAACCCGGCGGCGAGATTCATATCTCGGCGACGTTGGCTGATGGACACAAGGTTCGGATCAGCGTTGCCGACAATGGTATTGGTATCCTCCCTGATAATATTGAAGGGGTGTTCCTGCCTTTCGTACAAGATACGAGTTCGTTTTTTCTGGCCCAGGAAGGAACGGGACTGGGGCTGACGCTTGTAAAGTCTTTGGTGGAACTGATGGGCGGGAAGGTCGAACTGGAAAGCGAGATCAAGAAGGGGACCACGGTCAGTATCTGGTTGCCCCGTAGCGAATACAGATTGATTTCTAAAGAGTCGACGCTCGGCGCAAGCGGTCGTTGATGGCCAGTCCGAGTCCTGCGTTAGGGATCGGGGAGATGCTGATCGATGTGAATTGACGGGAGTCGAGCGTGCGCAGCATGGCAAACAGGTTAGCCGCCGCTTCTTTCAAATCGCCCTCGGGACTGAGGTTCCGGTCAGCTTCCTGAATCCCAGGACCAAAACCCAGCAACGCGCCGCCGCGTTTCGCCGACGGGGCGTTCAGATGGACGGGCAACCCTGGCGCATAATGACGAGCCAGCATGCCGGGTGAACGTGGACGATCCGGAGCTCCGTCGGCGTGCCAGACTTTACCTGCTGATTTTTCAATTTCTTCAACAGAGATGCCGCCAGGACGCAAAAGGGTTGGCCGTTCCGTCGTCACATCGATTACGGTCGATTCCAGTCCAACCGCACAGGGGCCGCCATCAAGAATTACCTGAGGCCCTGGCGCATTGACGTCGGGCCATGACTGCAGGACGTGCACGGCCTGCGTCGGACTGATGCCGCCGGAGCGGTTGGCGCTGGGTGCGGCGACCGGCAGGCCGGAGCCCTCCATCAGTTGGTCGGCTATGGGGTGATTGGGAACGCGAACGGCGACGCTGTCCAGCCCGGCGCTGACCAGCAGAGAAAGCGGGCAATCCGCCTTTCGGGGCAGAACAAGTGTCAGGGCGCCGGGCCAGAACTTGTCGGCGAGCTGTTCCGCCAATGGGGTGAAAAGTGCGTATCGTCGGGCCGCCTGAAGATCGGGGACATGCACGATCAGTGGGTTGAATTTTGGTCGGCCCTTGGCTTCGTATATCGATGCGACGGCATGATCGTTGGTGGCGTCAGCGCCCAGGCCATAAACGGTTTCCGTTGGAAAGGCGACCAGGCGGCCCTGTTCAAGCTCAGCAACGGCCTTTGAGATTCCATCTTCATCGGGGAGACGCAATCTTGGATCATTGGGCGAAACGTTGTGGCTGATCAACAGCTTCTCTCAATTCCGGGACCCGAGGCAACGAAATGCGGGTTTTCCAATCCTTCCTTGCCGTAACCCAGGTCCGTTCCGTCCAGCCGTTTAACCGAACCTCCGGCGAATCGCAGAACCGCGTGGCCGGCCGCCGTATCCCATTCCATGGTTCTTCCCAAACGCGGGTACAGGTCAGCCAGGCCTTCTGCGACCGTGCAGAATTTTAGCGAACTCCCGGCGCTGATTTCCTGGGCAACCGTGAACCCCGTAAGATACGCATCCACTTCTTCGGATCGATGCGAACGACTGACGACGGCGACGACACCTTCCGTAGGCGGTGTGCGGCAGTGTATTTGTGTGGCCGGGTCACTGCCATGCTGTACGAACGACCCCAGCGCCGCGCCGTAATAGGTGATGTTTTTTGCGGGCAAATGTACGACTCCCAGCACCGGGCGGGTGTTTTCGATCAATGCAATGTTAACCGTGAACTCGCCATTGCGGTTGACGAATTCTTTGGTTCCGTCCAGAGGATCAACCAGCCAGAATGACTGACCGCGGATATCGGGAATAATGCCCTTGGATGCGGCTTCTTCGCTGACGATCGGAAATTTGTCGGTAATCCCTTCCCGGATAGAACGCAGGATCAGAATTTCTGCAAGTTGATCGGCTTTGGTAACTGGCGAGGAATCGTCTTTGGTTTCGACGTCGAAATCGGTTTCGTAAACCCTCATGATTTCGTGACCTGCGCGTTTGGCAACGTCGGCGATTTGTTGAACGAATCCCAGACCAATATTTAACAAGGAATCTGTCTCCTGAACGGGTTGAAACGAGGGCCCGATTTTCTCCGATGAAACCGGGAAGTCAAGAGATCGCCGTCCAGCTAAGCGCGGTTAACCGAGGTCGGATGCAGATATTTCTTCGGCGATAAATCTCATGGCTTTGAATTTGGGTGACCAGTGATCCTTGCTCATGCCCGCCTTCATCTTGAGCCGTCCAATAAAGTCGTTTACGGCGGGCAATTGAGACCACACCGACGGCAGGAACAGGGAGCGCAACCCCTTGTCTTCAATGATCAGGCCGTCAATACCCGGACGTAGCTGGTTCAAAAAACCCTCTTCGTCATCGAAGGTCATGGGGACCGCCGGGCTCAATACCGAGATTGAAATTTCTATGTCTTCGCGTTCATCAGCCTCCAGTTTCGGAAAACGTGGATCGGCAAATGCCGCCCGATAGGCGTTATGGACGACATCTTCGACAAGCGGGCGATAGGCCTGAGGCGAACCAATACAGCCCCGCAGGTCGCCTTTTTTCTTCAGCGTCACGAAACACGCACCCTCGGCTCTCAGGGGTTCTGCATGATCGGCCGGATTGACTTCCAGTGGATTTGCATGATCTAGGCCGTAATCAATGGCGTAGGCAGCCAGCAATAACAGGTCTGTTCCGTGAGTTTTCAGCAAAGCCCGTGTCGCGTCCTCAAAATCCTCTTCGCTTAATGCGGGCTGATCCGGTTCCGAGGGCGGAAGGTCAACGGGTTCCGTGGGTTTGCTGTTCTCTGCCGGTTGGAGTGTAACGCTCACGGCTTTTCGTGGTGCAGGTTCAGGTTCGAGCTCAGGTTGGGGTTCCACGAACATCCATGACCCATATCCCACCACCCGGTCTTTGGGGCCTGCCGTATCTCCGGAGTTGCGGACATCCAGCGTCGTTACCTTCAAACCGCGTTTTTTCGCCTGATCCAGCAATCCTCCCACCGGGAAACGGCCACAGGCGCCCGTACGGCTGATTTGATCAGGAGCAAGGTTCTCGATTGCAGCCGAGGTTTGACCATCAAGATTGCTGGCGCTTTCATAGTCAAGGTAATGACTGAGGTCGGAGCTGACGACGATCAGGGTTTCGTCTCCACCCCAGAGCATGTCCAGAACTTCTCCAACGGATTCCGGAGAGGCTTCGCCGACCACCAGCGGGACCAGTTTGAACTCATCAAGAAGTACCTGAAGAAAGGGCAGGTGCACTTCCAGACTGTGTTCCAATTCGTGGGTTGCATCAAATATCGAAACTTGCGCCAACGCCAGAATCTGCTCTGCCGCATCCTTGTCTATTTCAACCTGTCCCAACGGTGTTTCAAACGAATCCGCACTGCTAAGGGCGAGGCCATTGACGGCGACACGGTGACAGGGCCCAAGCAGGACAACGCGTTTGATTGATGACGCGGCAGCGCTGATCTGAGCATAGGCGTTTGCCGCAATAGGGCCAGAATAGACATAACCCGCATGCGGCGCGATCAGGGCCTTAGGGGTCGCGCCCTCGGCTGGGTTTGCATCGGCGAGAAATTTCTCAATGGCGGACGTCAGGTCCGCGGCGTTGCCTGGATAAAACTGCCCGGCGACTGCGGCATGGCGAACGAAGCCCATTTTAAATTTCCTTCCATGGCCCACTGACCGGCAGTATGTGCATTTGGAATTATACCAAGTGTTTGACCGCTCGGACAAAACAATAAGTGCATAATCCTGTCAGGAAGAGCGATTTAGATGAAGGTTTCGGTAAAAACCCTTTATCATCGGGCTGTGTTTTGATGTTGGCAGGTTGCAGGAAATGGATGCTCCTCTGGAAGACTTTGGCTCGGCATTTCCCGGGCGTTACTGGCATGTCGTGGATGACGGGCGTATTCAGTGTGACGTCTGTCCCAGGTTCTGCAAATTGCAAGAGGGACAGCGGGGCCTGTGTTTCGTGCGCGCCCGGCAGGACGGGCGGATCGTCCTGACCACCTACGGCCGCTCCAGCGGCTTTTGCGTCGATCCGATCGAGAAAAAACCCCTCAATCATTTCCTGCCCGGAACACCGGTCCTCTCGTTCGGCACGGCGGGTTGCAATCTGACATGCAAATTCTGCCAGAACCACGACATCAGCAAGTCGCGGGAATTCGACAAACTTCAGGCCCAGGCGACACCGGAAATGATCGCCCAGGCGGCGCTGAAAACCGGGTCCAGAAGTGTTGCGTTTACCTATAATGATCCGGTTATTTTTCTCGAATACGCCGTAGATGTAGCAAAGGCTTGTCATGAGGTCGGCGTAAAAACCGTCGCCGTTACGGCAGGGTATGTAACCCCCGAGGCGGGAACTGAATTTTTCAGTCATATGGACGCCGCTAATGTGGACCTCAAGGGTTTTACGGAAGAGTTCTACAACAAACTCTGTTCCAGTGAGCTGGCCCGCGTACTGGAAACGCTGATCTACCTGAAACATGAAACCGATGTCTGGGTTGAACTGACGACGCTGATCATCCCCGGTGAAAACGATGACCCGGCGGAGATTGAGGAAATGACCAACTGGGTTGTCGAAAACCTTGGTCCCGATGTGCCCATGCACTTTTCGGCTTTTCACCCGGACTGGAAAATGATGGACCACAAGCATACCCCGAAAGAAACCTTGATCCGCTGCCGGGATATCGCGTTGAAGAACGGCATCCGTTACGCCTATACCGGAAACGTCCACCACTTTGATGGGGCCAGTACGTATTGTCACAGCTGCGGCGGCATGCTGATCGGTCGGGACTGGTATGAGCTGTCCACCTGGAACCTGTCGTTTGAAGGCAATTATTCCGGCAACTGCAAAAACTGCGGAACACCCCTGGCGGGCGTATTTGACGGCCCGGCCGGGGATTGGGGCAGAAAAAGGATGCCGATCCGGTTCGGGTAGGTTTATATTTTTTATGATGTCGGCGGGATCATCTAAGGACTACCCTGAGGGGAATTATTTTGAGTAGATATCGCTAATGCACTGTTATTTAATGATAATTTGATTTTTACCTTGGTTTCGAAGAGGCTTGCCGTTTTGCTAGACTTCAAGGAGCCGAAGTTGATGGATCTGATTTCCGCACAAACAGATTTTTTGAAATTTTGCCAACGAAAGAATCTCTCCGAACACACCTTGCGGGCTTACCGGCAGGATATCTCCGATTTCAATGTATGGGTAAGACGTGAACTTGTAGAGCATCCGCTGTCCAAAGACGCAGTGGGTGCGTGGATATCCAATCTGACCGAACGCCGCCTCGCGCCGACTACGATCAAGAGGCGGGTGGCGTGCCTGAAGGTACTCTGCCGTTGGCTTGAGGATGAGGGCATTGCCGCACCAAACCCGTTTAATGGTTTCCGGACCCACATCAAGCTACCCAAAAGACTTCCAAAAAACCTTTCTCGAACGGAATTAAAGGCGCTGCTCGGAAAACAATCCAAGGCATCATCCAAAGGAGAAGCGTTCGGTCAGCATACTCTGCATTTGGCTTTGGAAGTCCTGTTTGCCACCGGAATTCGCGTCGGGGAGTTGTGTTCAATCCGATTGGAAGACCTGGATTTGCCTTCCGGCACCATAAATATCAAAGGTAAAGGAAACCGGGAGCGCAAGGTCTACATCGTAGACGACGAACTGAAACGGATGGTTCGCCGGTATTTGTGGGCGCGTAAATGCAAAAAGCTACGGACTGACAGTTTTCTGGTTTCGAAACGGGGCTTGTCGGTTAAGCCGAGCCAAATTCGTAAGGCGTTGCATGAACATGTCGATGCGGCGGGGCTTAAACGAAAGATCACGCCCCACATGTTCCGCCATACAACCGCCACCCAACTACTGGAAAACGGCGTTGACATCCGCTTCGTCCAAAAACTCCTCGGTCACGCAAGTATCTCAACAACCGAGGTCTACACCCATGTTTCGGACGTAAAGTTACGCGATGCGGTCCGTGGAGCAATGTTGAGGAAGGCATTTTCATGACATGATAACTAGGAATTATCGATGTCTGAGTCTGATGATGGATTTCTTGACCTCGCGTTGACAAGCGAAGAATGGTTGCGAAATCATTTTCTAGCAAAAAGTCCGGAAAGGGTTTCCCAAGTTTCAGATTTGCCTTTATTCCCTAGTGATAAGGTCTTGGATTTATGCTGTGGGCCAGGATATTACTGTGATTTCTTCGCCGCAATGGTTGGCCCGTCAGGCCACGTTTTTGGCGTTGATAAGGACCCGACACATATAGATGTCGCGCTACGGCGAAGAATCACATCGCCCTACCGAGATCAAATGTCCTTTGAAGTTTACGACGTTAAAATTCCGAGGTGTCCCGAACTGATTGGTGATATGCCATTAGACGTGGTTGTCATGTTTAATGCGCTCTTCTATTTCGAGGAACAGGCAACCCTCCTTCAGAGGTACTTTGATCTTCTCGTTCCGGGCGGTCGATTGATTGTCAAAGATTCAGATTTTGGTCATTTTATGGTGTCGCCATTTGAAACAAAAACTCGGAATCGCGTTGTTGAAGCCGCCGAACATGATCAATCATATAGCTTCAATAATTTTGCCGGCCGCAATCTATTTAAGACTATGAGAAAACTAAACGGAGCTCAGGTGACTGTACGCGCATGGCCCTACGTTGCGCATGCCCCTTTATCTGACGCGATGAAACACTATATCTCCACGAACCTAATAACATTGCTGGATCAAGCACGGCCTCAACTCGCCGAGAAAGATATACGGGCCTGGATGAGTCTCTATGATCGAGAGCGCCTTGAGGCACATATCAACAGCCCGGATTTTATTTTCGTGATGAATGAAATGGTCGTCATTGCCGAAAAATCTAGGTAGTTCCCTCAATTTTGCGCCTGATCGATAGGACAAAAGGGTAAAAATCACCAAGCCGATGTTGTTTAATCTGCTTTTCGAGTTCACGGTTTATATGCGGTGAGAGGGCCTTTTTTACCCAACCAATTAGTGCTCCTAAACCAGGTATGCCCGACCATTCCTTAGCGGCGGCAACAAGAAAATCCAACACAAGACCAATATCGACGGCTTCGTTACCATTACGAATTATCTCGTCCAGCGCCTTAAACATCAGGTCCTCAGACGCCGAGGCAGCGTCCTCTGGATTTGCCTGCATCATCATCCAATATACCTTCGAACACGCTACCACCACCCGCATGTAACTTCTTTGGAACTGTTTCCATTCGGAAGTTCGGAGCGACGAGAGGTTGATCGCACTGGAATCCATGAGAATCCGGTATTCCTTATCGGAAAAGAACTTGCGCAAGAAGCGCTCAAGAAAGGGTGGAGAGAGAAGAGCTGACGCAATATCTGTCTCGATTTGTGAGCCCGAAGCCCTAATCTTCCGAAATGCGTTGTTGCCCGTACGCGAATTTTCATAAGTGTAGGCCGGAGCATAAGTTTTGGCTGCATAATCGAGCCAAACATCAAAATAGACGTTGTTTACCGCCTTTATCAGTTCGGGGTAGAGCGTTTGTAGCTTAGGGAACAATTCAAGCGTACCAATGTAACCGGTTTCTTCCAGGCATTCCTCGACCGCAACTTCCGCTCTCTCCCAGTTCAAGTGTTTCAACCTTTCCGCTTGCAGGCGCAAGCGGCACAGGAACGGGGCCGTAAAGTCAAATTCGCCGACCCGGCTGTCTCGAATAACTATCGAGCCTGATGACATGATCGAATTGAACAGATCGAGTGTCTCTTTGTCTTTTAGGCCTGGTTCAAAACTGAGTGCATATGCCACTTGATTGTCGATCATAGAATTCGACGACGTCTCACCCCAGCCACCAAAAACTATGATCCCTTCGTCTGCCAGACTCCGAAAGAAGTGATCTTCCATCACGCCAACAACGATGGTTTTCGTCGTGTGGTTGGTGAAATTTAAGATGTTCCCCATCATGATTATGATGTGATCAAAATATATGGAAAGAAGTCGGAGGTTTCGAATATGGTAACGAACCTCCAACTCAAGCGACAATAAGCTTTCCTGCTCGGGATAAGCATAGAGCGGATTGAAGTTGCTCAGCTCATCGTAGAACACTATCTGTTTCTGAGTTGCGAGATCAGTTACAGAGCGCATGAGGATGTAAGGATAATTCCTAGTTATCAGCTATTATAAATTCTTCACCACCAATCGAGGTGTTTTTGGTATGATAACACCATAGGGGACGTGTTCAATCCTTGCAAGTAAGCCACGTTTCTATTCATCTTTAGATGGGGCAAATTGACTCGCAAATGCAATAGCCGCAATCATGCCCTCTCCCCACCCCGTGACACCTCCGCTTTGACCTGCTAAACCATCCGCCACGTAAATTCCGGGCGATGAAGGCCGAGGGTGAATGGTCAAAAAGTGGGTGATGATTGCGCTGAAGGTTGCGGTTTCAGTGGGGCTGATCTGGTTCATCATGAAAGACCTTGATCTGAATGCCGCGTTCGTACGTCTGCGCCAGGTTGATCCCGTGTTGTTGTTCTTTTCCTTCTGTGCGATGGCGGTGCAGGCCTGTCTTGGCGGGTTGCGCTGGCGGGCGGTTGCGGTTGCTATCGAGGCGCCTTTGGCGTTGATGAATGCGTTACGGCTGTTTTATATCGGCATGTTCTTCAATCAGGCCTTGCCTGGCGGGACGGGCGGCGATGCGGTGCGCATGTATCTTGGTTACCGTGGCGGGATTCCGCTGCGCGGCGCCATCAATAGTGTGATGCTGGAGCGCATGGTAACAGTTGTCGCCCTGGTTTTTGTGGTCGATATCATGCAGCCCTTCTTTACCTCCATGGTTGATGTCTCGAAGATTGGTTTCGTCCGTATGGCGGCCGTTTTAATTACCCTGGCGACCGTTGGCGGACTTGCTTTCATTATGGTTTTGGACCGTTTGCCGGAAGGCGCGCGCAAGTGGAAACTGGTCCGCGGACTGGGCTATCTGGCCAATGACACACGGCGCGTTTTTCTTAACTGGCGCCATAGTGCGGTAGCGGGATTTTTGGGGTTGCTTACCCACATTAATCTGTCATTTGTGGTCTTCCTGCTGGCCCTCGGCCTGGGGCTGCAGGTCACGTTTTTTGAGTGCCTGGCCCTGGTGCCCCCGGTCGTCCTGGTGACAACGCTGCCGATTTCCATCGGCGGATGGGGAATTCGTGAAGGCGCGATGATTACGGCGTTGGGGTTGGTTGGTGTCCCTGCCGAAGGGGCGCTGGTCTTGTCTATTCTGGTCGGGCTGACGGGACTGGCCATTTCTCTTCCGGGTGGACTGGTCTGGCTGTTCAGCCGTGAACGTGATCAGGGAATGAAACTTGATCATGTGGAACAGGAACTTTCGGCGCCCGGACCCTGAACAATTGCGGGTTGGGTTGGAATCGTGTAAACGCAACACACATATCTTTTCCCCGGTCGTCTGATCGGGCTTCAGGGAGACATTGATGAAAATCTCATTTGCAAATACCGGCGATGTATCAACCGGCGCCGTTGTCGTTACGGCCCTTGAAGGGCGCAAGCTTTCGGCCAGCGCCAGTGCGCTGGACAAAAAAACCGACGGTTCCATTTTGCGGGCCATGAAAGCCAGCCGATTCAAAGGCAACGCTGACCAAAGCCTGACCATCCTGGCCCCGGCCGGGGTAAAACTTGACCGCGTTCTCCTGGTTGGCCTGGGTAAGGCGAAAGACCTGGATGACAAGGCGTCTCAGAATGCCGGTGGGCAGATATATGCGGCGCTTTGCAGCGTCGGCTCCTCCTCCGTTACGGTTTGCGTCGATGCGATTGAAGGCAGTTCCGTGAAACCTGCGGATATGGCGGCGGAAATGGCTTATGGGGCGAAACTGCGGTCCTACCGGTTTGACAAATACCGGACCAAGGAAAAACCTGAAGCCAAGCCAAGTCTGAAAAACATGAAGCTGCAGTGCGCCAATTCTGCGAAAGCGCGTACCACCTATAGCCGTAGTGAAAAGATCGCCGAAGGCGTGTTCATGACCCGTGACCTGGTGTCTGAACCTTCCAATATTCTCTATCCTGATACCCTGGCCAAGCGGGCAAAGGAACTGTCCAGGCTTGGTGTCAAGGTTGAAGTATTGACCGAAGCGCAGATGAAGAAGCTGGGCATGGGCGCATTGCTGGGGGTTGGGCAGGGGTCCATCCGCGAATCGCGCATGGTCGTCATGCAGTGGAATGGCGCGGATAAGAACGACCAGCCCATCGCCTTCGTCGGCAAGGGCGTGACCTTTGATACGGGGGGCATTTCCATCAAGCCGTCCGCCGGTATGGAAGATATGAAATGGGACATGGGCGGAGCCGGGGTTGTCATCGGCTTGATGAAAGCGCTGGCCGGGCGCAAGGCAAAGGCCAACGTTGTTGGTGTCGTCGGACTGGTTGAAAACATGCCGGGCGGTAATGCGCAGCGTCCCGGCGATATTGTCACCTCCATGTCCGGTCAGACGATTGAAGTGCTGAATACGGATGCTGAGGGGCGTCTGGTTTTGGCCGATGCGCTTCATTATACGAATGATCGCTTCAAGCCCAAGTTCATGGTTAATCTTGCGACCCTGACCGGAGCCATCATCATCTCGCTGGGTAACGAACATGCCGGATTGTTTTCCAACAATGACCGCCTGTCCGAGCGCCTCAGCGAAAGTGGTGTGGATGTAGGTGAGAAGTTGTGGCGGTTCCCGTTGCACGACAACTACGACAAGATGCTCAACTGTGATGCGGCGGACATGAAAAACATCTCGGGTGGCCGCGGCGCAGGGTCGATTACAGCAGCTCAGTTCCTACAGCGGTTTGTTGGCAAGACTCCCTGGGCGCATCTTGATATCGCCGGTGTAACCTGGTCGTCCAAGGCGTCTTCGGTGGTTCCCAAGGGGGGGACCGCGTTTGGAGTCAGGCTGCTCGACCAGCTGGTTGCCAAGCACTACGAGACGAAATAAGACCTGCAATGGCGGAAGAACCCGTCCGCGGTTTCGGTGTTGACGAATATAAGGTCCGTCACCAGCGTGCGTCTGAATTGATGCGGGCGGCGGAACTGGATGCCTTGTGGGTGACCAGCGAACAGCATGTGCGTTACTTTACCGGGTTCGACAGCCAGTTCTGGAATTCGCCGACCCGCCCGTGGTTTGTCATCGTACCCCGCGACAAACCTTTAATTGCGGTTATTCCTGAAATTGGCGCCGAAGGCATGGCCGCAACCTGGGTCGAAGACATTCGCACATGGCCCGCACCCGTGCCGGAAGATGACGGGGTGTCGTTGCTGGCGACGGCGCTTTCCGAGGTGGCATGTGGGCACGGCCGGGTCGGTGCCGAGCTTGGACCGGAAATGGTTTTGCGCATGCCGCAGGTTGATTTTGAACGGCTGCGCAATAAGGTTTCGGGCCGTGAGATTGTCGACGGCACCCGAGTGCTTCGCGATCTGCGCGTCGTCAAGTCCGCCGCCGAAATTTCCAAAATTCGCCATGCTTGTCAAATCGCTTCCGCCGCTTTTGAAGCCCTGCCGAACGGCCTTGTGTTTGGCGATACGGAGCGCAGTGCTTGTAAAAAACTGCATATGGATATGCTCAATCGCGGTGCGGATGCCGCGCCTTATGTCATGGGGGTGTCCGGGCCGGGTGGCTATGCCAACATCATTATGGGGCCGACGGATCGGGTGATGGGGGCAGGCGATATCCTGATCATTGATACCGGGGCAACTTTCGACGGCTACTTCTGCGACTTCGATCGTAATTTTGCCTTCGGCCCCCCTGATGATCAATCCCGGCGTGCTTACGATGTGGTGTATCGGGCGACTGAAGCGGGCATACGTGCGGCCCGGTCCGGGGCTTCTACATCCGATTTGTGGCAGGTGATGAACGATGTCCTTGAAGCCGGTGGATCACTCAGCAATAGCGTTGGGCGCATGGGGCACGGCCTTGGCATGCAGCTCACCGAATTTCCATCGAATAAACCGGGCGACCATACACTGCTGGTTCCCGGCATGGTCCTGACGCTGGAGCCGGGGATGGAGTTCGCGCCTGGAAAAATGATGGTTCATGAGGAAAATCTGGTTATCACTGACGCGGGCTGTGAACTGTTGAGTCGGCGCGCATTGGCTGAAATGCCGGTTGTTTGCTAAATCCTCGGTCACCCATCTCTGATCGTCACGGGTTTGTAGCGTAACGCGCAAACACGAGTTGGAAATTTCGTATGACAACTTCAGAATTGTTTAAGTCTCCCAATCAGAATCGTTATTTCGAAGATTATGTCGAAGGCGATATTCACACCTTCGGGTCGGTCGTTGTTGATGAGGCGGAAATTATCGAATTCGCCCGGCGGTATGATCCGCAGGTATTCCACGTTGACGTTGATAAAGCTATGGACAGTATTTATGGGGGCCTGATCGCCAGTGGCTGGCACACGGCGTCGATTATGATGAGCTTGCTGGCGCCCTATTACCTGTCCGACGTATCGAGCCTCGGGTCGCCCGGTCTGAATGATCTCCGTTGGCGTGCGCCGGTGCGCCCCGGCGACACCCTGTCCGTGCGTGTCACCATATCCGAGACCCGCCTCTCCGCATCGAAACCGGATCGCGGAATCGTCAACGCGTTCATGGAAGCCCTTAATCAGCACGGGGATGTCGTCATGGATTTTAGCGTGACAAACTTATGGCGTGCCGAAATTCGGAATAAATCGAAACCTGGTGATCATGGACTGACTGAATGGTTGAGGGTTCAGCCATTTTTAGACTTTTACGGGATCAACGCGATGTCCTGGGCCTGCGTGCCGGTGAGTAAGCCGGTTGCCAGCCTACTTCCTGGGTAAGCGGACGTTGAATTTGGTTCCACCGCCTTCTTCACTGGAGACATTTAACTCGCCATTTAGGATCGAGACAAACTCTTTGCACAATTGCAACCCCAGACCGGTTCCTGCTTCGCCGTTGGTCCCGGACGTAGAGACTTTTTCCTCAATCCTGAAAAGTTTTTCAAGTTTCCACTTGGGCATTCCGACACCTGTATCAGAAACAGTCAGGTCAATAACCTTCTCCAGTTCCGTCACTTCAATCTTGATCTGACCATTTTGTGGTGTAAATTTTATGGCGTTACTCATCAAATTCCGGACGATCACGTCAACCATGTTTCTATCGACAAATGCGATTAAGGACCCTTCAAAGTGGCATGAAATTTTGACATTTTTTTGTGCAGCCATCTGTTTGAACAACGCCACATTGTCATTAATTATGTGCTCTAAATCGATGACTTCCTGCACATTTTCGATGCGTTCCATTTGAAGTCGGGACCAGGTCAGTAGATTTTCAAGGAGTTTCGATAATCTTTCGCTGGATTCATGGATCGCTTCCGCAGAGTTCTTTAGAGCAGTCATGCTTAACGTATCAACATTTGTGGACAACAAACTGGAGTATCCAAGCAGGGCGTTGAACGGCCCCATAAGATCATGGGCAACAATCGAAAAGAATTTGTCTTTCTGAGAGTTCAGGAGTTCAGATTTTTCCCAGGCTTTATCGAGGTCTTCGGCAAGTTTAATAAGTTCGGATTTCTGGGTTTCCAGCCGCTCTTCACGGTCTTCCAGCTCTTTGACTTGCTGGCGCAATTGCTCTTCGCTTTTGCGTAAGGCTTCTTCCGTATTTTTGAGGTCCGAGATATCCGTAAACGTCGAAACAGTACCAAAATTCCGTGAAGGGTATCTTCTGACGTAAAAAGTCTGTCCAAATCTGGTGGTATGTTGTTCGTCCAGCTCGTTACCATTTTTTTTGAGCGCGCAGTCCAGGTATTTTTGGGCGACGGTTTCTGGGTCGCCGGGGCCATATTCTCCCTTTTTGGCCTGATACCGGATGAATTCGATTGAGGGCGTGCCCGGTTGTGCCAATTCCTCAGGGTATCGCCATAGCTCTCGAAAGCGGTTGTTGCAAATGACGAGTTCTTCATTGTTGTCCCAGATGGCGACTCCCTGATCTATGGAGTTCAGGGTCGTTTCAAAAAGCGATGACTTATTGGCTAATTCCGCCTCTGCTGTTTTCAAGTCCGAGATGTCGGTGAATGTCGATACCTGACCGAGTTCGGCTATCGAATATCTGCGGATATATAAAATTCGTCCGGAGTTGGTGGTGAACTGTTCGGACGTCCCATTTTCATGGTGTTTTAGTGCGACCTGATTTCTTTGTTGAACTAGGGTCAGGACTCATTAACTGAGATAGAATATCACAGTAGCTGCGATACATATTGCTGAAAAGAAAGTATGCGCGCAGCGATCATAACGGGTGGCGATGCGCCGCCAATCTTTAAGTTTTCCGAA